>Ga0209123_1002928_pt1 | contig 13556 bp, 9 predicted proteins | sample BarGraIncu00431A_FD_184500 | JGI IMG/M metagenome (GOLD analysis project Ga0209123, IMG submission 184500) | Arctic peat soil microbial communities from Barrow, Alaska, USA - Barrow Graham LP Incubations 004-31A (SPAdes) (version 2) | ecosystem: Environmental > Terrestrial > Soil > Wetlands >...
GTTGGGGGAATACCAAACCACAATAAAATAGGAGTCATCAGAGAACCGCCTCCTACGCCCGTCAATCCTACCACAAAACCAACGAATAGACCTGCAACTACAAATCCTAACTGAAAATCCATAAATGAAATTTTTGTGGACAAAAATAGCAACTATTTTACAATTATCCTATAGACAAAGTAGACTATGTATAGTATTTTTAAAATAAATAAATAATTAAATCTAAAAAAGGCTAGATATTATTTTGTTATTTAGAAATAAGTAGTATTTTTGCATACTAATCTACTAGACCTATAGGGTAATAGATTTTATAATAAAAGAAAAATAAAATGAGCACAGCGATAGTTCAAACATTATCAGAAAAAACCAAAGGATTTTCCATCGAAGAAACTTTGTCTTTTTTGGCCAATGAATATAAAGGAAAAGTGGTTTTCTCTACTTCTTTCGGGCAGGAAGACCAAGTAATCACAGTTTTAATTGCCAAAAATGATTTGCCAATTACCATTTTCACTTTGGACACGGGAAGATTATTTCAAGAAACCTACGATGTTTTTCACAAGACGTTGAAAAAGTATAAAAAAGAAATCAAAGTTTATTTCCCGGAAGCCGATGCAGTGGAGAAATTACTGAACGAAAAAGGCCCAAACAGTTTTTATGATTCAGTCGAGAATAGAAAAGAATGTTGTTTTATTCGAAAAGTAGCGCCGTTGACCAAAGCGTTGAAAGAAAATGCCGTTTGGATTACGGGTTTAAGAGCAGAACAATCCGAAAACAGAAATGATTTAGCTCTTTTTGAATACGACGAAAAGTTCGGAATCATAAAGTTCAATCCATTATTAAAATGGACATTAAAAGAAGTCGAAGATTATTTAGAAAAAAACAACGTGCCGCAAAATGCGCTTCATAAACAAGGATTTGTAAGTATCGGATGCGCGCCGTGTACCAGAGAAATCACGGCTGGCGAAGACATAAGAGCCGGAAGATGGTGGTGGGAATCCAGTCATAAAGAGTGTGGTTTACACCAAAAATAAATAAAATCAAGATTTATATATAAAATAAAAACAGCCACAAATTTCACGAATTAAAAGAACTTGTTGAATTAGTAATTAGAAAATTCGTGAAAAGTGGCAAAATACAAATACAATGAGTTCCATATTAAAAACAAACGCTTTAGAAAGTGAAGCAATTTACATTTTCAGGGAAGTAATTTCCCAGTTTGACAAACCCGTTTTGCTTTTTTCAGGAGGGAAAGATTCCATTACGTTGGTACGCTTGGCACAAAAAGCTTTCTTCCCGGCGAAAATTCCGTTTCCACTTTTACACGTCGATACCGGACATAACTTTCCGGAAACCATCGAATTTAGAGATCGATTAGTTGCCGAATTAGGCTTGGAATTGATTGTTCGCAACGTGCAAGATGCTATCGACGAGGGAAAAGTGGTCGAAGAAACAGGTCGCTATTCCAGCCGAAATATGCTGCAAACAACCACGCTTTTAGATGCTATCGAAGAATTCAAATTTGATGCCTGCATTGGCGGTGCTCGTCGTGACGAAGAAAAAGCAAGAGCCAAAGAACGTATTTTCTCGGTTCGTGATGATTTTGGCCAATGGGACGAAAAAAATCAACGCCCAGAATTATTCGATTTGCTGAACGGAAAAATCGAGAATGGTCAAAACGTTCGTGTTTTCCCAATTTCAAACTGGACAGAACTCGATGTATGGAGTTATATCGAACAAGAGCAAATCGAAATTCCGTCGATTTATTTTTCGCACAAAAGAAAAACTTTCTTGCGTGACGGTATGATTTGGTCACATTCTCCTTTCGTTTACCAAGAAGAAGATGAAGAAATCGAAGAAAGAATCGTTCGTTTCAGAACCGTTGGCGATATGAGTTGTACGGCCGCAGTCGAATCGTATGCCGTTACAATTGCAGAAGTTGTCGGCGAAATCAGGATTTCGACCATCTCCGAAAGAGGTGCGAGAATCGACGATAAACGTTCTGAAGCAGCGATGGAAAAAAGAAAACAACAAGGATATTTTTAGAATCCTCACCCCAGCCCTCCCCGAAGGGAAGGGAGCCATAACCGGATTAGTATTGGTTTTGAGTTTTGGAAAATGGACAAAAAAAAATGAATAAAAAATTGAAATTTTAATTAAAAAAATGCCAGACTCGGCTCCCTTCCCTTCGGGGAGGGTCGGGGAGGGGAAAAAAGATATGGAAGTTTTAAAAATAGCAACAGCAGGAAGTGTAGATGACGGAAAAAGTACATTAATCGGGAGATTATTATACGATACAAAATCGTTGACAACAGATAAAATTGAAGCAATAGAAAAAAGCAGCAAGCAAAAAGGATATGATTATCTAGATTTTTCTTTGGCTACCGATGGTTTGGTTGCCGAGAGAGAACAAGGAATCACGATTGATGTGGCGCATATTTATTTTTCGACTGCCAAGAAAAGTTATATCATTGCCGATACTCCGGGTCACGTAGAGTATACCAGAAATATGGTAACCGGAGCTTCGACTTCGCAGGTTTCCATCATTTTGATTGATGCTCGAAAAGGAGTTATTGAGCAAACCTATCGTCACTTTTTTATCAATAATTTGTTGCGTGTAAAAGAAGTGATTGTTGCGGTAAACAAAATGGACTTGGTCGATTATTCCGAAGAAGTATATAATAAAATCAAAGCCGATTTTGAAGCTTTGAATGCCAAAAGCACGTTCAAGGAACAAGTCGTAAGTTACATTCCGTTAAGTGCTATCAACGGTGGAAATGTGGTGGACAAATCAGAAAATATGCCTTGGTACACAGGACAAACTGTTTTGGAACATTTGGAAGCTTTGGAGCCAAAAGATGTTTTCGAAAAAGGAGAAGTTCGCTTCCCAGTTCAAACGGTAATTCGACCAAAAACCGAGGAATACCACGACTTTAGAGGTTATGCCGGAAAATTATACGGGAATAATATCAAAGTGGGCGATGCCGTAACGGTGCTTCCTTCTTTGACCGAATCGAAAGTTTCGAAAATTCACTTTTTTGATAAACAATTTGATGAAGCCACAGCGGGTTCTTCAATAGTTTTGGAATTGGAAAATGATATTAACGTAACTCGTGGCGATATGATTGTGAAATCGGGTGAATTGCCAAGGATTGAGAAAGACATTAATACCACGATTTGCTGGATGGACAGCAAAAAGCTGGTTGCAGGAACAAAATACATCGTTCAACACAACACGAATCGTGTTTTAGCAAAAATTGATGCTGTAAAAAACACCATTTCTACTGATTATTCAGGTACAAAAGAAGTTACGCAATTAGCAATTAATGAAATAGGCGAAGTGCAAATAAAATTGAGCAAGCCTTTATATTTTGACGCTTACAATCATAACAAATCAAATGGTGCCTTTATCTTGATAGATGTGGCAACCAATACAACCGCTGGAGTTGGATTTATAAAATAGTCCCCACCCCAGCCCTCCCCGAAGGGGAGGGAGCCAAAACTGGAATAGTGTTGGTTTTGATTATTGAAAAATGAAATGCAAAAAAAGGTAAAAAACATAAAATTAATATAAAAATATACCAGACTCAACTCCCCCTCCTTCGGAGGGGGCTGGGGGGAGGATAAACATATCTACAGATGCAGAGTTTTAGAACCGAAATAGAAGATCCGATTGTACAAAAAGACATTATCGATTTAGAGAGAAAAATAACATTATTCAAGGAAGGGAAAATTGACGAAGAACGTTTCCGAAGCCTTCGTTTGGCAAGAGGAATTTACGGACAGCGTCAGGAAGGCGTTCAAATGATTCGTATCAAATTGCCCTTCGGGAAAGTTTCGAGTGAGCAATTATTGCGAATTTCAGATGTTTCGGATGAATATTCTAGAGGTCGTTTGCATATCACAACTCGTCAGGACATTCAGATTCACTATGTGAGTTTAGACAGAACTCCTGAACTTTGGGCCGAATTAGAAAAAAACGACATCACGCTTCGTGAAGCTTGCGGAAACACCGTTAGAAATATTACGGCCAGCGAAACAGCAGGAATCGATATTGACGAACCTTTTGATGTTTCGCCTTATGCGTTTGCAATGTTCGATTTTTTCTTGCGAAATCCAGTTTGTCAGGAATTGGGACGAAAGTTCAAAATCTCGTTTTCCTCTTCCGATAAAGATACAGCCTTGAGTTATTTGCACGATTTAGGGTTTATTCCAAAAATTGTCAACGGCGAAAGAGGTTTTAAAGTGATGCTTGGTGGCGGACTGGGTTCGCAGCCAATTCACGCCGAAGTCTTGTCGGAATTTATTCCAGTAAACCAAATTATCCCAACAACCGAAGGAGTTTTAAGAATTTTTGACCGTTTTGGCGAAAGATCCAAAAGATTGAAAGCCAGAATGAAATTCTTAATCAAAGATTTGGGTGCGGAAGCATTTACCAAATTGGTCGAAGAAGAGAAAAAAGCCCTGTCGCATCCAGTTTTCGAAATAGATACAACTGCATTTGACGCTCCAATTCCAGAGCCATTATTGGTTGCGCCAAAAGTGGTGATTGAAGACCTCGCCGCTTTCGAAGCTTGGAAAAAATCGAATGTGATTCAACAAAAACAAAAAGGCTACGTTGCCATTGGCATCAAAGTGGCATTGGGTGATTTTTATACCGATAAAGCCAGACCATTAGCTGATTTAATCAAAAATTATGCAACCAATGAATTGCGTTTTTCGTTGAGACAAGATATCCTCATCCGTCATGTAAAAGAAGAAAATTTGGCCTTTTTCTACCAAGAATTAGCCAAACTTGGTTTTGTAACTCTTGGATATAATTCCACTGCCGACATTACCTCTTGTCCGGGAACTGACACGTGTAATTTGGGAATTGCAAGCAGCACGGGAGTTGCCACGGAACTGGAAAGAGTTTTGGCAACAGAATATCCACAATACTTAAATGACAAAGAAATTGCTATAAAAATTAGCGGTTGTATGAATGCTTGCGGACAACACAGTATGGCGCACATTGGTTTTCAGGGAATGTCGATAAATTCGGGGAAACTAGTTGCACCGGCACTTCAGGTATTATTGGGCGGTGGCGTTTTAGGAAACGGAGAAGGCAGATTTGCCGATAAAGTAATCAAAATTCCAAGTCGTCGTGGCCCGGATGCGCTTCGTTCTATTTTGGATGATTTCGAATCCAATGCCAACGGACAATCCTTTTTGGAGTATTACGATGCCAAAGGGGAAACCTATTTTTTCGAATTATTGAAACCGCTTTCGGATATTACGAATCTAACCGAAGCCGATTTTGTCGATTGGGGCAATGCCGATAATTATGTAAAAGCCATTGGTGTGGGCGAATGTGCCGGTGTCGTGATTGATTTAGTTGCCACGTTGATATTTGAAGCCAAAGACAAAATGACTTTCGCTCAGGAAGCTTTCGACGACAAAAATTGGGCCGACGCCATCTATTTGGCGTACGCAGGTTTTGTAAATGGTGCCAAAGCATTGCTGCTTTCCGAAAATCAAAGAACCAACCACCACGCGGGAATAATCGATTTATTCGACACTTTTTTCACGGAGACCAATAAAATCGAATTGAAATCAACTTTTAGGGAATTGGTTTACCAAATCAACCAGAATGAGCCTTCGGAGGAATTCGCAAAAAGATACATTCAAGAAGCAATAGCTTTTTTTGAAGCAATAGAATCCTACAGAGAAAAAGATTTAGCAAATGAATAAAATCATGAAACCAAAAGTAACATTAGTGGGCGCCGGTCCTGGCGATCCAGATTTGCTAACCATCAAAGGTGCAAAGGCGCTTGCCGATGCCAATGTGGTTTTGTATGATGCTTTGGCCAACGAGGAAATATTGACCTATGCGTCAAAAAAAGCCCTAAAAATATTTGTGGGAAAAAGAAAAGGCTGTCACGAGTATTCTCAAGAACAAATCAACCAATTGATTGTTGATAATGCGCTTACTTACGGAAATGTAGTGCGACTAAAAGGCGGTGATCCATTTATTTTTGGTCGTGGGAGCGAAGAAATAGAGTTTGTAGAAAGTTTCGGAATTCCTACAGCAGTAATTCCCGGGATTTCATCATCGATTGCCGTTCCTGCAAACCAAGGAATTTCGTTGACAAAAAGAGGCGTTTCCGAAAGTTTTTGGGTAATCACTGGCACAACTTCTAGTAGGGAATTATCTAAGGATGTAGCTCTTGCAGCAAAATCCACCGCAACGGTCGTGATTTTGATGGGAATGGGCAAACTCGAACAAATTGTGGCCTTATTCCAAAACGAATCCAAAGGAGAAACTCCAGTAGCAATTATTCAAAACGGAACAATGCCTAATGAAAAATCTGGTTTCGGAACCATAGATACGATTTCGCAAGTGGTAAAAGAAAATAATTTGAGTTCGCCAGCGATTATCGTTATTGGGGAAGTAGTAAAAGAAAGAAACAAGTTGAAAAATTTTCACGAAGAATTTATATCCAATAAGGTTTATGCAAGAGAATAGAAGAATAGGACTGTCCGCTAAGCTGACCAAAATTTTCATTATATTTTTTTAAACCATTAAGAAATTTAAGTTCTTTTCCTTAATGAACCTTAATTTCTTAATAGTTTCAAGATAAAAACAACTTTATTTTTTTATAAACTAACAAAATTTCCGATTAGTAACGGATAGTCATATACAATAATGTCAAAAGACAAAACACATTCCAACAATCAAGATTCGTCTCCCAGTCATTGCGAGGAACGAAGCAATCTTTCGGAGAGTTCCGATAGGAATGGGGAGAGGAACGAACTATATCCAATTTTCCTAAAACTTCACCAACTCAATGTTCTCCTAATTGGCGGAGGAAATGTAGGATTAGAGAAGTTATCCTTTTTGTTGAAATCGAGTCCAAATGCCAATGTCGAAATTGTTGCAACCCATTTTTTGCCCGAAGTTTTGGCACTTGCCGAAAAACATAACTTGAAAATCACCCATTCAAAATTCAAGAAAAAAATGCTCAAAAAACGGCATTTGGTTATTGCTTGCACCAATGATTCGAAAGTCAATAAACGAGTGTATGATTTGTCAAAAAAACAAAATTTATTGGCAAACATAGCCGACACACCCGAGTTATGTGATTTTTATTTAGGCGGAATAGTAACCAAAGGAAACGTGAAAATTGCCATTTCGACCAATGGAAAATCCCCCACGACTGCCAAAAGATTACGCGAGTTTTTCGAAGAAATAATCCCGGATGACATCAATTCAATGGTCGAAAATCTAAACGAATACCGTAAATCCCTAAAAGGAAACTTCGAAGAAAAAGTTCAGCGAATGAACGAAATCACCCAAGCGCTAAAAGGCAAACAATAAACACCCCTTATGTTTGCGATTAATCGCGCTATGTCTTTACTTTGCAGCGATTATTTTGCAGTAATAAATAGAACTCGAACTAGTTCATTTATAGGCTAATCAAAAAACAAACAACATCAAAAAATAACATATAAGCTAAGCGCATTAGCAGTTATAAAAGGAATATAAACAAGCTTTTGCGCCTTAGCCGTAAAATTAAAACAAAAATTAAACGCATAGATAGATAGAAAAAAGAATGAGATAGCCCAATTCTTGGGTTCACACAGCTATGGTTCACTATGAAAAAGTGAAACGCCTTTCAAAATTATAAAACCTATGTTTCTATGCGTTTAAAAAATATTTAACGGTTTGTGATTAAGTTTTAAAAATAATAAACAAGCTTTTGCGCATTAGCGTCTTAGCGGTTAAAAAAAAGTTATGCCAAACATTCAAGAAGAAATCAAAAAACGAATTCTCGTACTCGATGGAGCAATGGGAACGATGTTACAACGCTATAATTTCTCCGAAGAAGATTTCCGGGGAGAACGTTTCAAAGACTTTCCGTATTCCTTAAAAGGGAACAACGATTTGTTGTCGATTACCCAACCGCAAGCCATAAAGGACATTCACGCACAATATCTTGAAGCGGGTGCCGATATTGTCGAGACCAATACTTTTTCGAGCACAACCATCGGTATGGCCGATTATCATCTTGAAGATATTGTTTACGAATTAAACTTCCAATCAGCAAAAATTGCTCGCGAAGTAGCCGATGAATTCACAGCAAAAGATCCAGCAAAACCTCGTTTTGTTGCCGGTTCCATAGGTCCAACAAACAGAACGGCAAGTATGTCGCCTGATGTAAATGATCCGGGTTACAGAGCCGTAACTTTCGACGATTTGTGCATCGCTTACAAACAGCAAGTTGGAGCTTTGATTGATGGCGGTGTAGATTTATTAATGGTCGAAACTATTTTCGACACGCTAAATGCAAAAGCAGCACTTTTTGCCATCGAAGAAGTCAAAGACGAACGCAAAATTGATATTCCAATAATGGTTTCAGGAACAATTACGGATGCTTCAGGTAGAACACTCTCGGGTCAAACCGTGGAAGCTTTCTTGATTTCGATTTCGCATATTCCGTTGTTGAGTGTAGGATTCAATTGCGCTCTTGGAGCACACCAATTAAAACCTTATCTGAAAGAATTGGCAAACAATACGTCTTTCAACGTTTCGGCGCATCCTAATGCGGGTTTGCCCAATGCTTTTGGGCAATACGACGAAACGCCAAAAGAAATGCAAGCCCAGATTAAAGAATATTTGGACGAAAACTTGGTCAATATCATCGGTGGTTGTTGCGGTACAAATCCGGACCATATCCGACTAATTGCAGAAGTGGCGAAGGATTATAAACCGAGAGTTTTGACGGAGACGAAGTAAATGAAACAATTTGGAAAGGGCACGGATTGCAAATCCGCGCTATCGGATTTCGACGGTGACGAAGTAAATGAAACAATTTGGAATGGGCACGGATTGCAAATCTGCGCTATCGGGCACAAGACAAAATTAATTTAAACCAAGATGAATAAAGAAATAATCGAAAAAACGACAAAATTTTGTAACGAAATTTTCGCAGATAAAAAGGATTATAAACTTCCAGATGAGTTCAATTATGGACACTTGCCATTATGTGTGATTGACTCTATATTTTCAATTGGGGTAAAATATGAAACTGTTCAAAATTCTATTAACCATTTTTGTGACCATTATAATATCGACAAATTTACAAAAACAACCGAATTGTCAACCTCGGATTTTTTGAAATTAATGGAGCGACAATCTATTAAAGAATTAACTGAAAATATTTATAGAAACCGACAAAGGACTTCTACAAGAAGTGGAATTTTAAAATCTGAAGCAGTTATATTATTCTTAAAGGTATTGCAGAAATTTGAAATCAATAAATTAAGTGATATTGACAAAATTATTACTAGCGAGCAATTTGAAATTGAAATAAAAGAAATTCCTGGGCAAAATAGTGGAATTTCTTTGACATATTTTTTTATGCTTGCAGGTTCAGACGAATTAATAAAGACAGACAGAATGATTCTTCGTTTTTTAGAGAATATTTCAGGAGAAAAAGTAAGTTTGAAGGAATGTCAAGTTATTCTTAGCGAAGTAACGAATCAATTAAAAAACAATGGTTTTAATATTACACCTAAAAAACTTGACAATTTAATTTGGAATTATCAGCGAAATTTAAATTGATAATACCCACTAGCGGAAGTGACACCCCGCTAGCACAAGCGTCACGCTTGTGCCCGCAAAAAAATAAAAATAAGGAATAAGAATTCAAATAAAATTAGTTTAAAAAATAATTTGCAAATTGTAATGAGCACAAGCGGGACGCTTGCGCTAGCAGAAATAAAGTAAAATCTGTGGCTAAAAAAACTTTGTGACTTTGTGCCTTAGTGGCAAAAAAATAAAATATGTCAGAAACAAAAAAATATTTAAAATTATCAGGTCTTGAGCCGTTAATCATTACGCCGGAAACCAACTTCCCCCGCTAGCGCAAGCGTCACGCTTGTGCCCGCAAACAAAAGCAAAATAAGGAATAAGAATTGAAAAAAAATTAGTTTAAAAAATAATTTGCAAATTGGAATGAGCACAAGCGGGACGCTTGCGCTAGCAGAGATAAAGTAAAATCTGTGTAAAAAACTTTGTGTTCTCGTGCCTTCGTGGCAAAAAAATAAAATATGTCAGAAACAAAAAAATATTTAAAATTATCAGGCCTTGAACCGTTAATCATTACGCCGGAAACCAACTTCGTAAATGTTGGTGAAAGAACGAATGTAACCGGTTCTCGAAAATTTTTACGTCTTATAAAAGAAGAAAAATATGCCGAAGCACTTGCTGTGGCTCGTGACCAAGTAGAAGGTGGCGCACAAATCATCGATATTAATATGGATGAAGGAATGCTCGATGGCGTTCACGCGATGACCACATTCCTGAACTTAATCGCCTCTGAACCTGATATTTCTCGTGTTCCCTTGATGATTGATAGTTCGAAATGGGAAATTATCGAAGCGGGTTTGAAAGTCGCTCAAGGCAAAAGTGTGGTCAATTCGATTTCTTTGAAAGAAGGAGAGGAACGATTCATTCATCGCGCCAAATTGGTAAAGCGATACGGAGCTGCCGTAATTGTTATGGCTTTCGATGAAAAAGGTCAAGCCGATAACTATGAAAGACGTATCGAAATCTGCAAACGGTCTTATGATATTCTGGTTGATGTTGTAGGCTTTCCTGCCGAAGACATCATTTTTGACCCCAATATTTTTCCGGTAGCAACCGGAATGGATGAACATAAAAACAACGCATTAGATTTTTTCAGAGCCACAAAATGGATAAAAGAAAATCTGCCTTATGCACACGTAAGTGGCGGTGTGAGTAATGTTTCGTTCTCCTTTAGAGGAAATGACACGGTGCGTGAAGCGATGCATTCGGCTTTCTTGTATCACGCCATCAAAAACGGAATGACGATGGGAATCGTGAATCCCGAAATGTTGGCCATTTATGACGAAATTCCAAAAGATCTTTTGGAACGTGTTGAAGATGTATTACTCAACAGAAGAGAAGATGCCACCGAACGATTATTGGATTTTGCCGAGAATGTAAAAGGCGATGTAAAAGTCAATGAAAAAGCGGTTCAAGAATGGCGTTCGGGTACCATTCAAGAAAGATTGACGCATTCTTTGGTAAGAGGAATCGATGAATTTATAGAATTGGATATTGAAGAGGCCAGACTGGCAGCTACAAAACCCATCGAAGTTATTGAAATCAACCTGATGACAGGAATGAATGTGGTGGGCGATTTATTCGGAAGCGGAAAAATGTTTTTGCCACAAGTGGTAAAATCAGCGAGAGTTATGAAAAAAGCCGTAGCGTATTTACTTCCGTTTATAGAGGAAAGTAAAGATTCTTCCTCGCGAGGGGCTGGACGTATTTTGATGGCAACCGTAAAGGGGGATGTTCACGACATTGGAAAAAATATTGTTTCAGTGGTTTTGGCTTGCAACAATTATGAAATCGTCGATTTGGGCGTAATGGTGCCACCCGAGAAAATCATTGCGGCAGCTATAGAACACAAGGTCGATATCATTGGATTAAGCGGATTAATCACGCCGTCATTGGACGAAATGGTTTATTTGGCCAAGGAATTGGATAAACAAAACATCAAAATTCCAATAATGATAGGTGGTGCCACAACTTCGCGAGCGCATACCGCAGTGAAAATTGCACCACAATATAGAGAAACCGTAATTCACGTAAACGATGCTTCAAGAGCCGTAACCGTGGCGGGAAATTTGCTGAATAGCGACAGAAAAATATACGCAAGTACGATTAGAGCGGAGTATGACGCTTTTAGGGAGACGTTTTTAAATCGTTCTCGAGACAAGAATTTCTTGACTATCGAACAGGCAAGAGTCAACAAATTGCAATTGGATTGGGAAAATTACAATCCAATGAAACCGAATTTTATTGGAACAAAAACCATCGAAGTCGATTTGGATGTTTTGGTTCCTTATATTGACTGGACGCCGTTTTTTAGAACTTGGGAATTGTTCGGGAAATATCCTGCGATTTTGACGGATGAAGTTGTTGGCGAACAAGCCACTTCTGTTTTTGCAGATGCACAGGAAATGTTGAAAGTGATTTTGAAGGAAAAGAAGCTGACTGCCAAAGGGATTTACGGAATTTTTCCGGCGAATCAAATCAATGATGATGATATTCAGTTGTATGACGAAAGTGGAAAAGAAATAGAAAAGTTCTTGACTTTGCGTCAGCAAGCCCAAAAAACTAAAGGCGCTCCAAACATCGCTTTGGCCGATTTTATCGCGCCAAAAGATAGCGGAAAAACGGATTATATGGGTGCGTTTTGTGTGACTACTGGTTTTGGTGTTGATGAATGGGCAGATGAATACCGTGCTAATTTAGACGATTATAATTCGATTATGGTGAAAGCTTTAGCGGATAGATTTGCAGAAGCATTCGCCGAATATTTGCACGAAAAAGTTCGTAAAGAAATTTGGGGTTATGCTGCAGATGAGGTTTTATCAACTGAAGCTTTAATCGAAGAAACATACAAAGGAATTCGTCCGGCACCAGGTTATCCAGCTTGTCCTGACCATTTAGAAAAACCAACGATTTGGAAATTGCTTGATGTGGAGAATAAAATTGGAGTAACTTTGACCGAAAGTATGGCGATGTGGCCAGCTTCTTCGGTTTCTGGATATTATTTTGGCAATCCCGAAAGCAAGTATTTCGGACTTGGAAAAATAAAAGAAGATCAGGTTGTCGATTACGCCAAACGTAGAAGCATTTCAACAGATAAGGCTACAAAATGGTTGAACCCAAATATAGTAGATTAAAGTCCCCACCCAGCCTCCCCAAAGGGGAGGAGCTGGAAAAAGTATAAAAAATATTGTTCAATTAAAATTACCCCAGTACGCCCCTCCTTTGGAGGGGTCGGGGGAGGAAAAATGAAAGTAACACAGCATATAGAAGACGCACAAGGGAAAACATTGTTTTCTTTCGAGATAATTCCTCCGCAAAAAGGGAGAAGTATACAGGAATTATACGATAATATTGATCCGTTGATGGAGTTTAAACCGCCATTTATAGACGTGACAACTTCACGCGAAGAATATATTTATGTAGATAAAGGCAACGGATTATTGGATAAAAAATTAACCAGAATGCGCCCCGGAACCTTGGGAATTTGCGCTTCCATAAAGCACAAGTATCAAGTGGATACCGTGCCACACTTGCTTTGCGGAGGTTTTACAAAAGAAGAAACCGAGTATATGTTAGTGGATTGCCAGTATTTAGGGATTAATAATATTATGGCACTTCGTGGTGATGCGATGAAAGACGAACAGTCTTTTGTGCCAAAAGAAGGAGGGAATAATTATGCTTCTGAATTAGTGAGTCAAATCTACCAATTAAACCAAGGGAAATATTTGCACGATGTGATGGATATTGACAACAAAGCTGATTTTTGCATTGGAGTTGCCGGTTATCCAGAGAAACATTTAGAATCACCATCCTTGATTTCAGACTTAAAAAGATTGAAAGAAAAAGTGGATGCCGGTGCCGATTATGTGGTAACCCAAATGTTTTTTGACAATGCAAAATACTTTGAATTTGTAAAAAAAGCCAGAGA
>Ga0209123_1002930_pt1 | contig 13545 bp, 6 predicted proteins | sample BarGraIncu00431A_FD_184500 | JGI IMG/M metagenome (GOLD analysis project Ga0209123, IMG submission 184500) | Arctic peat soil microbial communities from Barrow, Alaska, USA - Barrow Graham LP Incubations 004-31A (SPAdes) (version 2) | ecosystem: Environmental > Terrestrial > Soil > Wetlands >...
GGAACATTCCCCGGACACTATCAGATGTTCCCTATACCCAAAAGAATATCCGATTCACCCGAAAGAATATCCCACAGGGACGATGGAACATCCGTTCGTCCCAATAGGAAGTCCGACAGACAAGATAGAACTTTCAGCAGCATAAATTACCAATTCCTGTCCCTTCGGATATATACAAACCTAATTAAATGAACAAAGGGTTCGGATTGGTGGGTGGGATTTTCTTTTTATCCACGATAGCTATCGGGACCACCCTTTGTATTCTTAGGTCCCGATAGCTATCGGGATTCAATCCGTTACTTTTAATATTAAAATACTTTCACTACATTTGTCAGGCAAAATTTAATCAAGTGGATATATAAAATCGGATTAAATCCCGATAGAATTCGGGACCCACCGACAATCAACAACATTTGTTCATTTAAAGAGCATATCAGGGAGAACTGGTTTATAAAAGAAAAGTATTTAAATTTAAAATGTTAATCTATAAATAAAATAGTTTATCTTTGCTTTTTGTTAAGTAAAACCCATTAATTATGCTGAAAAAATACCTGACAAAGATTGCCGACACTACCATGCAAGGTGATGCGAGAGAAGAAAGTTATTATCAACATCTTTCAGATTTAGTAAAAGATTTTTCAGAATCTATCGGGAAAAGCAAAACACATGTCACAATCTTACCGAAACAAACCGAAGCCGGAAATCCTGACTTTCGAGTTTGGGACGGTCAACAATCTATTGTTGGATATATTGAAGCTAAAATACCTGGTACTAATCTTGATAATATAGAAATAAGCCCACAATTAAAACGTTATCGGGACACTTTCCCGAATGTAATATTAACAGACTTTTATGAGTTTAGGTTGTATCGCGATGGAAAACTGATAGAAAAAACCTTTATTGGCAGACCTTACGTTGCTGCAAAACTCAAAACCTATCCACCTATAGAAAACGAAAAAGCGTTTGTAAGTTTATTCGATAAATTCTTTAGCTTTTCATTGCCCAAGGTATTTTCGGCTGAAACATTGGCCATTGAACTTGCCAAACGCACCCGATTTCTGAAAGATGAAGTAATTCATGAAGAATTGGATGATGAGGAAAATGATAGCAATCAAGTGATTGGATTTTACGAAGCTTTCCGAAAATATTTGATAGCCGGACTTACAAAAGCTGAATTTGCTGATTTATACGCGCAAACCATTGCTTACGGCTTATTTGCAGCACGAACCCGCACAGATGGAGAATTTTACCGACGGAATGCATACAATTTTATTCCGCCCACCATTGGCATTCTCAAAGATGTATTTCAGTTTATATCGCTCGGTACGCTTCCACAACAAATGGAAGTTATTATCGATGATATTGCCGCTGTGCTTAATGCTGCCGACATTTCTAATATTCTTCAAACCTTTTACAAACAAGGCAAAGGACAAGACCCGATTATTCATTTCTACGAAACTTTTCTGAATAAGTACGACCCAAAAACCCGTGAACAGCGTGGCGTTTATTATACGCCCGAACCGGTTGTGAATTACATTGTCCATTCGTTGAACCACGTACTGAAAACCGAGTTCGATAAGGTGGACGGCTTTGCCAATACCGATGTAACGGTGCTCGATCCGGCAGGTGGAACGTTAACTTTTTTGGCACAAACCGCCAAGTTTGCCATCGAAGATTTTACAGCCAAATATGGCGAAGGCAACCGTGCTGTTTTTATTAAAGATCACATTCTGAAAAACTTTTATGCTTTTGAGTTGATGATGGCTCCTTATGCCATTGCACACCTCAAAATGTCGTTTCTGCTGGACGAATATGGTTACAAAATGAAAGACTCCGACCGTTTTAAACTGTACCTGACCAACACGCTCGAAATTGCCGATTTGGAACAAACCCGCATTCCGGGCATGGCGTCACTTTCGGACGAAAGCAAACAAGCTGCCTTAGTAAAACGCACACAACCCATTTTAGCCATTATGGGCAATCCGCCCTATTCCATTGCTTCGTACAACAATTCGGTATTTATCGACGGTAATGGAAAAACCGGAAAAGATAAAGTGTTGGGCTTAATGGATGCGTACAAAGAAGACGTGAAAGACGAAAAATTAATTGGTGTTTTACATGATGATTATGCTAAATTTATACGCTTCTGCCATTGGAAAATTGATCAGGTGGGAAAAGGCGTGATGAGTTTAATAACCAAAAATACTTATATAAACACTTCTGCTTTTAAAGGACTGCGTAAGAAATTGTTGGAATCGTTCGATAAAGTGTATGTGTATAACCTGCACGGCAAACTGTACGAAAAAGCACCCGGTGGCGGTAAAGACCAAAACGTGTTCGACATACGCGTGGGAACTGCCATACTGCTTTGCGTGAAAACAGGTAAAAAGAAACCTGCCGACTTGGGAAAACTATATTATGCCGAGTTATTTGGCGACCGCAATTTTAAATACGATATACTTGATAACCAATGTATAGCCGACACCGAATGGGAAGAACTAAGCATTGACACCTCACATTTTTACTTCGAAAAGAAAAATTTCAATGAAGTTGAGTTATACGATTCTTTTTGGAGTATAGATGAGGCATTTATAAATAATAATAGTTGTGTTAAAACTGGAAGAGATCACTTTATAACTGACCCCAAAATAAATACACTCAAAACACGTCTGAATGCATTTATAAATTCAAATCTTCCTTTTGATTTATTAAAGGAAGCATTTAAAATTGATGACGGATCCTCCTTTGACTTACAAAAAATCAAAGAAAAATTTAAATCTATAAATGAACAATCCTTTGTAGATTATTCATTTAAACCATTCGAAAATAAATTTTTATATTATGATAATTTGTTTGTAGATAGATTGGGGAATAGGGTAAATGGTAATTTTGTGAAAAAACAGAATATTGGATTAATTCTAAAGAAACGAAATGCTGACCCAATCTACAATTCTGCTTTTGTTACCAAAAATGTTTCTGATTTAAATTTTCTTGGTGGTCAGTCTTATGTTTTTCCACTTTGGATTTACGAAGGTGATGGTGGTTTGTTTGGAGCCAGTAAACGAAGTAATTTAAAACCCGAATTTGAGCAAAACCTCGAAAAGCAATACGGAAAAAACGATTTAACAGAAGCCATTTTCCATTATATCTATGCTTTGCTTTATTGCCCTACTTACCGCGAATGTTTTGCTGGACAATTGCAAACAGATTATCCAAAAATCCCTTTCACTGCCGATTATGAGTTGTTCAAAGCCGTTTCGGCAATAGGTAAATCATTGGTAGAATTGCACTTGTTAACTTCAAAAGAGTTGAACAATCCTACGGTTAAATTCAACGGAAAAGGCGATAACAAAGTAACCGGTATAGAATTTAAAGAAACAGAAGAACAGCTTTATATCAACGAAACGCAATACTTTTCGGGCATCAGTTCAGATATGTGGGAATGGGAAGTGGGCAAAAACAAACCCATTCAGCGCTGGATGAAAAATGCAAAAGATAAAACCTTGGGATTAGCTGAAACCATCGAGTTTAGCAAAATTTATACTGCCATAAGTTTGACATTTGATAAACAAACAGAAATTGACGGACATTACGAGGATGTGGTGAAAGACTTAATAAATAGATAGTTACTTTCATAAGGGTAACCTTTCATCATTTTATAAGGTATGTCAACAAAATTGGAAGTTGACATACCTTATATGTTTAATATTAATTATTTCGCTTTATCATAAACCAGCGTTGCTTTTACTTCTCCATTTTGCGAAGTAGAAGTTGATTGAAGTGAAAGTGAATTGTTATCATCACCTAATAGCCACACCTCGGTAGATTTAATTACCATTGATTCTCCATTTCTTTCGAAAGTCATGCTAGAATTAATGCTTAATGACTTTCCGTCGGACGACCAGGTTGCTGTTGATTTTCTTTTTCTGTCCTGAAAAACTACATTTTCACATTCTTTTCCGTCCAGGGTGATTACTTCTTTTGTTATTCTTTCTTGACCATCCCTGCCTTTAGATACCCTTTCGATATTCAGGGCGAGGGCATCTTGTGCAACAGTAATCTTGCTTGCAATCATGCGGAAACCACTTTCAGGCAGTTTGCTTTTGCTTTCATTGTAAGTCCAGGTGCCTGAAAAATTTGGCTTTTGGGCAAATGTTGTTGCAGTACTTAAGAGAAAAATACTTACAAATACAAAGGTTAAAATACCTTTGTCATGTTTTGATAAACCGGTTTTTGTTTTCATTGATTTCAGTGTTTTTTGAGTTAATAAATAATCATTAAATTGAAAGTTGTTGAATTAAATATTTTATGATAGATAAACGGTCGGATGTTTTTTTTATGAAATAAAATTTTCAATTAAAAATTTGCCAAATATAATAAAAATTATTTACTTATTACAATAAACCTTGTTTCACCTCGCTGGCGCAGATTTGTACTTAAATTTATCTTCCGAACACTCGTAGTCGCATACCCGCGCCAACGTCGGGCCACACGATGCAATCGTGCGGCAGCGAGGGGAAATCCAGAACTCTTTATTCTGTTAATTAAAGACTGAAGAATGAAATTGAATAAGAACGTGTCCCGAACATCTTGGTAAAACATTACTTTCTTAAAGAACGACAAATTAAAATAAGAAGAGAGTTTTCAGTTGGAACACCCTATTCTTAAACTATTTAAGCATCAATTATTTAACAAGCACTTTTGTAACATAGTTGTTAATCCTGACAACATAAACACCTGAATTAGCAACAATCATTGAAGGATTGTTTACTCTTAACTGACGACCGGTGATATCATATAAAGATATTTTTTCGGTACCTGTCAATCCAAGGATTTTAATTCCTCCAACAGTAGAAATAACTTTGTAATCTGAGTTTAAAACTGTTTTAACTGCATTTGGAGTTTCATTATAAGCTGCATCAAGGGCGCTAATTGTATTTCCAATATTTAATATTGAAGTTTGAATTTGTTCACCGGACAATGCAACTTTGTATAGCCTGTAATCATAAACTAATGTTTTACGTAAATATACATCAGCAGTGTAGCAAGAACGTCCAAGCCAGTTATAAAGTGTCCCCAACTGTCCTTGTCTTGGTAATGCCGTTGAAGGTAGATTCGTAATAGTGTCTGTAGCAAAAGGATAACCATCTACATAAATCGTCCCAGTAGATCCGCTTTGCGTATAGGTAAGGTTATGCCAACCACCCTGAAGAGCTGGAGTTGCAAAACTAACAGCCTGGTTTCCAGAAGCTACAGTGTAATTTCCCCGGGTTATAATAACACTTTGATCTTTTAAACTACCAAAAATGTAGCCGGTTGCATTATTTATTGCATCTTTGGTATTCGATAGTGTCCATAAGAAATTACCGTCACTACTCAATGCGTGGTAAGCAGTATCAACCCGGTAATATGCACTCATAGTATAATCACTGAGGTTATACATAAGTTTACCAACTTCAGGACCCAAATCAAAATATCCGATACTATCGCCCAAATTCAACACATTATATTTAACTGTACTTCCAATAGTACGAATTGAAGCTTTGTTTTTCAATGTACCTGTAAGGTGTTTTTCAGCAACATCAGTTACAACAGAATCCGAAACTGAAGTAAAATCATATTTCACAAGCAGATTATTTGTAAATTCTGTTCCTTCTTTTATTAATACAGTTGCAGGGAATTTCTTTGTTACTTTTTGACCGTTTTTTGATAATGTAGCAGTCAGCGTATCAGGGTAGTTATAATAATTTGGACGAGTTACTATTCCTGTTGCATCTATTACTTTATCATTGGTAGATTTCCATGAAATTGAAACGGAAGTATCTACGCCTTTAATCGGTAAAGTGATATTTGATGTTACAGCACTTAAATCGCCCAATGAAAGATTATTCATTTCAGTGGTTAACTCAGGATAAATATATTGATGATTTGCTGAATAAGCAGTATTTAATCTGCTAATCACATCCTTAACATCTAAATATCCACCTGAATTCCAGTCACTAGCCGATAATGAAACGCTTAGTAGTTGAAAGTCATACAATAAGGTTTTACGAAGATAAACATCAGAAGTGTAATTTGAACGACCAAGCCAATTGTAAAGTGTTCCGGTTCGACCAGCAATTGTAATAGCTGTTGAAGGCAAATTTGTATTTGGACCAGTTGCAACACTTACACCATCAACAAAGATTGTACCCGTAGTGCCGTTTTGAGTATAAGCTATATGATGCCAACTGCCTATAGGAGCATTGGTATTTACGCCTACAGCCTGATTGCCGGTTGCATAGTAATTTGTCGAGACACTTTGGTTTTGATTTTTTAAGCTGCCGATAATGTATCCATTTCGATCAGTCATTGCATCCACTGTGTTGGAGAAAGTCCAGTAAAAGTTGCCATTACTATTCAGAGAGGTATAAGTACTATCAACGCGGAAAAACCCACACATGGTATAATTCCTTAATGAATATATTGCCTTACCAATTTCAGTTCCCATATCAAAGTATCCGGTGCCATTACCTAAATCCAATACATTGAATTTTTCAGTAGTACCAATAGTTCTTATGCCCGCATCATTCATCAAAGAACCTACAAAGCCACTTCCAGAGTTATCTGTAACTTTAAAAGTACCGTTATCATCAAAAATTAAACTAGGTGTAAAATCCCATTGAGCAATTATTTCAGAGCTTATATTTTTAGCTTTTACAGTTGCAGTAAACTCTTTTGTCAAAGTATAAGTCACACCATTATCAACTTGAGCTAAAGTAGCTGTCAGTTTTACAGTAGCATCATATTTATCTGGCCGGATTACCTTGCCGTTGTTTGCTATTACACTTGTGTTTGAAGAAATCCAACTAATCGTTACGTTTGTACCAACGGTTGTGGATAATGCAATGTCAGCTGTTACAGCAGAAATATCGCCTAAATCAAGACTGCCACAGGCACTTAGTAAGTCAATAGGATAGGAGCGTACATAAGTTCCTCCCGTAATCGTTCCATTTAAAGCATTAGAAGTTAAATCAGTAGCCTGAACAGCGGACGAGTCGTTAAAATTCCAATACCCGATAAGACCGGATTCAGTACCATTCAGTATAGCATAACGTTTGCTATTAAGTTCTGATGCTGATCTGGCTACATTCCATATACGCACTTCGTCGACTAAACCTTTAAATGCTCTATTATCAACAGCGAAGTCCCATCCTATGTACAAATCACCAGTTGTGAAATCGTATACAGGATTCACTAAAGATTCTCTTGTAGTAGCAACACCATCCAGATAAATTGTACTTGCATTTTCGGTCACCACTACAGCTATGTGATGCCAAACGCCGGCACTGACAGTGCCCGTAACTGTGCCATAATCGCCGGTGATATTGGTCATCATTCTTACAGCTCCGGTTGATTGCCAACTGGCTGCATATTGTAATCCGGTATTATTTGGAGATGTTCCACGGGTATAGATTAATCCTGCATAGTTAATCTGTGTTCCATCTGGTTTAAACCACATCTCCATAGTATATGGTAAAGAGATGAGATTTAATCCTGAAATTTTGATATTACTGGCGGCTCCAGAAACACCGGGCAAACTTATAGCATAGTTTGTTGCAGATAATGTCCCCGATTGTCCCTGAACTTGTAAGAAAAGAAATGCAGTTAATGCCAAAAAAAAAGTAAAGATTTTTGTTTTCATACAATAGATTTTTAATTTAACATATTATTTTTTTGTTTTAAATCACTTTTCTAAGAGTTGGTTTGTATCCATCAAATTTTGAATTAATTTGTTTGTATCGAAAGAAATAAGTTTGTCTCAGGGTTTTAGCAAAACCATTCGGGAGTTTAATTTAAAGAAGAAGTTATTCTTTTTCATGATAAAAATAAATTATAGTCGCTGTTAATGAATTATATATTAAGCTTATGACGGAAATGAATAGTAAGTAATCAATTCAAATTGATTTGTTTCGATGACAAATATAGATGTTTGATTTCTTTATAAGGGTGAAAATATGGTCAAAGATGGAAACAAACTTAAAATATATTAGCAATTAATTTTAGCAATTAAAAGAAAAAGAAGACATGAAATTATAGATTTAAAACTCCGAATGCTGTTTCGTTAATAATTAAAATCATATAATAAGCTTGTTAATAATAAATAATACCTACATTTGATGCGGAATTAGTAATCAGCATTATGCAGTGTGTGACCCGCGCTGGCGTGGATTAATTGAGGCTATAAAAAAAGAGTTGAGAAATCCTTCCCAACTCTTTTCCCATTTTCAATAATCAAAATCAACCTTAACAAGCTAGTTTTTTACTATAATTTTCTTGAATATCTCTGTATTGCTATCTGTAATTTTTACGATATAAAGACCACTTGTGTAGCCTTTCAGCAAGATGTTTGTGTTTTGAGCTGTTGCCTTATACAGTATACGTCCTTTACTGTCGATAATTTCCACTTTGGCATTCGGATCTACAGAACTCAGGAATAATTTGTCGCTTGCCGGATTAGGATAAACATGGATATTATAATTCACCCGGGAAAGTCCGGTAGATAAACTGTCTTTCACCAGGCGGAATCCCACGAAATTATAAGTCTCATCCTGCGAAACGCTTTCACGATTCGTAAGGTGTAAATCGCCGGAACCTATGGAGCGATATCCACCACGAATCACTTTGGAGATTCCCTTTTGAGGTCCCTGAGGATTTAATTCGCCCGATATACCAAAATCACCGTAACGTCCAAACCAGTCGGAACACCATTGATACACATTTCCACTCATATCATACAAACCCAATGAATTGGCAGTTCTTGTTCCAACAGCTTTATTTGTATGTCCGGAATTATCAGCATACCAGGCAACTGTGGTGGCTGTATTACTACCACTAAAAGTATAAGCCTGAGAACTTGCACCCCCTTTGGCAGCATATTCCCATTCAGCTTCATTGGGAAGGCGACCTCCATTCCATTTACAAAATTCAACGGCACCATACCAGGTCACTTTAATCATCGGGTAAAGTTCGAATCCCGTAGCAGCTGTCCATGTTCCATTGATGTTTACAATTCCCCAGCTATCTTCTTTGAAAAGCGGCTTACCAACAAATTCACCCTCCATGACGGAAACGCTGCCATACTGATTTACAAATTGGGCAAACTGCGCATTCGTTACTGTATTTTTGCTTATATAGAATGCACTTACATTTACCGATCGGGTAGGTGATTCACGGGTAAAAGTACTATTGCCCATAGTAAAGCTCCCGGCTGTAACTGCAATCATATCTGAAGCCGGGACCTGAGCTTTTGTCAGGACAAAGAAGTGCAACAGACTGAACAGGATTATCTGTTTTTTTATTGTGTGCATATTTTTCATAGAGTTCATCATTTAGGATAGCCAAAGAGTTGAATAGATGAGATTCCAACGTTTTTCGACCCGAAAGTAGAATTTACTTTTATACGGACATATTTTGCATCCGATTCGGGAAAATCAATCTGCTGCACATCGGTCGTATTGCTTAAGGTGGCAGTTTTAACGGTGGTAAATGTTGTTCCGTCACTCGATGTCTGAATCATGATCTCTTTTGGTCCGATGCCTTCTACCGAATGAACCGTCAGTTTGTTGCAGGCATAAAGTCCCCACAAACGAATCGTCAGATTCTCGGGTGCAACTGCAGTAGGCAAAATAATCGACTGGTAATAGGTGCTGTCCACTTCATCGATCATAGCAAACGGGAAATGTTCCGGCCACTGATCATCAGCCATTACTTGTTTACCCCGTGCGATGTTGCGATAACCGGCAGGAAACTGTGTAGTATCTGCAGTCAGGATATTATTGGTTACCTGAACAAACTTGCATTCATTGGGTTTGATAGTCGTGTTTATAGTTTGATAGTTACCATCCTTCCAAACAGAAACGTTTGCAGCAACGTCAGTTGTATTCTGGTTCTTCACATAAACCGAATACGGACTATCACCCTGAACAGCTACTAAAGGCAAAGATCCTGTTTTCACATAAGCGTACAACTCATTTGGTGCAGAAGCATTCGCCATAGTATTAAATGTTGCCGTTCCGGTCGAATCGGTGACAGTAGTTACCCGATCAAATACCGGAGCACCCTGCGGATAAGCTAAAGTTACAGAAGCAGAAGCTGCAGACCTGAAGTTTGACATCAGCAAATAGCGACGACCGTCGGGATCTTCGGCTGCGGTGGCTTTCCAACCTGTAGCAACTAAAGGATATTTAGCTTTTGCAGCTAAGGTTTGTGTGGTGGCAGCATCTACTTTCGGATAAACAATCGCTGAACGGGAATATACTACTTCGCCCGAAGCAAAAGTTTTGGGGATTGTTGAATAAGAACCGTATAGTTTTGAAACATAAACTGAAGTCGTCAGTTCCTTTTCACCAAAAGCAATTCCATTTCCGCCATTCACTACCATACCCAGAATATTATCTACATTTACCCAGTTGCCGCTTATCGTACTCACTGCATTACCGTTCGATTTGATACTTCCGGTCTGTGAATAAAGTGTGCGCGATAATCTGGTCATAATATCGGTGGTAATACCCAACATCAACCCGCCATCCTTTGTTACTGTACCGGCAGTAGTTCCAACCATATCTTCCTGATAAATGACTGCATTTCCAGGTGTAGAATAGAAAGTGAGATACTTAGTCAGACTTCCACCTGTTACGCTTAATCTTCCGGTTGTAGAGAAACTTTTTGGGTAAAATGCAAAAGTGTTGGAAATAAACGAAGCGTTGCGGGTTTGTCCTGACACGTCCACATAACCGGTAAAGTTTCCTGTATTGGCAACTTTAAAAGGGAAAACAAGGTTGCTGTTACCAACGAGATTTGGAGAAACCATTCCCATATACGATTTATAACTGGTCCCATCAGTCGATTGAAACCATGAGAAAGTCACGTATTTATTTTCGTTATTACTTCGAACGATGCCGCTGTAAGGTAAGTATTTTGTCAATTCGTGTTTTTTGCTGAAGTCACTCCATTTTGTTGCTACCATTCCATCGGTAGGGTAAAAGTCGTGATACAAATGCGCAAATACCAACCGACGTGCAGTAACTGCCATACGGCGCTCACCGACATCCGGGTTTAACAGGAATGAACCATCCGAAGTGGTAGATTGGCGCATTTTTGCATATTGCAGGATAATACTTTCGAGCATTAATGCATCCGGATCTCGATAGATACAAGCCAACGCAGAATAGGTTGAAAGTTCATCGTAAATATACATCGACCAGTCGTTACCGTTTGGCATCGCTAATATACCATCAGGCATAATAAACTCTTTCAGTATGCCATTCCAAACCTTGCTAACATTGTATTTTAATGCATCAGGAATTGGGAATGCCGGAGTTGTTTGATTCTGAATTGCTTTATATGCCAACAATGATTCGGACATTTCCTGAATAGGAATATTCAAATAAGAAGTATGGAAGAAGTTGTGGTTTTCGAGTGCATAATCGGGGAAAAGATTAGCTCCAATATACCAGTCGGCAACTGTTTTTCCATCAACTACATCATTTCTTTTTAAATCGGAAGCTACACTGTAGGTATTCATAGCAAATTGTTTGCAACGGTAAGTCCAGGCTTCTGCATTTTTTTCTTCGGGATATAAGGCCGATGCAATAGACAGAATATTCGTATCCCAACCATTTTCTTCGGCTTTGGTATCCGAATTAACTCCTGTAGGAATGGTTCTTGATAAATTGTAGTTTGCTTCGGCCATAACCATTGTTTTGATAGCTGCCTTATCGGATACTGTCAAATCAGCCGACATCAACCACGAAGCATAAGCCGTGGATGTACACCACATGGACGATTCCCATACGATACCCCATTTGATCCCATCGGTACAATTTACGGTTCCGGTTTTATGAGTATTATACGAATAGCGAATGGCCGCCAGTGCATGTTGTTTTACCGTTTTGAAAGTCAATCCATTGGGTAAAGTCTGATCCTGACAGTATTTGTAAATAAATGAATAGATCAATGCATAGTCAGCATTTGTTCTGGCGCCATGTTCAACACTTTGTCCATTGCCAAAATATCCACCGGCTTTATATTGACCTTCGGCATACACCAGATGTTTGACCAGCATTTCACGAATAGTTGATTTTACATTCGCTTCAGATATCTGATCGGTAGTAATATTAGCTTCCATACCTATCACATCCCCGATTTCATACAATTCCCAGTTGTCGATATAACCTGTAGTTCCATCTTTTTGATAATTAATGAAAAAAGTCAACGCGCCGTTAACCGTTTGACCCGAATTGAAAGTGAAATCAAGGGCTTTCCATTCGCCATTGGTATTTACAACCTGATTAATATCGGTACTTGAACCATCGTATTTTGAAACTCCCAGTTGGAATGAGCCGCCAATTGTTTTCAGCATCACTTTCATGCGGTATTTTTTATATGGGCTCAGCGTAAGATTGTAATCTATCGACCCGGTTCCACCTGCAATTTTTCCACAGTATTTCCCACAATAGGTAGCAAGTGAATCCAACGATTTCGTACCCCAACCTCCATAATTACCCAAACTATTTATACATGGATCGGTGATTAAATTGGGTTTATCGGTATAAAGAGGAGTAAAACAAACTCCGTCACCTGTAATTGAACTAACATTAATTGATTTTGAAAAAGCAGACCCGCTTTTGACAATAATTGAATCCTGATTTATGCTTGTACTTCCAACGAAAGTTGCAGTAACGGTAATTTCGCATTGTGCTTCGGCAGCAGAAAAAGCTTTCTGACTTAAAGTAATACCACTCGGTGCTGTAAGTTTTACTGAGTCAGTCAACGAATTGCCTGCTATGATAATCGTTCTGGTTTTGTTAATATCATCAAATGTCAAAGTCGTAGCTGAAACATAAAGTGATTGTGTAGGATTCTCAACAATAGACAAATCAGCAATTGCACACATAGCAGCAGTAGTTGATTTTACCGATAAATAATAAATTCCTGAAGTATCTGGTGTAAATGTCAGCAACCCGCTTTGTAATAACTGCTTAGTTGAGGAACAGGCAAAGGTTGCTGAATTTATTGTTCCTGTTTTACCATCAATGCTGGTGCATATTCCAGCAGTTAGTGTAGGGACAGTTGCGTTATTTCCCCAGGAATATTTCCATGTAAAAGTGTAATTTTTACAGGCTTGTAATGTTACAGGGTAAGTGAAGTAACTCGAAGTATTTCCACCATCCCAACGAATGTACATTAAACGTCCCGAATAAGGAACGCTATTATATGGCCAACCAGTAGTTACATCCACAAAACGACAACCGCCACTTGCATTAGCTTCATTCCATACAAAAGTAGCAGCCGGAGTACATAACCAACCCACATCTGTTGGCTTGGTACCTGTTCCTGTTGCTATGCCAGCACACCAGTTAGAAATGAGATTTGTTTGAGCAAACGCAGCATTAAATGCAAGGAATATTGCAAAAATGAAAAGCGTAATGATCTTTTTCATGTTATAAGTATTGGATTAATAATTGCATAATTTTGAAAATACAAATATAGAACTAATTAGAC
>Ga0209123_1002931_pt1 | contig 13544 bp, 12 predicted proteins | sample BarGraIncu00431A_FD_184500 | JGI IMG/M metagenome (GOLD analysis project Ga0209123, IMG submission 184500) | Arctic peat soil microbial communities from Barrow, Alaska, USA - Barrow Graham LP Incubations 004-31A (SPAdes) (version 2) | ecosystem: Environmental > Terrestrial > Soil > Wetlands >...
GAAGTATTTAAAAACCGATATGTTGTTGACAGGTATAATAAACTGAAAAATTTTGAGAATATCTATGTACTTGGTGATGTTGCATACATGGAAACTCCTAAATATCCCAATGGACATCCTCAGGTTGCTAATGTGGCAATTAATCAGGCAAAAAAATTAGGTGAAAACATTTTAATTTCACTAAAAGGTGAAAACGCTCAACTTGAAGAGTATGAATACAACGATTTAGGTATGATGGCAACTATTGGTAAACATAAAGCAGTAGTAGAATTTCCGTTTCTCAAAATCAAAGGACCAATTGCCTGGTATATATGGATGTTCCTGCACCTAATGCTTATTTTGAGTGTTAGAAATAAGATTGTTATCTTTTTCAACTGGGCTTGGAGTTACTTAACTAAAGACACTTCGTTACGCTTGATTACCACCATTGATTATAAAAAAGATAAGATTACCAATTTATAAGAAATTTAGTAAGTTAGTAAATAAATTAAGGCTCTCATTTACGAGAGCCTTAATTATATAATTCAATAACCAATATGTTTTAATAACATAACTTAAACTAATCCCTGAATTAATTTCAAGTTGTTTGCAATTTTTTCGTTTGATAATGAATAGTTTACCAAATCACCTGCAAGGTATTGATCATAAGCAGCCATATCAACCAAACCGTGTCCAGAAAGATTGAAAAGAATGGTTTTAGTTTTACCTTCTAATTTGCATTGATTGGCTTCATTTATGGCAGCAGCAATGGCGTGAGCAGATTCAGGTGCCGGAACAATACCCTCAGTCTGTGCAAATAAAACACCGGCTTTAAATGAATCTAATTGTTCAATATCAACAGCTTCCATCATATTGTCTTTCAACAACTGGCTTACTATAGTTCCTGCACCATGATAACGAAGTCCTCCGGCATGAATGTGTGCTGGTGCAAAGTTATGACCTAATGTATACATTGGAATAAGAGGTGTATAACCAGCTTCATCACCGAAATCATAATGGAATTCACCACGGGTCAGTTTTGGACATGACGATGGTTCTGCAGCAATAAAGCGAGTTTTCTTTCCTTCTTTGATATTATAACGCATAAATGGATAAGCAATCCCGGAAAAGTTTGAACCTCCACCAAAACAACCGATTACAACATCAGGATATTCCCCTGCCATTTCCATTTGTTTTTCAGCTTCAAGGCCGATAACAGTTTGATGTAAAGACACATGATTCAAAACACTTCCTAATGTATATTTACAATTAGGAGTGCTCATAGCCAATTCAATAGCTTCCGAAATAGCTGTACCAAGACTTCCTTGGTAATTTGGGTGTTCGGTAATAATTTGACGACCTGCTTTCGTTGACATACTTGGTGATGGAATTACCTGTGCTCCCCAGGTTTGCATCAATGAACGACGATAAGGTTTTTGTTCGTAACTGATTTTTACCATATAAACTGCAAGTTCCAATCCGAACATTTTAGCTGCAAGTGCTAATGCAGTTCCCCATTGTCCTGCACCGGTTTCCGTAGTAATGTTGGTAACTCCTTCTGCTTTACAATAATAAGCTTGTGCTAATGCTGAATTCAATTTGTGTGAACCAACCGGACTTACACTTTCGTTTTTGAAATAAATATGTGCAGGAGTATCAAGTGCTTTTTCTAAATTATAAGCACGAACCAATGGAGTGGGGCGATATATTTTGTATTTTTCGCGAACTTCTTCCGGAATATCAATCCATGCATCCGTTTGATTCAACTCCTGATGTGCTAATTCTTTGGCAAATAAAGGATATAGATCCTCATTTTTCAAAGGTTGTTTGGTTCCGGGATGTAACATTGGCAAAGGTTTTGTTTGCATGTCGGCTACGATGTTATACCATTTAGTTGGAAGTTCTTTCTCAGGTAAAAGGAATTTCTTTGTTTTTTCCATGATTTTTATATTATCGGTAAATATTGAGTAATTTCATTTTAAAAAATAAGCCTGTCGTCGGCAAACAACAGGCTTTTATGCTGGATTAAAAATCTTAAAGTCACACAATCCAAACCTTATTGTTTACAATGAAAGCACTGCCGGCGCCAATAAGTTGTTGAATAAGAATGGTTCATTTTTTTGATTTTGTGAGGGCAAAGATATAAACATTTTTCAAAAACAGAAATAAATACGTCGTTTTTTTGACTAATTTGACACATTTTTTCTGCTTTTATGCAAAAAATAATTCTATTTGACTATGTTTCTTTTCTTTAAAATAAAAATAGTACTTTTGCAAACGATTAAAACGAAAAATTAATCATCAATAAAAATATAAAAATATAAAAATGATACAATCGATGACGGGCTTCGGAAAAGCCACTTGCGAATTTGGGAATAAAAAAATTGTTGTTGAAGTAAAATCTTTGAACAGCAAGCAATTGGATGTCTCCACACGCATTTCAGGACTTTATCGTGAAAAGGATATTGAAATTCGTAACGAACTGTCTCAGAAACTTGAACGTGGAAAAATAGACCTTGCTTTGTATGTTGATAATTCAGGTAAAGAATCTGTTACTCAAATAAATCAAACTGTTATCGAGTCTTATTATCAACAGGTTAAAGCTTTGTCTCTCAATTTGGGAATTGAAGTGCCTACCAATTGGTTTGAAGTGCTTTTACGTTTACCCGACACAATGAAAACTGAAACAGTGGAAATGGATGAAAATGAGTGGATTGAAATAAAAAAAGCCATTGCTTCAGCAATTGATCAACTTATAGAATTCCGTATTCAGGAAGGGAAATCGCTTGAAGCTGTATTTAATGATAAAATTGCTCATATCGGTCAGCTTTTAGATGAAACTGCACCGTACGAAAATGATCGTATAGAAAAGATCAGAGCTCGATTAGAGGAAAATCTACAAGCATTATCTGATAAGATTGACTATGATAAAAACCGTTTAGAACAAGAATTGATCTTTTATATAGAAAAACTCGATGTAAACGAGGAAAAAGTCCGTTTGCGTAATCATTTGAGTTATTTTATCGAAACCATGCAACACGAAAACTCACCGGGTAAGAAACTCGGTTTTATTGCTCAAGAAATAGGACGTGAAGTAAATACACTTGGCTCAAAATCTAATCACAGCGAAATGCAAAAGATTGTAGTTCTTATGAAAGATGATTTGGAACAAATTAAAGAACAGGTGCTGAATGTTCTTTAATCAGAAGAAAGAAGCAAGTGGTAACAGCAAGAAGTATTCAAGTAGCTACAAACTATAAACTACCGACTAAATCAATGGCAGGTAAATTAATTATATTTTCAGCACCTTCGGGAGCAGGTAAAAGTACCTTGGTTCACTATCTTTTAGACTGCGGATTAGGTCTCGAATTCTCTGTTTCAGCTACAAGTCGAGCTTTGAGAGGACATGAAAATGATGGAATTGATTACTATTTTCTCTCACCTGAAGAATTCAGGCAAAAGATTGCCAATCAAGAGTTTATTGAATACGAAGAAGTTTATAAAGATTGTTATTATGGTACTCTTCGTAGTGAAATTGAACGTATTACGGGTAATGGGAAGCATGTGATTTTTGATGTGGATGTAAAAGGAGGTCTTTCCCTGAAAAAGAAGTTTGGAGATGATGCTTTAGCCTTGTTTATAGCACCTCCAAGCATTCAGGAATTACTAAACCGGTTGAATCACCGGGGAACTGATTCACCCGAGATGATCGAAAAAAGAATTGCCAAAGCTGATTATGAAATGAGTTTTGAATCGCAGTTTGATTTAATTGTGGTAAACGATGTGTTAGAAAGGGCACAAAAAGAAGTTGAAAAGATAATACGGGAGTTTCTTGCATAAATGACCCCTAACCCCTAAATGGGAAAAATTATTGTTTATGTTATCAAACCTTGAACCACACAAACAAAAGTCCCCTTTAGGGGATTCAGGGGTAAAAATGCGCATTGGTATCTATTCCGGTTCGTTTAATCCAATTCATTTAGGACATCAGCAACTTGCTGGATATCTTATTGAAAATAAACTGGTTGATGAGGTTTGGTTTGTGGTTTCGCCGTGTAATCCGCTTAAAAATCAGGAAGATTTGATTGACGAATATATCCGGTTGGAAATGGTAGTATTTGCTATTAGTGACCAACACGGGCTCAAAGCTTCGGATATTGAATTTAGTATGCCAATTCCTTCCTATTCCATTGATACTCTGCATGAATTGTCCTTACAAAACCCTGATTTTCAATTTAAATTAATTATCGGAAGTGATAATGCTCTCGTTTTTGATCAATGGAAAGATTATAAAGAGCTTCTGAATGAATATCCCGTTTTAGTTTATCCGCGCAGTGGACATGATTTTGCAGAAGTAGCTCAAAAATATCCTCAAATGCAATTACTTAACACTCCTTATTACGATATTTCATCCACTCAAATCCGTGAATTGATTGCACACAAAAAGGATGTTACCAACTGGCTTCATCCTTCTGTCTATCAATTTATTGTTGAGAATAATCTATATAAATAGTTTATAAAAAAGGATTGTTTATTTTCTCATATCCAATCGTTGTAGAAGGTCCATGACCGCAATAAACTACGGTGGAATCGGGTAGGGGAAGCAGTTTTTTTGTAATGGATGTTATTAAGGTGGCATAATCGCCTCCTGGTAAGTCTGAACGACCTATTGAACCTCTAAAAAGCACATCTCCAGAAAACAAAACACCTTCTTTTTCTGAGTAAAAAGCCATGCTGCCTAGTGAATGACCGGGAACATGCAAAGCTACAAATGAAAAATTACCAACATTTATTTTCTGGTTTTCAATAATATATCCTCCAAGTTCTTGTGCTTCTTCATCAAATTGAAATCCAAATGATCGAGCTTTTGCCCCAACATTAACTAACTGAATTTCATCGTCTTTACCTCCTTCAGGTTTTAGTCCATAAGTGTCATATAAAAATTTATTCCCAAATTGATGATCAAGATGCAAATGTGTATTTATTATCCGCTTAAGAGTCAAATTATTATCTTCAATATATTTTTTAAGCAGTTGCCTTTCAGCATCAAAGACACAACCCGCATCAATAATTAAAGCTTCGTCGGTTTCATCATATACCAGATAAGTGTTTTCCTGAAAAGGGTTGAAAGTGAAAGTTTTAATTGTCATATATTTAGTGATTAGTTTATTTGTTCATCGGTTAATTGGTTCGTCATGAAATTGATTTGAAGCTTTTATCACAACTAATTAACTAATTAGTCAGTTAACTTCAAACTCTTTAAAGAGGTACATATACCGCTTTCTTAGTACTGAAAAACTCTTCTTTAAAGAAACTATTTACTTCATATAATTCGGCTATATTCTTGTATGGGAGGATTTCATGTTGTAATTCGCCTCCTTTCAGGCAGATAAGTCCGTTTGGCAAAGCGTTTTTTTGCTTTTTGCTGATATTTTTTTGAACCAGTTTCACCAGATCATCCAGGGGCATAACTGCACGGCTTACCACAAAGTCAAATTTGCCCTTTTCATCCTGTAGTCTCAGGTGTTTTAACTCAATGTTTTTTAAGTCGATAGCTGTTGCTACTTCTGTTCCAACTTTAATCTTTTTGCCGATGGAATCAATCAAAACGAAGTTTGATTCGGGAAAAAGAATAGCTAATGGAATTCCCGGGAATCCTCCGCCTGTTCCTACATCCAATATTGTTGTACCCGGTTGAAAATGAATGATTTCTGCAATAGCCAACGAATGAAGTACATGATGTTCATATAAATGTTCGATATCCTTGCGCGAAATGACGTTTATCTTCGAATTCCAGTCCAAATACAAGTCATAAAGTGCCTCAAACTGGGATTTCTGTTTGGGAGTAAGATTCGGAAAGTATTTCAGAATTAGTTCCATGGTTTTGAATTTGAGGTCAAAGTTAGTCGTTTTTCTCAATAAATAAAAATCATAAGTTTGTAACGTAAAGAATTTTTAAGCCTAAACTGCTTATTATAAAATAGATAAATTCATTAAAGACTTCACAGTATGAATTTTGCATTAAAAATATTACCTTTGCGCTTTATTTGGAAAAAGGTTAATCGGCTAATTAGTTAATTAGTTCATCTGTTTAAATATGAACGCTTGATTGTATATGAACCACTCAACTAATTAACCAGTCAACCATTCAACCAATTAACCAGTAACTAATCAACAAAATAACTAATATGAAAGCTTATGTATTTCCCGGTCAGGGTGCCCAATTCGTAGGAATGGGAAAAGACCTTTACGACCAATCGCCACTGGCAAAAGAGTATTTCGAAAAAGCAAACGAAATTCTTGGTTTCCGAATCACTGACCAGATGTTCGAAGGAACTCCGGAAGATTTGAAACAGACTAAAGTAACCCAACCGGCTGTATTCTTGCATTCAGTAATCTCAGCATTGGTATTAGGCGAAGATTTTAAACCGGAAATGGTTGCCGGTCACTCATTAGGTGAATTCTCAGCACTGGTTGCTGCCGGTGCATTGTCGTTCGAAGATGGGTTGAAACTGGTTTATGCACGTGCTATGGCCATGCAGAAAGCGTGTGAGATAGAACCTTCCACTATGGCTGCCGTACTCGGACTGAGCGACGAAGCCGTTGAAGAAGGATGTGCTTCCATTACCGATGCCATTGTAGTTCCTGCTAATTATAACTGTCCTGGACAGTTGGTAATATCCGGTTCGATTGAAGGTATCGACAAAGCCTGCGAAGTATTGAAAGCAAAAGGAGCGAAGCGTGCGTTGAAACTCCCTGTTGGCGGTGCTTTTCACTCGCCACTGATGCAACCTGCCAGCGAAGAACTACAAGCTGCCATTAACGCTACCACGTTCTCAACACCGGTTTGTCCTGTTTATCAGAACGTTAATGCAAAACCACAAACAGAAGCAACCATTATCAAACAAAACCTGATTTCGCAGCTTACATCGCCTGTACGCTGGACTCAAACCGTACAAAACATGGTGGCCGACGGTGCCGTTGAGTTTTTTGAACTCGGACCGGGTGATGTATTGAAAGGCCTGATCAAGAAAATCAGTCCGGAAGCAATTACAGCTTAACAGTCATCAGTGAACAGTTATCAGTTATCAATAAAAGATGCAGAGATTCACGTCTTTGCATCTTTTTTTATTGATAGGTTTCGGTTAAGACTTTTTTTTGTACTTTTGTAGTTCATTGAAAATGGGAAATTAAAGAATTGGAAATTATCTAAATATGTTTAGAACACACACTTGCGGCGATTTACGCCTTTCAAACAACGGACAGCAAACCACTTTATCCGGTTGGGTACAACGCACACGCAAAATGGGCGGAATGACGTTTGTAGATATCCGTGACCGGTATGGTATCACCCAATTAGTTTTTAATCAGGATGTAAACACCGGATTATGGGAACAAGCCAATAAACTGGGACGTGAATATGTTATCCAGGTAACAGGAACTGTGGCCGAACGAAGCAATAAGAATGCGAATATGTCCACCGGTGAGGTTGAAATACTGGTATCTGATCTACAGGTGCTCAATGAATCGAAAACACCACCGTTTACCATTGAAGAAAACACTGATGGAGGCGATGATATCCGCATGAAATACCGTTATCTGGACTTACGTCGTAACAATGTGCGTGAAAACCTGGAATTACGCCACCGCATTACTTTCGAAACCCGTCATTATTTAGACCAAATGGGATTTTTGGAAGTGGAAACACCTATTTTGATTGGTTCAACGCCCGAAGGTGCCCGTGATTTCGTAGTGCCATCACGCATGAACCCCGGTGAATTCTATGCTTTGCCACAATCGCCACAGTTATTTAAGCAATTATTGATGGTTTCGGGTTTCGACCGTTACTTTCAGATAGCCAAATGTTTCCGCGACGAGGATTTGCGTGCCGACCGCCAGCCTGAATTTACCCAAATAGACTGCGAAATGTCATTTGTCGAGCAGGAAGACGTGTTGAACCTGTTCGAAGGCATGATGAAACACTTGTTTAAGTTCGTAAAAGATATTGACTTTGCCGAAGACTTTCCACGGATGACCTGGCACGAAGCGATGCGTATCTATGGCTCTGATAAACCTGACATTCGCTTCGGAATGGAGTTTGTAGAGCTAAAAGAAGAAGTCTCGGGACATGATTTTGTGGTATTCGACAGCGTACCGTATGTAGCCGGAATCTGTTCAACAGGATGTGCCGGATATACCCGCAAACAACTCGACGAATTGACTGACTTTGTGAAACGTCCGCAGATAGGAGCGAAGGGACTGGTCTATATCCGCTGCGAAATGGATGGTACATTTAAGTCGTCGGTGGATAAATTCTACTCCAATGACGATCTGAAAACGATAACCTCTAAGTTTAATGCACAGCCGGGCGACTTAATTCTGGTTTTGGCCGGAGCTAAAATCAAAACACAGAAGGCTTTATGCGAATTGCGGTTAGAAATGGGAGCGAGGTTAGGTCTTCGTGACAAGAATATATTCAAACCCTTGTGGGTAATCGACTTTCCGCTCTTTGAATGGGACGAAGACACACAACGCTATTACGCTACACATCACCCTTTTACGTCACCAAACCTTGACGATGTACCTTTGTTGGATACTGATCCGGGACAGGTTCGTGCCACGGCTTATGATATGGTTATCAATGGAGTGGAACTTGGCGGTGGATCCATAAGAATTCATGAAAGTGAGCTACAAAACCGTATGTTTGAGTTGCTCGGATTTACTCCGGAGAAAGCTCAGGCTCAATTTGGCTTCCTGATGAGTGCCTTCCAATACGGAGCGCCGCCTCATGGAGGACTGGCTTTCGGGTTGGATAGGTTGGTTTCGTTGTTTGCAGGATTGGATACAATTCGCGACTGTATGGCGTTCCCGAAAAACAATTCCGGACGCGACGTGATGATTGATGCACCATCCAAAATTGATCAATCGCAATTGGATGAATTAAACCTGGTGATTGATTTGAAACCACAAGCCCCAAAAGGATTATAAAGAAAATCATTTAGCTTTCAAAGCTAAATTGGATATATTAAAGAAAGCCCTCGAACAATAATTCGGGGGCTTTCGGTTTCTAAAACGTACACAAATCAAAGAGAATAATACTAATATTTATTATATTGTTAACTAAAACTTACATTCCAATTTGTTTGTTAATTAAATTTTCTTGATGGTTTAGGTTTTTTAGTTCCTTTTTTGTAATATGACCTTTATGCCGAGTTGCCATTAGTCTTTCTTCATTTCTTATTTTACGAACATGCTTTTTTAAAACAATCACCTTTTGTTCAGACAGTTTACCTTCCTTTACTTCTTTGTTAATTCGGGCATTTTGATTTTTAAGTCGTTGATTTACTTCCACAAGGCGTGGGTGACTCTTTTGCCAGGTAGTTTTAGAAACTACCGACGTTTGTGCAGATACTCCAATTGTTAGACCTGCCAGTAATAATGCGATTACAAATGTAGTTTTCATACCTTTAATTTTTAGAGATTAATAAATTTGTTTATTGTAATCCAATTAATTCAACTTGCGTGCCAAATTTTTATTGAACATATATTTATTTCAAAAAATCACATTTATTATACTTAAAACGCCAATATATTTAATTCATTAATAATATAGGGTAGATATTTAAAGATATGTTATTACTTGATTAATTGTAGATGTTGGGAGTGAATAAATAGCCTTAAAACAAATGTGTATATATTCTATTATACATAATATAAATTATAGGAATTTCTGTGTTAGTTTTTCTGAGTTGTATGATGGTAATTTATTTCTAGGCTATTCACAGACATTCTCAATTACTCATTATTAGCGCATCCCGCTGTTTTTAAATGTGTTCTAAATCAGAAAACCGCGATTTGGAAATCGCAAAACCCATCCAGATCAGCGACAATTCTATTTCAAATTATTATTCAACTTAAAAATTACTCATTCTTATCGGGTCTCTCGATTTTTAATCGCGTTCATAAGTAGCAGATCGGGATTAGGAAATTGAGAGCCCCATATTTGTGAACATATTTTTTGGGTCACGCTCCGCTCCTTGTGTTTCTTTATAAAACTCAAGTAATTAAGTTAACTATAACTAAGATTAATTCTCTACCAGCAAGCCAGCAGATCCATGACAAGTAAATCATCAAAAAACAGCAAGTACATTGTTATCCATAAAGGTAAAGTGCCCGTTCTTATTATATGAAGGCATGCCTGATGAATATGACTAAACCCGCATTTATCAACAATATGTTTGAAATGGGTTTTAATTGTATCTGGTTTAGTTCCCAGAATTTCAGCGATTTCTTTTTTCTGAAAGCCATTATTTACCTCTATAACTACTTCTTTTTCACGATTGGTAAGGTATGTAAATTCTTTATTGCTAAATAGTTTACTCTTTCTGACCAAATCAAATGGTTCAATTGAAATGATCCGGTACTGGTTTTCCTTGTTAAGTTGAATTAACGGGCAATATTTAGAATGCATCATTAATAACCATGCTTTTCCTGCTTCGTTGCACAATACTACTTTAAAACTAATGCTGAAGTATTCAAATACTTCCGTTTTTGTCTTTAATTTGATGGAAAAGCCGATACCAAATTCATTCATTCGATTAAGCGGTAATTTTATCAAAAACTGAATAGACGTTTTGATATTTTTGAGAAAAAATATCTGATGCTCAGGGTAAATCAAATCCATCAATTCATCAAAATTCAGTGGTTGATGAGCATAAATACCCGGTTTAAAGAGCTTTTTTCCATGAACCGAGTTAATAGAAGTAAACAAGCTATTATTCAAATTGAACAGATTATAACTTTGATTATGAATTGGTGCCAATAACGACGACGAATTTATTAAATGTGCTTCTTGCTCAAGCATTTGATCACTCACAGGGCAATAATAATTCGATAAAAGATCATTAATTTCATTTTTAAAGATGTTGATTTGTTAATTTGATTCCATATAAATATATTTTAGTAAATTTTGACCGCAAATTTAAAAAAAAGTTTTGAATTGGTTAACCTCGAGATATAAATTGTATAAAAAATCACCCTTTTGGAGTATTTTTTATATGAATTTAATGCCATTACTTTACCCTCGAAAACAAAATGTTGTTTTTAACAATTCCTTAAACCATAAAATACGGTAATGATAGACAGTTTATATCCGGTTAAGGTGTTATCTATTTCCAATAGTTGAAAGGAAAATGATTTTATGTATAAGGAATATGCTATTCTTTACACAAAATAGCGTATTCTTTACACAGAATAGCGTATTACTTATACAGAATAACTTATTCCTTATACAGAATAACTTATTCCTTATACAGAATAACTTATTCCTTACACAAAATGGAGCATTCCTTATACAGAATAACTTATTCTTTACACAGAATAGAGCATTACTTATACAGAATGACGTATTCCTTACACAGAATAAAGGACATGATTTAAGTAAGAAATGATTATAATTTGCTGAATAACAGTTATTAAATATAAATTTCGTTTCTCAAAACAAGTAATATTAATTAAAAACCAGAAAATTCATGGGAAAAACAAAAGTAATTATGGATTATTCTACTAACCGATATACGGATAGTGAATTTGGAGTGAAAACTGAGACCATTGCAACTAATTTGGCCGACAATCCTGACTTTCCGACACTGAAAGTTACAGCAGGTGAAATTAAAACGCAGGGTGATATTTACCGGGGATGGTTGGCTCGTATGCCCGAAGGTAACAAACAGGTGACATTATCTAAAAACCAATCACGGGCATTGTTAGAAGGTATGTTGGGTGATACTGCACTCAAAGTACAGGATTTAAGCGGTGGAGATGAAAAACTCATTCTCAGTACCGGTTTTGACGTGAAACGTAAACCTACACCCGTGGGCTTGCTGGAACGGATTGATAAAGTGGTAGCTAACCCTGGTCCACGTCGTGGAAGTTTGGAAATAAGCTGGACAGTTGTACCCAATGCTTACATGTATGAATTGGAATATACCGAATCACCAAATAATCCGGATAGTAAGTGGATACGCCTTTCGAGCACTAAACATAAAATTGTAATTGATGGACTTATCCGTGGTCAGGCTTATGCTATTAGAGTGGCAGCTGCCGGCTCAGACCCGGGACGAGTGTGGAGCGACGAAATTATCAGTTTTGTAATGTAACCCTCTCTCCTACTCTTTTTACTCAAAAAATCCGACCAACGTGTCGGATTTTTTTGTACAAATACCGTATTTTTTCATTTTGTTTATAACTTTTTGGGGAAAAGGTTTGCAGGGTTAAATATGTTTTGTATTTTTGGGGGCGGAAAAATCTTATTAAATAGACTATGAGAAAATCACTATTAAAAAGTATTGATGAAATGTCAGCTGAATTATTTGACAGACTAAAAATTCAACATAAAGAAATAGAAGAACCACCAAAACTTCCTTACCATTCACTGTCTCCTATATGTGAAGCTGACATACCTCAATATGAAGAAGCATTAAACTGGGCACTAAATAATAGAAAGGAAAAGAATATCAAAAATATTGCTGTTTCAGGACCATATGGTTCGGGTAAAAGTAGTATCCTTAATACTTTTCAAAAAAACAACTCAAATCAAGATTTACAATTTTTGAATATTTCGTTAGCAACTTTCAAAGATGAATTAGATGAACCATCAACGCCAGGCATAAAAAAAGCAAGTAAAACTAATGGTGAGGATTTAGTAAGACTGATTGAACTAAGTATTTTACAACAGATATTTTATCATGAAGAAGATAGCAAGATTCCAGATTCCCGATTTAAAAAGATTAAAAGTTACAACAATAAAAAGATATTTTTTTGGACTATAGCTATAATCCTATCAGCACTATCATTTATTCATATTTTTGATACAGGCAACATATTTAAAATTCAATCCATTTGTCAAGTAGAGAATAAGACTATTAAGCTTATTCTTTTAGTTATAGCAATATTAATCTGTATCTCTAGTGTATTTGTTGGCATATACAAATCAATAAGACTTTTGACAGGATTAAGGATTACAAAGTTCAATATAAAAAATGCTGAGATTGAAATAAATGACAAGATAAACAAATCAATTCTAAACCATCATTTGGATGAAATACTTTACTTTTTTGAAGTCACTCCTTATAATGTAGTTATTATAGAAGATTTAGATAGATTTCAACAAACCGAGATATTTACGAAACTAAGAGAAATAAATTTATTAATTAATAGCTCTAAAAAACTAAAAGAGAGAACTGTTGTATTTATCTATGCTGTCAGGGATGATATGTTTCAAGATAGTGATAGAACGAAATTCTTTGATTTTATTATTCCTGTTATTCCAGTAATAAATTCATCTAATTCAAGCGAAATTTTGCTTAGAAAAATAAAAAACAATAAATATAAAATATCAGATGATTTAATTGAAGATATTTCCTTGTTTATTGATGACATGAGGCTACTTCACAATATAATAAATGAATTTCATTTGTATCATATTAAACTTAGTGATAAATTAATTCAAGATAAATTGTTATCTCTAATCATATATAAAAATATTTATCCAAATGATTTTGTTG
>Ga0209123_1002932_pt1 | contig 13544 bp, 17 predicted proteins | sample BarGraIncu00431A_FD_184500 | JGI IMG/M metagenome (GOLD analysis project Ga0209123, IMG submission 184500) | Arctic peat soil microbial communities from Barrow, Alaska, USA - Barrow Graham LP Incubations 004-31A (SPAdes) (version 2) | ecosystem: Environmental > Terrestrial > Soil > Wetlands >...
GAAGTCTGAAACTTTGCCCTTTGCTCCAACTGTGCCGGAGTGTTTGGATTTGAAACACTGGCAGGAATGGAACGCATATAGTCAATGCCCTTCCATGTGCCCCCGATGACGGTTCCGACTTTGCCGGAGAATCCACCTAAAATACCTTTTGAAATAGTACCCATGATAATGTAATTTAAAATTGTTTATGCTCCGACTCGGTGGGACTTTACTCGAGGAAATCCTTTTGGTCTTTTGCTTATACAAAGATAATCATTAGATAGCTATGTAATTGACATACAGCGTACTATGCACTTATTTGCAGTGCTTTGCATAGGCTTATTTTTACCCTTTTGGGGAGGTGTTGAATGATAGATAGATATGATTAATACGAATAACATGAAATTCTTATGGGAAAGCATATAAAACAAGCCATCCTGGGTACTTGGAATCGGCAAGTTCTACCGAGTGATTAGAAACAATTAAAAAAACAAACCCGAAAACGTCGGTTTGTTTTCGGGTCGTAATCTCTTCTAATTATATAGAACAAGTTTAGGGTGGCGTTTAATACCTACTTTAATGCCTTAGACTGTTTCTTCATGTTTTCAATAATTTCTGTAGGATTCAAAATTGGAAGAGGAAATTTGGCTATTGGGCTACCTTTTGTATTAGAGGCTAATAAGCCACGTGTTGTTCCGATACAAACACCTGCTATTGTTGTAAGAAAATTATTTTCAATCTGTAATTGGTCGTCGCTTTCGAATTTAACTATTGATGATAAATTCGGTATTTCAAAAACCAACTCAGTTTCAATACTAACAATGGGTTCCTTATATTCATCTATTCTGAAATTTACTAGAGTATAAAATTTAAACAGGTCCTCTTCTTGATTGACATCAAACCGAAATCCTATTTCCAGATTAAGATTTTCTCCGAATTTTATTTGTTCAATTGGGATAGGAATCGGTTTTAGATAAAAGGAGATTTCATTGATTTCGTTGAGCTTAATCTGAATGTCTTTATTTTCTTCCATACTAATTTAAATATTTTTCCACAAGTTGATAAGGCCCACCGATATTTGCTATTCTAAGATTTGTTGAAACTATTGAAGTTTGGCTGGATAGTCTCATTGCATATTCAGGAGTTGAAATAAAAATGGTAATTGGTTTTTTCACTTGTTTTTCACTGATTACCTCAATAATGGATTCACCTAAAACAGCTTGAATCTTAGCCAGCGTATTTAATGTGAAATTGTGGGTTCCAGTCATCCATTTACTGATTTCGCTTTCCCTTTTGCCCAAAAGATGGGCTAGGTCTTTTTGTTCTTTGCCTTGTTTTGCAAGGATTTCGTGGATACGATCCACAATATCAAAAGATTGTTTTACAGAAATGTCAATATCTTTTGATATTTTTTTTCTTCTCTCTTCGAGTCTTTTATTCTTCATCATTTTTTTTAACATCAAAGGTCAGGTTTCCAAATAACGTTTTTTGATAGATGCTCAATTTTCCTGCTTTTTTCCTTGCTTTAATATAACCGTCAACTTCCTGTAAAAGTTCTACACAGCCATTGAGAAAAGGGTCTTCATTATAGGTTTCAGTAGTTTTAACTCCTCCATTTCCCAGAATTATTATTTGTTCTGTTAAACGAATTACATATAGTCGTAAAGATGTTGTTTCAATCGGTACTGCCCAGACATCATCACGTCTTTTCCCTTGGGGCGAAAATAACGTTCTAGAGCTCCGCGATCCCCGATTTCTTCGATCCATCGAATGATTGTATCAATATCTTTATCGTATTTACATCCTTCGGGAAACTGATCAAGAAACTTATCTACCTCGGTTTCTTCATCCTGAAACCTAAGTGTATAAAAGTTTACCTTATCATGTTCCTCAAAAAGTTCTATTTCGATTCTTGACTTCACTTATAAGTTGATTTCAAATTTAAACTAAATTTTTCAATAAAACAAGTAATGGAATACTATTTAGATTTTTACTTCACTTATAAGTTAAGTGCAAATTAATACCAAATCTCTCAATTAAACAAGTAATTAAGTTACTATTTTTCAATTCTTAAGTAAATAAATTACACAATCCTCTTCTTCCTTGCGCTTTCACTGGTATATCGCTATGGGGGTTCCTGTGTTTTGTATCTCCCCTGTTCACTATTTACCAACGAAGTCCAGCAACTCCTTAATCCTGGCTTGTGCCACTTCTGACCTGACCACCAATTTCTCCTGCTTAGTTAACCAACCTTGCTGGAGAAAAATACATTTATCAATGGCACCAGAGATTGCAATTTCATCCCATTCTTGTGTACCTGACTGTTGATTCGATTGATTGTCTGCACTAATTGGGAAGGCTTCTTCCAACTCATCTTTTTGATATCGGTCATCTATCATTAGTCTATCACTTTCTAAAATTTCATGCTTCAGTTCATCAATCTCTGTCGAGTCTAACTCCACCTGATTTTCCATCGTTTCCATGCGTATAAACAATGCTTTTTGATTTTTTTTCCCAGCATTCCATCGTTCCCTGAAGATCTTACCTCGTTTTGCCATTTCTTTGAACCTTGCATCATTTGTTAACCTCTTTTCAAATTGACTTGCATTCATTTCATTCAGTTTTAGTTGGTTATAATTAGTTGTTGCTATTTTGCTTTTGGAACCTACTGGTTAGTAATACTAACCACTTCGCTACCTTCCGCCTTCAATTTATTTTTCAGCCATTTCCAGAAATTTCGTACTCTTTTTGTAGTCTGCCTGATCGGTTAATGGGATGATAATGTCTAAAACTGAAAACCACCGCTTTCCCGATTGTTCGTCCCATGCGGTTCGAACTTGTTGCGCTTCATATAATTGTGTTTATCTTCCATGATTTTTAACGGATAATAATAAGTGGTTAATGGTTAACCATTATTTTAAATACTTTCTGTTTTCAACCTCTTGTAAAATCTTTATTTGTTGAATGGCAATTTGGTTGAGTTTGACCAATCGCTCACTTTGCAGCATATTCTCGTTGATAAAAACTGCATTCAGATTTTCCATATTCGAGAGGCAAATCAATTCGTTAATGGTGGCATAATCCCGTATGTTTCCTTTCAAATCGGGGTTGGACTCGCGCCATTGTTTTGCGGTAACACCAAATAAGGCGACATTCAGCACATCGGCTTCGTTGGCATACACATACAATATTTGTTGTGGTGTAAGTTCAGCTGGAAGGAGGTTTTGCTTAATGGCATCGGTGTGTATATGGTAATTGATTTTTGAAAGTTCACGTTTGGCAGACCAACCAAGTAGCTTTTGTTCTTCTTCTTTTAACCGTTGGTATTCTTTAACCAAAAGCAACTGAAAACGAGGACTAATCCACATTCCAAAATGAAATGCAATATCTTTATGGGCATAAGTGCCTCCGTATCTTCCGGCTTTAGCAGTAATACCAAGGGCTTGAGTACGTTCTATCCATTGTTTCACCGACAACATAAAATTATTGCTCCCAGCCGTATTTTTAATTGTACCGAATTCGGTACAATTAAAAATGGGGTTGAACAGTATTTCCCACTCGCCAATATACTCAATAGTGCTTTTAAGACTCAACCATTTAATTATAATATGTTCTTCCATTTGGCTTTGAGCCATGTCGGTAAGCGAAATATAATCATCCTGTCCATGCGAAATAAGTGATATCTCAGCATTGTTAATACGCAATACCTGTTTTGCCATAATCTGTTATTTTTTATAACTAGTTATCTCAAACTATCCCTGTTAAGTCCTGCTTCCTTTTTAAACCCCTCGAATTCGAGGGGTTTAAAACGGGATTATATAAAGTTTCCCAAATTCCAAGGTATTCAATCGTATTGCGGTTTCGCATCCAGTTGGCTATAACCTCAGTTGGTTGGTTACTTTTAAATTTTGCTATATCAGTCAATGAAATATAATCATCCTCATTAATTTTCAGAATGGTTACCTCTGTCTGTTGCACATTTATCTTTGCCATAAGATTACCTATAAATGTTAATTTATTTTAATTGTACCGAATTCGATACATTTAGAATTAAAATGGACAAATTCGACCTATATCGTTAGTTTTGGTCACGAAATCTGTTTCGTTACCAGACTATTATTATCATTGTGCCAGAGGTTTAAAATCCAACAATTTCCCCCTGTAATATTCGTATTGCTTGCGACGTGCCTCTATTTCAGCAGGTAAACCTTCCGTTTTATCGTTTACAAGCTTATCAAATTTATCCAATATGGCTACAATTCTTTCCTGTTCGGCAAGGGGTGGAATGGGGATTCTTATCTTTTTTACCGTTGGAACCGTTAATTGTGGAATGCCACCTTCTGTTCCTGAAATAGGTGTCATATCTAAAATATAATTCAAAAACTTTGTTGTTATAATGTGCTTATCTGGTATTAATGAGATTAAACGTATAATTGTTGTGAATTTTGCTTCTCTAATAGTATGATAACCAATTTTCGCACCTCTCGCTGAAATTGTTACAGCATCGCTTTCAATCTTGTAATTATCTGTATAACCATATAATCCTTTCACATCGGTTGCATTTGCAAATATAGGGTAAGGAAATTCGGTTGAAGGGCTCGTTTGACCTTTCATATAATTTTTCGGCACATCCCCACCAGCAGAAATAGATAAACAAACATCTTCCAGTGTCTTCCACTCAACCTCCTTACCCTCAAAATTCAGCAACCCATTCCGATAATATTCATATTGCGCCCGCCGTGCCTCCAGCTCTGCCTGCAACTCCGCCTGCAGTTGCGTAAACTTATCGAGGATAGTTACAATCTCTTGTTGAAAGGAGAGAGGGGGAAGAGGGATTTGGAAGCCTCGTAAATTTTGCTGAGTTATTTTTGGAATATTTCCTTTTACAACTTTTGTGACATCTATGATTGCCAATGCAAAATATACATATCGTAAAATTGCTATATCTGATTTTTCAGCTAAAATATGTGCATGATTATTGACCCATATTTTCCCTTTTGCCCAGTTTAATACTGGCGAACCATCTTTATTGATTATGCTTCCATCTTCACCAAGCAATATGAAAGTTCCATCAAAAATATAATCATCAACATAATCTTGAATGCCATTAGCCCCGTAGTATGGATATTTACCACCAACTCGCTGCGATTTTGAAACTGGTTTGCGTCTGCTATCTAATATTTCTACTAATTCTCCTAATCCCCGAAACTCCACCCCGTCAGGGCAAAGCTGTTCAATCAGTTCTTCGATGTTGCTCATTTCTTGCCTCCTTTCTTATCAATCTTCTTAACCGCATTATTTAGCTGCAAAAAACGGTCGAAATCGCTTTCAAACAATTGGTCTTGAACAATTCTATACTTTTCCCATTCTGTTTCAGCATGGTGTCGGGCTACCTCCATCGAGATTGTGCCCGCGTTGGTCAATAGTTCGTGTTCGGTAGCCATCAAAATCCGGTCCAGGTGTTGAGCCCAATCCTGCATGGTCATTGGGATGTTTCGGTTTGCCTGGTTTTCGGCAAAATCGAGATAACCTGAAACGACAAGTTCTAAAGACCGCATTTCGTCACTTTCCAAATAGTTTTTTGCCACCAGTGCATCCGATTTTCTAATTTTCCCTGCCGGAGCTGCTTCCCAGGTTTGCAAACCCATATGATCCTTTTGGGCATCGGCTCGTTTATAAATCAGTTCGGCTGCTGTGTGCCCGTGTATTGCCCAATGCAGTTTATTTTGAACCTTTTTAAAGAAATCAATGGTGGTTTTGGCACTCGAATCATAATCCAAAGCGGTGGAATAGATATCGGTAATTTTTTGGTAAAAACGTCGTTCAGACAAACGGATTTCCCGAATTACTTCAAGCTGTTTTTCAAAATAATCTTTGGTAAGAACCGTGCCAAAATTTTTCAGCCTCTCAATATCCATTGCCCATCCTTGAATGGTGTATTCTTTCACAATATGGTTCGCCCATTTACGGAATTGGACAGCTCTTTGGTTGTTAATTTTAAAGCCAACGGCAATAATAGCTTGCAAGTTGTAATGATTTATTTCACGTTCTACTTTTCGTGCACCTTCGGTTTGAACTATCCGGAATTTCCGGATAGTTGATGTTTCAATCAGTTCGTTATCTGCATATATATTTAACAGATGTTCGTTGATCGTACGGACATCAACACCGTAAAGTTCAGCCATCATTTTTTGGGTTAGCCAAACGTTTTCGTCCTCATAACGCATTTCAATACTATCTGGATTATCGCCAGTGGCGGCAATAAAAGTAAGGTATTCAGCAGCAGAACTGCGAATGCTTACTTCCCTGGGATTTAGATTCTTATTTTTCACTGGTTCACTCCTTTCTTATTCAATTGTTGTGAAAGTGTCGCAACAATCTGTTTGCCGTTATCTGAATAAACTTCATACTTCATTTTAGTAAGAATACAATTGCCAATTGACCAATACAAATGGGCTAAAGAGCTGTTCAGATAAACGGCAACTTGCTGTCCGGCATTATTTATCAGCTTTTCGATACCGACAAAAAGCTTGTTCGTTGAATTGTTTAAATTTTCGATATCACTCATTGCCTGTCTCCTTTCTTATCTATCTTTTTCTGTAAGGCCTTAATATTTTCCAAATAGTCTTTTTCGACGGGAGATAGTGTTTTATCCAGGTATTTCTTAAACTCGGCTTTGGCTTTTTCCAAGGCTTTTTCGTGACTTACAGCACCGGCGTTTAGCAATATCTTTTCGCCTGTTGCCAAGAGAATACTGTCTAATTGTTTTACGTAATCGGCCATATACATGGGTTTGCGTTTAATGGCCTGTATTTCGGCAAAGTCGAAATACCCTGATACCAAGTTGTTCAGTATTTTCAGTTCTTCGGCGTTTAAATAATTCTTGGCAACCGTAATATCTTTTGAGGTGGGTTGTTCGCCTGGGAAAACGGTCAGCCCCATAAATGGTTTGTCGCTGTCAGCACGCTGGTAAATAACCTCTGCGGCAGTGTGCCCATGGGCGGCATAATGCAATTTGTTTTGTATGATCTTGAAAAACTCAAGCGATTCGGGAGCATGGGGGTCATAATCCACACTGGTGGCATATAAATCAAGTACCTGCCTATATAAAACCTTTTCAGATGAACGAATATCGCGGATACGATTAAGCAACTCATACCAGTAACCACCACCCCCCATTTGTTTGAGGCGCTCATCGTCCATTGTAAAACCTTTGATGATATATTCTTTAAGTCGTTCGGTTGCCCAAATACGGAACTTTGTGGCAATGAGAGATTTGATACGGTACCCAACTGATATAATAGCATCAAGGTTGTACAATTTTTGCTTTCGTTCAACCTTTCTGGAGCCTTCGGTTTGAACTTGTAAGAAATCCTTACAAGTTGCATCCTCTTTTAATTCACCTTCATCAAAAATATTTTTTAGGTGAATGGTAATATTCTGAGGTGTTGTCTGAAACAACTCGGACATCATCTTTTGGGTAAGCCATACATTTTCATTCTCAAGACGAACTTCTATTTTTGTCGTTCCGTCTTCAGCCTGATAAAGTATAATCTGACTATCGCCGGTTGTCAGTTCTCCTTTTGGTTTATCTTTCATGTGTCTATAATTTGTTTTTTAATTGCCACATAGCCTGTCCCGATGCAAATCGGGAGAACTCGCCAATAAACATTTCCATGTGTCCCGAGTACTCGGGATAGCTCGTTTCATACCACTACCCCTTCCAAATCGGCTACAATCTCATCAATGGCAGTGCGTAGTTTGTTTTGCTTAATTACAATTTCAGCAATGTGAGCATTGAGCTTTAGAATATCCACCTCTTCAGTGGTATTATCCTGTTCTACAAAGCTACTGACGGCAAAGTTGTATTCGTGTAATTCATCCCGTTCCTGTTCTTTCGTCATTATGTATTGAAGGTTTATATTTTTTTATAAAATTAACTGAATATTCTAGTCACAGCGCATCAAAGGATTATTTTATTTTCTTTAAACACGTTTCTATTAAATGAGTGTCTGACATATCTTGATTTTACTTTATTTGTAAACCTATTTAGGACCATGACAATTTTGAATACCAACGCACTTTTCCCATTAAAAAAGCCCCAGTTTCCCGGGGCTCCGTGATCCACCACGTATAACAAAATACAAACCTTACCCATTATGATGTTGCAAAGAATCTGCAAGCTAATACTTTTTATTATGAATATCGCAAAAATAATAGTAATTAATATAAAATAAAATAAATCACCCTAAAAAGGATGGCCTGTTGATGCGTTTTCTCACCTTCTCATTTTCTCACTTTCTCACCTTCCCGCCTTCTCATTTCCTAAGCTTACTAAACTTCCTATTTCCTAATTCGTAATTTTCGTATATTCGTTGTGAACGTCATGACTAATGAGCTTGGGTTGAAATTGGGCGATATAATACTCTGCTAACTTGGCTTGGATACCCAGGCTCGCGGCTACTTTTAGATAACATTGACGATCGAATTTCTGTGGCAGCTTTTCATAGAATGCAAGCTTTTTTCCTTTCAAGCCATTGCTGGGCATGCTGTGATACACTGCAATGGCATGTTGTTCTAGCGTAGTGACAATGGTCATCGCCGTTTCGAAATCATGGTCACTGCAAGTAAGTATATCCGTAATTTCTCCATCTTCATACATCCTAAGTACAGTCAGAATCATTGCAATGCGGAAATGGATAATCCCCATTCGCTTTACGTTGGCATCGAAGTCATCACCTATCAGCAATCGATCCTTTGTAAGCATCTGGTCAAAATAGTCTTTAAATCTTTCACCTTGCGCAACAGTAACTTGAAAGATAATGGGTTGTGTTCGATTTTGTAATAGCTGGTACAACTCAAATATTTCAATTCCTTTCTGCTTAAAAAACTCAAGATAATTAACATTCTTAACTGATACAAAAGGGTTCTTAAATCCACCAATATCCTTAAACTTATAATATACAAAACGGCTAAAGACCCCATTGTCAACCTGGGGTATCAATCGGTGCACTTGTCCTGGAGTTCCAGACACTACAATGGCTATATGAGGATCTTTGATCTCACGGAGTTCATTGTCCTTTCTGCGATTCAAACTGACAGGTTCGTGTTCAAAACCTTTTCTAAAAATATCGCTCGAATCCCCCCAGTCCTGTTTGGCTGTATTGGCCATCGTATCGGCTTCCGTTTCGAAGATAATCCCACTGTTGTTGTTTTCGTCCAGTGTCTGTATCAATGCAGAAGCGCTACTGTTGCCCGGGATGAAATGCATTTTTCTTTTTGGTTCTAAAGGTCTTTTCCCACTTAACTTTTGTGCCTTGGTTTGGCTTTCATACATCTCCAATTCCAATTCATAGGCAGCTTGTGCATTACGCGTTTGCCCACTCAAGTGATCGTGAATAGATTGACCGAAACATCTGGCCCACTTTAAAACACCTTTACCAGATGCGGCAGCGGCTATGATAAACACATAAAGATGAGCCGAAAGATAATAGTTAAAGTATTTGCCTATCACATTGGGCAAACAGGAACTTAGTACCCCAAATGTACTTACCAGTAAAACATCCTGTTCAATTCCAGGATTAAATAGCTCACAACTCTCACGCAGTATCGTGGGAAGGTTGCTAAAAACTTCCCCTGGAATCAGTGGCGTGTCATAAATAAGAGGAGCGCTTTCTTGATTCTCAAAAACTGTTTTTGCTATAGGCGCCTCCGTAAAGTTCGTATCAGAAGTATCCTCTGAATATACTACCGCAGGAGTTGAATCTTCACAATGAATGTCAACGCCTGCTTCCTTCGCAAGGTGAAAGAAGCTTTTAATGGTAACGCCCTTGCCATTGTCCTTCAAACACGCGTTGAATTGCTTGTCACATTCTGAATGGGAATACGCGAAATATATACAGCTGACCCGATGGTAATATTGTCGGCCTCTCTCACCAAGTTGATTGGCGAGTGCTAGGCCACACCGGAGCCAGTCATTGTAATTGAAAGTAATGTCAGTATTTGCCATCTCTATCCTTTCAATTACTGAAATAATATCCTGTTCAACCTGATTAGTCACAATATAGTCAACTTTATTCTCTGCAGGTAGAGTATCCTCTGTCTTTTCGGGGGCAGCAACCAAATCTTTTTTAGGCTCCTTTTTAGGGAGAAATTCATCCATGAACTCACTATTTATCATGCTTGTATGTATTTAGGATTAATATAAACTTCTGAATCATAAGGCAGGAAACATGCTCTGGCCAGGTCCTTCCCTGAAGAATCGATGGATAGATCATACGCCTTTTTGATGTATTTTTCAATCCCTGAGAAATATTGAAGGTGGGTATATTCATCCAGATCGATCGTCACAATCCATTTGAGTCCAAAACCACCAGGCGACCGAAACAATAGATCGGTAGAGAACTGTTTATCGGCAAGCAACGCTGTTTTAAGTTCCTTCACGTCTGCTAAATGATCAAAGTCGATTGTAATAAGGCCGCTATGCTTTATTAGCCCATCATTTCTGCGGCTTGTAAAAGTGCCGCTAAACGTTACATAATCGAAATTGGTTGCTTTATAGCTTCGTGCTTTTTTTATATCGATTATTTGTCGTAATATTTCAGTCTGCCTTTGGTAGCGGTTACTCTTGATGAGCTGATATGTCTCTAAAATCGTAATTTCCTTACTTGGAATAGTATTTTTTACTGGAGCCTTGAAGAAGCTGAATACCTGAGGGTTCGCAAGAGCTACATTCTTTGAAGTATGGTTGGTATCAGAAATCAATAAATTGTTAGTATCAAACATTGGATTTTGTTTTAAAAGTGGAATTATTGTCTGTTGAAGAAGGATTTACGTGGCCTTCTTTTAACATCTGTTCAATATCAGAAATTTTTATGTAAATCAAACCATTGATTTTGGAGCTGGGTAACTTACCTGATTTGGTAAGTTTGAAAAAGCAACGGGTTGAAATATCCAAGAGCTTCATTGCCTGTGGTTTACGGACCCATTCTTCAGCCAATCTTTGGCTTTGACTTTTATTGATAAGGGCAACTGATTTGGCTAACACCTCTAGCTCCCTTCTCATTCCAGATAGGATTATTGGCAGGTCGCTCATGGCTTAAAGATTAAAAGTGATGATACTTTTGATCAAGTCAAATCGCTCGTAAAATACTCTCTTTGAAAATCTTGAAGGACGCAACATGCCCTTTTTCGTTTGATTGTAAACTGTCCTGACGGAAACATCTAAAATGTCGGCAGTTTCATTAATCGTGAAGTACCGCCTCGGATATCGGGCTTGAATGTCGAACTCTGGGTAGTTAATCTTAACATTACTCCCCATCATGATTGCTTCTTTTAACTGGAAAGACAATCCACTTTGTAATAATTGTACGTTTTTCATATCAGTATTATAAGTTAAAAATAATATTCTGATACAAATTTAAATATTAATATTGAATTGATTATTAATGTGTTAGTTGTTTGTGGTTGTGCACAACGATAAACAACTAAAACAACTAAAACGACTAAAACCTTATAAAAAAACTACTTGTTGTTATAGTTTTTTATTCTTTCTGCATGTTCTGAGATTGTTGTTCTATAATCTTTATCCTTTTTAGTATTACCTGAGTTTTTCTCAATGATGTAAGCATTAATGCTCTGATCACTACCAATTTCTCCAAAATCCTCTCTTAATGCTGAATAAAGTTCTTTGCGTTTATTATATTTAATCATGCCGGCCTCTTTTAAGGCAAGAATCATAATTGCAATATTCTTACCTATTGCGCTTGAATAAGTTATCTTTAAATATTCTAAAAGTTTCTGTTTCTCTGTTTCTTTTACTTCTACTTCAAAAAAGCTAATGGTAGTACGATGCACCTTATCTGACATCGTGGCTACAATTTCCCTTTCAGGTACTTTCTTAGCGTTCGCTTTTTGAAGGTTTTCTTCATTTTCTTGCTTGCGTCTCTTTAATTCTATTAACACCTGAACTAGAGAGATGTGTTGTGCCAATTTTGTGATAATAGCATTATTTTTTAAAACGTTATAAAGGACATCATTATTTCCGTTTAATCGGCTTTCGTCACAAAGTTGCTGGGGTCCGAATTTACGGTCAGGCGATTCAATATAATCATAAACTTCATACATTGAAACATTATCAATATCTATTTTCATTCTTTCGCAATGTTCCTTGAGAATTGTCTCAAGGCTGTGTTCAACAATCTTAGGGGAAAATTTCATTCGATAATATTTCTCTTCATCTTTTAATAAATTTGAATAAATTGAAATATGTTTCTCAATTTCACCCGCTATTTGACAATCCTTATAATATTGCAGTTCAGTGTCGAAATCCGTAATTTCAGATTCGTATTCCGATAAAGAATATTTCAATATGGCCTTATAAATTTCATCCTTCAATTTTGGTATTAAAGTCCACATGTCGGCAGAATTTGTCATAACTGTATTCTTTTTAGGGTTAGGCTATTTTTTCATTTTTCAACAATGCACTATTTGTAATTTTTATTTATACCCATAAAGTAAATCAATACAAATCATAAAAGCTACAATAAAGGAGGATATTTTTAAATTGCTTATCCACAACAAGCAAGTTGAGAAAATAATTAGATTTGCTGCATGAATATAGACGAAAAATATCCAAAGGATTTCCAGGAATTTCTGACTCAATTTTCAGACGAGAAGGCTTGCTGGCTTTATCTGATAGATTTGAGATGGAAAGATGGTTATGTCTGTCCCCAGTGTCAATCGAAGAAATATTGGCTTACAGCCAAACACAAAATACATTGTTCTGAATGTGGAAAAGAATTTTCAATAACAAGTGGAACTATATTTCAGGAGAGCAAAAAGCCATTATTACTATGGTTTCATATCATATGGTGGGTAGTTGCACAAAAAACTGGGGCAAGTGCTAATAATCTTAAAGATTTCATGGGCTTCGGATCGTATGAAACTGCATGGCTATGGTTACATAAGATTCGTAGGGCTATGGTAAGGGAAGACAGGGATAAATTATCAGGCACTGTAGAAGTGGACGAAACTTACATAGGCGGCGAAGAAATTGGAACAGGAAAGCAAGGAAGAGGCGCAGAGGAGAAAAGTTTAGTTGTTGTAGCTACAGAATGTAAAGGAAAGCAAATAGGCAGAGTACGCTTTAAAATAATACCCGAGGCTTCAAAAGAAAGTCTCCTTCCGTTCATAAAAGCAAATGTAGAATATGGAAGTACTGTAATTACAGATGGGTGGTCAAGTTATGCATCTCTGTCCCAAAACGAAGACTACGAACATATAGTAAAAGTAATATCTGGTAGTGGAAAGCAAGCACACGAATTATTGCCTCATGTACATATGGTAGATTCGCTGGTAAAACGATGGATTAACGGAACGCATCAAGGGAAAGTATCTCCAAAACACTTGGAATACTACCTGGAGGAATTCGCATTTCGTTTCAATAGAAAGTTATCTACTCACAGAGGAAAGTTATTTTATAGGTTAATGCAACAAGCCGTGACCAATTTGCCTATGTCTTATAATGACATTATTAGCTAACTTGCTTATTGTGGATAAGCAGT
>Ga0209123_1002934_pt1 | contig 13526 bp, 11 predicted proteins | sample BarGraIncu00431A_FD_184500 | JGI IMG/M metagenome (GOLD analysis project Ga0209123, IMG submission 184500) | Arctic peat soil microbial communities from Barrow, Alaska, USA - Barrow Graham LP Incubations 004-31A (SPAdes) (version 2) | ecosystem: Environmental > Terrestrial > Soil > Wetlands >...
CTAGGTTGCCGTTGAATGACTGCTCGTAAAACGCAACACCCCCACTCTAGCGACATTCTGTCACATTACCGTCGCCTTTCATGAATTCCACGCGATTTACCTACCCGGGTGGCTACCGGTTTACTCACTTTGCCTTGGCCTAATACCCAGTGCAGCTTAAATCTTTGCAGTGGCCTCCGTGTCTCTTCGGGCTGGGCGCCCTTCGACTCCGCTCAGGGAGCGGGCGTTCGCTGAGCGGAGTCGAAGCGCAAACCAATCGGCAGATTAAGCTGGACAGCGTACCAGTAGGTGAGGGTGGTGACTTCGGAGCCCGATTGACACCCCGCGGCATAACGGGTACCCTGACCGAAATTTAATCCGCTGCAAAGAAAGGTCGCTTTGGTCATGAAAACTCTCAATATCATAGGTTGCGGCGCCGTCGGACAGACGCTCGGCCGCCTCTTTCACGAAGCTCAGGTTTTTGAGATCAAGGACATCCTCACCCGTTCGCTTGACTCTGCTCAAAGGGCAGCCGGGTTCCTGGGAGCCGGCCGGCCGGTCTCGGGATTTGACGGGATGCGCCCTGCGGAGCTCTATATCATAGCCGTCTCCGATGACGCGATCGCGGGTTGCGCCGCCGACCTGGCGGCAACCGGACTGGCAGGACCGGGTACGACCGTCTGCCACCTAAGCGGCGCCCTCACGAGTTCGCTGCTCGCACCGCTGGCGGACCTGGGCGCGCAGATCGCCAGCGTTCATCCCGTCAAGAGTTTTGCCGATCCGCTTGACTCGGTGGCGAGCTTTGCCGGAACCTGGTGTGGCATTGAGGGGGATTTAGCAGCGGTCGCCTGCCTCAGCCATGCCTTCGGCGCAATAGGCGGCAAAATCTTCTCCGTCGACCCGCGCTTCAAGACCATTTACCATGTGGGATCGGTCCTGGTCTGCAACTACCTGACCGCCCTCGTTGAAAGCGGGGTTCGTGCTTATGGCAAGGGAGGGCTCTCCGACCAGCTTGCTCTTGAAGTCATGGAGCCGCTGGTGCGCGGAACGCTGGACAACATATTCAGGTCCGGGACGGTGCAGGCGCTGACCGGGCCGATCGCCCGCGGCGACTGCGCGGTCGTCTCAAGGCAGCTCGACGCCCTGGACGCCTGGGACGGAGACATCTCCCTCGTCTACCGGGCTCTCGGGCGGGTCGCACTCGACCTTTCAGAGCTGCGCGGCAGCGCGTCGGAGTCTGATTTGACGAAGTTACGGGAGATGCTCGCGATCAGGGAACGCTAGGAGTAATTTCTTCAGGAGAATAATGAGGTCGAAAATCCCCTCTTGCGGAGGGGGAGGGTTAGGGAGGGGGAAGGTGTTAGGGAAAGCGCGATCCGCGCAGCAGCCCCCGGCGTGGCGCTGCTACGCGGTATCATCTGTTTGCAGGCGGCTTTAGAAGCTTTCGTACTCCTCGTCCATCTGCAGGCCGGCACCTGCCGCGGAAGCATGGGTAAGCCGGGGGGCATTGGCTGCGGCCGCCTTTTTAAATGCCGGCTTGGCTTGTGCCCTCGATACTGGCGCGGCCGCTTTGCGCGTGGCTCTGCCTTCCCCGATGTTGAAGTAGCCGATGGTGTCCTGGAGCTGCTCGGACTGGGAGGACAACTCTTCCGCGGTCGACGACATCTCCTCTGCGGCGGCCGCGTTTTGCTGGATCACTTGGTCCAGTTGCTGAATAGCCTTGTTGATCTGCTCGGCGCCGGTATCCTGCTCCTTGCAGGACGCGGAAATCTCCTGCACCAGCTCGGCGGTTTTTTGGATGTCGGGAAGCATCCGGGTCAGCATGTCTCCCGCCCTCACGGCAACCTCGACGCTGGAAGAGGAGAGTTCCGATATCTCGGCAGCGGCCTTCTGGCTCCGCTCCGCGAGCTTCCTCACTTCGCTTGCCACCACGGCAAACCCCTTGCCGTGCTCGCCCGCCCGCGCCGCTTCTATCGCGGCGTTGAGCGCAAGCAGGTTGGTCTGGCGCGCGATCTCTTCGATTATGGAGATCTTGCCGGCAATATCCTTCATGGCGGAAACCGTCTGCAGCACCGCTTTGCCGCCTTCCTGGGCATCTTGAGCCGACTTCACGGCTATTTTCTCGGTCTGCAGGGCGTTATCCGCGTTCTGCCGGATGTTGGCCGACATCTCCTCCATGGCGGAGGATGCCTCTTCGGCGGCTGCCGCCTGTTCGCTGGCGCCCTGGGAAAGCTCCTCGGAACCCGAGGACATCTGCTGGCTGCCGGCGGCCACGTTGTCGGAGGCCCCCTTCACGTCGGTGACCACCTCGGAGAGTTTGGCAACCATGCTGGAAAGCGAGCGCATCAGTTCGTCGTTGGCCGAGCGCTCGGCGAGCTGCACCGTCAGGTTGCCGCCGGCCACCTCCTTCGCCGCGGCGGTGATGGTGCCGGTCGCCTGGATCAGCACGTTCAGGTTGTTTTTGATCGCGTTGTAATCTCCCCGGTATTCGTCCTGTATCTGCGGCGGCATGTCCCCTTTGGAGATGCGATCCACATATTCTGCCGCAACGTTCAGCGGCCCGATTACCGCATCAAGAGTGCTGTTCACCCCTTCGATGACCTCCCGGTAGGCGCCCTTGTGTTTTGAAGCGTCGGCCCGAACCGCCAGCCTCCCTTCCACCGCTGCCTGTGAGAGCATCATCGAGTCGGCTACCAGTGCCTTGATGCTCTCCGCCATGGCGCGCATCGAGGACAGGAGCTGGCCGGTCTCGTCTTTTCCGGCCTCCTCGATGGTGACTGACAAATCCCCCTGTGCCAGGCTGTCGGCGAGTGTCACGCCGCTTTGGAGCGCCCGGCTGATGATGCGTGCTACCAGGAACGCCAGGAGTATCCCGGTGAAAAGTGCAGCAACTATCACCCCGACGATCAGGGTCCGCGCGCGGGTGTAGGTGGCAATTGACTTTCTGTATTCTTCGTCGGCGCCCTTGTTGTTCAAGTCGACGTCTTCACGCAAATGCCCCAGGGCCGTGTTGAAAGTTGGGTCTGCGCGCACCAGGGCTATCGCTTCTTTGTTCTTGTTCGCCTTGGAGAGAGCCATTACCTTGTTGTGAGTCTCCAGGTAGAGTCCCCAGGCTGCGCTGAAATCAGCGTAGACCTTCTTCTCCTCGGCAGAGGAGATCATCTTTTCGTACTCCGCCGTCTTTTTCTTCAAATTGTCGAAGCAGGTGTCCAGTACCTTTTCGTACTTGATCATATCGTCGGGTGTTGTTGAGTTGATATGCTGCAATTCCCCCCGACGGACTTCCTGCAGGATGACATCGATTCTCCCCAGCGCCTTCACGCTCGGGAGCCAGTTGGTGGCTAGTTCTACCGCTCCGTTGTTGACCTGGGCGAGTTGCATGATGGAGAAAACACCTAAAAAGACCGTCAGTGCAAGGACCGTGAATACGACGCTAAGGATCTTTGCGCTAATTTTCAAGTTGTAGAACCATTTCATTATTGTCACCTTAATCCTTCGTTGATAGATCGTAACTGCTGCCGAAGCTCGGCAGTAGTTTCCTGACATCTTCGCACATGGTTGTACTTCAGCCGTTTACCGCACTCTGTCCCGGTTCCAGCACCGTCTCCAACTCGTTGGCGGTGAACACCCTGTCGATGTCCAGGATGATGATGAACTGGTCGGCGTGTTTGCCCATGCCGCGGATAAAGTCCGTGTTCAGCTTCACTCCGATGCGCGGCGGCGGCTCGATCTGATCGGGTTCCAGGTCGAGCACCTCCTGCACCGCGTCCGCCATGGCACCCATCACCACCTTCTCGCCGTCCATCTCGACCTCGACGATGATGATGCAGGTGTTGACTGTGTGCTCGGCCATGGTCATGCCGAACTTGAGACGCAGGTCCACGACCGGGACCACGGAGCCGCGCAGGTTGATCACGCCGCGCATGTAGTCGGGGGTCTGGGGGACTTTAGTGATGCTTGAGAAATCGAGCACTTCGCGTACCTTCCCGATGTCGAGGGCGAACAGTTCCTCGTCCAGCCTGAAGGTCAGATACTGGGTGGTTTCCGTAATCGATGTGACGGCCATTTGCTTGGTCTCCTTTATCCGGGGTATGATGCCGGCTTTGATCGCTGTGTCAGCTGATCCATGCCTGAACTTGTATTTGGTACTGCTCTGCAACCTGAACTGGGTTCACTGGCAAGCTGAGAAAATCTCCAGAGGAGTGTTGCTTTTACTATCGACATGGTGCAGCCAATATTGAGCAAAATAGCTGCACGTTAAGCATTTATAACATGCCCGGGCCTGGTATCCTGCTGGACTGGTGTGGCTTCTGAATGTGTTTGACTGCAGGGTGATTATTGCTTCCTTGATCAACGGGGAAAATGCGGGGGGACCGGGGCTTTGCCGCCTCGATGTCAGAAGGAAAAGGGCGCTGCGGGTTCTCAGGCCGGGAAGCCGTCTGGCTCAAAGAAAATCCCCCTGACCATTGAGGGGCAGGGGGATTGCGTTTCATCCAGTCGGCAGTCCCGACCGGTGAGAGTCAGTATTCCTTGCTGCGCAGTTGTTTCAGCCTGCGGTACATTGTGGCGCGCGAGATACCCAGGCGTGTCGCCACCTCGCCCACGTCGCCGCTCGCCCGCTGCAGCACGGACGCGATGTGCTGCTCTTTCAGCTCGCTCATGGTGAGCGGCTGCCGAGTTTCGCTGGGACGGCAGGGAGACTTGAGCCAGTTGAAATGCTCCGGGCAGAGCCTCGCGCCGTGCGAGAGGAGCAGCCCCTGTTCCAGCGCGTTTTTCAGCTCTCTCAGGTTGCCTGGCCAGCGATACCCTTTCAGGGTGCGCATCGCCTCGTCGGTAATGAGCGTTTCCGGACCGCGCAGCCCGTCCAGCAGGTACCGGACGATATCGGGAAGCTCCCTCAGCCGTTCGCGCAGGGGTGGAATCCTCAGTACCGTCGCGCTGATGCGGTGCAGCAGTTCCGGCAGGAAGCTGCCGGCGCGCACCAGGGCGTCGAGCTGCTGGTTCGAGCTGCAGATCAGGTGGAAATCGCGGCCGGGCCCCTGGGCGTTCGTGGCCCATTGCGGATCGCGGGCTTGCAGCGCAGCCAGCAACCTTCCCTGTACGCAGAGGTCCATGTCGCCGATCTCGTCCAGGAACAGGGTGCCACCTTGTGCCGATTCCAAAAGCCCCGCTTTGCCACGGGCATTGCCTGCCCCCTTCCCGGGCGCCGACCCGAAAATTTCCAGCATCAGGACCTCGCCCCTGAGGCCCGAACAGTTCACCCCGGCAAAGGGCCGGTCCGAGCGCTTGCCGTTTTGGTGAATCCATTTGGAGAGCAGCCCCTTTCCCGTCCCGGTTTCCCCGGTGATGAGCACGGCTGCACCGCCGTCCGCCGCCCGCGTCGCCTGGCTGAGAATCCTGCGTGCGGTGGAGCCCGTGCCGAAGAAATTTTCCCTGGCACCTTTTTGAGGTTGTCTTTCCGCCGTCTGCGGCACGTGGTGCCTCTCTTCCTCCAGCAGGAGCTGCAAGGAAGCGCAGAGGGCCGCGAAGTCGATAGGCTTGGCGATCACGTTGTCAGCCCCGCAGCGCACGGCGTCCACGGCAATCTCAATCTCATCGCAACCGGTAATGACGATGATCGGCAGGTAGGGGTCGTAGATCCTGATGCCTCTGATAAATGCCGGGCCTTTTCCATCAGCCAGGTTGATTCCCAGGATCACGGCATCGAAGCGTCGCGCGAGGACGTCCTCTTCGGCGTTGACAAGATTGTTTGCCACGCTGACTGCGTAACCCCTTTGGGAAAGGGATCTGACGATGCCGAGGCGGCTGGCGTCATCGTCCTCGATCAGTAGGATCTTCTGTTTCATTGAGCTCTCCGCTGCAGTATTATCATTGGTATCGTTTAAACAAGATTTGCTATGTTGTTGGCGCGATGCCTTATAGTTTAGCGGGTATTCCCGCGGAGGCTAGGGGAAAATTGTATCAGTACGGTATACGTTAAATCGGAGGCCGTGAGGGTAGGTCGCGGCGCGCGGAGCCGGGATGCAAAACTGACAAAAATAGGCCTTCCCGGACACACTACTGTCTCAGGGAAGGTAGTGGGACCAGATAGCCGTACACCTCATCCAGTAAGTAAAAACTACGAGTATGATTCTGAAAGAGACGAAGAAGAGCGGTATTTGTTGAGTTCGCCCCCTTGAGTAAGAGGGTGTAATGAGATAGAATCGGTTCTCGTTCGCCGTTTTAGTCATACGCAGGCCGAATGAGACCAGACTGGAAAAGGAGGGCAAGGATGGGGCAGGGGATGAGAAGGTCGGATCGGGAGGTCACGGGGCAGGCTGCGCTGGAAGAAATACTGGCTCACGGGGTGGCCTGCCACCTCGCCCTGGTTTGCCAGGGGGAGCCCTATCTGGTGACGCTCAATTACGGCTTTCGAAGCGGCACGCTCTACTTTCATTGCGCGAACTCCGGGAAGAAGATCGACATCCTGAGGGGAGCCGGAAAGGTCTGCTTCTCCGTCGTCTCCCGGCATGAACTGGTGCTGGCAGAAAAGGGGTGCGACTACAGCATGAAGTTCGAAAGCGTCGTGGGGTACGGCAGGCCGCGCTTCATCGAAGAGCGGGAGGAAAAATGCCGGGCGCTGGCTGCTATCATGGCGCAGTACGCTCCGGGGACATTCGAGTTTCCCGGCGCCGCCCTGTCGCGGACGACCGTCTTTGCCATCGATATCGAGGAGATGACGGCAAAAAGCTCCTACTGAGGGAAGTCGGCGCCAGCGCCCGATACCGCCGCTTCCCGGGTCAAACGCCGGACTGGGAAAAGTGCGCCCCAACTGCGGTACAATTACCATGATCGGAGAATTGCATGACTCGAAAAACGCTCGTCATTGGTCACCGCGGGGCTTCCCGCGAGGCCCCGGAGAATACCCTCGCCTCCTTCCGGCTCGCCTTCGAGCAGGGGGCGGACGGGATAGAGGCGGATTTCCGCCTCACGTCGGACGGCGAGATCGTCTGCCTGCATGACGACGCGACCGGTCGCACCGCCGGGGTCGAGCTGCGGGTGGCCGAGGCGACCTGGGAGGAGATGCAGGCGCTGGAGGTGGGGAGTTGGAAGGGGGAGGCCTGGCGCGGCGAGCGGATTCCGAGCCTGCGGCAGGTGCTGGACGTCCTCCCCGCGGGAAAGTGCCTCTTCATTGAGATTAAAAGCGGTCCCGAGATCATCCCGCGGCTCGCGGCGACGCTGGCGGCGTCCGGCGTGGCGCCGGGGCAAATCCGTCTGCTCGCCTTCTCCGCCGGGCTGATCCGGACCCTCAAGGAGGAGCTTCCCGGCTACCGGAGCTGCTGGCTGACGGATTACCGCTGGCGCGGGGGCTGGCATCCCACGCCGCGGCAGGTGCTGGACACCCTGAAAAACTGCGGGGCCGACGGGCTGGCCAGCCGCTCCCGGAGCGTCCTTGATGCGTCCTTCGTGGCGGCCCTGCGGGGAGAGTCGCTGGAAATTCACCTCTGGACCGTCGACGCTGCCGCCGAGGCCCGCCGTTTAGCAGACCTGGGAGTCGATTCCATCATGACCAACCGGCCGCTTTGGATCGGGCGCTGCCTCGCGGGGCGGGAACCGGCGCGCGCAGAGAAGGGGGCCTGATGTCCCTTTTCGGGTGTCACCCATGAACCGCCAGGCCTACCTCGCCACCGGCCGCATGATCGCTCTCGTGGAAAGCTTCTCCAAGCTGCGGGTGCAGGTGCATGGACAGGAGAATATCCCCAAGGGGGGAAACATCTTCGTGGTGAACCATTTCACCCGCATCGAGACCCTGCTGCTTCCCTATCACATCTTTCAGCTGACCGGCGTGCCGGTCTGGTCGCTTGCCGATGCCTCCTTCTTCGACGGACCGCTGAGCGGCGTCCTGGAGATGATGGGGGCCGTCTCGACACGCAACCCGGACCGGGACCGCGCCATCGTGAAGTCCCTGTTGACGGGCGAGGCCAACTGGGTCATTTTTCCCGAGGGGCGCATGGTGAAGGACAAGGGGGCGTTTCGGCCCCGGCTCTTTCTTCCCCCCCGCGGGGAGCGCCCCCATTCCGGCGCCGCCACCCTGGCGCTGCGCACCGAGTTCTACCGCCGCCGGATGGCCGGACTGGCCCGTTCCGCGCCGCAGGAGCTGGAGCGGCTGCGGGGGCTTTTCAAGATCGGCGACCTCGGCCCCGTGCTGGCGGGGGCCAGCTGGATCGTCCCGGTGAACCTCACCTACTATCCGCTGCGGGCTCGCGAAAACGTGCTGAGCAACCTCGCGGACCTTTTCCTGAAAAACATCTCGCTGCGCCTACGTGAGGAGATGCTGACCGAGGGGAGCATGCTTTTCTCCGGCGTGGACATCGATGTCCGTTTCGGCGAGCCGCTCGATCCCGGCAGCTACCTGGGTGCCCCGGCAATCGAGGCCGACATCACCTCCAGCGCCCCGATCGGCTTCGACGACAGGCTCCCCTCGCTTCCCGAGCTGCGGCGGGCGGCCGCCAAGCTGATGGAGCGCTACATGTCGTCCATCTATTCCCTGACCACGGTGAACCACGACCACCTCTTCGCCTCGCTGCTGCGGGCGCTTCCCTTCAAGAGCATCACGGAGGACGATTTCCGGCGCAAGGTGTTTCTGCTCGCCTCGGAGCACCTGAAAACGAGCCGGGTGACCTGTCACAACAGCCTGGAAACCGGCCAGGTGGCCCTGCTTACCGACGACCGCTACCACAAGTACCGGGACTTTTCCCTGTTCGCTCTGGAAAAGGGGGTGCTCACCCGGCATCAGGGGGTCCTGGTCAAGGACCGCGCCAAATTCTCCGCTCCCTTCGACATGCAGCGCGCCCGGATCGACAACCCGCTCGGGGTGATCGCCAACGAGGTGGTGCCGCTCACCCGGTTGCAGCGCGAGGTGCACCTGACCGCCTGGCTGCCCGGCTGGCTGGTGCGCAGCCGCGTGGCCGATGTCCTGGAGCGCCAGGCCCTGGACGAGTTCGAGGCGGATTACCAGCAGTTCTACCGTCAGGCAGAGAGCAAGGAGCGCCGGGTCGGCACCCCGGTCCTGCTGAAGGGGAGTTCGCGCAACCTCGGCGTGGTCCTCGTGCACGGCTATCTTGCGGCGCCCCAGGAGGTGGCGGCGCTGGCCGCTTATCTGAACCGCAAGGGATACTGGGTTTACCAGGTCCGCCTCAAGGGGCACGGCACCTCCCCAGAGGATCTTGCCCTGCGGGGTGGAAAGGATTGGGTGGAGTCGGTGGACCTGGGGTACGCCCTCATGAGCGCCCTCTGCCATCGGGTGGTCCTGGGCGGCTTTTCCTTCGGGGGAGGGGTCGTGCTGGACTGCGCCAGCCGGGTGAAGAACCTGGCGGGGGTCTTTGCGGTTTGTCCCCCGCACCGCCTGCTCGATATCTCGTCGCGCTTTGCGCCTGCGGTGACGGCCTGGAACCGGGTCATGGAGATGATCAGCTATCAGGAGGCGAAAAAGGAGTTTGTCGTGACGGTGCCGGAGCGACCGGAGATCAACTATGCCCGGCTCCCGATTGCCGGGTTGCGTCAGATGGGGCGTTTCATGAGGGACCTTGAGCCGAAACTTGCCAAAATTTCGGTGCCGGTTCAGGTACTGCAGGCGGACGGGGACCCGGTGGTTGATCCCGAGGGGTCAAAGCGCCTTTTCGAGCTGCTCGGCAGCCAGCAGAAAAGCTACCGTATGTTTGCCTTGAAGCGTCACGGGATCCTGGCCGGGACTGGATCGGAGGAGGTACATGCGGCGATCGGGGTCTTTGTCGATGGACTGTCGGGGGGCTCCCCCGGGACCTGATTGAGGGAGCCCCTTGATAGCGGTGCTGTCTGCCCGAAGGCTACTTGTCTTTTTTGGACCGGGCGAATGCTAAAACCTGGGCCGAGCATGCTGCCAGCGACAGGGTGGCCAATGCGATGATGGTGATACCGAAAGCTGTGTCCATAGTTTATCCCCTTTCCGGTCCTGCCTGCCCCGCAGCTCGTCACACTGCCGGGGCCGCCCGGCTGTTGTGGGAGTCTCCCCCGGTGCCCCGCACCTGGAAAAGCCTCCCGTTACCGTGTCGTGAATCTCGTGCCTTAAAAACCGTCCGGGCCCTTGCCCGGGTGAGCCTCGGCCTCTTGCGCCACCTGCTTCCGAAAACTTCTGCAGTCTTAATTCTCCCGACGGTCCCTTCTTTCCTGCGTGCTTCGTGCCAAGGGTAAAGGGCTGATTTAATGAAAGACTCTGATCCGCTGCTCCCGACTTTGTGCAGCTGATGCACAGTCGCAGGTCCCCGGTTTGCACAGCCGGGGATGTTTTCCACGTGTTGCAAAGAGCACCCCTGGCATCTGCCCGGGGAAAAACCCCGTAGGACCGTGTAGCCTTGCAACACCTCCTGCCGCGAGTCTATTCCCATTTCGCCGCTAATCTGTTACAAGGATAGCTATGGATACCATTGCCGCCAAGGCCGACATACTGCGTAGCCGCCACTGGGTTTTCGATCTGGATGGGACCCTGACTATTGCCATTCATGATTTTGCCAGCATCAGGGAGGCGCTCGAGGTTCCGCCGGGAGTGGACATCCTGGAGCATCTGGACGCGCTTCCCGCGGCGCAGGCGCTGATCATGAAGCGTAGGCTCGTTTCGATTGAGGACGAACTGGCGGGGCGCACGGAAGCTGCAGACGGGGCGTTGGGGCTTTTGAGGGAGCTTTTTGGGCGTGGAGTGCGGTTGGGGGTGCTGACCCGAAACACGCGGGCCAACGCGCTGCGGACCCTCGAGCGAATCGGCCTTTCCGGGTACCTGGCCGAGTGCGATGTCCTGGGACGGGATGAGGCGTTGGCCAAACCGGACCCGGACGGCATCTTCAGACTGGCCCAAGGCTGGGGCGCCTCTCCGCGGCAGCTCGTCATGGTCGGGGATTACGGCTTCGACCTGCAGACCGGGCGCGCCGCGGGAGCGGCCACCATTCACGTCGATCCCACCCGCGCCTTTCGCTGGCCCGAGCTTACCGACATCGCGGTCGCCAGCCTCGCCGATCTGGCGCTCGCGCTGCCGTAACCCGCGGCTCGGGTCAGACCAGGCTTTCCAGTTCGTGCTCGGTGATCTGAACGATCTCCAGATAGATCGCAATCATGACATGCAGCTCGCACCATTTGGCCGTTGCGCAGCGCACCAGGTAGCAGCCGTTCACCAGGGCGCCGGACAACAGCACGAAACCGAGGAGTCTCTGCTCCTCCTGCGAGATGAGCACCAGCGCATAGATGGCGATGTTCACCATCGAGGCGAACCAGGCGATCTCCGGCCCCTTGAACGGGTTCAGGGTAACCTTGGTCAGGTCGATGTAATAGCGTGTCATGCCGCGTATGCGGCGCATCGCTTCGGCGATCTCCTGGCCATGCTGTTTCAGGTAGATGCAGGCAAGGAAATGGGTCGATGCCGACTCTTTTCCCTTTGCCATGCGTTCCGCTACATATAAGTCAATTGCCTCGTCCACGGTATTCTTGTCCATGGTAGACCCCCCTCGAGCCGCTCCCGGACTTCGGTCCTGGTCCGGCTCGCTCTGCCTTAATCTAGGTCAAAGAGAACGGCACACCGGCTTTAGGCAGCCGGGGTCCCGGGTAGGTACTTCGCGTGAGCCAGCCGGCTTCCGGGTCGCGCCCCCGCTAGCCAAATGGGGGGAGGCACCGGCATTCTCTCAACTAACTATGTTGGAAAATCGTATCCCTGTCAACTGCATGTCTTTTTAAGTTGGTCCACCTTTCCCGTACCCGCGAAAAACGGCCGGCCAGCGATTGGTTGACAAGCCTCGGCTGCTGCCGTACTCTCGCAGCTACCGCAGAGAGTGTATTCATGAGGGGTAAATCAGTGTGCAAATAGCAGACAGCAAGGTGGCAGGGGAAAGCGCGGAGCAAAGCGGGGCCTGGCCGGAGGGACTGATATTGTCCCACTTCGGTGTGGCGGTCGAGGTGCTTTTCGGTGACGGGGAGCGCCGCATGGTGCGGGTGAAGCGCAATTCCGGGCATGTCGTCGGCGACCGGGTTCAGGTCGACGGCGAGGTGCTGCGGCGCCTGCCGAGAGGAACGGAGCTGCGCCGCAGGGATGCGCGCGGCGGGATCCACCTGGTGGCGGCCAACCTGGACGTGCTTGGCATCGTGGTGGCGCCGCTTTCCCCCGCGGGGTTCATTGACCGGGCAATCGTCGCCGCCCGGGCGGCCGGTCTGGAGCCGTTTGTGGTGGTCAACAAGTGCGACCTCCCCCAGGCCCAGCCACTTGCCGTGGCGCTAGCCGGCACCTATGCCGGCGCGGTCCCCGTGTTTGCCCTGAGCGCCGCCCGGGGCGAGGGGCTGGAGCCGCTGCGCGCCTTTCTGAGCGAGGGGCATCGCGGCGCTTTCGTCGGCACGACCGGCGTCGGCAAGAGCTCGCTTTTGAACGCACTCTGTCCCGACATCGACCTCAAGGTCGCCGAGGTAAGTGACTACAAATCCCTGGGAAGGCACACCACGACCGTTTCCACGCTGCATGCCCTGCCGGGAGGCGGCGAACTGGTCGACACCCCGGGGTTTCGGGATTTCGGCCTGGTGGACATCTCCTGTGCAGAGCTCGCCGCCCACTTCCCGGGCTTCGAGGCGCTGGAGCAGCACGGCTGCCGTTTCCACAACTGCCGGCATCGTCAGGAGCCCGGTTGCGCGGTTTCCGAGCTGGTGGTGGCGGGCGAGCTTCCCGACGAGCGCTACCGGACCTACCTGGACGTGCTGGTCGAGGTCGAGGAGGCTGAGGTTAGCGCCCAGCGGCGGGGCTGGAAAAAATGACCCGGCGCCCGCGGCCCGGTCCGTCACCCCGCGCGGCAGCAGAAGCGCGCATCATCCTGCTGAATAAGCCCTTTAATGTGCTCTGCCAGTTCACTGACCCCGGCGGGCGCGCCAACCTTTCCGACTATCTCGACATCCCTCAGGTATACGCCGCCGGCCGCCTGGATTACGACAGCGAGGGGCTGGTGCTTTTGACCGATTCGGGAACGGTCCAGCACCGCATCGCCGACCCGCGGGCGAAACTTCCCAAGACCTACTGGGTTCAGGTCGAAGGGACCCCGAGCCCCGAGGCTATCCGGGAGCTGTCAGGTGGGGTCCTGCTAAAGGACGGGGTGACCGCTCCGGCCCGGGTTGCTCTCATGGAGGAGCCCGGGATCTGGCTCCGGAATCCCCCGATCCGGGAGCGGCGCCTGATTCCCACCTCCTGGCTTTCCCTCACCATCACTGAGGGGAAAAACCGGCAGGTGCGCCGCATGACCGCAGCGGTCGGGCTGCCGACCCTGCGGCTGGTCCGCTACGCCATCGGTCCCTGGCAGCTGGAGTCGCTCGCCCCTGGGGAGTGGCGCGAGGCGAGCGTGCCGGCAGCCTGGCTCAAATAGTTACTGGAAAATCCTGCTCTTTCAAGCTGAGATGACGCCGCAGCGCCGCTGGAGGCGCAAGGCTCAATAAACTGCAACGAGGTATGATAAAAAATGGCACAACCCTGGAAAGTTTTAGAAAGCGTGGCGACCGATGAGGGGATCCTTGAG
>Ga0209123_1002935_pt1 | contig 13523 bp, 5 predicted proteins | sample BarGraIncu00431A_FD_184500 | JGI IMG/M metagenome (GOLD analysis project Ga0209123, IMG submission 184500) | Arctic peat soil microbial communities from Barrow, Alaska, USA - Barrow Graham LP Incubations 004-31A (SPAdes) (version 2) | ecosystem: Environmental > Terrestrial > Soil > Wetlands >...
CCGCTGTACGGGTCGTCGAGGGTCCCCGCCTGTACGACGCAGCGGCTGGTGCCCTTGTCCACGTCCCGCAGCTGGCCGGCCAGCACGTCGTTGCGGGTGTCGCACCCGTTGTGCCCGCCGACAGCCGTCGTGTCGTCAGACCACGCGGGCCCGAACACGCAGCCATGCCCGGGCGAGCACGACCGGTCGTACCCGGCCACCTTGGTACGAGTCTGTACGGTCACGATCTCGAGCGAGCTCAGAGCTTGTACGGAGGCGTCGCGCTCCTGTGAGGACGTCGGAGTCGCCGTAGGAGTGGGGTGCAGAAGTCGTCCCACAGCGGGCCCGACGAGGTAGCCCGCGACCAGGACGAGCGCGCAGGCCAGTGCGATGAGGACGACTTTCGCCCTTGTCCTCATGGGTGTCCGGTGATGGTCATGGGATGTACGGCTAGGCCGCGCGCCACCTCAGCCGGGTGTCGGTCGCAGAGGTCTTGCAGACCATGGCCTTGCCCGTGCTCGTGACGCCCGTCGTGCCTGCGCCCGAGCAGAAGGCACCCGGGGTGACGGTGGCCTTTGCAGCCGCGGCCGTCGTGGTCCTCGCCGCGGCAGTGGTCTTCGTGGCGGCAGTCGTCTTCGGAGCAGCCGCCGTGGTCTTGGCAGTGGTCGCGGCTTTGGTAGTTGGAGCCACAGCCGCCGTGGTTGGGGGCGCCGCAGTCGTAGCCGGAGCGCTGACAGACGCTGCGGTGGGCGCGGTCGTCGCGGGCTTGGTCGTGACTGCCTTCATCGTCGATGCAGCGGTAGTGGGCCGAGCGGGAGCACTCACGCTCGCACTGTCGAACTTGGGCACCTGCGGACTCGGCGTCGACGTGAGCGGGTTCGCCATTGCGCCCACGGCGACGAGGCTGAGCAGTCCGCCAGCAACAACACCGATCTTGACCTTGCGGCTCAGCGCCTTCCACCGCCCGGCGAGACGAGTCGTCTCCTTGCTTTCGGGAATTTGGTAGGGAGGGCGAGGAGGTTCCGGACCATTGAGAAACAGATCGTGTGGCATGGAGCCTTCTCGGTAGGGGGTCGCGCAACTACTGACCGAGGCCTACCGGGGTAGGACCAAGGTGCGATGCACCATCACTCTGACAGCGGACGAGCGACCAAGTGACCGCCCCCACAGAATCCTCATAAGCCGACGATGAGATCAGCACCATCAAGCCGTGGCGAGCTTCGCGCACCAACAAGGTTCAGCGGCGCGACACCAACGATCGGCCAGCAATGCGAGGGGCTGCGATGTTGAAAAGTGCCTTGCGGCTGACGAGCGCCGTCCGCTGGTCGAGCGTTCACGCCGAGCGCCATGTCCCACGCGTAGGCCAACGGCACTACGTGTTCGATCTGGACCTCGTCGGCTTGGGCCATGCGGAACCCGATGCGCGCACCGCGGTACGGCCAGTCGAGGGTCCGAGGCCTGTGAGGCGCGGCGGTTGGTGGCCGAAGTCAGTTGCTTCTCAACCGGACCGCATCAGACCCGATCGAGAAGCCGACTCACCCGCAATCGGTGCGCCACAGGCAACCGAGACCGGGCTAACATCCCAATGTGACGATCGCCGGGCACGCTGGACGAAAGATCCGCGTTCTCGACCTCTTCGCCGGAGCTGGCGGACTCAGCACCGGGTTGCAGACGTCAGGCCTTTTCGAGACCGTCGCCGCAGTGGAGATGGACCTGCACGCCGCCGCGACCTTCTCCCTCAACCACCCCGACGCCGACGTCCACGTCGGTCGAATCCAGGACTGGCTTGAGCAGAGCCTCCCTCGGGACATTGAGGTAGTGATCGGTGGGCCACCGTGTCAGGGCTTCTCGACGTTGGGCAAGCAGGACGTCGAGGACGACAGGAACGACCTGTGGAGGGAGTACGCCCGTGCCCTCGTTCGCATCAGACCCACGTACTTTGTCGTGGAGAACGTGGCGGTCTTCCTTCAGTCACAACAATTCGCCGCATTCCGCGAGGCGACGCGCCCAGGAGGAATGCTCCAGGAATACGATTTTGAAGCTCGCGTTCTCAACGCAGCCGATTACGGGACCGCACAGGCACGCAAAAGGGCCGTTGTCATCGGGCATCACAGAGATACCCCATTCCCCGGTTGGCCAGAGGCGACCCACTGCGACTCCCAAATCACTGTTGAGCAAAAATTCGCGGAAGTGCACGGGCGGCCCAAGCGAGAACTGCCCGAGCGCCGTTTTGAGTTCCAACGTATGGTCCTCCCGGGCGTGTTCACCACGTCGGAGTTGCACGTCACTCGACACTACACACAGCTCTCGCTCGAGCGGTTCGCCTGTATTCCCGTGGGAGGGAATCGCTTCGACATCAGGGAAGATCTTCTGGCTCCGTGCTGGCGGAAGCACACCAACGGATCGGGCGACGTCATGGGGCGCCTTCATCTGGACAGGCCGTCCGTAACGATCCGCACAGAGTTCTTCAAGCCCGAGAAGGGTCGTTACCTCCACCCCACGGAGCACCGCGCGATCACCCACTTCGAAGCGGCGCTCCTCCAGGGCTTCCCGCTCGACTACAAGTGGGCTGGAACCAGGACGTCGATCGCCCGCCAGATCGGCAACGCCGTTCCCATTCCGCTCGGCGCCGCCATCGGCCGCAAGATCGCTGAGAGCGCGCGGTCATCCGCCATTTCTCGATGAGAATGTCCTCCTGCAGGGGGAACTATCGCTCGGCTTGAGATAGTAAGTTTCCGACGCAACAGGTCTGTGCTCTAATGCTGCAGATCCCGCAACGAGGCACAGGGGCCGACTTGGCAGACTGGCAGGGCCCGACGGGAGAGCTCGGGCGCCACATCGGACAGCAGGGTCGCGCGTGTCTGGACGTCTACCAAACTGACCCTTTGCGCATCGAGGAAGACGCACGCATCGAGACCACGACGGCTGAGGGTGGCTATCACCAGAAGCAGCTGTTCGAGCTCGTCCAGAACGCAGCCGACGCCGTGCGCGGGACCGATGAGGGCCGGATCCACGTCGTTCTGACGCAACACGCCCTCTATGTCGCGAACAGCGGGACTCCATTCACAGTGAAGGGCATAGAAAGCCTCCTGGCCAGTCACCTCTCGCGCAAGTCAGACGACGAGATCGGTCAGTTCGGACTCGGATTCAAGTCTGTGACAGCCATAGCGGACAAGGTCACCGTCTTGAGCCGGACCGGTTCGTTCGTACTGGACCGGCAGTGGTCCAAGGAACGAATCGAGGCGATGGGGCTACGGTCACCAAGCTATCCGATGCTTCGGCTCGCGCGGTTGACCGATCCTGAGGTTGAGGCGGATGCCGATTCCGTACTTGGGCAGCTGCTCCTGTGGGCGGCGACCGTGATCCGCGTCACCCTCAAATCGGGCCGCTCCCGACTGACGAATGAGGTCACGGAATTCCCAGCGGAGTTCTTGCTCTTTTCGCCCGATATCGCCGAGATGCACCTGGATGACCGGGAGACGGTGCTGCATCGGACCTTCCGGAGAAGCCACGGCGCAGGTGAGGTGACAATCCTCGACAACGAAGTTGCCACCCGATGGATCGTTGCCACGAAGGCCCATCACGTGTCGCCGGCCGCGCTCCGGGATCAGGGGGAGCTCGTACAGCGTCCGACCGTCGTCGTGTCCTGGGCCTTACAGTCCGAGGGGGCGCATGGCCTTGGCGAGTTTTGGGCCCACTTTCCCACCGACATACGCTGCACCCTCTCCGGCATCATCAACGCTCCGTGGAAGCTCAACCCCGACCGCACAGCGATGATCTCGGGGCCCTACAACGAAGAGTTGCTCACCGAGGTTCTGCCGTCGCTCGTCGCCTCAGGGATCTCACGTATCTCGGACGCCACAGATCCGGCCGCCGCGCTGGACGTGCTCCCGGCCAGAGGTCGCGAATCGCGTTCCTGGGCCGACGGCTGCATAAACGCGCCCATCTTCACCACACTCGCCAAGTGCCGCTGCCTCCCTGACCAGAACGGTGAGCTGCGCCGCCCCAGCGAGTTGCTCCTTCACCCGTCGGGGATACCGCAGGCCTGGCGGGACTTGTGGTCGTCCGCCGCTCCGCAGAGTTGGGTGCATGGTTCGGTGGATGGGACACCGGAGAGGCGGTCAAAGGCCGAGCGCCTCATGGAGGTCGGCGGTGGAAGCCGTGTAACCCTTGTTCCCTGGCTGGAGGCTGTAGCCGCTGGCCGTGGAACGGCGGGTAGCGCGGAGGCCTTGAAACTCGCGGCGGCCATGGTCGCCTTCGACCGCGACCATGCGAAAGACGCCACGCAGGCAAAGATCGTCTTGCTCGAGGACGGAGTCCTGGGCCGCCCCATCAGAGGTCGAGTTTTCATCCACGACGGCGGCGCCTCGAACGATCACACCTTCATCGACCATGAGCTGGCCGAGATACCTGGAGTTCGTGAGAGCCTGGCCGCGCTGGGCATCGAGGTACTCAATCCCGCAGGCGAACTCCGGGCAGCTCTTCAGACAGGGCCGAACGGGCCGGGCTGGAGTCGCATCTGGGCTTTGGCCCGCCGTCTCGACCCCGAAACCGCGTACCTCGTATTCCATGAGGAACTTCCGGCTCCGTTGACCAGGTCGGTGATCGCACGGATGCGCAGTGGAAAGTGGCGCCCGCTCGACATGTGCTTTCTGGCGGGGGAGGTCATCCCAGGCGATGGACATCGCGATGCCGACTCTCTGATCGATCCCTCCTTCCACGCCCCCGACGAGTCGCTCCTCGAGCGGTGCGGCGCGGTCTCCTCGCCCAGACTGATCGCGAACGTGCCGGATGAGCCATGGCTGGTCGCATACAAGAGCAACGTGGCCGAGAAGTACTGCGAAAGAGTGCGCGGTCAGAAGCAGCTCTCACCGGATCGTGTCCAGGTCTCTGGTCCATCGATTCCCTGGCCGCTGGAGTTGATGTCCAGTCTCAGCCCAGAAGGGCGGGCCGCGATGACCCGAAAGGTGCTCGACTACGCCACGAATGAGCCCTGGAAGGCGCAGTACGCCACGACTGGCAACTTCGCTGTGCAGAAGGCGCCGGGCCCGGCCGTCGTGCGGATCAATGATCATGGCTTCCTCCCCACCACGGTCGGTCCCGCGGAACCCAGGATCTGTCTCCATCCAGATTCCAGCCTTCCGGATTGCCTCCCCAAGGCTCAAATCTCCACCGAGTGGGCGGCGCAGCTGCAACTGCCGATGGATTGCACAGACTGGGACCCCGATGTCTGGTCGCTCTTCTGCAGGGACGCGGAGGCTCGAAGGCCGGCCACGGTGACGACCGTGTATCTCGAGGCGGTTCGTCACCGCGTGCCCGCGCCCGACCGGATCCAGGCGGACAGGTCGGCCTCGTCCACGTTGCGCGTCCCCCCGTCGGACGTTGCGGTCACGGACGTCGTCGAGGTCTACAACTCACTGCTCATGGCGGGTATCCCGAGCCTTCTGGTCGAGGCGGCCAAAGACAGGGACGACCTGGTCGCCGGCTGGGGCCTCGCCGACGGTCGAGGGATGCTCCGCGAAGAAACGATCGCCCACCCGGACGCGGAACCCGAGCTTCTCATCGACCGCTTTCCGCCACTGCGGGTGTACGGGAGTGAGATCCCGGACCTCGACCACCTGCTCATCCAGACCTGTGACTCGATCGAACTGTTGGTCTCGACTCCGAAGGGGCAGGAGTCTCGACCGGCGACGTCCCATCGTGAGGACAACCTTCTGCACGTGCTCAACGGCACCGACTACCTACTTCTGCAGCGTCTCGGCCAGGTCCTCGGGGTCCGGATCAACGAAGGTCTCGTGCTGGATCAGATCCAGAAACGAGCTCGGAACAAGCTCCGGCTCGAGATCGGAGCCGAAGAACACCTCGGGTGCAAGCTGGTGCTCGCGGTCGGGGCTGATGCGCTCCGCGAGAAGCTCCCCAGCACCGCTATCCGGGATCTGGAACTATCGCGCCCCACCTTGGAACCCGAGGAGTTGGCCCAGCTGGTGCTCTCCGTCCACGGGTATCACACCCTAAAGGAGCTAAGAGCGGAGCTCGCCGAGAAGGGGCTTGAGCCTCCTCAGCGTTGGGCCGGCTCGCGTGAAGCACGTCGATTCGTCGAGGAACTCGGCTTCCCTGCCGAGTATGCGGGCCTGCCCGAAGCCTCTCGATCCCCTGAACTCGAGGTCGAGGGTCGAGTGGAACTGGCCAAGCTACATGAATTCCAGTCCCTCGTGGTGGACCGCATCAAGGACCTATTCACGCTCACAGGCTCAGAACGACGTGGCATGGTGACTCTGCCGACCGGCGCGGGAAAGACCCGCGTCGCTGTGCAAGCCGTTGTTGACCTGGTCAGCCATGGCAGACTAAGCGGCCCGATCGTGTGGATCGCACAATCCGACGAGTTGTGCGAACAGGCTGTGCAGGCGTGGGCGTACGTATGGCGCGCCATGGGCTCCGGACCGATGTCGATCGCGCGGTTCTGGAGTGGGAACCGTGTTGCCGAGGCCGGAGTCGGGACCTTCCAGGTCGTGGTCGCCACGATCGACAAGCTTCGCGAGGCGATCGGGAAGTCCGAGTACGACTGGCTCCGCAACCCGAGCCTGATCATCGTCGATGAAGCGCATACGTCCATCGCTCCGACCTACACCCGCGTATTCCAATGGCTCGGCGGCGAAGCTATAACCACGCGCATGGAGGTTCCGCTTCTAGGACTCACCGCGACCGCTTATCGGGGGGTCAACGAAGAGGAAACCCGCCGACTCATCGATCGGTATGGGAGAAACAAGCTGGACGCAGGCGTCTTCGGCACCCAGGATCCGTACCTGTACCTCCAGCGCGAAAGGGTCCTGGCGAAGGTCCGCCAGGATCTGCTCAACGGCATGGACATCCCGTGGACTGAGAGCATGGCCCAACACCTCGACACGTTTGGGACGCTGCCGTGGGAAGTCGAGGGTCTGGTTGGCCAGAACTCAGAGCGGAATCGGATCATCCTCGAATCTGTCCTCAACCAGCCGAAGGACTGGACGATCCTGTTCTTCGCGACTTCTGTCGAGCATGCTCGGGCGATGGCAGCTGAGTTGAGCTACCACGACGTTCCGTCGAGACCCATCGATGCCAGCACAGAGCCTGCGTTGCGTCGACGCTACATCGAGGACTTCCGGCGTGGAGAGATCCGCGTTCTGACGAACTATGGGGTCCTGAGCCAGGGTTTCGACGCGCCAAGGGTGCGTGCCGTCTACGTGACCCGACCGACGTTCAGCCCGAACGTGTACCAGCAGATGATCGGCCGCGGGCTGCGCGGACCTTTGAACGGCGGCTCCGACGAAGTCCTCATCGTCAACGTCGCTGACAATCTCACGCAGTTCGGACGAGAGCTCGCCTTCCACCACTTCGATCACCTATGGGAGCCAGCGCATTGAACGAGACCCACCCCTTCACTCTCGACACTGATCAGCAACGTGTGGCCACCGCCCCGCCGAAGGAACGTCTATGGGTCGTCGCCGGACCGGGCAGCGGCAAGACTGAGACCGTCAGCGCACGGATCGCGTATCTCCTTGAGGAAGAAGGCTTGGCGGGCAATGAAGTGCTCGTCATCAGCTTCTCGCGTGCGGCCGTGGAAGCGGTACAGCGCCGGCAACGGCGCAACGGCGCCCGCTCCTGGGTGTCGGTGATGACGCTGGACGCTTTGGCTGCAAGAGTCCTCTCTGACCGTGGCCAGGAGATCGAGGGTCTTGGCTTCGACGCGAGGATCCGACGGCTAGGAGAACTGCTGAGCCAAGAAGAGATCCGTGATCCTCTTCCGGACGTTCGGCACATGATCATCGACGAGGTCCAGGACATCGTGGGTGAGCGCGCAACCTTGGTCAGCGAGTTGCTCCGCAAGCTGCCTCTTGACGTGGGATTCACAATGTTCGGCGACCCTAAGCAAGGCATCTATGACTTCCAGCTGCGCGACGCGCACGACGATCCCCTTCAGATCCTCGAAACAGTGCGAGGGCTGAGCGCGACAGAGGTCGGGTTATGGAAGCAATACCGTGCAGAGACAATGGATGCCGAGAAGGCGATGAGCCTTCGTGGCTCCGGTTCGACCGATATCGTGTGGACCGGAGAAATGAAAGCCTATCTCAGCGATCTTCCCGTCTTCGATGTCGACGGATTGGTCGATCAGGTCCGGCGCCTGAAGGGTACGGTCGCCGTTCTGACGCAGACAAACGCTCAGGCGCTTCTGGTCGCCCGGCGACTGCATGAGCGCGGGGTCGTCGCGGACCTCCTCGCTCGTTCCACGGACCGTCCTCTCGATCCGTGGCTCGCCAAGATGATGGCGGACGGCCCCGCATCGCTCGATCAAGACAGGTTCATCGAGCTGGCGGACGGATCCTTACCCGAGCCGTCGGAGGCCTGGGCGTTGTTGAGGAGATTGACGTCAGCCAGGACCAAGTTCCTAGACGTGGCACGGGTCTCAGCACGTCTGGCTCTCGGCGCGGCGCCGACAGGGCTTACCCGCCCGCAGCACCGCGTGACGGTCTCCACTATTCATCGCGCCAAGGGCCTCGAGTTCGACGATGTCCTGCTGCTGCACCCGGACGGGTGGTACGGGGACAACGATTCGTCACGCGCACGAAGCTTGTACGTGGCGATCACCCGACCGCGGCGCCGCACCTATCCCTTCAGGCTGGAAGGCGCGATGACGTTTGGATGGAAGACGGACGACCGCACGGAGCGCGTCTGGCGCAGCGGGAGGCAAGGGAAAGGGACGTCCGGGTTCGAGATCCGGGGGAGCGACTGGCGGGGATTTCGGCCGCCGGGCGGCGACGAAGGTTCAGCGGAACTGCAGGAGATGTTCCGATGCCTGGCCGACGAAAGTGCACCTGAGTCAGTCGATATCCAGCTCGATTCTTATGGGTCGACATTGAGCAGACCGCGTTTCGTCGCACGGCTCGAAGGCAGAGTCATTGGCGAGCTGAGCGATCGCTTCCTAGAATCCTTCGTTCGTCGCGTGGGACGCCCGAAGGACTGGCCACGGACCATGACGGATGCCTACTTCGTAGGCGTCGAGACAGTGGCAGGGCCCCCACAGCAGACGACCGTCGGCCGGAATGGGCTCTGGCTCAGCCCTCTCATAGTGGGGGCCGCCAACTTGAAATGGAGTCATTCGTGAGCGACATCTCTGCCTTCTACGCCGCCAGGGCGACCATGGTCGACGCTCTCCGAGCGGAACTCATTGGGGGCGATCAGGATGAGGTGGTCACGGAGTTCCCCCTCAGCCGTTTCGTCACGGGAATTCTGTGGCCGCGGGCCGAAGACTCCTCGGCGGCCGGTCCTGAACAAGATAGGGCAAATCCGGATTCCGATAGCCACGCGGCCTCTGCCCTCGATGAAGTCGACACGCCCGTCTCACTCACTCATACGCGCTTCCCCTCCGCGTTCGGAATTTCGTTCTCGGTCGATGAGGGCACAGCCGACATCGTTGTCGAGATCGCGGCTGCGCAGTACGAGGAGTCGCAGGGCAGCTGGCATCGGAAGCCGTTGCCCAAAGAACCCGTGAGGATGGCGGTCGCCGCAACCGGCAACCACAGGGTGCGGATCGCCGACTCTCTCGAGCTCCATGTGGTCATTCACCGGTCTCGCGATGGGGTCCGCCCTGTCACACTCGCCCTAGTCAATAACGCCTCGGCTCCCCAGGGAAGCTACCGCGATAGCTACGCCTGGTACCAGGTGGGAATGACGGTCCGCTGTGATGAAGGTTTCCGGGAGCGTCCAGCGCATGTCTCGTCGGGACTCGAAGATGAGGATGTCGAGAGCAACCGACTCCTGTTCAGGAACGCTCGCAATCTGGCGATAGGCCATGGCTGCGCAGTGGAGTGGACCGATTCTCTCACAGTCACCGAGTTGCGAATGTCCTTCGTGCCCACCTACGACGTCGCGCGGGCGGAGACCTCCATCCCCGGGGTTCCGCCGCTTCGGATGTCGGAATTCGGGGCGGGTCGCGGAATAGATCTTCTCACCGATCTCGCGGCCCGATACCGCATTTGGATCTCCGCTCAGGAAGCCCGAATCCCAGAACTCGGCGACGAAATGCTTGTCCGGACCGCCCGAACCCATGTCGCCCGGGCGACCAGGGCGGCCGACAGGATCGCCGACGGCTTGGCCGTGTTGCGCGAAGACGAGTCGGCGCGGCGTGCGTTCGAAATGATGAACAGAGCTATGTGGGAACAACGGAATAGGCAGGAGTACATCCGCAACGGTGCCGAGCCCAGCGAGCAGTACTGGAGGCCCTTCCAGATCGCCTTCATCGTCATGAATCTGCGCGGATTAGCAGAACCTACGGATCCCGAACGCGATCTGGCGGACCTGCTCTGGTTCCCGACGGGTGGCGGAAAGACCGAGGCGTACCTCGGACTGATCGGCTTCGCCATCCTTCTGCGGCGTCTCCGCGATCCACGTCATGGGGGAGTCTCGGTGATCATGCGGTACACGCTCCGACTCCTGACCCTGCAGCAGTTCGAGCGCGCGGCGGGTCTCATCTGCGCCCTCGAAATTCTCCGGCGTCGAGAGCTCCCCGATGCGTCACCCATCACACTCGGGCTGTGGGTCGGGCAGGGGGCGACACCGAACGACGTCAAGAAGGCCAAGGCCGCCCTGAACAAACTGAAGCGGGGTGAACAGCTCCCCAAAGAGAACCCGATGCAGTTGACCCGTTGTCCCTGGTGCGGTGCCGACCTCTCCCCCGATGACTACACCGCCCGCCTCAGCCCTGTCGAGGAACTCACGATCACCTGCCCTGACGCGAGCTGTGACTTTCATGCTGGGGCCGGATTGCCTGCTTACGTGGTCGATTCGGACGTCTACCGCGTACGGCCATCACTTGTCATCGGCACCGTGGACAAGTTCGCGATGATGGCCTGGCGCGCCGAAGCGCAGGCGATCTTCTCCGCGGATGGGCAGCACCCTAGACCCGACCTCATCGTTCAGGATGAGCTGCACCTCATCAGCGGACCCTTGGGAACCATGGTCGGGCTGTATGAAGCAGCCGTCGACGCAGCTTGCAGCGCCGACGGCATCCGGCCCAAGCTCATCGCCTCGACCGCAACCATCAGGCGAGCCGGTCGCCAGATGCGCAGCGTCTTCGCCCGGGATACTCGGCAGTTCCCGCCGCCCGGGCTGGATGCAGGTGACTCGTTCTTCTCTACCGAAGCTGACCCTTCGACAACTGGTCCACGACAGTACGTCGGCGTCCTGGCCCAGGGGACGTCCCACACGTATCTCCTCGTGCGCACCTACGCAGCTCTACTGCAGGCGGCCGCGGACCTCGATGTTCCTGATGACGTGCGCGATCCGTACTGGACCCTCATCGCCTACTTCAACAGCCTTCGCGTGCTAGGTGGCGCCGCAATGCAGGTGACCGACGACGTGCCAGACCAGATGAAGGTCATCGCCACCCGAGGCGCCAAACGCGAGCGGCCGCTCCCGGAAGAGCCAGCGGAGCTTACATCGCGTGTCCCTTCGTCTGAGATCCCCAGGCAGCTCGCGGCCCTCGGCGTGTCGTACGGCGACGCCAAGAGACCTCTCGACATCCTGCTCGCGACCAATATGATTTCGGTCGGACTCGACGTGGACCGGCTCGGCCTCATGGCGGTCATGGGACAGCCGCAGGCGACGGCCGAATATATCCAGGCCACGAGCCGCGTCGGACGCCGCCACCCAGGCCTGGTCGTCGCGATCTACAACGCCGCTCGCTCTCGCGACCTCTCGCACTACGAGGCATTCTCCTCCTACCACCGAGCGCTATACAGGCAGGTCGAGCCCATTAGCGCCACACCGTTCGCCCCTCGTGCCAGGGATCGTGGGCTACACGGCTGTCTCGTCTCGATGGCAAGGACCACCGATGAAAGGCTGTCGCCGGACACTGCCGCCGCCGCAATAGCGCACGAACCGGAGCTCCTCTCCCCGATGATCGAGGCAATTCTCAGTCGAGCGCGCGATGTGGCTCCTCAAGAGAACCAAGCCACACGGGCCCAGCTGGAGCAGCTCGCGGAGGCCTGGGCCGATGCGGGCGCGTCAGGGTCGTTAAAGTACGCCGGGTGGCACGACGCCACCGGCGCGCTGTTGGTACAGGTCGATTCTGCACTTGCGGACTCGAGCTCCGGACCGGCCTTCCCCGTCCATGACGCGCCGTGGGCAACACTCACCAGTCTTCGCGACGTTGACGCGGAGAGCAGTTTCTACATCGTTCCGGACAGGAGGCCGCGATGACCACCGTCGGCGAGTCCCGCCGTTCTCAGCTCATCGGCACGTTCGGCGTCGGGGCCATTTTCCCGGCGCCCGACCAGAGCCTCATGATCTGCGGCATCGACCACTGGCACGAGGATCGGTGCCCCGAGGTCGTGGAACCCAGGTTGGCCAAGAGCCTGGGCGTCTCGAGTCTGCGAACCCCGTCCGCCGGGCGCAAGAATGGCGACGTCCCCGTCATCCGGTTTCCTCGCTGGTACTTCTGCCCGGATTGTCGGAGGCTCGACCATTGGAGAAGCTTCGACACGACCCACAAGAACCCGCGCTGCCCGGTCGATGGACGCGCAGCCATCCCGTCCCGATTCGTGGTCGCCTGTACGGCGGGCCACATCTCCGACTTCCCTTACCATGCGTGGGCGCACTCCCAGCCCCCGGTGGATTCCCACTCGGGGCGACACGACCTCACTCTTGAGAGCCGAGGTGAAACTTCCTCGCTGGGGAACATCGTGGTCCGCTGCTCCTGTGGCGCCCATCGGTCGCTTGACGGGGCGTTCTCACCGCGGGCGCTAATGGGCGCCGCATGGTGCACGGGTGAACGAGCGTGGCTCCCCGGATCGCCGAACCAGCCCTGCAAGGAGATCCCGCGCACACTTCAGCGTGGCAGCTCGAACACATGGTTCGCCAACGTCAGGTCCGCAATCTCCATTCCGCCCTGGTCTGCGATGCACCGCAAGATCCGCACCTCATGGAGCCTCATCAAGGATCTCGACGAGCCGACCTTGCATGCGATATTCGCTCAGAGCAATTGGGTCGGCGATGGCTCGCTATGGACGCCCGATCGTCTCGTCGGGCTGGTCCGGGACATCCGTGAGGGGCGCCCCTTGGATGAGGACGAACTTCGTGATCAGGAGTACGAGGCGATTCTCGAAGGGAATGCTGAACAGGATCCCAGCGACCAGTTCGTCTGTAATCACGTTCCCGTCGCTCCGAGCCTCCCGATCGCCGGATACATCGACCAGATCCGAGAGGTGAGCCGACTGCGGGAGGTCACCGCCCTTGTCTCGTTCAGCAGGCTACGTCCCATGCTCCCCGACGATCCGGCTGCGGCCCGGCTCTCCGAGGCGCCTCAGAACTGGTTGCCGGCGATCGAGATCTACGGCGAAGGGATCTTCGTCCGACTCGATGCCGCGAACGTTGATGCATGGGTGAAATCAGACTTCGCCGCACGACGCACCTCGACTATCGGCGCGGCTGCTAGGTCGGCCTTCCGGCCACCCTCGATCACGGCCCGCGGACTTCTGGTCCACTCGCTCGCACACGTCGTCATGAACGAG
>Ga0209123_1002938_pt1 | contig 13501 bp, 12 predicted proteins | sample BarGraIncu00431A_FD_184500 | JGI IMG/M metagenome (GOLD analysis project Ga0209123, IMG submission 184500) | Arctic peat soil microbial communities from Barrow, Alaska, USA - Barrow Graham LP Incubations 004-31A (SPAdes) (version 2) | ecosystem: Environmental > Terrestrial > Soil > Wetlands >...
CGTATTCTAGAAGTAAGGATACGCCAATGGCCGTGATCAGTACGGCAATGCGCGGTGCATAACGAAGTGGTCGATAAGCCAAACGTTCAATCACCACCCCAATGATGGCGGCTACGACCATGGCCATCAGCAGAGCCGGGAAAAAGGATAATTTGAGAACCGTCGTGGCAAAAAAAGCCACATAGGCGCCCACCATATAAATATCACCATGAGCAAAATTAATCAGCTTAATAATGCCATAGACCATAGTATATCCCAAAGCAATAAGCGCATAGATGCTGCCGAGAGATATCCCATTAATTAACTGCTGAATTAACTGTTGAGTAAATGTAAATTCCATGGGCTTTTCTCCTATATCTTTAATTTTATCTAACGTTATAAATTCTTAGGCTTTACAAAAGGGATAAGACAGTTGCCTTATCCCTTTTGCTTGTTACACTAGCATTTTATTCGGGATTAATTTTTTCTTTAAATGTTTGCTTACCATCTTTCATTTCAATGATAACAGCACTCTTTACTGCATCATGGGTTTCATTGAGAGTAATCTTCCCTGATACAGCCATATAGTCTTTTGTTTTGGCCAATTCATCTTTGATTTTGACAGTATCTACACCATTGGCTCTTTTTATGGCTTCAACGACCATCATGGTAGCATCATAGGAGAGAGCTGCAAAAGCATCGGGCGTTTCGTTATATTCTTTTTTGTATGCTTCAACAAAGCTTTTAATGGCCTCACTATTATCATCTGGTGAATAGTGATTGGCAAAGAAGGTATTATTTAGTGCTGTCCCACCAGCAATTTCTGATAGTTTGGCAGAATCCCAGCCATCACCACCGAGAATTGGCATAGTCAGTCCGATTTCACGGGCTTGCTTAATGAGCATCCCTACTTCCTGGTAATAACCAGGAACAAAAATTACATCCGCATTGGCAACTTTAATTTTCGTCAATGTGGCTTTAAAGTCAGTGTCTTTGGCTAGATAAGCTTCCTCGGCAACAATTTGACCACCATTCTTAATGAAGGTTTCTTTGAAAAATTGACCTAAACCTTTGGCATAATCACTGGAGTTATCAATATAAATAGCCGCAGTTTTGGCTTTTAATGTCTTAGTCGCAAAATTGGCCATGACCGAACCTTGGAAAGGATCAATAAATGCCGCTCTAAACATGAAATCTCGCACCTTATTCGTAGCCGGATCTACGGTTACTTTAGGATTGGATGCTGTTGGACTGATGGCGAGTACCTTGTTATCCTGATTGACCTGAGCACCAGCAATGACACTAGAAGAGGCAATTGGTGCAATAACAGCAACAACTTTGTCCTGAGTAATCAATTTTTGCATAGCATTAGCCGCTTCAGCAGCTTCACTTTTATTATCCGCAGTAACCAATGTTAGCTGTTTGCCAAGGACACCGCCTTTAGCATTGACTTGCTTGATGGCAAGGGATGCACCATTGTTGGCTGATTTGCCAAAAGTTGCATTATTACCTGTCATCTCAAGGTTAGCACCAATTTTGATGGTATCGGCTGAACTCTGACTTCCTCCACATCCTGTCATCACAACTGCCATCATGGCAACTGCCGCACAGACACTCGCTATTTTTCCCATTTTTCTCATAATCATCTTGTCTCCCTACGTATTAATAATGAAGCAGCGAACCAAAATCTTTATTAAAAGATTTTTCGTGAGTCGCTTCGTTCGCATCGCAATGCGAACATCAATGCTACCAAAATCTTTATAAAAGATTTTTCGTGATTCGCGACCTTAGCATCCCCATGCTAACACCCTACTACTAGTACACCTACTATGACCCTAACTATTCACTGTCCATAACAGTCTTGTAATATTTTCCTTCTAGTCCTTTTAGAGTGAATACTCGTACTCAATACTAGGTATATTATAGATAGATTGCTTTACACTGTCAATACTTCCCAGAGAGACATTTGGCTAATTGTCCGTTCTGTGTGTACATCTTGTAAGTTGTACAATACTGTGGACAATTAGCCAAATGATTCTTATGATTTTTACCGGGTTAATTTATGGGTTAATTTTTTCTTTAAAGGTCTGTTTGCCATCTTTCATCTCGATAACTACGCCACTCTTAATTGGATTATGACTGGCATCAAGTGTAATAATACCTGTCACAACTTGCAAGTCCTTAGTTTGTTCTAAGGCATCTCTCACTTTAACTGGGTCTGCGCTGTTGGCCCGTTTGATAGCATCAATTGTCATTAATGCTGCATCATAACCTAACGCTGCTAAAGCACTGGGTTCTTGACCATATTCAGCCTTATAGGCCGCAACAAATTTTTGAATACGAGGATCAGTATCTTGCGCTGAATAATGATTACTGAAGTAAGTATTATTAATGGCATCGACGCCAGCAATTTCCACTACCTTAGGATCATCCCAACCATCTGTACCAATTAGAGGGGACGTAATCCCCAGTTCACGGGCTTGCTTTACAATTTTACCCACTTCTTCATAATAAGCAGGGATAAAGATTGTATCAGCATTCATTACTTTTATTTTTGTCAATGTTGATTTAAAATCCTGATCTTTTTGCAAGAAAGCTTCCTTTCCTACAATGACGCCGCCACTTTTAACAAATGCGGCTTCAAAAGAGTCGGATAATCCTTTGGAATAATCCGAACTACTATCGATATAAATTACCGCTGTTTTTGCTTTTAGTGTTTTAGCCGCAAAGTTAGCCATTACATTGCCTTGGAAGGGATCAATAAAGCAACTACGGAAAGCAAACGGTTTTACCTTGCCACTTTCATCCACTGTTATCTTAGCATTGGTACCAGTAGGAGTTAGTACTGCAACCTTATTATCCTGGCCAACCTGCAATGTTGCTAATACATTGGAACTAGCCACCGGTCCGAGAATCAAGGAAACCTTGTCTTGTGTGATCAGTTTTGTTGTTGCATTGGTAGCTTCTGATGGCTCTGACTTGTTATCAGCCAAAACAAAGGTAATTTGTTTACCAAGAACACCGCCTGCTGCATTAGCTTCCTTAAACGCCAGTTGAATACCATTCACTGTTTGTTTACCAAAATTGGCAATACCACCAGTCATCTCAAAATTTCCACCAATTTTTATTTCCTTAGAATCAGCTGCTGGCGTTGAGCCACAACCGGTTAGCATTACCCCCATCAAACTGACGGTCGTTAATAAACCGATAAATGATACCTTTTTCTTTGACATGGATATCCCTCCCAATATTATAAAAATACATTTAAATACTATGACTCCTGCTATGATCACCTGCAAATGACAACGCGCTCTACATTATATACAAAGACAATTCTTTATGTATAACCATTCCAAATCCCAGGTACTTATACTAACTATCTCCCGGTATCCCTCCTCTGTTTGAATCATACTTATTCCACCTGGAGTGGATGACCTGAATTGATATATACTCCCTTGTCTTTCATTTCTTACCAGTTACAACTTTTCAAGTATGTATTGGCGACGTGTTCTCCCTCAATACATGTTTGTATATGTATGTTATTATATTGGCTTACTAACACCCTGTCAATATTATTTTTTTACATATATTAGAGCATTTTACCTCGATAAATATCCACATTACAGGATTGTTTTGCTATCAAATAAAGAGTCTAACCATTACGCCAGACTTATTATTTGATATATTCTATCCTTTATGAGTAGCAGCTCCGTCTAAATCCTAATCTTCCTTATGATATCTTTGATAAATATCAGGTTGCCGGTGCTTTAATAAGGGAAGTTGTTCCCGCACGCTATCTATTGTATTCATATCAATTTCGACTGTCATCATCGTTTCCTCAGAGTCTGCCATCGCCAAAATTTTGCCCCAAGGATCTACAATGATCGAATGTCCATAGGCTTGATACTTTGCCCCTGGAGTGCGAGCCGGGGCCGCTCCCACTATAAAAACCTGATTATCAATAGCCCGAGAGCGCATCAGCAATTCCCAATGAACAGGTCCCGTTGTCCACCCAAAGGCCGCTGGGAAGATGAGCAACTCAGCACCTGCCAAGGTCATGAGCCTTGACAACTCGGGGAAGCGAACATCATAACAAATAGCCACCCCTAATGTTAAACCTGGTATCTTAACAACGGTCATTTCCTGTCCTGCAGATAAAATACTTGACTCTGTAAACACTGTCCCCCCTTTAATCGCAACATCAAATAAATGCATCTTACGATGGCGACCTAGTAAACGCCCCTTATTATCAAAGATAAAACTGGTATTATACACATTGTTATTCTCATCCCGCTCCGGTACAGAGCCCCCCACTACCACGATGTTGGCCTCTGCCGCCGTTTGCTTTAACATTCGGAAGGTATTGCCCTCAGGATAAGACTCAGCATACTGGGAAAATAGTTCGGTCTGGTATGGACAGTTAAACATTTCAGGTAAAATTGCCACTTGACAGTTTGCTGCCGCAGCAGCTTGAATCATGGCCTGAGCATTACTAATGTTAAAAGCTTTGTCGGAACTCACAGCCATTTGACAGATGCCTAATTTAACAATATGAGTCGTCATAAAGTACCTCCTATCTAAACCCCCGCGATGCACATCACTACTATCACTATATAGTATCCTCTACTCCACTTGTTATTAAAGTCCTTCTTCTATTGTAAATTTTTCTTATAATAAAAATCATCCCCAACGAAGTAAGTCTGTGAACGGCGAAGTGCCCCAGTATACAAAAAAATGGCTGCTTCAAATTTTAATTTTGAAACAGCCATTCATTATTAATGATATTTTATATACTAATCAATTGTTTATTATCAGACATAGACCAAATACCACACGGACAAACACCTGTACAAATACCACAGCCAATACATTTATGATCATCCGAAATGTATTCAAAATGACCTTCAGGATTGACTTTGCGCGTGATGGCTTTTTCTGGACAGGATTTTTCGCACATGTGACAATCACGACAAGTACCACAACTAATACAACGTAAATGGTCATCATTAGCCGTAGGCACTTCACAACTATGACATTTATTAAAATAAGCTGTGCTCAGTCGTTTAGGATCAATTTTTGTTTTTGCCACAGACTGATATACGTTACCTGTCAAGTAGGCGTCCACTGCCAAGGCCGCTTGTTGGGCTGCTCCAATGGCGTCTACCAACCTGCCTGGTTTTACAGTATCACCGGCAGTATAAACGCCTTCAGCAATTTGATACTCAGCATTTATTTTCAAATAACCCCGCTCAATAGCAAAACCTTCCGGTAAAAAGTCTAAATTAGGACTTTCACCAACACTAATGATGACTGTATCACCCGGAATTAATTCACCATTTTTGGTAATAATACCTTCAGCAGTGATTTCTTGCGTCAATACCGGCCACATGATGGTACCACCCAAGGTTTCCACATGTTCAATTTCGATGGCATCCGCTGCTGGACGTTGAACGTCAATACAGATGACCTGCTCAGCTCCCATTTGGTAAGCCCCAACGGCAGCATCCATCCCAGAATTACCACAACCGATGACAATAACCTTTTTACCAACCTTAGGATTTTTACCTTTATTAACAGCTTTGAGGAACTCAATACCTTTAATAATACGTTCATTCCCCGGCCAAGGAAATACACGACCAATATGACCACCAGTCGCCACAATAACAGCATCATGATTGGCTCTAATTTCTACAAATTTTTCCTTATCCACTGGAGTGTTGGTGATAAACACAACGCCCATATCTTCAATGCGTTTAAGCTCTGTCGCTAAGGTTTGTTGCGGCAACCGGGTCCGAGGAATCACCTGCTCCATTTTACCACCCATACGTTCATCAGCTTCAAAAACCGTTACATCATGACCCTTACGGATCAACTGCCATGCTGCAGTAAGGCCGGCAGCACCACCACCAAGAATCGCCACTTTTTTACCAGTCTTAACCTGGGCCTTTGGTAAGGTAACATCCACCGAATAGGTGCCTAATTGGCCAATTTGTACGGAAATATCTACTTTTTGGCGAGTACATTCATCCATACATAGATTAGGACATACGGCCCCACATACTGAACCTGGGAACGGCGTATAATCCAAGACTAATTTATAAGCTTCATCAATGTTGCCTTCCCGAAGTAAGTTATAACGACGTTGGGACGGAATTGATGCTGGACAGTTAAACTCACATGGCGATGCATATAATCCATTTTCCCATACAGGTATGCGCTGTCTATATTCATTGGTTGTGACCAATCCAATAATTTTAAAATTGTCTGGGCACACATCGCTGAAAATTCCGTCTGGTACCCATTCTTCTTTTCGAAATGATAGCACATTGTTATGGACCATTTTAGGACGCTCATCATAGGTCAAAGGAACCACTTTATGCCAATCTTCCCAATTGCTTAATTCAGCGCTAATGTCCGGAGCGTTAATGGATGCAAGAAAATCATCCATTTTCCCTTCAATATAAGCAATATCTTGCACAGCCAGCGGTACAATCTTCACATCTTTGCGGGAAATTCCCGTAGCATTTCCCCGGAAATATAATGTACCACCTACCATACCTACGCACGCACGGTCACCTAGAATTGAATCAAATTGTTCACTATCATAACCACAAACAACAACAATGCCGCCTGACATAAATTCAAAGCAGAAACTGCCACAATTTTTCAGTACCCAAAATTCAGGTGGTGCATACAATGGATCATGTTTCATCATAGAACCCGATCGTGTACCAACGCGACCACCAACATAAATCGTGCCTGCCGCCGCACAATGGGCTGCCGTATCACCAGCATCCCCACGGACGACAATTTTACCACCAGCATTCAACCACCCCACATCCGCTGAAGCTGATCCCTCAACGATGATTTCAGTGCCTTCTAGGCACATGGAACCCACACGTTGTCCTGGGTTGGTTACGACAAATTTTAGATCTTTTCCTTCAGGATGCCACAGCGGTCCGCCAATATCATGTTGACCGGAAGCTTCAATTTGAAATTCTGTTTCGCCTGTCGCGATGCCATCATTAATGGCTTCTAGAAGATCTTGGGTTGACATTCGTTGATTTCCATCAAGACTCATTATTTTTAACATGTTGCTTCCCTCCTAACACACATACTGGATAGCCAATTTTTCCGCTATGGCTTTATCCGTAGTAACTAGCGCATCCGAACGCCCAACTGGCACTGAACTATTGCCGATTGGTGCCATCAATTTTTTGAGTTCACTATCCAGCGCTAACATATACTCTACAATATTTTGCGCAGCGCGATCAATATCAAGCCGTTGAACAAGTCGCGGATCTTGAGTACAAATGCCTGCTGGGCACTTACCTGTATTACAAGCATTACACCTGCCATGTTCATTACCGATACAGCCCATGAGCTGAATGAGTAACTTTCCGATAAATACACCATTGGCACCCAAACAAATCATTTTAAAGGCATCCGCTGCTGCATTCCCTGTCAGTCCAATACCACCACCTGACCATAAGGGAATCTGTCCCTGTCTTCCTTGTTTAACTGCTGATAGATAACATTCACGAGTTTTGGAAACAATAGGATGTCCTGTATGATCAAGGGAAATCTCATTAGCCGCCCCTGTACCGCCTTGGATACCATCGATAAAGAAACCACCGCAAATTTTATAAGGATCACGCATTAGATTATTATATACCGATACAGAAGTCGCCGAAGCCGCACACTTGATAGCCACTGGCACCCTGAACTTAAAGGCCGCATTCATGGACAAAAACATTTTTTGTACGGACTCTTCAATGGAATAAAGTCCCTGATGATTCGGTGGTGACATTAGGTCAGCCTTAGGTACGCCGCGAATGGCTTGCACATGGCTTGCCACTTTCGCCGCAGGCAAAAGTCCACCATCACCAGGTTTAGCACCTTGGCCAATTTTTATTAAGATCCCAGCCGGATCCACTTTCATCTTGGGTATGGACTTAACAATTCGGTTCCAGCCAAAATGACCTGATGCAATTTGCAGAATCATGTATTTCAGTTGTTCGGATTCCAGAAGTTTGACAGGCATACCACCTTCACCTGAACTCATACGTACTGGCATATTATACTTTTCATTCAAATAGGCAGTCGCCAACGTAACCGCTTCCCATGCTCTTGTCGACAAGGCCCCAATTGACATATCGCTAAAAATAACTGGATAAATCCAATTAACAGGCGGTAATTTACCACTCAAGTTAATTTCACCATTCTTGATGGTCAAGGGTAATTCAGTAGGGGGGAGAACACGACCAAAGGGTGCTAAAATATCAAAAGTATGGCGCTCTGAATCAAGAGCTGGATCTGTCATCTGAGAAATACGACCAACAATAATATTATCTAATGTCCGTGGATTAGCACTGCTCAAAGCATTACGTCCACCACGCTTAATGGGTGCCCCACCTCTTCTTGCCAATAAATTAAAACGAGAATCCGGATTGCGCACTGGTTTTATAGCTTGATTGGGACATGTTTTCTCACACATGCCACAACCCGTACAGGACTGGGTTATACTATTTTTTTGTTTAATGACCAGTACAGCACTATGTTTGCTGATTGGATCAGGTTGGTTACCAGTGGAAAGGGTAATGGAACGACGCTCAACAACAGGCTCTATGGCCTGAAAAGTACAGGCAGCTACGCAATTACCACATCGGGTACAACGATCAGTGTCATATTGAATTTTCCATGGCAAATCGTTGACCGTCACATCCTGAGTTGTTACTGTTTCCATCGCTCTACCTCCAATGCTTCATTAATGACAACGACTTCTCGTTCGTTAGGATATATATCCATTTCTTGATTACGATTAGGCAAAATGGCATTGAGTCCACATACCTCAGATGAGATGGCTACCATATTGTCATCTCTCCCCACTACGACAGGGCGCAATTTTTTAGAATCGCAACAGGTCATCATATTACCACTCGGCAACATGGCAATAATCGTATTGGGTCCGTTAATTTCCAAATGACCAAGGGACTGTCGAATCGCCGTAAGCTCTGCCTTATCCGAACGCAATGCAATTTCATTAAAAGGCAACGGGGTAATAACATGCTTATAATATTTAATCGGCCATTGTAATTCATGTAATACGTAATGCAAGGTGTAAATAAAGTTTTGGGAATCAGATTCAAAACCAATATACCCACGATGCAGTGTTTTTTGATATTCTTTATTTTTAGTGTAAAAGGTATTTTCACCATTAGCACACAACGTATAACCCTGTATGAAAAATGGATGAGCAGCATAACGCACAATATCGTAGTTAGTATTTTGGCGACATTGTACCACAATATTTTTCGCCATCAACGCCCCATTGTCATCCCACAACTTAAAATAGGTGGCAATATCCAAGGGATTCCCAATTTCTTTTAAGGTGAGGACATCTGGCCAAAAAGAATATACATAACCTTGATCTTTTTCTTCCAATAATTCTCTGAGAGCTAACCGAGTATCTAGCATTAATGCTTCCTTAGCTTCTTGACTTGCCTCACTATAATGTTCAGGATAATCATAATTGCGGAATATATAATAAGGCATAGCCTCAATATCTAATTTAACATTTTTCACGCCCCGAGGAATCCACTCTGCTAAATGAACAAAGTTATTGGTTTCCATATAATCTTCAACCATTTTAGCGCCTTTTTGCGTGCAAGCTAGGGATAATAGAGGCTTATCCTTGTGTTTCTCGAATACTCCTGCCAAATCTTGCATAACCATGGCAAACCCTGAATTATCATGCCCTTCTTGCTGCGGCAGCATTAAATGCAGCGCGGCCGATGGATGAATATAATCCTTACTTTTGATCGCACCAATTCTGCACATATATCGTTACCACCCTTTCATAATAATTTTATAATTAATAAATATTGCTTCAGATAAGAAAAGACTTGGTTTCGTCCAAGTCCGCGGACGACGGCCGAAACCTTAGTCGTTCTTACTTGGAATCGAGAAAGTGATATACTTTCTGATTCCGTAAAGAAAACTTGGCTTCGGCCAAGCCTTAGTTGCCCTTGCTTAAAATCAAGAAAGTATGACCCTTCTTGATTTTAAAAAAAATAGGAAAGTACTGGATGCTTAAATTTGGCTGTCAGATGGTAAGCAACAGGATCGATTACCATTAAGCTTCATTTATCCAGGACTTTCCGCAGGGCCTTTTATACCCACGGTGTTGTGCTATTGCACCTGTACCACTTGGACCAGTCCACTCAATAGCGCGGAACCCTAGGTACACTCCCAAAATTCATTTGTATTAATACACAATACTTTAATTACATATCCTATTATAAAAACCAAATGCAATACTGTCAATATTGTATAGTAAATAATACATTATACACTGATGATGAATATTAATTAATTTTATATTCAGTTATTTCCATGTTTTTTATGGTTATCCCATGTATCTCTCCTGCGTGAACTGTATATTTATTCATATCAAGATAGTTAAGCAGAGAGTTTCACTTTGCGGGAAGTGTTCAGTATATCACGTAACTGTCCCATTGTAATTGTTTTATTTTCGGGAAAGTGTTGATACCCAAAACCGCTGTATTGTATCACATCATCAGGTAGTGAAAAATACCTAGCATGGCTTGTTCTATCGTCCTCCTTGTTTATTTTGGACTTCCCAATTATATCTCCATCTCAAATGCATAATTATCATTAATCATACATACAATAATTGTATATAGTAAATTGCACATTCCTGAACATGTGTTTATTATTTAATTTTCTAAACAGGAGTTATGAAATGCTAAATAATATTTTTGATTTTCCTAAACCCCTACCTGAATTTAAACTACATATTAATCAACCTACTGCTATCTATGATATTGCTACTCATTTACGACTTATTATGCATGAAGCCGCCACGGCCCATTATGATCTAGTCATTTTGTGTATTGGTACCGATCGTTCAACGGGTGATTCCCTAGGGCCTCTTACTGGTAGCAAATTACGTTCTTTTAACCCCTATCCACATATCTATGGAACATTGGATGACCCTGTACATGCCTCTAATTTACATGACAATATACTGTCTATTCAAACAAAATATGATAATCCATTTATTATTGCCGTAGATGCTTGTCTTGGTCGGTTAGAAAGTGTCGGATGCGTATCCCTGGGGCGCGGTCCATTAAAGCCAGGTGCTGCTGTCAAGAAAGATCTTCCCTCAATTGGTGATGCTTATGTAACGGGAATTGTTAATGTCAGTGGTTTTATGGAACATTTAGTACTGCAAAGCACGCGCCTTAGTTTAGTGATGAAAATGGCTGATACCATTGCTCATGCTTTTTCCTATGGATTACGTACATATACTCGTTAAAGTGCTGTTTTCAAATACACTCATGTAATAGTAACAGCCGAAGCTATGGATAGCTTCGGCGGTTACTATTACATGAGTTCCAATTCTTTAATTATTTCATTAAAGGTTTTGCCCGCTGCATTAATAACAGGCACATCAGTCGCTGCATCCTGGACATTCAGTAAATTAATATCAGCGCCACCCACTATAATAACATCAACGCTATTAAGATTACTTTCATCCAAAAACACCACATCATACCCTTCGACTTCTAATACTTCAGCTAAATTAGATAAATTTTTCTCTAATGCAATGACTCCTTGCATATCATCCACCTCCGGCTATAGCATTACCAACAAGCTTTAGGATTATGCAAAAATGATGGAAATCGACAGAAAAACCGTCACCCTGTCTCATACGAGGAGGAGGTGACGGTTCTTCTGTCTTATTTATTGGGTTTTATCGCTTGTCCCAAGGCATGTTTCTCTTCTTCTGTTAAGAAATAAGATGACTTCCCAGAAATAATTGGTTTGGCATAGGTATGGCATTCATTGCGACTATAAATACTAGAAACTACCACACCGTTATTTTGGTAGTTTAGCAGAGCAATGGCAAAACTTAAATCACTGCCCACGTCTTCAAAAGCATTAAACCTTATAATACCAACTTTTTGTATACATTCCTTCGAAGTACTTTCCAATCTTTTACAATCATTTGATAAGTCATCAACTTTGCTTACCGTTTGCCGAACCTCTGCAATATGGGCGAGTAACAATTGCTCAAGATTTATTCCTTCCATTCCTTTCATCATTGTGGAATATCTTTTATTCATTTTGGCGAGTTTAATATTAATACTGATAAATACAATTAATGCCAGTAGAATTGCGATCGTCATTCCTAATAGCACATATTGCAAATTGTTCATAATTAAGTTCGACCAGTCTGCTATATAATTCATTACATCATACCTCTCTATTTAAGCTCTATTAAATATCCATTTTTTTACATAGTCACGTGTAATCCTTTATAATGTCCATAAAAAGGCAATCACTGCGGCAACAGGTACTGCTGGTAATAGATTAGCCACTTTTATTACTTTTATTTCTAACATAAGTAAACTGATACCAATAATCAATAAGCCACCAACTGCTGTCATCTCTCTAATAATCACATCAGAGATAAAACTACTCAGACTACTTGCCAATAAAGTAATCAAACCTTGATAGACAAATACTGAAAAACTTGATAAGGCCACGCCAATACCCATTCCTGAGGCAAATACAACTGAAAAAACAGTATCAAGCATGGCTTTAGCATATAAAGTACTAGCATCACCAGTTAAGCCATCCTGTATGGACCCCACTATCGCCATTGCACCTACGCAAAATACTAGAGTTCCCGTAATAAAGCCTTCTCCGGCCTTACCATATTTACTCCCCATACGTACTGTCAGCCATTCACCAACTTTGTTTAGGCATCTATCTATATCCATAAATTCGCCAACCAACCCACCAATAACCATACTAATAATTACAATCAATATATTTTGTGTTTTTAGAGCCATCTGTAAGCCAATAAGTCCCACGGCTAGTGCTAATCCATGTGTCACTGTCTGCTGATACCTTACTGGAATATTTTTTTTAAATAACAAGCCAATCAACGAACCACCTAATATCCCTGCTGCATTTACCAATGTCCCTTTCATTTTAGCCCTCATCTCCTTGAATCATCAACCCTATCACTATTATCGTCTGTACATCCCCTATTGTATTAAGGGCAACACCTCTTGGAAAATGATCACTACGTTCCTGAGCCCACGATACACAGTGCAATCGGAGAATTGCCTATACCACTTGTATAACAATCCTCAACTTATGTACCGCATTTCATAATATTTCTCATGGGCCCATCAAAGATACTTTATACCCAACCTCGGCAGGCTTGCAATATCCTTAGGGAATGTTTTAGTGCCACTTCTATCGGTAGTATTAATGTTTCACGTGAAACATTAATTGACCATTTCTCTTATTATATAACAAATGTTCTCTCGTTTTTAGGTTGCGCCTTTATTTCTTGTCCGCTCAATAAATCTAGAATACGTTCAAAATCTTCTGGCGAATAAAATTCAATTTCAATTTTACTTTTCAACTTACCAGGCTTAATTTTCACCTGTGTTCCTAAAATTAGCTTTAGACGATCCTA
>Ga0209123_1002939_pt1 | contig 13497 bp, 10 predicted proteins | sample BarGraIncu00431A_FD_184500 | JGI IMG/M metagenome (GOLD analysis project Ga0209123, IMG submission 184500) | Arctic peat soil microbial communities from Barrow, Alaska, USA - Barrow Graham LP Incubations 004-31A (SPAdes) (version 2) | ecosystem: Environmental > Terrestrial > Soil > Wetlands >...
AGGTTTTATCCAACCTTTTATGGGCCGCATGGGGTTTTAACCGCGAAGACAAGCGTACTGCACCTTCATCTATGAATAAGCAGGAAGTGGAGCTTTATGTTGTAAAAAAATCGGGAGCTTACTTGTGGGATTCGAAAAATAACATCCTCAAACAACTATCCAAACTTGATTTACGCCCTTTCACCTATAGCCAGGCCTATGTAGCTCCAGCCCCCATTAATATTGTGTTTGTTGGAAATCAAAACTCAGGTGTAAACTGTGGTTATATCTCACAAAACATCTATTTGTTTTGTGCTTCTGAAGGTTTAGGGACTGTTGCCCGGGGAAGTTTTGATGGCAAAGCATTGAGCAAAGCGCTCAATTTAACCGAAACTCAGATACCGGTTTTGGCTCAGACAGTTGGAAAAATGAAAAATTTGGTAAAGTAATCGATTATGAAAAACAGTATTTTTTATTTTTTTATGTGTTTAAAAGTGATAGGATTTAGAGTCCTTAATAAAATAAGATCTGTAGCCGAACAGTTGCTACTGCCTTTTCCCGACAAAAACGCATCCGACGCTCAAATGGGCTGAAAGCCGCTTTGTCCAGTTCTATTGCAAATCTGCGCTCAACTTCACTATCGTAAATCACACTATCAAAAACGGAATTACTAACCAACAAAGATTGTTCGAAATAGTCTTTTAGCTCCTCATCTCTGAGAAGTTGCATACTCCATTCGGTTTGGTCTGTTTTCAGTTTTTCATATTTAATTCCGTCAATCATTAAACGGTGCAATTCCCGGTTCAGAATTGAAGCAACTGTATCCATAAACTTTTGAGGGTTTACGGCAAATTCTTTTAAGCGATTACTGGTCGAAAGTATTTTGACTAAGGTCCTTCTTGTTAGCTCTGTTTCCTTTTGCAAGTATGCAAGTATATCGGGAAGTACGCCTGTATATTCCAATTTTATTTCGTTTGCTTTTGTATTGGTGGTAGTAATTCCTTTCTTTTCAACTCCAATAATATTTTCTCTGTAAGAAACCTTAACCGGATCTATTTTTCCCATCTCGGAAATGGCTTTCGTTGCATTTGCAATTAAAACGTCAGTAGAATAGTCTACACGATAGGTCGTTCGGTGTTTTATTTTATTCCAAAGGATTTCAAAGTCAGGGTCAAGAAAAACTTGTTTATTTATTTTAAGTCGTTTTGGTTCTTCGTCTTTCTTAATATGACGTTCTAATTGATAGGACTGCAATACAGATATAATGTCATTTTCTTTATCGGAAAACTGATCCGATAAACCCAATGAGAAACTTTCTACTGAAGGATTGAATTTAGATTGTAATTTGCCGTTGTTGTCAATATAACCGTTTAAAACCAACTCAGAACAAATGTTCTCACTGGCCTCTCTACCAATAGGCTTTTCATAGTCACCAATGGATTCGGTAATTTTAGCAAAAGCAAAGGCAATAAGTGGAACTTTGCCAAAAGTAACACCACATTCGTCTTCGTATTCTTTCTGCAAACCTTTAGCGTAATCGGCATAACTTTCACGTGCTATTACCGTAAGTTTGTTGATATTATCGTCTTTTACTCTTTCTCCCTCGCTGTTTACCGGCAACCGCAATCCACGTCCCAAAGTTTGTCTTCTTTCATTCGTACTACCCACTTCTCGTAAAACGCAAATCTGAAAAACATTGGGGTTATCCCAACCTTCACGCAATGTAGAGTTTGAAAAGATAAATTTTAAGGGTTCGTCCATAGAAAGAAGCTGTTCCTTGTTACGCATAATTTTTGAGTAAGTATCATCATCGGCTTGAGTGCTACCATTGGTATCTTTATACACACCTTTTTTGTCGGCAGAGAAATAGCCATCGTGACTTTTTTCGACAGGGAAAATATCTAATTCCTTGTATTGTGGAAGGCTGATTAATTCGGCATAATGTTTTTCAAAATCAATAGCATACTTACCTTTGGCGGGTTTGCCATCCGTATCATAAATACGATAATTGGAAACTTTATCAACAAAGAAAAGACTAGAAGGATTTCTCCTGTGGTTATTGTTGATGACGGTCTGTCCTTTTCCTGCAGGAATGAGATGTGTGGCTATCACCATGTTGTTTTCATCCTTGATGACCAATTGATTGTCCGATTCCGTCATGTAAACCTTAGTCTCATCATTCTTGATAGCTGTGCCAAGGATAAATGAAGTAGCTGTAATAATGCCTTTTGGCTTATTCGGTTGGAAAGTGGCTGTTATTGTTATCTATATTCTTACAGGTTTTATCGGACATACCCCCATTGAGCACAGTTGCACTCCGTTCATAGATACATTTCGACAAATCCCTGAAAGAAGGTTTGAAGAACTGATTAAAATGGTTAAACTTGCAGTAGAATAAGCAAGTCTTTTTTTCAGGAATTAAGTAGCGCGTATAATAGAGGACAAGATGAACCATTTTCGTAACGTGTTGTATGGGAAGAATATATGATCTGCTTCTGAAGGATGTAAGGTTTCAAGAGGGATTAACAGCCTGTATGAATTGCGGTGTGTGTACGGCAATTTGTCCGGCTGCCGAATTTTACAACTATGACCCCAGACAAATCTGCAACATCGTACAGTCAAAAGACGAGGAAAAGATGCTTGCTTTGTTAAAGAGCGATATAATCTGGTATTGCGGGCAGTGCATGTCTTGTAAATCGCGTTGTCCCAGAGGCAATGTTCCGGGACTTATCATTTCGGTTTTAAGAAAAGTGTCTCAGGAGTTAGGCTACTTCACAGAAAGTGAAAAAGGCCGTCAGCAATTTGCCATCAAGCGAACCATCGGTGAAAACATCATCAACATAGGATATTGTGTCCATGTAGAAAAAATGGATCCGGAAACGCACCCTGAACAGGGACCTGTATGGAGATGGTATGTTGACCATGCCGAAGAGGTGGTTGACAGATTGGGAGGAAATTATAAAAAGAAAGGGTCGGGAGCTTTGCGTGCCATCGCTCAGGAAAATATAGATGAGATCAACCAAATTTTTGAGGTGACAGGAGGATCCGAGTTTTATGGTAAAATTGAGCATTTCTCGCAAGAAAAAGCGAAAAGCCTGAAACAAACGACTGATGATGAAATCGATATGAACGACTATTTTAATCGTGTCTATACAGAAAACACCAAGGATCATCAGAAATAAAACAAGACACGCTATACATTACTTAGATGGAACTGAAAAAACGTTATTGGAACGAATACTTAAAAGAAATAGCCGGAGATAACTATTTTTATGAACGAAGTTGCATCAGGCAGACCTTTTTTCCTGGGTCAGAAGCAACTTTTCTTAAAGTCATGAAAGAAGAATTGGGAAGAAATATTGTGGATAATCCCAATCAGCATACATGCACAGGGATCGGCTACCATTCAGATGTGGTCCCATTCAACACCACTATGACCATTTGCGCCAGACTACTTTCTTTAATGAAAGAAAACAGATTTCAACATCTTGTAACCTCTTGCGTAACTTCGTTTGGTCTATTTAACGAAGTAGTGGAAACATGGAAGCAATTTCCCGAAGAACTTGAAAAAACGAGACACTATTTGTACAAGGCTACCGGCAGGGAATTTGACCTTCCGGCAAACATAGCTCATCCAAGCGACATCATCTATAAGTTTCGAAAAGAGCTCGGGCAAAAAATGAAGTACCGGCTGGTTAATAAAGAAACAGGGAATCCTTTAAGAGCCGTTGAACATATTGGTTGCCATTACAGTAAGATATTTTCCGAACAGTCTATCGGCGGAACAGAATTTCCGCACGTACTGGCCGGCATGATCGAAGCATGGGGCGGTGAGGTGATCGACTACCCCGAACGTCGTCATTGCTGTGGCTTTGGATTCAGACAATACCTTATTAAGGCTAACAGAGGCTATTCCGTGGCAAATTCACGAAAGAAGTTTGAATCCATGCAGCCCTACAAACCGGATTTTATTCTTACGAATTGTCCCGGATGTGCCATGTTTATGGATAAGTGGCAATATGCCATAGCCGAAATGGAAGGAGTCACTTATGACGATAAAGGCATGGGAATACCGGTGCTGACCTATGAAGAGTTGACTGGCATCCTGCTCGGCTACAATCCCTGGGATGTCGGATTGCAACTACACCAAGTCCAGGCCGAATCCTTGTTAAATAAGATTGGGATACCCTACGACCCACAAAATAAGTATATTGGCGTTTCGGGCAAGCTTCTCGGAGAGCCGCAAAAACCCGATTTTTTACGTGTTTGAAATGAATGAAAAAAAAATTCTGATCATTGGCGGCGGGCCCGCAGGACTGGAGGCAGCCTATCAACTTGCCCAAAACGGTTGTAGCGTACATTTACTGGAAAAAGAGGCTGAAGTTGGGGGCAACTTAAAGAAGTATGCCACCCTTTTTCCCGATTTTAGTGATGCAAGTGAGGTAAGAAAGGCTCTTACCGATAGAATGATTCACAAAAACATTGAGCTGGAGACCGGTGTTTGCGTCAGTGAATTGGTTGCCGAAGGGGAAAAATGGATTGCAAAAAGCGATTCAGGAAAGCAGCATTCAGGTGATGCCGTCCTCTTGACGACCGGTTTTGAAACGTTTGACCCTTCAAGAAAAGAAGAACTTGGCTATGGCATCTACGACAATGTTGTGACTTCCGTGGAATTTGAGAACATGCTTAAAACCGGAAAAGTCCGTACTGCAGCAGGCAACATGCCGGAACGAATCGCCTTTTTAAGTTGCATTGGGTCACGTGACGAAAAAGTAGGAAACCATTATTGTTCACGTGTTTGCTGCATCAATGCCGTAAAATTATCCATAGGATTTAAGAAACTGCAGCCTGAAGCCGAGGCATATTTCTTTTATATGGACATGAGAATGGCCGGACAATGTTATGAAGAGTTGTACCGTAAGTCACAGGAAGAATACGGTATAATGTATATACGGGGCCGTGTTTCGGAGGCAGCAGCGACAATGGACAACCGCATTCAGATCAAATCCGAAGACACCTTACTGGGACTTCCGCTCAAATTGACGGTGGATTTACTGGTGCTGATGGTCGGCATCGAGTCTTCGCCTTCCACCAGGCTTCTCGCTGCGCAAAACGGCATCAAGGGCGATTATGGCTTTGCCCAAAGCCTGAATGTACAAAAATCAGACAATTTGACAAAAAAACAAGGTCTGTTTTTAGCAGGCACCTGTAAAAGGCCATTGACGTTGCAGGAAACCCTCGCCGATGCACGGGCCGCGGCCTTACAAATGCTGAATTATTTACGGGAAACCGTTACAGAAGGCAATACCGCCGGAAATTGAAAGCCGGCTGAGTCAAAAAACAGTCCATTAGTTTAAATTGTATTCGAGTGAAAGATTTTGGATTCAACATATCAACACCAAGAGGCATCAATCTGGACAAGATTGAAACCTCGTTGTATAAAAAATTGATCGAAAAAGTGCCGTCGGTTAAACGGTGCATCTTATGCGGAGCCTGTTCGGCAACGTGTACTGCATCCAATCATACCGAGTTTAGTTTTCGGGAATGCCACTTACTGTTCCGGTACGGCAGGCTTGAAAATCTAGCTGTAGAGCTCGACAAATGCATGTTTTGCGGAAAATGCCAATTAGTCTGTCCGCGTGGAGTCAATATTCGCGCCATGATATACCACATGCGATCCTTTCTGAATGACACGAAAAAAGCAACCATCTAACAATGAATTTCAATCCTTTTGTCCTTCCTTTCCTCGCAGGCACAACGTTCTTTTTTGTGGTGATTATCTATAAATTTATTCAATGGATACGTCATCTCGACAGCGGACAATTGGCTCTTATAAAGAAAAATGCATTCACTCTTAAAACACTTTATGCCGCTGTAGAAGTTTTTAGAGAATCACTCGTACACCGGAATATTTATAAAAAAAATCCATTGCTGGGATATATGCACATGAGCCTTGCTTTTGGCTGGTTTCTAATCATTCTGATGGGAAAAATAGAAAGCTCCGTCTATTTCGGGACTTTTTTTGATGAACCTTGGACTGGCGTATTTTTCCGGTATTTTGTAAGAAATCCTTATGGTTTTTTCGTTAGAGGTGTCTTTCCCTTCATCATGGACCTTTTGCTCCTTATTATCTTAAGCGGTGTTTTGCTGGCTCTTATTAAACGTTTCCGTTCCAACTTTCTGGGCATCAAGAAAACAACAAAACATATCTTGCCGGACCGGATCGCTCTTATCTCTTTGTGGGGTACTTTCCCCTTAAGACTGCTGGCCGAAAGCGTCACCGCTTCTCTTTCCGGCAACGGCGCTTTTTTTACCGGGGCGATCGGGCGGCTCTTGTTCCCTTTGCCTGTTAATGCATTGGAATTACCGCTCTGGTGGGCTTATTCACTGTTTTTAGGCGCTTTTTTCGTCACATTGCCTTACACGCGGTATATGCACATACCCACCGAAGTTTTATTGATTTTTTTACGAAAATGGGGAGTAAAAGAGGGAGAAAGCCATTCAGGATTCACAGACATTCAGCTGAATTCATGTTCCCGTTGTGGGATTTGCATTGATGCCTGCCAGCTGGATTTCGCAGCGGACATCCATCATGTCCAGCCCGTTTATTTCATCAGAGATGTAAGACATCAAAAGCTGACGGATGAAGTTACAAACAATTGCCTATTATGCGGAAGATGTGTGAACGCTTGCCCTGTCGGGCTGGAACTAACATCGATCCGTCGGCAACTGAGAAACAAACCCGATGTTCAGGGAAAACAGTACTATACATATAGCCTGGCTGAAACCTGTTCAAAGAAAGTCGATGTGGTGTATTTTGCAGGGTGTATGACCCATCTTACCCCATCGATCATCACCGCAATGAGAAAAATCCTTGACAAATCAGGTGAAAACTACTGGTTTATGGATGAAAACAATGGCTTGTGCTGCGGACGTCCGCTAAAGTTACAAGGATTTTTACAGCAATCGAAAGACCTTGTAGAAAAAAACAAGCGTCTTATTGCATCGTCGGGAGCAAAATTGTTAGTAACTTCGTGTCCGATCTGTTACAACTCATTCAAAAATGAGTATGACCTTGGCATCAAGGTGATGCATCATACTGAGTACATTGATTTTCTACTCAATGAAGGAAAACTGAACGTGAATAGAGCGGAAATTGATCTTGTGTATCACGATCCCTGTGAATTAGGAAGAGGGTGCGGCATTTATGAACCGCCCAGAAAGGTGTTGCGGCATGTCGGAAATCTCAGACAGATTGGCTATGAAAAAGAAAACGCCCTGTGTTGCGGAGGAAGTCTTGCAAATACAGAAATGGAGATGGACAGCCGGCGGAAGGTTCAAAACCAGGTATTGGACGTATTGACAAAATCAAATCCAGATGCGATCATCACAGCCTGTCCACTCTGTAAGAAAATATTGAGTCAGGGGAGTACGATTAAGGTAATGGACATTGTGGAAATCGTTTCGTTAAATATTATTTAATTATATACTATTAATATTATTGCATTATGGTGGATATATTTGACAGGCTGATAGCAGCCAGAGGACCGTTAGAACAGTATCAACAAAAAGCAGACGGATATTTTATGTTTCCCGAACTGGAAGGCGAAATTGCTCCGAGAATGAAATTCAACGGAAAAGAAGTATTGACGTGGAGCTTAAACAACTACCTTGGTTTGGCCAATCATCCGGAAGTCCGGAAAGCCGACGCCGATGCTGCCAAAAAATATGGGATGGCCTACCCCATGGGTGCCAGAATGATGTCGGGACAAACCAAATACCATAAAGAACTGGAACAAAAACTGGCCGCTTTTGAGAAAAAGCCTGCGGCTTATTTACTGAATTTCGGCTATCAGGGAATGATTTCCATTCTCGATTCGCTGCTGAACCGCAAAGATGTCGTTGTGTATGACTCCGAATCACACGCCTGTATCATTGACGGGTTGCGCCTTCACATTGGAAAGCGTTTTGTCTATGCACACAACGATATGGATAATCTAAAAAAGCAGCTGGAACATGCAACCAAACTGGCGGATGCCCAGGGAGGCGGCGTGCTGGTTATAACCGAAGGCGTTTTTGGTATGGCCGGAGATTTGGGACGCCTGGATGAAATCGCCAAACTGAAAAAAGAGTATTCTTTCAGGTTAATGATTGACGATGCCCACGGTTTCGGAACCATGGGAAAAACAGGCGCAGGCACCAGCGAACATTTCGGTGTACAAGACCAGGTGGATGTTTATTTTGCCACATTCGCTAAAAGTATGGCAGGAATAGGCGGCTTTGTCGCTTCTGACGAAGGAATTATTGATTCATTGCGCTTCAATATGCGTTCACAGATTTTTGCCAAATCGTTGCCGATGGCTATGGTTTTCGGAGCCATGAAACGCCTTGAAATCATTCAGACACAGCCGCAACAAAGGGAAAATTTATGGAAAATAACCAATGCACTCCAATCAGGATTGAAAGAAGATGGATTTGACATTGGCAATACCCAATCGCCGGTTACGCCGGTTTATTTCAATGGCAGTGTTCCTGAAGGAACCAATATCGTGGTCGATTTAAGAGAAAATTACAACATTTTTTGTTCCGCTGTTGTCTATCCGGTAGTACCGAAAGGCGTACTGATGCTTCGTCTAATTCCAACCGCAGCACATACACTGGAAGACGTCAACGAAACCATCGCTGCCTTCAAAAAGATAAAAGCCAATTTAGTTGCCGGAAAATACCATACAGACGAAATGCAATCCATGAAAATTGCGTGACATGAAACAAGCAAAATACCATCTAACATGCGTTGAATGCGGTGCTGTCACCCCTGATTTTAAGACATGGTTCGATCAACATCAACTATGCCCGAAATGCGGAAGCAAACATTCGGAGGTTTGGTATAATCGTGACTACACGCTGTTTCCTCAATTAACAGAAAGCAACAGTGGCAGTTTTTGGCACTATTTTAATTATCTGCCTCTTTACCATCAGGAGAATATCGTTACACGAAAAGAAGGCGGTATTCCACTTCAGCGATGGGACTTTCTGGAGGCTTTTGCAAAAGAAACGTACGGGCTTAACATCAACGTACTGGTTTACCGCAACGATCTGAACGGAGGAACCGGAACCTTCAAGGACGTAGCAGCTTCGCTAGCGGCAAGTCTTTTTAAAGAACAGGGAATCAGCCAATATTGCATCGCTTCAACTGGAAATACCGCCACCGCATATGCCACGTATCTGTCGATTGCCGGAATTAATTGTTCCGTCTTCATTCCGGAAAATGCTTCAAAAACGACAGAAGCGTTTATCAGTGCCTGTGGGCAGCAAGTGTTCAGAGTGAAAGGCGATTATGCTAAAACAAAGGAAGTAGCGACAGCCTATTCTAAAAAAAACCACATCCTTACTTCAACAGGAAATATCGATCCGATACGGGTTGAAGCCAAGAAAACCATGGTTTTTGAATGGTTGCGCCAGGCAGGTAAAATGCCGGATGTTTATATCCAGGCTGTCAGTGGCGGCACTGCTCCGATTGCCATCGATAAAGGGGTGCGAGAGCTGGCTCCGACACATCCGGGACTGAAAAATCCCCGATTTATTCTTGCTCAGACTGACAAGTGCGATCCCATGGTTCAAGCTTGGGAAAAAGCTGAAAAAACAGGCTTTCCTGAAGGGTATGAAAAAGAGTATCCCATTATAGATCATCCGGATACGATGGTTTCTATTTTGGCAACAGGCAATCCGACCAGCTACCCTATTCTGGCAAAATTGGTAAAAAATTCAGACGGAACTTTCATCAGGGTGAATGAAAATAAACTGGTTGATGTGGCAAAACTGATTTCATTTGAAAACAACGTGATGCTGGGGCCAGCTTCGGCCGTGTGTATTGCCGGCTACTTTGAATCATTGAAAAAAGGTCTTGTCAAAGAAGGCGAAACCGTGCTGCTGAATATTGGTGAGGGAGTCAGGTGTGCACCCGAATTTGTTGAACGGATGATTTATACCTCCAAAGAGGTGGACGATGCAGGTCAATGCAGGCCTCATTTGATACAATCTTACCGGAAACAAGTGTGGGATGCCGTTGTTGAATAAACCATGAAGCCTATATTCGAAAATAAGACCATTTGGATAACCGGAGCCTCGTCGGGCATCGGCAAAGCCTGTGCGCTGTTGTTTGCTGCCGAAAAAGCGAACCTGATTCTCACAGGTAAAAGGCAAGAAGCGTTGGCTGAAATACAAGCGCAATGTATCCGAAAAGGAGGACAGTGCAACATATTGCCGTATGATCTCTCAGATCTGACAGGCATTCCCACCCTGGTGGAAGAGGCCATTCACTGTTTCGGCCGTATTGATGTGCTGTACAACAATGCCGGAATCAGCCAACGGGGGCTAACCGGCGAAACCTTGTTCCAGGTGGATCAAAAAATCATGGACGTCAATTATTTCGCCCCGGTATTGATTACTAAGCTCGTGTTGCCTGAAATGATTAAAAATAAAGGTGGTACCATTGCAGTTACCACCAGTATCGCGGGAAAGTTCGGATTTCCTTTAAGATCGGCATACTGTGCTTCAAAGCACGCTTTATACGGTTTCTTCGAAACGGTTCATGCCGAATATTACGCGCAAAACATCAAGGTCGTACTGGTTTGTCCAGGTCGCATCAACACCAACATTTCATACAATGCGCTGGAACACGACGGAAAACAACATGCTCAAATGGACGACGGACAAGCAAGAGGCCTTTCCGCCGAAAAAGCAGCGACAAAAATAGTGAAAGCCATTTATCAACAACAGCCCGAAGTTTTCGTCGGTGGCAAAGAACTTTTAATGGTTCACATCAACCGATTTTTTCCAGGTTTATCCAGAAAACTAATACGAAAAATTAAACCAACCTAACAATGGAAAACTACATTATCAGTGGCATTCAACAAATTGGTATCGGCGTAGAAGATTTTAAAACGGCGTGGAAATACTACATCGATGTCTTTTCGATGGATGTAAAAATCCTGGAAGACGACACTGTTGCCGAATTGATGCTGCCCTATACCGGCAATAAACCACAAAAACGGCATGCAGCCATTGTGATCAATATGCAGGGTGGCGGCGGATTTGAAATCTGGCAATATTCCCAACGGAAGCCTCAACGGGTCGGTTTTGACATCAATTTAGGTGATCTGGGTATTTTTGCGGCTAAAATAAAAAGCCGGAATGTCGCTCAGACGTACGAATCATTTTCCAAAAATCCGGCTGTTAAATTACTTGGCGGGTTAAGCAAGTCCATTGACGGAAATGATGCTTTTTTTATGGAAGACCCCTTTGGAAATGTGTTTCAGATCGTGTACGATGAATCTATTTTCAGAGACGAACATCGCTCAAGCGGCGGTCCCGTGGGAGGTATTGTTGGGGTAACAAACATCGAACGCGCCCTGCCTGTCTATCAGGAAATTTTAGGATACGACAAAATCATTGCTGATGTTACGGGAAACTTTGAGGATCTTGCAGGACTAAAATCCGGAACGCAAAAATTCCGTAGAGTGCTCCTAACCCATTCCAAACCAAGAAAAGGAAACTTTGCCCACCTCTTTGGAACATCCTACATTGAATTGGTCCAAGCCCTTGAACGGGAGCCTAAAAAGATTTATGAAGGCCGTTACTGGGGCGATCCGGGCTTTATCCAACTATGCTTTGATGTAAAAAACATGGATGCGTTAAAAGCCACCTGCGAAAACATGGGGTATCCTTTCACCGTGGACAGTTCCGTAAAACACAGCGATACCAACTCTTTTGACATGGGAGAAGCTTCAGGCCATTTTACCTATATCGAAGACGTTGACGGCACCCTCATCGAATTTGTGGAAACACACAAAATCCCGTTGATCAAGAAATTAGGGATCTATCTCAATTTACGCAAACGCAATCCCAAAAAGCCGCTGAGAGACTGGATGCTCAAAGCGTTGCGCTTCGGCAGAGTGAAAGCGGGTGATTTATAAGAATCAAGCATTTGAGCATAATGCTGCATGCATGATCAATTGGATAGACAGCATTAAGTTGAATGAACGAACTACTAATTACCTGTTTACAAGCGATTCCCATCAATACTTAAAAATATTAAGATTCAGTACCTCAGAAGAAAAAGACTTAGATTGGTGTTTTCATCAAGATTTATTTTTTTCTGATACGATAAATTGCCTTCTTGGCGGCTTCATAATTTGAATAGTTCAATAAAGATATTTCTTTTATGAACGTTTCAATCTTCTGTAAAGCACAGATTCTTAGTTCTCTAGTAATAATATTGGGAAAATATCGTTTTAATACTATTTATTTATCAGTAAATATGTAGGATCAGTCCTTACAAATCCTTACCATGACATTGCTTGAATTTCTTCCCACTTCCACAAGGACAAGGATCATTACGCCCAATCTTTTGTTCAACCCTTACAGGCTCCATACGATGCTCTTCCTTCTTGCTTTCAGGAGACCCACCGCTTGAAGGACCATCCTTTTCAGTACGATACTTGCTGTAATCCTGACGCTTTTCAGGAGCAGCCTGACGTACAGCTTCCGGTTCACGGATAGGAATCTGGCCACGCATCAAAATAGAAGTCGCTTTCTTATTCATGGTCTCCACCATAGTCTTAAACAAGTTGTATGATTCCAGTTTGTAAATCAACAACGGATCCTTTTGTTCGTAGCTGGCGTTTTGAACAGAATGCTTTAATTCATCCAGTTCACGGAGATTTTCTTTCCAGGCTTCATCGATGGTATACAACATGATGGCTTTTTCAAAGCTCTTTACCACCTCTTTCGATTGATTTTCAGCAGCCGTTTTCAGGTGAACTGAAATATTGTAATTGCGCTTACCGTCTGTAATTGGAATCAGGATATTTTCATATTGAGCACCCTGACGTTCATAAACCTGTTGGATGACAGGATTGGCAACACTGGCCAATCTTTCAGTTCTGCGTTTGAAGGATTCCAACGCAGCATCAAAAATCTTGTCAATGCTTGTTTCTGTTTTTGAACCGAAGAACGATTCAGAATCAAAAGGCACATCCATTGCAAAGTAGCTGCGGATATCCATAACCAAACCTTCATAATCCTTGGCGGCTTCTGCATTTTCAACCAATAAGGTAGTCAAGTCATACATCGAATTGATGATGTCCATGCCGATACGTTCACCCATCAAAGCATGGCGACGTTTGGTGTAGACCACCTCACGCTGGTTGTTCATGACATCATCGTATTCCAGCAAATGTTTACGGATACCAAAGTTGTTTTCTTCCACCTTTTTCTGGGCACGTTCAATGGATTTGGAAATCATGCTGTGCTCAATCATTTCGCCTTCCTTGAAACCCATTCTATCCATGATGCCTGTGATTCTTTCAGAACCGAACAGACGCATCAGATTGTCTTCAAGCGAGATGTAGAATACGGAAGAACCCGGATCACCCTGACGTCCGGCACGACCACGTAACTGACGGTCAACACGTCTGGACTCGTGACGTTCGGTACCAATGATGGCCAAACCTCCTG
>Ga0209123_1002940_pt1 | contig 13492 bp, 13 predicted proteins | sample BarGraIncu00431A_FD_184500 | JGI IMG/M metagenome (GOLD analysis project Ga0209123, IMG submission 184500) | Arctic peat soil microbial communities from Barrow, Alaska, USA - Barrow Graham LP Incubations 004-31A (SPAdes) (version 2) | ecosystem: Environmental > Terrestrial > Soil > Wetlands >...
TTGGTAAGGCGCATTGCGAGTGAAGGTCACCAATTAGGTAATCACACTTATCATCATGTTGATTTGTTAAAGATGGACAGTGCTGCCATTGCAGAAGAAATTGATCGCACCAGTAAATTGATTGCTAAAATTACTGGCATTACCCCTCATGTGGTACGTCCCCCCCATGGCTTTCGTGACCCAGTAGTGATGGAAATCATGGCAAAGCGGGGCATGAAAGTGGTGGAATGGTCAATTATGAGTAAGGACTGGACCAATCCGGGCGTAGAGATTATTGTGGACCGCACTGTCAGTAAAGTCAAGAATGGATCCATTATCTTGCTGCATGATGGGGATGGATCGGCGTCCAAAGCATCCAGGCTTCAGAGCGTTGAAGCCGCCCGGCGTATTATTCAAACACTGCTGGCGGAAGGTTATCAATTTGTGACTGTAGATGAAATTTTAGCTAAAACGGAGGACAATAAGTAGTGAAAATTGTTGTAGGACTGGGTAATCCAGGGAACGAATATAGCGCCAGTCGGCATAATGTGGGGTTTATGGTCATCGATGAATTGGCCCGCCACTTAGGCATCTCTTCATGGAAGAAACGTAATCAAGCACTCGTTGCCGAATACCGGGCTGAAGAGTCAGTCGTGCTGATTAAACCACAAACATATATGAATTTGAGTGGCATCGCTGTAGGTGAATTAGCACGTTGGTATAAAGTAGCGCCAGAGGATGTTATCGTTATTTTCGATGATATGGATTTGCCTTTAGGTCGGCTGCGTCTGCGGACAAAAGGAGGCTCAGGCGGACATAAAGGCATCGAGTCATTACTCAATCAATTAACCAAGGACACGTTTGCTCGTGTACGTATCGGCATAGATCGTCCACCAACAAACTGGCAGGTAGTGGACTATGTCCTAAGTTCTTTTACCCCAGAAGAAAAACCTTTGCTTTGCGAGGCAATTACTAGGGCCGTAGAAGCGGTGGAGTGTATTGTTAAGCAAGGTATGGATAAAGCCATGAATGTTTATAACAAGTAAATTTATCGAGTGCTTGTTGCTGGCATTCATTTTGAGATTGGACGATAAAACAAATAGATAAAACAAATTTTAGAAATAAGGTTGCGTCTGGCCAATGGGTATGCTACAATTGTATGGTAAAAACACAAGTGGTTTTAGAGAGAGGTGCAATAAATGAAAGACAAAATTCATCCTAATTATGGTGAATCAAAAGTAACGTGTGGTTGCGGCAACACTTTTTTGACTGGTTCTGTGAAAAAAGAACTACGTATTGATGTGTGCTCAAAATGTCATCCTTTTTTTACTGGTCAGCAACGTAATATTACGGCTGGCGGACGTGTTGAAAAATTCAATAAACGTTATGGTAAACAGGCCTAAAAACTCGGTAGCAGAGCAGAGATGCTCTGCTACATTTTTATCATAAGCAACCAACCAAAATCTTTGCCAAAAGGTGTTACGTAAGTTGCTTAGTTAGCATCGTAATGCTAACATCCATAGTATATGAGAACGACAACGGTGTTTACTATATAAGAAAGAAGGAGGGGATACCGTGAAACCTAAAGTAAGTATTGGCGGGCAAGCGGTCATTGAGGGTGTAATGATGCGCGGACCGGGTATAATTGCAACAGCAGTTCGGGAGCCGTCGGGTGAGATTATCGTTAAAACAGAACCTTTTACACCAATTAGTGACAAGTATCCCATTTTGAAAAAACCCATGATAAGGGGTGTTGTGGCACTTGTTGAGTCCTTAGTACAGGGGCTTAAGGCCTTATCCTTTTCAGCCCAGGCAGCTGGTGAAGAAGGGGAGGAATTGTCTAATAAAGAAATTGCGTTGACCATGCTCTTCTCTTTGGGGTTAGCAATTGTGTTATTTGTGATTATTCCTACCTATGCAGCAAAGTATATTCATAGCGCTGTTACAGACCCACGACTATTAAATCTAATGGAAGGTCTCCTCAGATTTGCTATTTTTATCGCGTATATTGTAGGCATTTCCCAAATGAAGGATATTCATAGGGTTTTTGAATATCATGGCGCTGAACATAAAACCATTCACGCCTATGAGGCTGGTGTACCTCTCGATGTTGAGCATGTACGCACATATAGTACCTTGCATCCTCGATGTGGCACCAATTTTCTACTCATTGTTATGATTGTGAGTATTATTATGTTTGCATTTCTGGGCTGGCCAGATTTGTGGATTCGTATTGTATCACGCATTGTACTCATGCCAGTGGTAGCCGGCGTTGCTTATGAAATTATTCGTTTTGCCGGTCGGAGTGAGGCGGCATGGGTGCAGGTGGCTATTACGCCAGGATTACTCTTGCAAAAACTAACTACCCGTCAGCCCAGTGATGACCAACTTGAAGTGGCCATCAAAGCCCTAGAAGCAGCCCGTCCAGTGACGGAATAAAGAATAGTATAATAGTTGTTCGAAATGATAGAGATATATAATTTTTTTTAAGGGGTAATGAACATGCTGGATAAATTGCAGGCCATTGAAGATAGACATATTGAACTAGAGAACTTAATTAGTGATCCATCTGTTCTTGCCAATATGTCGGAGTGGCAGAAACATGCGAAAGCCCATTCCAAACTTACGCCCATTGTGGCAAAATTTCATGAACAGAAGGCCGTCAATCAAGGCATTGTCGATGCCCTTGAAATGCTGGGTGAGAAGATTGATAACGATTTTAGACAAATGGTTACCGCTGAGTTATCAGACTTAAAAGCCCAGGCCATAGTATTAGACGAAGAATTACGGATCTTATTATTGCCGAAAGACCCCAATGATGAGAAAAGTGTCATTGTAGAAATTCGTGGTGGGGCGGGTGGAGATGAAGCAGCCCTGTTTGCGGGAGATTTGTTCCGGATGTACACTCGTTACGCTGACAACCATGGTTGGCGTACTGAACTACTTGATGCGAATGAGCCTGATTCAGGAGGTTTTAAAGAAGTAGTGTTTGTCATTGATGGTGAGGGTGCCTACAGCCGCTTGAAATACGAAAGTGGTGTCCATCGTGTACAACGGATACCGACGACTGAATCAAGTGGTCGGATTCATACCTCCACAGTCACTGTGGCTGTACTTGTTGAAGCGGAGGAAGTGGATGTTACCATCAATCAAAATGATCTTAGGATTGATACCTATTGTGCCAGTGGGGCAGGCGGGCAGCATGTTAATAAAACAGAGTCAGCCGTACGAATTGTCCACTTGCCAACAGGCACTGTAGTGCAGTGTCAGGATCAAAAATCCCAACTGAAGAATAAGGAGCAGTGTATGCGTGTCCTTAGAGCTAAGGTTTTAGAAATGGCCCAAGCAGCACAACATGCTGAAACGGCTGAGGAACGCAAAAGCCAGGTCGGTACAGGCGACCGTAGTGAACGTATCCGCACCTATAATTTTCCTCAGGGCCGGGTCACGGACCATCGCATTGGATTAACGTTGCACAAACTGGATTTTGTACTCAATGGCGATCTTGATGAAATCATCAATGCCTTGATTGCCACAAATCAAAGTCAACGTATGCAACAGGTCGACTAATATGAAAAAGAGTACAGAAGTGTGGACGATTGGGACAATTTTAAACTGGACAAGGCAGTACTTCGGTGGCAAAGGCGTGGAAAACCCACGTCTTGATGCCGAAGTGCTGCTTTGCCATATATTAAAAAGTGATCGATTGTATCTGTATGTGCATTTTGATCAACCTTTAGAAGAAGGGGAATTGGCTGCATTTCGCATTGCAGTAAAGAAACGGGCTGCCCGCGTACCTGTTGCCTATATTGTTGGTAATAAAGAATTTATGGGACTGGATTTTGAGGTCACGCCTGGGGTACTCATTCCCCGTCCTGATACGGAAATATTAGTCGAGGCTACGCTCAAACTTTTGATGGGGGTGGATAACCCTCAGATATTAGATATTGGCACGGGCAGTGGGGCTATTTGTATTAGTTTGCTAGTGAAAATCCAGTCAGCTCAGGGCGTTGCCATTGATATTTCGCCAGCAGCCCTAGCTGTGGCAGAAGCCAACGCAAAGAAACATCAGGTAACAGAACGGCTTGCTTTCCATCAAGGCGATTTGTTTGCGCCTGTACAGGGGCAGGTATTTACCGCTATTGTATCCAATCCCCCATATATTCCCCAGGCTGATATTGCCGGTCTTACACCTGAGGTGCGGCAGGAGCCCAGTTTGGCTTTGATAGGTGGTATAGACGGGTTAGATTTTTATCGTCGCATTATCCAAGAGGGTAAAAAATATGTGGCACCTGGCGGTTTTATTGCCATGGAAGTTGGCGTTAATCAAGCCCAACAAGTTGCGGCGATGGCCAAGGAGACTGGATTTTTTAAAGTAAGTGATATTATAAAAGACTATAGTGGTATCGAACGCGTGGTTGTGTTGACAGAATTATAAATAGCGATATCTATAAAAAAAGACTAATTAAAAAACCAAGGTAAAAAATACCGTCTGCGTCCTCTGCGCCTCTGCGGTTCATACCATTGTTTTCAACCGAAAGTGAGGATTATACAAATGTTAACTGAATATTTTCATGTCGATAAATATCATCCCGACCAGCAAATCATGCAGCGAGCAGCCGAGCTGCTCAAACACGGCAAGTTAGTGGCCTTTCCCACGGAAACGGTTTACGGGTTAGGTGCCAATGGCCTTGATGCTGAGGCGGTAGCCAAAATTTATCAAGCCAAGGGCAGGCCATCAGACAATCCTCTGATCTTACATATTGCCAATCAACAGGAATTGATTCCACTCGTCACAAAGATTCCACCCAATGCCCAGGTTCTGATTGATAAATATTGGCCCGGGCCTCTTACAGTGATTCTTAAACGCACAAATATCGTTCCTGACATTGTTTCTGGGGGACTGGATACAGTAGCTGTTCGTCTGCCTGCCTCCACGGTGGCCCGGGAACTGATTGCCCGAGCAGGCATGCCCATCGCTGCCCCTAGTGCCAATACTTCTGGTAGACCCAGCCCGACAAGCGCCCAGGCTGTGCGCGCTGATCTTGATGGACGTATTGATGCTATTATTGACACCGGAGTCTGTGACATTGGTCTGGAGTCAACAGTTGTAGATTGTACTACCCCAGTGCCCACATTACTCAGACCGGGTGGTATAACCTTAGAAATGTTGATTGAGACCCTCGGAGAAGTGGAAATCGATCCGGCCTTGAACGGTAACTCTGAGAACGTTCCCCGATCACCAGGGATGAAATATACTCATTATGCCCCCAGTGCTCCGATGACATTGTTTGAGGGGAAATATTCACAAGTTGCTGACCTTCTTCTAGGGGAAATAAAAACAGCATTGACGGCAGGCCAAAAAGTGGGCGTCATTGTTTCAGCAGAGACAGCCCGGCGCTTGCCGTCAACAGTGGTGACTGCAGTGTATGGATCCAGGCATCACGTGGACGAAATTGCCATCAATTTATATACGGCCCTACGCTTTTTTGATGATAAACCTGTTGATGTTATTTTCACAGAAGGTATTGCTGAAGAAGGACTGGGGCTCGCTGTCATGAATCGCCTGCGCAAAGCAAGTGGTTATCAGATTATAAAAGCCTAACATATCCCCACCTGACCTCACATATATATGAGCTGTGGAGGTGGGAATATTGAGTAGTGTAGAACTGTTGATATTAAGCGTGGCTTTAGGGACTGACTTGTTTTCTGTTGCTATCCCGATTGGTATGAACCCTATGAGGTTTAGGATTGTTTTCCGCGCCGCTGTTATCTTTGCGATCTTTCATATTGTACTCATCTTGACAGGTTATTATATCGGGCATTTTCTAGGGGCTGTCGTCGAGGGTGTAGGTGCTGCTAATCTTGATTTTCCCGTCATGGCCATGGAGAATTGGGCCAGTATCCTAGGAGCATTGGTTTTAACGGGCCTCGGCGTCTATATGATAAAGGAGAATCTTGTTTGTACTGTACCCGCTGAAAATAAAGCCCATCCTTTGCAGGGGAAAACTCTGCTCTTATTGGCAACCAGTGTTAGCATTGATGCCTTAGCAGCTGGTTTTAGCCTCGGTATGATGGATGTAGATTTAGTAAAATTAAGTTTTATTTTAGGTAGCGTGATATTTATCATTGGGATAATAGGCCTTAGCTTAGGGCGCCGGGCTGGTCATTGTGTTGGCAAACGAGCTGAACTAATAGGCGGAATCGTGCTCATTTTATTGGGATTGCATGTGCTCTATAGTATGCTCAGTTAATAAAAAGAGGTTGGATCAGTTATACTATCAAGGAAGCAACACAATGCTAACATTATTTATTGAACCGAGATAGTTATTAAAAGACTTGTAGAGAGTCGCGATCTGAGCATCGTGATGCATATTTATTGGGAGAATTTATATTTTTGGCAGGAAAAAAAGAATAGATAGCGAAAAATGACTAATTAAAGGCTTTGGAGGGTTAACATGATATTAGCAATTGGTAGTGATCATGGTGGTTTTAATTTAAAAGAAGAAATCAAGAAAATGCTACTCCAGGAAAATGTGGAGTTTCGTGATTTTGGGACTCATTCGGCCCAGTCAATCGACTATCCAGAAATTGCTTACAAAGTTGGCCAGGCAGTAATTTCAGGGGAATGTACCCGGGGTATTATTATTTGTGGCACAGGCATTGGTGTGAGTATTGCAGCGAATAAAATAAAGGGCATTCGGGCCGCTCTGTGTCATGATGTTTTTTCAGCCCAAATGTCGAGAGAACATAATGATGCAAATATCCTAACAATGGGTGAGAGAGTGATTGGGCCAGGACTGGCTTGTATGATTGTTTCCACGTGGTTGAAAACTGATTTTGCTGGCGGCCGCCATAGTCGCAGAGTGGATAAAATATCTGAGATTGAAGCAGGAAAAACTTTTATGTAAAAGGGCTGCTGCAAAATGTCCATGAATATTTTTTAGCAGACCCTAAGAAAAGGAGTGAGTTTGATGAACGTCGATCTTGACTTAATAAAAAATCAAACGACCCTTTTGGTAAGGGAATTATTCCAGTCAGCCGGACTTAGCCCTGGACAGATTCTTGTTGTAGGGTGTAGCACCAGTGAAGTGCTGGGTGCTAAGATTGGCTCAGCGGGCTCAACAGATGTGGCGGAGGCTATTTTAGGTAGCTTACGTCAAGTATGTACCCAGCACGGTATATATCTTGCTGTGCAGTGCTGTGAACACTTAAATCGGGCTTTGGTCATTGAACAGCAGGCTGCGGCAATATACAATTTAGAGCAGGTTATGGTAGTACCTAAACCTAAAGCTGGGGGTGCTCTAGGAGCCCAAGCCATGGCTGATTTTGAGCATCCAATTCTTGTGGAGAGCATCAAGGCTCATGCTGGTCTGGACATTGGTAGCACGTTAATTGGTATGCACCTTAAGGTTGTGGCTGTACCAGTGCGTCTAGCGCAAAAAAATATTGGACAGGCATTGGTGACTGCAGCCCGTACTCGCCCAAGGTTTATTGGTGGAGAACGAGCTGTTTACAAATAAAAATACGGGGGAAATTGATATGAAGACACTTGCTGCTTTTGATCCGGAAATTGCCCAGGCTATTGATTTAGAACTGCATAGGCAACAAAATAAGCTGGAGTTAATTGCGTCCGAAAATTTTGTAAGTAAAGCCGTTATGGAAGCCCAGGGAACTGTTCTGACGAACAAGTACGCCGAGGGTTACCCGGGAAAACGTTATTATGGTGGCTGTGAATATGTCGATATTGTTGAACAACTAGCCATTGACCGCGTGAAAGAATTGTTTGGTGCTGAACATGCCAACGTCCAACCCCATTCAGGCGCCCAAGCTAATACAGCAGTATATTTTGCTTTTTTAAAGCCAGGTGATACTATTTTAGGTATGAATTTGGCTCATGGTGGACATTTGAGCCATGGTAGTCCTGTTAATGTTTCTGGGAAAATATTCAATATAGTGGCTTATGGTGTGGACGAAAAAACCCATCGCATCAACTATGATGAAGTGGCTGAATTAGCAAGAAAACATCATCCTAAGATGATTGTGGCCGGAGCCAGTGCCTATCCGCGGATTATCGATTTTGCGCGAATGGGTGAAATCGCCCGGGAAGTTGGAGCTTTGCTCATGGTTGATATGGCTCACATTGCCGGCCTCGTGGCAGCTGGTGTACATCCAACTCCCATCGGACATGCTGATATTGTCACAACCACAACTCATAAAACCTTGCGTGGCCCCCGCGGCGGCGTAATTATGTGTCGCGCCGAGCTGGCTCCTATTATTGATAAATCTGTATTTCCTGGTATGCAAGGTGGCCCTCTCATGCATGTGATTGCCGCTAAGGCTGTTTCCTTCAAAGAGGCCCTGACTGAGGAATTCCGTTTATATCAGCAGCAAATTGTCAAGAATGCTAGCACTTTAGCTGCGCGTTTGATCAAAAACGGGTTTACCTTAGTGTCAGGTGGTACCGACAATCATTTAATACTAGTGGATTTGCGTTCTCAAAATATCACAGGTAAAGATGCAGAAAAGTTACTTGATAAAATAGGTGTTACTGTCAATAAAAATGCCATTCCTTTTGATCCTGTTAGTCCATTTGTCACAAGTGGTATTCGTCTTGGTACCCCGGCCCTTACAACCCGTGGTATGAAAGAGGCAGATATGGAGATCGTTGGTGATATTATTAGCATGGTGCTGAATAATCCTGAGAATACTGCCATTCAAGACCAAGCTGTCCAATTAATTGCTGAGTTATGCAAACAACATCCGTTGTATGCTTAAGTACTTAATTTATTATAGGTCTTAATCCAGTGAAGAAAGGAAGCTGATCATAATGCAAGTGAATGTTATTGAACATCCATTAATACAGCATAAATTATCCCTGATGCGTGATGTGAAGACAGGTACGAAGGAATTTCGCGGATTATTAGAGGAAATTTCCATGCTAATGGCATTTGAGATTACACGTGATTTACCCCTTGTAGAAATTGAAGTAGAAACACCGGTAGCTAACTGTAAATGTAAGGTATTAGCAGGTAAAAAACTAGGGGTAGTGCCTATTTTGCGAGCTGGTCTAGGTATGGTCAATGGTGTTATACGGGTTATTCCAGCAGCGAAAGTGGGCCATATTGGCCTTTATCGTGATCCGGAGACCCTATTACCTGTGGAATATTACTGTAAACTACCCAGTGATGTGACAGAACGTGATTTTATATTAATTGACCCCATGCTGGCAACAGGCGGATCTGTGGTAGCTGCTATTGATATGCTCAAAAGTAAAGGAGCCAAGAATATTAAATTGATGTGCCTTGTAGTTGCTCCTGAGGGTATACGTCTTGTGAATGCAAAACATCCTGACGTAGTCATTTATACGGCTGCCGTTGATGAATGTCTTAATGAACATGGTTATATCGTGCCTGGTCTTGGCGATGCCGGAGATCGAATTTTCGGTACCAAATAAATGGAAGACCCTATTTAAAACATGGTTTTAGCCATGTATTAGAATCAGTTTTACGTACCGCAAAGGCGCAGAAAACTCAGAGAGAAGATGGATCTTTCTCTGGGTTTTCTGCGCCTTTGCGGTGAAAAAATCACCTTGCTGTTTATTCCTAAAAACACCCTAACGTGTTTTATTTATACAATTTTTTAAAAAATATTAAAATTACCTTGCATTTATTTATATATGACTGGTATAATGACCTAAATTGTTACGTAATGTAGTATTGATGGAGGAACATGTTCGTGTAGGATGGAAAAAATCTGTAGGCTGCATAATAGTTATGAGAAATGTTGTATGGGACAAATATTTATTACAGGGGGACTTATATGTATTGCAATAAGACGATTGAAACAATGCTAGATGCTGAAATGGAGAGCGCCTGCAGGGATTATTATTTCAGGATGTGGTAACACTAGCCGATATCAGCAAACTACCCTTTACTGAAAAACAGGATAAACGGGATAGGTTTATTTGCTGAGATTGTTTGTAGCCATGCTTCGAGTGGTACGACAGGCAAAACGACTGTTGTTGGCTATACCAAACGAGATTTGAGCATTTGGTCAGAGGTTATGGTCAGATTGGTAGTCAGGACCATTTTCAGGTCAATGAAGAAACGAATTTTTACTGGTAATCATGAGTGGGAGGTATAATGATCATGGAGCATACATTGTCGATTTTGGTGCTCAACCATCCGGGCGTGTTGGTAAGGGTAGCTGGGATGTTCGCCAGGCGTGGGTTTAATATTGAAAGTTTGGCCGTAGGAGCCACTCATGTCCATGAATTTTCCCGTATCACTGCCGTAATGAAAGGTAGTGAAGCCATGGTTGCGCAAGTTGCCAAACAACTTGAAAAACTGATTGAAGTGCGGGCCGTAGAATTTCTACCTGGCAATGCTGCAGTAGTAAGGGACACGGCCATGATAAAAGTGAAAGCAAGCAGGGATCAACAATTGGAGGTTTTGCAACTGTCTGAATCCTTTGGGGCCAAGGTTGTGGATATCTCAGAACAGGCCTTAATTATAGAGATCACTAGTGGTGAAAGTAATACAGAGGCATTGATCCACGCCTTAACACCCTACGGGATACTGGAAATGATCCGCACTGGCGTTATTGGTTTGCAACGGGGAAGCGGTAGTATTTATCAAAATGAAAAAAGTGAAACCAGTGAGTTGTTTGACAATGTCCAGGTCATTATATAACAATATAGTTAAATGCGGGGTTCCTGTCCCTTAGGGGCAGTTTTAAATAGTAATTAAAGACGTATTTTAAGGAGCGATAATGAAAATGAGTAAAATGTATTATGAAGTAGATGCTAAGGTGGAATTAATTAAAGATAAAACGGTGGCTATTATTGGTTATGGCAGCCAAGGCCATGCTCATGCCCTAAATTTGCATGATAATGGTGTAAAAGTCATTGTTGGTTTATATAAGGGTAGCAAGTCTTGGGAAAAAGCGCAAAAAAATGGTTTAGAAGTTATGGAAGTTGCTGCGGCGACAGCGGCTGCAGATATTGTAATGATTCTCCTGCCTGATGAAAAACAAGCTAAAGTTTACAATGAACAAATTGCGCCGAATTTACAGCCAGGTGCAGCACTCGCCTTTGCCCATGGTTTCAATATTCATTTCAATCAAATTGTGCCACCAGCGGATGCGGATGTATTTATGGTTGCCCCCAAGGGACCTGGACATTTAGTCCGTCGTGTATTTGTCGAAGGTGGAGGTGTGCCGTGTTTGAAAGCTGTATACCAGGATGCTTCCGGCCGGGCTGACGAACTATCCTTAGCCTATGCGTGGGGCGTTGGCGGTACTAGAGCAGGAGTTCTGACAACGACTTTCCAAGAAGAAACGGAAACGGATTTATTTGGTGAGCAAGCAGTACTCTGTGGTGGTGCTACAGCTTTGGTTAAAGCTGGTTTTGAAACACTGGTTGAAGCAGGTTACCAGCCGGAAGTGGCTTATTTTGAATGTTTGCATGAATTAAAATTGATTGTAGATCTAATGTATGAAGGCGGTATGGCTGAAATGCGTTATTCCATCAGCGATACGGCTGAATATGGCGACTATATGGTTGGTAACCGGATTGTGACAGATGCTACGAAAGTCGAAATGAAAAAAGTATTAACTGAAATTCAAACCGGTGTATTTGCAAGAAATTGGATTTTGGAAAATCAAGCCAACCGCCCGCAATTTTTGGCCACGCGCCGTCGTGAAGCAGAGCATCAAATTGAGACTGTGGGCAAAGAACTTCGGAGCATGATGAGCTGGTTGAAGAAATAAAATGAATTAAATGTCGGGTAGATGTGTGTTGAGTAATAATACTGCAATACATATCTACCCGACATTTGTTCGTTTACATCCTTCGCAAAAAAAATCTGGTAACAGGTTTCTGCTTAGTTAGGCAGGTTTATTGATCGTCTTGTGTGAATACAGTATCGATGAATAGTTTGTTGAATACTTTTTTCTAGAAAATAAAGCGAGGTGGTTATATGAGCCGCATTATTTTTATTTCTCCTAACCGAGATTTATCGATTCTTGCCCAATCAGTTGCAAAAGAGATTGGTATACAGGTTGAATTTTATGATGGGTGGTTCGAACAAGCTGGCCAGATGGTAGAGAAGTTAACGGGTCCTCCGATTGATATCATTATAAGTCGGGGTGGCACAGCGGATTATATCGCTAAAAACTTTAAAATTCCAGTGATAGCAGTGAATAAGGGTGCTTACGATATAATGGAATGCTTGGATGAAGCGAGACAATATAGTAAAAATATTATTATTACCACATTTAATGATCCCCTCGTTGGGCTGCAATTATTGGAGAAAGTGTTTGGTATTTCAATCACGGAAATAATCTTTACTAGCCTAGAAGAACTGGAGAAAAGAATTACTGAACTGGCTCTATCAGGGGACTGCTGTGTTGTTGGGGGCGGACCTTCCATTTCCTACGCCACCCAATGTGGCGTGCCAAGTGTTTTTTTGCGTACTAGCCGCGCGACGTTACACGCTGCCTTCCTTCAGGCCGAACAAATGGCTAAGCTTCGCAGAGAAGAAGCGAGAAGAAGATATCGTCTGCAGGCCATCTTGGACGCTGCTAACGAGGGTATTATAGCCATTGATGCTGAGGGGATAGTGGAGATCTATAATAAGGCCGCCGAGCGGATTTTTGGCATAGCGGCAACGGAAATAGTAGGAAAACTGATATCGGAGTGTATCCCTAGCACTCATTTAGACCAAGTGGTATTAAGTGGGCAGGCAGAAGACGATGAGATTCAGAGTAGTGGCGATGTACATATTTTGACCAATCGCGTTGCGGTGAAAAATGGGGAAGAGATCATGGGGGCGGTTGCAACCTTTCAAGAATTATCTAAAGTTGTTAAAGCGGAACAGAAAATTAGAAAAGAACTTACAGGTCAAAAAAGTTTTCGGGCTAAATTCAACTTTTCCGATATTATAGGATCGTCGAATATTATGGCCGAAAAGAAAAAGATCGCGAAGACTATTTCCCAGTCCAATTTAACGGTGCTAATTTATGGGGAGTCTGGCACGGGAAAAGAACTTTTTGCCCAAAGTATCCACAATGCAAGTTCTCGAGCGACCAATTCTTTTGTTGCTGTTAACTGTGGTGCATTGCCTCCCAACCTACTGGAAAGTGAACTTTTTGGCTATGAGGAAGGTGCGTTTACAGGGGCTCGCCGTAAAGGTAAATATGGTTTATTTGAACTAGCTCATACTGGAACTATTTTTCTTGATGAAATTGATTCCCTGCCAATTGAGATGCAGGGACGACTTCTTCGTGTATTGCAGGAACGCGAGGTGCTCAGGGTTGGTGGAGAAACGATTATTCCTGTGGATGTACGAATCATTGCCGCAACAAATCAGCATCCAGATATTTTATTGCAACAAAGAAAAATTAGAGAAGATCTTTTTTACCGGTTAAATGTCTTGTATTTAGAATTACCAGCGTTGGCCCAGCATAGTGAAGATATATTTCAATTATGTGAAAGCTTTGTACCTGCCGA
>Ga0209123_1002941_pt1 | contig 13490 bp, 12 predicted proteins | sample BarGraIncu00431A_FD_184500 | JGI IMG/M metagenome (GOLD analysis project Ga0209123, IMG submission 184500) | Arctic peat soil microbial communities from Barrow, Alaska, USA - Barrow Graham LP Incubations 004-31A (SPAdes) (version 2) | ecosystem: Environmental > Terrestrial > Soil > Wetlands >...
ACTTGTCCATTTCCGTTTTTACTAATTCGGGCTTTACGGCTTCGTAATGCACTTTTTCTTTGCCCATTGCGCCCGAAACAACTTGCATTTCACCAGTTCTGTATCGTCCCACTTCAATTAAGTAAGGTCCGCTGTACCCAGTGGGGAAAAGTGCTGCGTGCCAACCAAACAAACGTTTTTCGGTTAAAGATAAAGTGTATCGTTGGGTAGCATCCAGCATCATTTCTACAACGCCTTCAATATGGCGGCTGCTCGATACAAGTCCTGCCGTATTTATGCCCAAACGCCTTGCAATGGACGAACGTACTTGGTCATAATTGAGTAATTCGCCTTCAATTTCTGATGATTTTACTACTTCTAAGGTTAAGGCGTTTAAGGTGACTTCTTCTTTAGCAAAAAAGCCCAAAGCGTTCATTTGCCCTATTATTTTACCTTGCATAAGCCGCACCTCACCAAATACGACATTTATGGCTTTGTCCTGCCACGAAAAATCTGTCCAGTTTTTGTATTCGTAAATGTATTTTGCCATTGCCTAATAGTATTGTGCGGTAAATATACGAATTAATTACCGCAAATATGCGGCGATAATATTACTTTTTCACCGCAATGAGATAGGTTATCTAAGGTCGTAATTTTTGTAACTTCGCCCTACCATTGGCTATAACGTCTCGAGACTAGGGCTAGAAAGGGATTTCGGAGCGTCTCACCTTTCATCCTAAACCAAGTCGATGTTGGATTTGAACTTCGCGACCCTCCAAAATCCTTATGACCATAGCCTTTGTTATGCACTGGGCTTTGTTGAGCTTTCCAATTTCTTGTGTTTGAAATATTCAACAATTTCCTCTTTTGTCATTTTGGAAAGCTTTTCGCTCAATTTATCTCGTTGTTCGCGCATGAATCTTACAGCGTCAAACGTTTTCTCAGTTGTTGTCTTCATAAATCATAAAATCTCTTGGTGAACGTATTTCCAATTCTTTGTATCCATTTTTAATGTTAATCGAATTGTAACCACGAATTCTCTGAATATTTACAATGTGTTTGAAATTCCAGCTTATCAAATAGTCAGCACGATTAATTGTTGCCAATGCAATATGCAGGCAGTCCGCAAAACTTGTTTGTCCAACAACTCTTTCAGCAATATATTGTGTTGCCAATTCCACTGCCTCATCTGTGGTTTCGATGAACTCTGTATTTTCCATCTTTAAATTTCTAACGAGTTCTTTAACTTTCTCCGGTGCAGGATTTAATTCGTCCTGTGTAACCGCTGAAAATAAAAGTCGGAATTCCCCATTCTGAAGTCTAGTGAACAGAGGTCTGGTGAATTCGGAGAACTCTTCATCGAAATATCCGCCAAAAACTGATGTGTCAATATAAAGTCTTTGTTTCATGCAATAAAGATAGTGATAATCTAAGTAATGTAGTTTTCTGATGGAAGCAATTTCTTCCAGCCTAGTGCATAATGTCTGGCAAATACACGCAGGGCGGGTGTTCCCGATAAACTTCCTACTAAGAATTGCTTTACATCCCGAGAGCCATCGGGAACTAATTTCCTGTCAACGAAGCACTGAGCACCGACTTGTGGGTATTTTGTTATTATGTGGTCGGTTTATTTTTTTAATTTTAATTTTCTCAATATTTTATTTGAATATGGAAATAAGGCAGCTATCAATACCATAATAATTCCAATGAATACCAAAATATTGCTAAAGCTAAATTTATAACAGTATCCAGCTATGAAAAGTACGAAAACACCAATGTAGCCAACATACGGAATTTTTTTAGACATTTGTTGAAATTTCATTTGCTCAAGCCAATCCCGATACATATCATTGTCTGGATCACATTCATATAATTCTTCGAAAATATTAATGGCAACTTTATAATTCTTCAAATAACCGTTTGCGGAACCTACATAAAATTTATATCTCTCAGATTGCAACCTATATAAATCACCATAATGTTTAATCCTATCCAATAATAAGTCTTTGTTTTCTAATGCTTTTAATGCTTTTGTGTGTCTATTTTTTTTAATCAATGCATTAATATAATGTGATTTAATTTTAATTATTTCAATCACAGAGTCTTCATCTGATATTAAATGAAAATTATCAAAATACAATAAATTATTCTCATAGAATCTAATAATGGCGTCGTAATTATTAATATCTACATTTGAAGCATCTAGTTTTATCATATGTATCGTTTGTCTTATTATTTTTTTGAATTCTTGATCTGCAGCTCTCAATTACAGTTTAAGAGTTGATTTTCGGTCCTTTGAAACGTTTATATTTTGGTTTTTATTTCTTATCTCTATAATATAGAATCGCTGCCTGTCAATGAATTCCGTGTCAAATTGCAAAATTTTGTCTGACAAATTCTCCGATGACGAATCTCCGAAGTTTAAAAACTTATCCAAGTATTCGTTTCTAAATGCAAACTGTGTCAAGCTGAATATGTATGTTTTAGATACAAATTGTATCTCAATAAAACGAAAACCAGTCAAACGGCAAAGTCCAGTCAAACTCCGAAACTCTATGGCCATTATTCCCATTGGTTCACTTCCTCTCATCAGAATAAATTATTGTTCCAAAGCTATCTTTTATAATCTTCATTTCAAAACTTTGTTACAAAATATTCAGTTGATCCAATGTGTGGAAAGATACACACCGAAAACCACTGCTGCCGCACTTGACGGGTAGCTGATGTTAGCTGCTGAGCTTATTTTTCATATTTATTGTTTTCAAACTTAAAATATCAAATATAACTTTGTCCAATGTCAATTATTTATCGATTTCTTTATAAATCGATTTACTAACCATTTTCGTACTGGTTCATCATAGAGTTTCAAACAAATATATGATATGGTTATGGCTGAGAACAGGACTATCAATGCAACAGGCCAGGCATTGCGCATCTGAATATGATTATCAATAGCCCAAGCAGTGAAAATGTATATTAATGGATAATGTGTGATATATATTGGATAAGAGATGTCACCCAAAAACTTACATACCTTGGAAGCAAATTTCCCTTTTACTTCTCCACTTGAGCCAATAAAAACTATCAATGGAAATAGGAATATAATTGATAAAGAGTCATAAAGTCCATTCATCCAAAGATGCTGGCTTCCTCCAATCCTTGGAACCGAGAGGATTATTACTACTAATAAACTGCACCACAAAAATGCATATTTAATTTGTGTTGGTTTCACAATACGTGAAAGTAATAGTCCTGCAAAGAATGGATACATCAAACGAGTAAAACCAATGCGTAATTGTGAGGCGTCAATTGACCAACCTCCGATGACATCGCCATTTGGACTTGTTACAGCTAAGTGTATCAATGCACAGCCTGCTATAAAAACTAATACTGCAAGTAATTTATTGGAGAATTTTCGGATGAATAATCCATATAAAATGTTAGCAATATACTCAAAGAAAAGTGACCATCCAGGGCCATTCAGCGGATGCATTTCTCCCCAACCTCTTATTTCCATTGATGTTGGTACAGGAATCAATGTAAAACCAATTACCATAACAATCAACATCTTCCAAACAGGTACTTGGCTAATTCCGGGAAACAAAATAGGGGAAGCACTGAAATAAAATCCTATTGCCCCAACAATCATACCCATAATAACCATTGGATGAAGTCGGATAATACGTCGTTTAAAGAAACCGCCCAACGCCATCTTACCCCAACGATCGTCGTAAGCATAACCAACTACAAAGCCAGAAAGAACAAAGAAAAAATCAACCGCTAAGTAACCATGATTTATTATTTGTTTTAGATGATTACCTCCAGAAAATGCCTCGAAAAGGTGAAAAATAACTACCATAAAAGCCGCAACTCCACGAAGTCCATCGAGTATTTCGTAGTGATTTTTTGAATCGGAAAAAACTGAAAATTGATTTTTAGTTGAATTCATCATATGTTTTTCAATATTTATAAATTAGTAATGTCGTTTTTGGATTTTGCTTTGCTGCTATCGTAGGAAGCTACACGCAGAGGCGGATTGCGGGTCCCGAATCCTCGGGATCAAGCCGAAAAGCAGCTTGAGCGGAAAGATAAACTCCGAAAACCACTGCTGCCGAATTTGCATGTAGCTGATATTGTATTTAGAGCTTTTTTCAAATTATAGTAATCCTGACTTTATCCACTAAAAATCATAAACAAAATAGTTGCGATACCAATGAGAAGAGAATAGAGGTATAGTGATCTGAAATTAACCTTTTCTTTTATCAACAATATCAGAGAAATTATTGGTAGTACAAATAACATCAATAGAACTGGAAGCCATAGAATCTCAAAGATTGCACCAACAAAAGCAAAGCTATATACATTTATGACATGTCCCAGCCACCAGTATCCAGGCACAATGATGCTCAGGATAAAGACTATTTTACCAATTCTTGAATTTTTAAATGGAGTTAAATTCTCTTTCATAAAATCCTTATTAATCTGAGACTATAGCTTTGCATACAACATCTGTGTATACGCCTCACTATGGCGCTTATTCCCATTGTATGACTTCCTCTTTTCAGAACAAATTATTGTTTCAAAGCTATTTATTAAAATCTTCATTTCAAAGCTTTTTTACAAAATATTCAACTTATCCAACGAGCTTTTTATCTGGCTAAAACTTTTGGTAGTCACAAATGGATGTAGGGTCAAATTACTGATCAAAGATGCGCAGTTAAGAGGTACAGATTTTAAATCTGTACCAGCGGCGTTGAACCTTCTTGTGAATATCCGGAGGAGCTTGGAAAGTTGCTTTTCAAAAACCTGTCAAAAAACTCGACTGTATCAAACTATTTTTTATAATTCTAATATTTCAGTAAATAATGTCTTGTATTCTTGAATATTCCTTGCAAATTGCTTTTGTACAAAAATCAAAAATGGAATTTCAACTGCTAAAAATATGCTTCCAAATATGTAACCAGTTGTATTGTTACTTATTATTCCAAAGATTATTGCCAATAGACCTAGAATCAAAAAAATATATATTTCCAATGTATTTAAAAAGTGTTGATTAAATGTGATTTCTACATCGGTTTCATTTTCAGTATCCGTATGTGTCATCTTACCATTTGCAATAATATGATTACGAAGAATAGTTTGAAATCCATAAAGAATCCGTTTACGAACTTTAAATGTTACTGAATTATTATTATCATTTTCTACATTAAAAACAAATCCGTTAACAGATCCAAGTGCAGAGTCTAGTTTCTTAATAATCTTTTGAGGATTACTTTTTAATTTAAAATTCCATGCTTTCATATTATCGTTTTAAATGTTTGGTAACAAATTAATATAGTCTATTGCATTTATTTCTCCTTTGTCGATCATAAAATGTGTGTTTATATCTCCAATTTGGATTTATATAAATACGTCCCTTTCAAATCCGTAAATTTCTCAAGCTGTTAGAACAGTAAATTTAAAAAATATTTCAAGAACCGATACCGTTTCATGTAGCGATTAACTGCCCTACAACGTAGGAAGCTACACGCAGGGGCGGACTGCGGGTCCCGAATCCTCAGCGATTTTTTATGGGGTATTCATTATAGCTTTATGAAATGTAGTTCATTGAATATTAGATATATAAAACAATTATTTCTCCAATTAAATCTGGCGTTCATGGGATTAAGGTTACTAAGGTTGGGGGACTGGGGTTGATTCCGGTTACCCCCGAGTACTCAGGGTTAAGGTTTGAGAACTGCGCTATGATTGGAGAACCCTAACCTTAGGGACTTAGCAACTGGAGTCAATACTACCCAGCCCCCAAACCTTAGTAACCATAGAGCCGTCATATTTAATTTCAGTAAATTATTTTATAATCCATTGTCTATCAATACTTATTATAAAGATTAACTAATATGAATATATAGGAAAAAATCGCTGAATCCTCGGGATCAAGCCGAAAAGCAGCTTGGGCGGAAAGATACCCACCGGAAACCAACGCTGCCGGACTTGCCGGGTAGCTGATGTTATAGGCTGCCGTTCTGTTGCTATCATATTTTTCACAATTAATCTATGAAAATGAGAAAATTAAAACCACCCTAACCAAGTAAATAATCGTGAAATTAAAAATCCGATTATCGCAAAAACAATCATGCTAATTAATTTATGGTCAGTCCATTTATAAATCTTTTTCCATATGCTTAATTTCGAATTTATATTAAACGTGTCAATTGGCTGTGCTTTAGCATTAGCTGGGTCGAGAATTGTCGAGTTGTTACTTGATAAATGGTTTTCTGAACCGAAACCTTGATTCATACCTTGTGGATTGTCTCCAAGAACCATGTTTCCATAGTTGTGAATTGAGTGTCCAGTAGTATTTTTTGTACTCTTATGCTTGTCTTCAATGATTCCAAGCGAAGCAAGATATTCGACACCTTCAAAACTAATAGAATAACGTCTGTCAACTGTCCGGTGGAATGGAAGACCAGGTATCGAATGCCCAGGTTGCTCTGTTTTGATTATCCAATTCTTTGACTCTAGCTCTAACAATGCAGATTCAAGCTCTGATAGTCCACCACTGGGCAAATTAGTCCAAACTAAGTCGTTCAGTGTAATTGGTCTGTTTTGCTCATTAAAAACTTTAAGATAATGAATCAGAAGGTCTTTACGATTGTCGTATTTGCCTGTCTCAACAAATGGTTTATTGTCTGCCATTACGCTTGTTTCTTAGTTTTTTACGGTTGCCTATAACGGTTGAGGCTATATGCAGTAAGGGATTGCGGGCTGCTTTCCTGTCCACCGACACCGAAGTTTGAGCGGGGCCGTATGTTTGAATTACCACGGAAACCCTTATTGCATATAGCCTTTGTTACCGCCTGGTTTTCTTTTTTCATTCATGGCAAAAATGAAGATTTCAATCAAGACAGTTGGTTTGATCAATTATGAATTTTATTTCACATTTACCAGTCGGTCTCAATTGCAGTAAAAGGTTCTGATTTCTCATCTTTTAAACAATCAATATATTGATTAAAATATTCTTGGGCTTTTTCTTTTCCGTATTTAGCCGTCAAAATATGTAATATGCTATAATTGTATGTTCCAACAAATGGATCCATAAAATAGATGTAAGTGTAGGTACCATCCTTATTTTGACCGACAGGTTTTTGCATCCGTACTGTCTTTTTTACTTGTGGAGCAAACTCTACTCCGGCAGGCGCCAAGTAATTTTTATTAAAATTTTCAAACTGTGATATTTTATCGGCCTTGACATGATTCAACACAATCAGAACAGTATCGTTAAATGATGCTCTTTGCTGTGGAGCCGGAGTACTGACATTCCAAATATCACGGAAGACCTTCCATTTTCCGTCTTCCTTTTTCCATGTAACTATGTATTTTCCTTGATCAGCAATATGATCATCTTTCACGAGGAGTGTATATTTCCCTTCTTCTATTGCTATATTTCCAAATTTTTCCGCTTTTCCGGTTTCGAACAGGACTTTTTTAATTCCCATTTTCAAAGTTGCAGCCCAAAATTCGTCAATTGAATGCTGTCCTTCGATAACATTGCTGTTTGCAGGAAATAATTTCGCATCACTTGTGTATTGATTGGTTAAAGTATTCGTATCACCATTGCTAACAGCAGACATAAATACTTTGTTTGATTCCATAATTTGATCAGTTATATCAACTGGTCCATTGTTACAACTATTGAACATCAGCATAAAAAGAAAGATTCCAACAATGCTGATCAAAATGTTCGTTTTCTTTTTCATAATAATTAGTTTTAAAGTTAAAAAAATGATTATTAGTTATTTACTTTCTTATGACTTGATTAATTATCAAAGAACTATAAATTGTCTTTAACTTCTGGTTCATATTACTTTGCCGAGATTTTTGTCAAACTTGGCGGTAACGTAGGAAGCTACACGCAGGGGCGGACTGCGGGTCCCGAATCCTCGGGATCAAGCCGAGAAGCAGCCCGAGCGGAAAGATGCACTCCGAAAACCACCGCTGCCGCACTTGACATGTAGCTGAAGTTATGCACAGGGTTTTATTTGTTTTTCTTCATTACTTTTTTTATTACAATTGAATTATTGCTGTAAATTTTTAATAGGTAAATACCCGCTTTGTAACCCCTCATATTAATTATGCTATTTGGTGTTTCTATTAGAGATAAAAATGATCCGTTTAAAGAATAGAATTCTAATTTATTAATAGTGTTTTGAGATGTATTTTCTATCACCAAATCATCAACTACAGGATTAGGATAAATATATATTAATGGAGTTCGATTAGATAAGATATTAGTGAAATTACCTTGAGTAATTATTACATTAATAGAAGTTTGACCATACTCGTATATATTAGCATTTACGGAGTATGGATGACCATTATAATCTTTTAAAGCAGTAACCCAAATTGTATCTTTGTCGGAACCTGAATATTTACTTAAACTAAACCAATTATAAGAATCATGATCATAAAGAAAATTAATTGTCCAGTTAGTATTTGAATTAATTACAAAATAATTTTTACTCCCTCGTAATGTGTCTAATTCTAAATTTTTTGGTGTAACATCAAAAATTAATGGGATATTACTATATTTCATTGCTCCTAACCAAACACTATTATCTGCATCAACTGCCAATGAAGAAATTCCATCATTAGCAGTAGTAATCTTGGTATGCCATGACCCATCATAAGTCACAAAACCATTTCTTATACCAATCCACATTATGCCTGATTTGTCAAATACCATAGTATTAACTGATGTCAAAATGGTTGAATTAGTATTGACTATACGCGAGTTCTGAAATTTATAAAGAGTATATGCCCCTCCAATCCATAAATTACTTTTTTTATCAAAAGCAAGTGATAATATACAATTGCCAGCAGGTCCCGATATTGAATCCGGTGTATTATAAGTAATCCATGTTGTCCCATTAAATTTGGTTAATCCATTTTGAGTACCAAACCATTTATTCCCAAACTTGTCGGTCACAATGCATCTAACAAAGTTTGAAGGTAACCCATCCTTAACATGATAGTATTTCCAATTTATTCCATCGAACATTGAAACGCCACTAGATGTTGCAAACCAAATATTGCCAATTGAATCCTCTGCAATATCATTGATAGCGCTATATCCATAATCACAGTGAGCATTAACAACATTGTATTTAGTCCAATTTACGCCATCGTATTTAGTAACATATGCAATGCTGTCATTATTGTAGTTTATACTTCCAATCCATTTATTGCCCAAATGATCAATCATAATTCGATATGCGTTATTTGAAGCCAAACCATTGATTGTATCATATTTAACCCAATTAGTATTATCAAATTTCAATACCCCATTTTGAGTTGCAAACCATTTGTCACCTTGCTTATCAATTGCAACTTTATTTAAAAAAGGAACATCATAAGTTCTCCACACCTGACTAAACAGTAAATGAGTTGTCATTATGAAGATCAATAAAAGTCTTATCTTTTTCATATCTTATTAGTTGTTTGCTCTATCGAAGAGCAGCTTTAACCTTGTGCATAACGTAGGAAGCAACACGCAGGGGCGGATTGCGGGCGATTTCCTGTCAATCCCGGTTATCCGGGACCGAGCGGAATGATGCACACCGAAAACCACTGTTGCCGCACTTGCCGGGTAGCTGATGTTATAGGGCGTTTATTAATCATTTTTAATCATAATTTTATTTGCAATTGTCTGCTTCTCCAGACTTAACTTTATGAAATAAATGCCATTTTCAATCCCGTCAACACTTATTTTATCTGAATTCAAAAATTGCCGAATAATTCTACCTCGTAAGTCAATGATATTTATATTATTAATCTTTTCATTTGTGTTATTCTCAATATTGATATAATCACAAGCTGGATTTGGATAAATTAATATTTTGTCAGAGTACAATTCGTTAGTTATTGAATTTATAATGTTATATAAAAACGTTTGAGTCGATTTTCTTGCGTTGCCATAATCAGAAATTATTTTGGTTGGATAGTTGTATTTGTTATAGGTAATAGTTCGAGTTTCATTTACTGCAAAATCTCCTGTTCCATCCAGTTTTATCCAGTTATTTTTACACGAATATTCCGTCAAATTACCTTCAATTATTGCTAAATCAGATTTATAATAAGGATTAATAGACCGATCATACGTAATGTAATCGTTGGAAAATAAATAACCTGTAAGTTCTTTGTAGACAGAGTTATCTATATTGTCATTAATGTAAGTAAATTTTAGTATTCGTGTTTGAGAAGAATCGATTACACCATCCGACCAATAGTAATATTTGTATTCAATAATTCTGTCATCTTGCCAGACTATGTCATCCCAATTTGCATAACTATCAATGATTTTAGATAATTTGTTATTTGTAAATTCAAATCTTCTTTCGATGCTTGGTTTAATTATTGTATCGCCATATAAATCAACTACATATGTACTTATTGAAGATAAATTATTGTCAACGCTATAATTTATCTGATTATAAACAGTAACCTGTCCACCATGTTCATGAAAGTTATCCTTATATTGGATTAGTTTAGGTCTATTGAATTCATTATAAACTATTTTTTTGTTTCCAATACTATCTAATAAACAAACTTGACCAATTGATTTCTGATTTTGAAGAATTAGTAAGATTAGCGTAAATGCAATAGCTATTTTTTTCATAATTACCATTTTAAGTATAAATGTCGTGTCAAGTAGCGCATGTTTAAATGCCCTATAACTAGTATATAGCACCAAAGATATAGTACTTTTTTGATTATCAATCATATTAAGCATATTTTATTTTAATTCTTTTGGTATTGGTGGGTTAGGAAGCATCCGGTCAAGCGGACTAATTATATTTTTTGCCGCTTTTGGGGTGATGTGGGTGTAACTTGATTAAAAACCACCTCCTTACAACACACAATGGCTAACTCAGCCAACCAGAAGAATCACACAAACCATTGATAAATCCATAGAAGAATCGGGGCGCTGCAAGCGGGGATGTAGTGCAACCGAGACTTCATGCTGGGTCGTTCCGACCACATGAAGTCCTATTTATTATATGACAGCCTTTATTTTAATAATTCGTCTACTTGGCTTTTTAATAACGGAAGTTGTCTTGATATAATTCCCCATATGATAACATCATCAATCTTATCATATCCATGAATTACCCAATTTCGTAAATCGACAATTTTACGAACATTATCTATCTTTATTGTTGAATCGATTTTTAATAATCTATTTGCTGCTTCACCAATAATTTTAATTCTCTTTCAATTCCACGTCTTAGCAGTTTATTACTCAGATATTCATTAAAATCTCGCTTATCGCCTAAATATTCATTTATTGAATCAACCGATGTTTGGATATCAAATAAATATTATTGAATCTCAAGCTGCATATATCAACTGTTTAGTCTGTTCAAGTCCTTTAATAAAATATGGATTAGAAAGAGATTTATCTGTTAATAAGTCTATTTTACGTCCAAATAAATCCTGAAGCTTGTAATGTAAATCAAAGTAATTATCTGTGTATTGGTCTATGGAAAGAGTCTGAAATGAAATTAGGATATCTATATCACTATTGTCATTAAATTTATCAGTACATACAGAACCAAACACATACATTGATTTAACATTGTAAGTTTCACAAAGCCTCTTTAGCTCATCTATTCTATCTGTAACAATCTTATCCATTTTCAAAGTCATAGAGGCAAATATAGTAAAATCTGACCAATATTAGAAAATCTTGATGGGAACGTCTTACTTAGATTGGCATATAATGTAGGAAGCCACACGCAGAGGCGGATTGCGGGTCCCGAATCCTCCGGATCAATCCCGGTTAACCGGGACTGAGCGGAAAGATACCCACCGAAAACCACTGTTGCCGAACTTGCGGGTAGCTGATGTTATGCGTTCGTAGTTTGTTTTTTCATGTTTTTAATATCAAAGTATCTCTCCTCAAATTCATAAGAAGCAGCGGCCTCAATCCATAAACCTTTTTTCCTTTGTTCATAGTCCATTGATTCTGGTTCAAAATCACATAATTCAATGTGTACAGGTCCATATCCATTCCAGTCCTGTCCAACATTTCTTGTTTCTATAACAAAATATTGTCCGATGAACGTGTCAAACTGAACGGCTTTATCAACTCTCAAAACTGGTGCGCTTTTTCTACCTGCTTGTCCAGGTATAAATTTAATTATCTCACCAACATAAAAATCGTTGTCCCCAAGATATTTGGGCATATAATCATACCCAGCAAAAATCACAAGTCTGTCTCCAATTGCTAATCCCTTATGCGAAAGTCCAAAAGGAGCAATTGAATCTTTGTCGATAGTAGCTAATTTTATCTCGGGCTTTTTTTTCTTGAATCTTGAAACCAGAATCAAGATGAAAAGTACCGCTAAAATGAAGCTGATAATTGTTGTCCAAGAACTATTCATATTTTCAAGTCATTTTATCAAGTTGCGACGACCCCTTACTATGACGCATAACGTAGGAAGCTACACGCAGGGGCGGATTGCGGGCGATTTCCTGTCAAGCCGAAAAGCTGCCCCAGCGGAAAGCTGCACACCGAAAACCACCGCTGCCGCACTTGCTGGGTAGCTGATGTATGGGCAGTATATTTTTATTCAATTATTTTATATTTTAAAGCAATCCTACTTTTTGGCATTAAGTAAATCATAATTATGTCATTTGTTTTTAGCAAATTATTTTTGTCATATTCATAAATTACAATCCATTTATCTATGAATTTAGAATTTGATACTTTAATCCTTAATCCAGAATTTGATTGTTTTACTTTGACTATTTTCGTTAACATTTTAGTTTTTATTCCGTTTTTCGAATCAATCAGTACATTACGAATAAGTAAATAATAAAGTAGAATAGGAATCAACATAAATGGTAAGTACCATAATAATGCCTCAAAATAAGGCATCTGAAAAATCAAAGGGTTTCCACCACTTCTGCCTGTCATAAATGGAGAAATCCAAAACATTAAAAATAAAATCAATGAAAGAATCAATAAGATTGACTTTTTGTTTTTAACAATCTCATTAGCAATAACCAAATCATCATTTTCGAATCTTAGTTCATCATTTCTTTCGATCAAATCCATGTTGTTATCATTTTTTATATTGCCCATAACATCTATATATACGCCACTCTATGGCTCTTATTTCCATTGTATCACTTCCTCTTTTCAGAATAAATGATTGTTTCAAAGTTATCTTTTATAATCTTCATTTCAAAGCTTTTTTACAAAATATTCTGTTGGTCCAACGGGTGGAATGATACACTCCGAAAACCACTGTTGCCGCATTTGCGGGTAGTTGATTCGGGGCCCTGCAAGCGGGGATGTCTTGCAACCGAAATTTCATGCCGGGTCGTTCCGACTAAATGAAGACCTATTTATTAGCAACCGTATTTTATTTTATTATTCTCCATTTCCATAAAAAATCAATACTTATTAAATGCTCATAATTCAGCGCAGCACTTGGATTAATTCT
>Ga0209123_1002943_pt1 | contig 13489 bp, 10 predicted proteins | sample BarGraIncu00431A_FD_184500 | JGI IMG/M metagenome (GOLD analysis project Ga0209123, IMG submission 184500) | Arctic peat soil microbial communities from Barrow, Alaska, USA - Barrow Graham LP Incubations 004-31A (SPAdes) (version 2) | ecosystem: Environmental > Terrestrial > Soil > Wetlands >...
GCGGCGTGCTGTTCGTCGCCCTGGCCTACTGGTTCGTCCACCTGAAAGGTGTGGCCAAGGAGCCGCAATGCTGAAGCGATTCGCAATTACGACAGAAAACGGCAGATATTTCCTGACCGACCGGATCAGGGAAATGGTCAACTTCTGGCTGAGCGCCCAATCCCAGGGGGAGGACCCGCCGCCGCTCCAGAATCCGGCGCCCCCGGAGAGCAGGATCATCCATCTTCCGGACCGGGAGAGCTGGTCGATTCCCCCCTGCGACCTGCAAAGGGCCATAGCCAACCGCGAGAGCCGGCGGCGCTTCACCGCGGACCCGCTCACCCTGGAGGAGCTTGCCTTTCTCCTCTGGGCGAGCCAGGGGGTGCGCAAGGTGTTGCACGAAGCGGCGGTCCTGCGCACGGTCCCCTCCGCGGGTTGCCGCCACCCCTTTGAAAGCTATCTCGCCGCCGTCAGGGTGACGGGGCTTGCGAGCGGCATCTACCGCTACCTCCCGCTGGAGCACTCTTTGCTGCTGGTGCGCGAGAGCGCCAGCCTGCCGGCCGAGCTGACTGCTGCCTGCCACGGTCAGAGCTTCGCCGGCCAGGCGGCGGTCACTTTCCTCTGGACGGCGGTTCCGGCCCGGACTGAATGGCGCTATGCCGAGGCGTCCTACAAGGTGATTGCCCTCGATGCGGGTCACGTCTGCCAGAATCTCTACCTGGCCTGCGAAGCGATCGGAGCCGGCACCTGTGCTATCGCGGCATATAAACAGGATCTGGTCGATGAACTCTTGGGTGTGGATGGGGACGGAGAGTTCGGCATCTACCTGGCTCCGGTTGGGAAGGTGGGGGAGGCTCGTTGAACGGCGATTTTTATGAAAGTCGGGGGGACTGAACGTAGAGACGCATTGCATGCCTCTCCTGCACCTGATAAGGCTAGATTCAACTCGGTGGCGGCAGTGCTGAGACGGATGCATTGCGTCTCTACCTGAAGACGAACGAATTAATTTCATGGCAGTAACCGATTTCCCCCTCCCTACCCCCCCCTCCGGGAGAGGGGACTTTCGGACTTCTGAAATGGTTCGGGCTATTTTCGGACTCGCTAACCCTTACCCCTCCGGGAGAGGGGACTTTTTGACTTCTGAATCTTCTCTAAATGGTTCAGGCCATTTACGGGCTCGCTTATTATTAAGCTCCTCCGCTTAGCTTTCCAGTCAGAATGCTGGTGGCAGCGCTGTACTCGGCGTCGATTCGCAGCATAAGCGCACTGCATTCCGCAAAATTTCGCGCCAGCGCGACCGTCTCCACCTGCTTGCACAACTCGGACAGGTGCAGCGCCCCCAGATAGGCGCTACTCGACTTGAATGAGTGCGCAGCGGCGCGGATCTCGTCGGCGTCTGCCGCGTTCACCCCGCCGCGCAGTCTCTTCAGTACCTGTGAACTGTCTTCGCAAAAATGAAAAATCATCCGGTCCAGCAGGTTCGGACGTCCTTCACGTTGCAGCGCGCGTATTGAGTCGAGGACGTTTTCCTCGATAACGGGGAACTCCGCCTGGCGGACGATTGCCGCAGCACTCCTCACTTCCCGGCTTCCGCGCTCCGCGGTTCGCGCACCCTTTACCTTAGCCGCCGCGGCGGCCTGATCCCGTAGCGCTGCATGCTCCGGGAGCCAGCGCAGCAGAACCTGACGCAACTCTTCCTGGGTAAAAGGCTTGGCCAGGTAGTCGTCCATCCCGGCCTCCAGGCAGGCCTCGCGGTTTCCCATCATGGCATGCGCGGTGAGCGCGATGACCGGAAGCCGCTCGAGCTCTCCCCCTGACAGGGCAGCCGCCTGCGCCTCGCCGGCGCGCAGGTGGCGGGTCGCCTGGTAGCCGTCCATCTCGGGCATCTGGCAGTCCATCAATACCAGGTGGTATTTACTGCGGGCCAGCTCCGCGAGTCCCTCCACCCCGTTGCCGGCCAACTGCGCCCCGCAGCCAAGACCCTCCAGCATGGCCATGCCGACCTCCTGGTTGACCAGGTTGTCTTCTACCAAAAGGATCTGCACCGCGCCGGCGAGCGCGGCAAAACCGTCGTCCCCGGGGAGGCTTGGGGGAGGCGCCGCGCCGCCAATTCCGAGCGTGGCAGCGATGCAGCTTTGCAGCTGCGACTGCCGGACCGGTTTGCTGAGATAACCGGAAATCTCGACGCCGCGGGCACGCCTCTTTTCGCCGAACTGCCCCAGCGGCGTCATCATGAGCAGGGGAAGCGGCGCCAGCGCGGGATCTGCCTTGATGGCAGCCGCAAGCTCGATGCCGTCCATCCCGGGCAGGGTCAGGTCGAGGATCGCCAGGTCGTAGGGCAACCCGGCGCGCAGCTTTTCCAGCGCGTCCCTGCCGTCATCCCCCAGCCGGCTGTCTGCTGGCGCAGTGTCACGCGGCTGGCGGCGATGTCGTCCACGATCAACACGCGCACCCCCTGAAGCGGCAGGGAGGGGGCGCTCTCGGTGGCAGCAACCTTGAGCCGCACCGTGAACCAGAAGGTCGAGCCGGTCCCCGGCTCGCTTGATACCCCGAGGGACCCTCCCATCATCTCCACCAGCTGCCTTACGATGGTGAGCCCGAGCCCCGTCCCCCCGAAGCGGCGCGACATGGATTCGTCCGCCTGGGAAAACTGCTCGAAGATGCGTGCCTGCGCTTCGGCCGGTATCCCGATGCCGGTGTCCCGCACGGTGAAGCGCAGCATGATCGAGTCGCCGCTTTGCTCCTCGACCGGCTGCACCGTGACGACCACCTCGCCGGAATCGGTGAATTTAATGGCGTTGCCGATCAGGTTCACCAGGACCTGGCGCAGCCGCCCGGGATCCCCCCCGAGGGTTACCGGGACCTCGGCGGTCACCAGCGAGACCAGCTCCAGCCCCTTGCTCTGCGCCGTTTCGGCGAAAAGGCTCAGGGCGTCCTCCATGGTGACCAGCAGGTCGAAACCGGTTTCCTCCAGCACCATCTTGCCCGACTCGATCTTGGAGAAGTCGAGGATGTCGTTAATGATGGCGAGCAGCGCGTCACCGGAGCGGCGTACCGTCTCGGCGAAACGGCGCTGCTTCTCGGAAAGTTCGCTGCGCAGCAAAAGTTCCGTCATGCCGAGCACGCCGTTCATCGGGGTGCGGATCTCGTGGCTCATGTTGGCGAGAAACTGGCTCTTGGCGAGGCTCGCGGCCTCGGCGGCCTCCTTGGCGCTGGTCAGTTCCCTGGTGCGGGTGGCAACCTTCTCCTCAAGCTCCTCGTGATACTGCTGCAGCCGGTCATCCCGGCTTTCGATCTCCTCGAGCATTGCGTTGAAGCCGGTTATCAGGGCTCCCAGTTCGTTGTTTCCCTGCGGGACCCCGCGGATGGAATAATCCTTGTCGTAGGAGACCAGGTCCATCTTCTGGGAAAGGTGCAGCACCGGTTCCGAGATGATCCGTTGCAGCTTGGTCGCTATGGCGTAGGCGAGTAGCAGCGTGCCGCTCACGATGAAGGCGAGGACCGCGCTGAACCAGCGCAGCCTGGAAATAAGCTCGCCCAGGTCGGACTGCAGCACGACGGAGCATTCGGTCTGCTCGTCGACCCGGAATCTGGTGACGGTTTTCAGGTCGAGGTCCCAGTCCCAGACCGACCCGGAGCGCCGGGCCAGTTCCGACAACTGGGCGGGGCAGATGCGCTCCCCCTCGTGCGTCTGAACCATCCGGAACTTCAGGGCTTTTTCTTCGTATCCTTTCTTCTGATAGCCGGCGAAAAGACGGTCGCCACCCACCACGAGGTAGGCGGCCAGGATATGCGGGTTGGCGGCCAGGCCGTCGAGGGTGTCCCTTGCCGACTTGGCATCGTTAAAGACTATTGCCGCCGTCGTGTTGCTTCCGATGATGTTCGCCAGGATGCCGAGGTTTTGCTTGAGCCCCTTCCGGAATGACACGACATCGCTGAGGAAAAAAGAGATTGCCGTCACGGCAAGCACGAAGCCGCTGGTCAGCAGCATGATGCTGATGAGCTGGCTCTTGATCGAATAATCGCGGAGGCGTTTGGTCATGCGGCTACTCCAGTTGTTCATTGGCGCCCGGCTTAGGGCCTTCCTGTTACCTATTGCCTTCTCAGTCTAAAACCGCAAGCGCCAGCTTCAGCATCTGCGAACTGAGCTGCAGCCCCGCCCGTTCGGCATTGCCGAGGTGCACCTCGAACTGGATCCGCTCCCCCTGGCTGACCAGGGCTATCATGCCGCCCAGGTTGCAGAAGTGGCCGATGTCGCTCACCGTCAGGACACTGGTAGCCGGCAGGGCCCGGAGGATCTCCTTCAGGCGCCTCCTTTCCGAGGCGGCGATGAAGAGGATATGGCATCCCCCGACCTCCTCGGGCCTGGTGAACTGCCTGACCTGGACCTTGCGGCCCTTGGCCATCCTGCCGGCCAGTGCGTCGTGGGCCTCCAGGTACGGCCCTTTTCCGATAAAGCCGATGACCAGCGGTGCGCCGGCCCCGGAAAAGGCGGACGCCGGCCATTCCACGAACTTGGCGAAGTTGAAGAGGTAAGCCGCCTTGACCTGGTTTTCCGAGAGCTGCCCCACCTCCGCCTGCGAGGGGAGGGGGGCGCAAAGGAGCAGGGGGGCCAGGGACAGCGCTATGTATGCCACGACATTTTTGATCATGGTCCTCGGGGGGCGTGGGTGCCTTAAGGGCTGAATATCGACCTTGCGTTTAGGGATACTACCCGGTGCAAGGGTGCCGGGGAACCGAAAAGCTCACTTTAGTACTGCCAGGTCACCTTGCCGTACACGCTTCTTCCCACCTGCGTCGCCTGGGTAGGCAGCTGCTGAGCCAGGTACTCCTGGTGCCCGCTTTGTAGCAGGTTTTGACCCACCAGGGCAAGCTCTACGCGGTTCCACGGCTTCCAGGCGACCCGGGTGTCGAGGGTGAGGTAGCTGTCGACCGGGATCGGCGCCCCGGTCGCGGCGTCGCTGAACTCCAGCGCCGAAACGTAGCGCAGCCAAAGGTCGAGCTCGACATGGTGATGAAGGTCCATGGAGGAGCGCAGCGACACCTGGTGCTTCGGGCTTTCCCCCTTGACGTTGCTGAAGGCCGCGTTTTGCTCGGTCTCGGTCGCCAGTATGCGCTGGTAGGTATAGGTTCCGCGCAGCCGCCACCAGGAAAGCGCTTTGTAATCAGCGGCCAGTTCCAGACCGCAGGTCTGGGCTCTGCCGAAATTGCCCAGCGTCAGCGGTACGGCAGCCTGCTGCGGGAACTGCGGCGCCGGTTCCAGAGTTGACCCTGCCGTGAAAATGCTCAGCTTGCGGTACCGATTGTAATACAGGGCCAGGTCCGCGCTAAGGGTATTGGTCGGCTCGACGCGGTAGCCAAGCTCGTAGGCGATCAGTTCCTCGGCACGCAGATGGTCGTCACCGCTCAGGTGAGTCAGTAACTGGACCGGAGGTTGTCCGGGGCCCAACTGCACCAGGGGACCCGGTTGGTAGAGCGAGAGCGATTCCTCCCCGCGCGACGGTGTTCTCACTGCCCGGGATACGGCGCCCCAGACGGTATGCTGCCGGTTCGGGGTCCAGATGATCCGCCCATTGGGCTGCCACTCGAAACCGGTGTAGCTGTTGACCTCGAACTTGGAGCCGAGGATGAGGTGCACCCGCTCCGGAACCAGCGCGATGTTGTCCTGCAGAAAGGAACTCGTCAGGTTGGTGTCCTGGGTTGGTGGAGCAAGGGTCAAGCCGCTGGTCGGGCTCGCGATTCTGTCGTGCGATAAGCGAAAGCCGCCGCCCCAGACGATCTCCTGCACCGCGCCGAGCGCGAAGCGGTTTTGGAAGTCGATGTCGAAGGTGTCGCGCTGCTCGTTGATGACCCCCAGATGGGTATCGGTCCGATCATAGTAAAGCTGCAGTTCCAGGTCGGCCGTTTCGGAATAGGAATGCTTCCAGCGCGAAAGGAGGTTGGCGCCGAAAACGGGGGTGGTGTGCTCGAAAATCCCCTGCGGGACCGTGTCTACATAGGTCTCGTGCAGCCTTTCGCTGAAGACGTCGCCCTGCAGGGTCAGGCTGTTCTGGGCGGAGGGGTCGGCGTCGACCCGGAAACCGCCGCGCAGCGCAGTCCAGCCGTTGTTGGCGTCATGGCCCGTCAGGTCGTCCATACTGTTTCGGTCGGTGTACTTACCGTAGAGCCGGAAGGTGGCATCCTCGCCGAGTTGGCTGCCGTAGCGCGCCGCTCCAAAGGCTTTTTCCTGGGTGCCCCCGCCGGCGCTCACCTGGGTTCCCAGGGTATCCCCGGAGGAGCGGGTGATGATGTTGATGACGCCGTTTACCGCGTTGGCACCCCAAAGGGCGGCCCCCGGACCGCGGATCACCTCGATCCGGTCGATATCCTCCAGCATGGTATCCTGACGGTCCCAGAACACCCCCGAGAAGAGCGGTGTGTACACGGTGCGCCCGTCGAAGAGCACCAGCATTTTGCTGGCGAAGCGGCCGTTGAAGCCGCGGCTGGAAATTGCCCACTTGTTGGCGTCGATGCGCGCCACCTCGAGCCCCGGGGCCATCCTGAGCGCCTCGGCGATGCTGGTGACGCCGGAGCGCCGGATGTCTTCCTGGGTGATGACGAAGACCGCGGCCGCGGCATCGGAGACCAGTTGCGACTTCCGGGAGACCGAGGTGACCGTCATGTTCATCAGGTCCTCCAGCCCGAGCTCCAGGATGTCGGCTCTCCCGGTTTCGGCGGGGGAGGTCTCCTCGATCTCGCTGGCGACGCCCGAGGGGAGTGTTTCGGCGCGGGCGCTGCCCGGCCAGCTGGCGGCGCAGAGCGCGAGCACGCTGGCGAACCGTGCCGCGTCTTTGATCAACTTCCCGAGCGGGGGCAGCATTAATTGGGATGGTGAGGGCATTATTGGTGTTCTCCTTCGGTGTTACTGGTCTTAGGCGCGAGATAACCACCCTCTTCGCGCAGCAGGCGGGTAGCGTCCTCGCGGGAGAGCGGCCGGCTGTACAGGTACCCCTGGATCTGCCGGCAGCCGAGCTCGCGCAGAAGCGCGAGTTGCTCCGGGGTCTCAACCCCCTCGGCGACCACCGACATCTTCATGCTGGAGGCGAGGGCGATCAGCGCGGTCACGATCGCGGCGGAGTCCTGGTCGCTTGTCAGGTCCTGGATGAAAGAGCGGTCGATCTTCAGGGTGTCGAGCCGGAAGCGCTTCGGGTAGCTAAGCGAGGAGTAGCCGGTGCCGAAATCGTCGATCGCGAGGGTGAGCCCCATCGCCTTCAATTCGCCCAGCGTCGCGATGGTCTCGGCGCCGTTACGCATCAGGACCCCTTCGGTCAATTCCAGCTCCAGGCACTCGGGCCGGATGCCGGCGGCGGCAAGGATGCCGCGGGTGGTCTCCGGCAGGCTTTTCTGCAGGAAGTTCTGCCACGAGACGTTGACCGCGACCCGCACCCCGGAAAGCCCGGCAGCATCACGTCGAGGAGCACGATGTCCGGCTCCTGCTCCTCGAACTGGGCCAGCACCCCGACGCCGTCGTCGTTCTCCTGGACGGTGAACCCCGCCTGTTCCAGGGCCTCCCGGGCCAGCAGGCGCACGGTGAAGTCGTCGTCCACGATGAGCACAGTTCCTGAGGCATCTTCTTCAATTGTCTGCATAGGTCCTCTAGTGCTGTTGGCCGTAGCTGTGACGGGTGTTTTAACCAGAAGACGGCAGTGCTGAGACGCATGCAATGCGTCTCAGCCCCGACCATACTTAATTTGAACCAGATGGCGGCAGGCGTAGGCTCGCTGCGCGGCCCCGACCAATTGCGTGCTCAAGGCCGGCCGTAGATCCTTCTTGCCAGCTTCAGCAGCTGGGAGTTCGGCTTCAGCCTGGCGCGCTGCGTCTCGCGGAAATTCACGTCGAAAACGATCTTCCCGTTCTCCTTTTCCAGGGAGAGCATCCCCCCCTTTTTGCAGAAGTCGTCCCCCTCGGCAATGGTCAGCACCGGCAGGTCCCTGAGGGTGTCGAGGATCTCTTCCAGCTTGGCGAGTTCGGAGCGGCTGATGACGAGCACCTGGCACTGGACGGCGTCATCGGGGGAGTTCACCTTGTGAAAGACGATGCTGCGCCCCTGGACCACCTTGCCACTCAGCGCCGCCAACTCCCGGTCCAGCGGGGAGCGGCCGAGTGTCGCGATGCAGAAATCCCTCCTCCCCCGGTAGACGCTTTCCGGCCACTCGACGAACTTGGAAAAGTTGTAGATGAAAGCCGCTTTCAGGCTGTATTCACCCAAAGAGGTCTCGCAGCTGCCGGACTCCGGGAGGGCGGCCAGCAGCAAAAGGGCGAGCCCGAGCGCCGCGAGTCGCAAAGGCGGTTCGCGGCGCAGCAGCCAGCTGAGGTTGGATATCAGAATGCCCACGATATCTTCCCGTAAACGGTGCGTTGGACTTCATGTCTCACGATGCTCAGGTCCGAGACCGTCTCGATGTGGCGTCCCTGGATCAGGTTGCGGCCCACCAGGGAGATTTCCACCCCGGCCATCGGGCGCCAGGCCAGACGGGCGTCCAGGGTGGGGTAGGCGGGGATCTCGACGGTCCCGCTGGTAAGCGAATAGTGGTTGGCGCCGACGTAGCGGCCCCAGAAATCGAGGTCGAGGTTCCTTGTGACCGCGAACAGGGTGCGCAGGGTGGTCTGGTGGTTGGGAGTCGCCTTGACGGGCATGGAGTCCGCGAGGTCATCCCCGAAAAACTGGATAAAGGCGTAACCGCCCTTGACCTTGCACCATTCGCGAGGCTGCCACTGAAAGGAGAACTCGGCGCCGGTACTGTCATAGCGCAACTGATTGGTGAAGATGTAAGGGACCATCAGCGTGCCGTTCTGGATGAAGGCCGCTCCCCGTTCGGGGCTGATAATGTTGCGATACTGGTTGTAATAGGACGAGATGTCCAGGGAGAGAACCTCGCTCAGGTCGGCGCGGAAACCGAGCTCATAAGCGAGCAGGCTCTCGGCGGAGACCTCCCGGTTGCCGACCAGCTCGATGACGGACTGGGGAACCGGGGGGGGGCGCGGGGGTGACAATAAGGGCGATGTTCGCGTCCTGCTCGCCCCGTGTCGGGGTCCGGACCGAGCGCGATACCGAGGCCCACAGGCTGTAGCCTTTGGCCGGGGTCCAGGAGAGCTTGGCCGAGGGTTCCAGTTCCCAGCCGGAAAACTCGCTGTGTTCGAGCTTACTCCCCAGGGTGAAGCGGAGCGTATCCGGCAGCAGGGTGATCTCATCTTGGGCGAACAGGTTCAACAGGCTGTCGCTGCGGCTTTCGGGGGTGAGGCTAAAGGTCGCGCTGCCGGGGGTGTGGTCGTGGAGAAACCGGTAACCCGCTCCCCAGGTGATCTCGTGGGTGTCGTTGAGGCGCAGGTTATGTTGCAGGTCGAAGTCCGCCGTGTCACGGTATTCTTTGGCCAGGTCCGTGGTGCGCGCGGTTCTGTCATAATAGAGCTGAAGGGAGAACTTTGAGGCTTCCGATTGCAGCCAGTCGAGGCGAGAGAGGATGTTCGCGCCAAAGAGTCCCGCGGTCTCCCTTAACAAGCCCCGATACGGGAAGCTGAAGGTTGGAATGCCTGCGGTATTGCCCTCGTGGCCTCCGTAGGCGTCGCCCTGGAGGGTCAGGTTCAGGCTGCTGGAAGGGGCGCTGTCGATCCGGAACCCGCCACGGGTCACCCTGAAGTAATCCCTGGCGCCAGGCGTGTCGCTGAAGGTGTCGCCGCGGTCGATCTGCTTCAGGTAGAGGCGGTAGTTTGTGCTGTCGCCCAGTGCCGCGCCGTAGCGGGCAGCGAGGGTCCCGTTGTCGTGGTTCCCGGTGAGGCCGGTCAGCATCCCCCCCTCGGTGTCCTGCGCGTTCTTGGTGATGATGTTGATGACGCCGTTTACCGCGTTGGCGCCCCACATCGTGCTTCCGGAGCCGCGGATCACCTCGATCCGTTCGATGTTTTCCAGCATGGTGTCCTGCACGTCCCAGAAAACGCCGCCGTAGAGCGGTGTGTAGACGGAGCGGCCGTCGATCATCACCAGCAGTTTGTTGGCGAAGGTGCCGTTGAAGCCGCGGATCGAGACGGCCCACGAATTGCCGTCGATGCTCGCGACCTGGACGCCGGGGACCATCCGGAGCAGGTCGGGGATGGTGGTGGCCCCCGAGTGGCGGATGTCCTCCTGGTTGATGACGAAAACCGCCGAACTGACTTCCGAAAGTGACTGGCTTTTGCGTGATGCGGAGACCACGGATACATCCATCAGCCGCTCCAGGGGGAGCTCCAGCACCTCCGTGCCGATGCCGTTATCTGCCCCGAATGCCGTCACCAAATCGCCAGCGCAAAGAAATAGGGCGCAGGCGAACAGGCCGGATCCCAGAATTTTGCAGTGCCAGTTCCTGGTGGCGGAACTACCTTGGGCTGGTGGTGTCATCTAACTATAACTCCTCGGGTGTTTCGGGTTCAAAGGGACTGTGGCATTCGGCTGGTATTGGTGACATTGTCACTGAACAATGTCTGCTGCGACTTGCTACTGTGAGCGATTTTTATTTTATGTGTTTAGCTTAATGATTCATGGAACGGGCGGGCGGCCAGATGCATAAAATCCGGATGATCCTAAACAGTTGACGAAGTCCTGTCACCACTTATCGGACAGAATAGGCAATTTTTTAGCACTAAATGAACATTGATGTCCGGCAATGCTTGTGGAGGCGTGGAGAAGTTGGGAGGAGGGGGGGCGACAGTGTCAGGGCGCATGATCATTCGTCCTGACACTGTCGCTGATGGGGATGCATTTCGGTTACTTAAGGGGGATTTTTCCCTTAGCCTCACCGGGCTAGGAAAAGGCGTCGCAGCCGGTCAGGTCCCGGCCGAGGACCAGGGTGTGGACCTCGTGGGTCCCCTCGTAGGTTTCGACCGTCTCCAGGTTGCACAGGTGCCGCATGGTCTGGTATTCGTCGCTGATGCCGTTGGCTCCCAGGATGCCGCGCGCGGTTCTGGCGACTTCCAGCGCCATCCGGACGTTGCTCCTTTTGGCGAGGCTCACCTGCTCGGGGCGCAGCCGGCCCGTCTCCTTGAGCCTGGCCAGTTGCAGCGCCAGGAGCTGCCCCTGGGTGATCCCGGTCAGCATGTCGGCGAGTTTGGCCTGGGTCAGCTGGAAGGCTGCCACCGGCTTGCCGAATGCGGTGCGTTCACGGCTGTAGCTCAGGGCCTCGTCGAAACAGGCTTGTGCCGCGCCGAGCGCTCCCCAGGCGATACCGAAGCGTGCCTGGTTCAGGCAGCTCAGGGCGCTTTTGAGCCCCAGGGCACCTGGTAGAAGATTCTCCTCAGGAATCCGCACCTGGTCGAGCACCAGTTCCGAGGTGACCGAGGCGCGCAGCGAGAGCTTGCCGGCGATCTCCAGCGCGGCGAACCCGGGGGTGCCGCGTTCGACCAGGAACGCGCGTATTTCTCCATCGAGCTTCGCCCAAACCAGGGCGAGGTCGGCGAGTGAGCCGTTGGTGATCCACATCTTCACCCCGCTCAGGAGGTAATCCGAGCCCTGTTTAAGCGCGTGCGTGAGCATTCCGGCCGGGTCCGAGCCGTGATCCGGCTCAGTCAGGCCGAAGCAGCCGATGGCCCGGCCGCTGGCGAGTTCCGGCAGCCAGCGCTCCTTTTGGGCCTCGGTTCCGTAGCGCAGAATCGGGTACATCACGAGGCTTCCCTGGACCGAGACGAAACTGCGCAGTCCCGAGTCGCCGCGTTCCAGTTCCTGCATCATGAGGCCGTAGGAAGTGGAGTCGATTCCCGGCAGGCCGTAGCCAGAAAGGCTGGCGCCGAAGAGGCCGAGTTTTCCCATGGTAGCGACCAGTTGTAGCGGGAAGCTGCCGGAGCGGTAGTGGTCCCGGACCACGGGGAGGAACTCCCGTTGCACGAAATCGCGCACCGTGTCGCGGATCAGCCGCGCCTGCGAGGAGAGCTCGCACTCGATGTCGAAGTAATCGATGGCTTTGTACATGCCTGCTCCTTTGGGTTGTTAGTATCCCCCCTGTGCAACAGGGGGGAAGGCTCGCGTAGCGAGACAGGGGGGTATCCTTACTGCCGAAAGACCCCCCTGCCTCTCTTCGTTCGGCTCCCCCCCTATTTCATAGGGGGGACACGACACACTGCCGGTCATTGGGACCGGAGTGGGATAGTTAAAGCAGAAGGTAGCTATGCCATGACAACTGTCTATTCATCTGTCTATCTGCGCCTTTTGCAACTTGCCGCTGTAGTCGCGGTAGATGACCTTCATCCTGCTGAAAAAATCGATGGCTCCACCCCTGCCGCCCGCTTCGGGGTGGCCGGAGCCGGAGTGCCGCCATCCGCCGAAGGGAAGCTGCACCTCGGCCCCGATGGTCGAGGCGTTGACGTAGACGATTCCGGTCGCCAGGTCCCGTTCCGCCCGGGCCGTCGTGTTGAAATCACGACTGTAGATGGCGGAGGAAAGCCCGAACCTCGAATCGTTGACGATGTCGATTCCCTCGTCAAGGCTGCCGCAGGCTATGACGCTAACTACCGGCCCGAAAATTTCCTCCTGAGCGATCCGCATGCCGCGCGTGACATCGGTAAAAACCGCGGGCGCCATGAAGAAGCCGTAACCTAGGTCCCCCTCCGTGACCCTGACTCCCCCGGTTACCAGCCGCGCCCCTTCCTCCTGGCCGATGCGAAGGTACTCCTGCACTTTTTTGAACTGGGTCTCGTTTACCAGCGGCCCGACCTCCGTTACTTGGTCCAGGCCGTTGCCAAGTCGCAGGCGTGAGGCGCGATCAGCCAGCATTTCCACGAAACGGCCATATACGCGCTGGTGCACGATCAGTCGGCTCGCCGCGGTGCAGCGCTGGCCCGAGGTGCCGAATCCTCCCCAGATCGCCCCATCCAGCGCCAGTTCCAGGTCGGCGTCGTCCATGACGATGATGGCGTTCTTTCCGCCCATCTCGAGCGCGACCGGCCGATGCAGGCTTGCCATTCGCTGCTCCAGTGCTAGCCCCGCTGCACAGGAGCCGGTGAAGGAGGCCGCGTCGACGCCGGGATGGGTAAGGAGAATTTCGCCCACCTCCGGGCCGGGACCGCAGACCAGGTTGATCACCCCGTCCGGGAACCCGGCCTGCTGCAGAACCTTCATCAGGGCGGCGGCGCAGGCGGGGGTTTCCGAGGAAGGTTTCAGGATGACACAGTTGCCGCAGACCAGGGCAGCGCAGATCTTCCAGGCCGGTATGGCAATGGGGAAATTCCACGGCGTGACCAGGGCGACGACCCCGAGCGCCTCGCGCACGCTCTTGCATTCCTTGTCGGGGAGCTCGGAGGGGACCGTTTCGCCCTGAAGGCGGCGCCCTTCGCCGGCCATGTAGTAAGCGATGTCGATCGCCTCCTGTACGTCCCCCAGTCCCTCGGCCCTGACTTTTCCCATTTCGCGCGTCACCAGGGAGCCGAGCCGCTCCTTATTTTGCAGCAGCAGTTCCGCGGCCCGATAGAGCATTTCACCGCGGCGTGGCGCCGGCAGCGAGCGCCATCC
>Ga0209123_1002944_pt1 | contig 13487 bp, 13 predicted proteins | sample BarGraIncu00431A_FD_184500 | JGI IMG/M metagenome (GOLD analysis project Ga0209123, IMG submission 184500) | Arctic peat soil microbial communities from Barrow, Alaska, USA - Barrow Graham LP Incubations 004-31A (SPAdes) (version 2) | ecosystem: Environmental > Terrestrial > Soil > Wetlands >...
CATCAATATCACCTACTAAATTAATGTTTTTTACTTTTCCTTTGTTCAACTCATATAAATTCAACAAGGTATTAAGGAAATCTTTATTATTTTTACCTTCTTCACCTACAAATTCATCAAATCTTTTGCGTTCTTCCGTATCAAGTCTAATTCCTAATACTGTACTTTTTTCATCAGCCATTATAAAAATGCCTCCCCTTTAATTTTGTTAACATACGTTTAACATAAAACGTGGGAATTGCTATGTTAACAAATGTTTACACTATATTGTTAACATATATTTATTGTATATCATTATAAAGTCTTTTGCAATGTGTTTTTGAGGATTTCAAGTTATAAGTAAATTATATATTAAATACCCGATAATAATTATAAAAATAGTATATTATGGTATAATTCAAGTGCAATTATTGATAAAAATAGATTTTTCGGAGGGGATATGAATGGACACTATCACAAAAATAAGTCTTATTCTTACTATTTTTGCTTTTTTAATAATATTAAGAAAACTATATATCGTAAGCCATTATGGAAAAATTATTATAAACGCAGATAAAAGTAGATTTTTGGCTATACTTTGGGCTGTGATGATTATCCCATGGTGTATATTAGGGTATTTCAACTATAGGGATAACACTTATAATAGTATTTTATTGAATATATTATGGATTGAAATTTCAATTTTTAATATGATAAGGTATTTACATAGTTCAGAAATAAGAGAAAATGGGATATATGGCTCTGGACACTTTTATAAATGGTCTAAAGTTCAAAGTTATAGTTGGATATTACCAACTACTATTCAATTTGAAGTCAGTACATTTTTCAAAACTAATTACAGTTTTGAATTTACCATAAAAGAAGAGTTAAAATCAAAAGTGAATGAAACAGTACAAAAATGCGTTCATTCATAATTTCTTTTTATTGTTCAACAACTAAGGCCACGTACTGAAATAACTATTCAGTACGTGGCCTATTTTTATATGTATGTCGACTGTGTACCTGAATTATAGATAATTCGAAAATGTTGGAGATCTACCGTCTTCAAAAACGGACACCTTGTCAGAAAAAAAGCTCTGACCGCTTCCATTTTTTTAGTTGGTTTTTATAAAAAATAAATGATATTTCAAACAAAAATATAACTATGAAAAAACACGAATCAAGAAAAAAAGAAAGGGAGTGCAGCCATATTCAGATAGAAAATTCTAAAACTAAAATACGACTGTGCACGCAATACAAAAAGTCCTTCGCCCTAAAGACAACTAAATTTTTCAACGCATTAAAATATAAATTAATTCGGTCGTTTAGCGACAATAATAGTTAAATTTCATGTGATTATAAGATATTTATGTAATACGTAAAAGTATATATGAATGGCTCTATAACTAGCCTACAAGCATTTCGCTATTTAAGTAAAAATTAACAGTATGCTATTAATTGTAAAGTAGCCTAAAGCTAGTAATATCAATGTCTTTATGGTTTTAAGGGCTTTGCCCTTATTCCCTCGGAGAGCACGAATTTTACGTAGTAAAGTATAATGTGCTATACTTTACTCTAAAGTTTAGGTCGCTTTGCTCCTTTTAAAAATAAACCGACTAGTTAAATTTAACTAAGGATGAGGTGTTTAATATGAGTTATTTAATTTGCCATGTTCAAAAATTCAAGGCAAATGATGTAAAAGGAACGCAAATTCATAATCAAAGAGAAAGTGTAAATAGTAAAAACAAAGACATAAATGAAGACCGTACAATTCTAAATTATGATTTACATAATGAAAAACATATTAACTATAATCACAAGGTTAAAGAAATAATTAAAGAGGGTTATAAAGTTAATAAGGGAATTAGAAAAGATGCTGTAATAATGACCAGCACTTTAATAACTTCTGATAATGAATATTTCAAAATACTTCCCCCTGAAGATCAAGAGAAGTTCTTTAAGCAGACTTATAAATTCTTAAAAGAAAAATATGGTGAAAAGAATATAGTATCAGCAACTGTACATTTGGATGAAACCACACCACATATGCACCTTTGTAGTGTACCTCTAACAGAAGACGGAAGACTTTCTGCTAAGATTCTTTTTAATCGTAAAGCACTATTACAATTACAATCTGAGTTGCCAAAGTTTTTACAAAGCAAGGGGTTTGATGTTCAAAGAGGTGAAGCCGGTAGTAAAAAAATTCATTTGGATACTCAAGACTTTAAAATTAAAACTAAGCAAGAAGAGTTGAAAAAAAGTGAAGTTGAATTTAGCAAGGCTTATAACAAGCTTAAGGTTAAATCTAAGACGTTAGAAAATTTAACGACTAATATATCTAATCTTGAACAAACAAGCGTTAAAAAGAGTATTATAGGTTCTAAAATAACACTTCAAGAGGAAGATTATAATAAAATAATAGATTTAGCTAAAAAAGAAGTGCTAAATGGGAACTCTTTGAATGAATTTAAAAGAGTTAATACATTACTGGAACGAAATAATTTAAGTTATCAAGGAAGATATAAAGAAACTTTAAATAAATATGATAAATTAAAAAAAGAACATAAAAAGTTAAACGATAATGTATTAGGTTTAATAAAAGAATATAAAATAATGGCTAGCACATTAGAAAAAAACAATTTAATGCCTGAAGTTCAGCAAAAATTAAAAGATGAAAAAGAAACTGAGAGGATCTCAAGAAGAAATAAAAGAGAAGAATTAGAACTATAAAAAAGAGAACAACTACAGTTGTTGTTTTAGATTGTTTTACAATCTTTTGTTTTAAGTGTTTTGGGCAACACTCTAGGCTAGTAGTACCAGTGCTTTCAAAAATCTATTACGACCTTTCCATAGTGAACTACGAGCTTTGCATAGTGAAAATGGACTTGAACTACGACCTTTCCATAGTGAACTACGACTTTTCCATAGTGTATTACGACTACGACATAACATTGACTTAGTCGTAATGATGTGGTAATATATTCTTAAGAGGTGATTTTATGGATGAAAATTATTTAGTTACCAAATCAAATTATTTTATTATGAATAGTCACTATGATTTAAGTTTTCAAGAACAAAAAATTATACTTACTTTGGCTAGTATGGTTCAGCCAGAAGATACAGAGTTTAAAGAATATAAATTTAAGATAAAAGATTTTATAAAATTGTTAGGTCTGAAGGACCAAGGTAAGTATACGGAAGTACCTAAAATTACAAAAGAGCTAATGAAAAAAGTATTTGAAATAAAAGAAGGTAAGGACATAATCCAATTAGCTTGGTTAAGTAGTGCAAGATATAAAACAGGAGAAGGAACCGTTGTTTTAAAGTTTGATTCAAATTTAAAACCATATATGCTACAACTAAATACTGTGTTTACTAATTATAAATTAGCTAATATTCTAAGCATGAAAAGTAAGTATTCTCCTAGAATATATGAAATTTTAAAGTGTAATGAATATAAAAAACAGGGATACATAGAAATAGAAATTAGTGAATTAAGAAAGCTTTTAAAAACAGAGAAGATATATCCATTATACAATGACCTTAAAAGAAAAATAATAGAAAAAGCACAAAAGGAACTTAAGAAATTAACTGATATAAGTTTTGAATTTGAAGAAATAAAAACTGGTAGAAAGGTTACAGCTCTTAAATTCTATATTCATTCCACAAAGTCTGATAATAAAGCTAGAGAGGAAGTTTGCGTAACTACAGAGAAATCTATCACGGAAGTAGAAAAGTCTTCTTCAGAGCTTACAAGCAGGGTTAAAGATTTGTTCAAAGAGGATATAACAAGTTTAGAAGCTAAATCTATACTAGATATTGCCAAAGGAGATATAAATATCATAAAAGAAAAATATGTTTTAGCTCAAAATGTAGATAAAATTGGTAGTGTGGTGGGTTGGATGCTTAGAGCCATCATGAATGATTATCAAGCTCCTAAAGGTAAAACTAAAGAGGGAACCTTTAATAATTATGAGCAAAGGAAATATGATGGGAAAGATGGTGGAATGACATATAAAACTATAGAAAATAAATTATTAGGTTGGGAAGAGAATGAAAAGGATGGGGTTGGAGAAGAATTTCAACAAGCAAAATATTGATTAGATTTTACTTGTTGAAATTAAATTACACTTATTTAGTTCTGTTCTATATATTATCTGTCAATTGCAGATTACAAATACGATGCTGAGTACGTATATATATGATTTTATCGTCTATAAAATTATATATATCTCTAAAATCATAATAAATACCATTAACTTTTTCGCGTTCAAGTTGCACAGTCAGTTCTGATGGCATATCAGAATATTTCTTTCCACCAAAACTGTATTCAACAACATTAAAATGCAATGTACCTTTTTCTATATCTGGATTATACATAGTAAAACCAATGTTTGCATATTCCATTTCAAGACAGATACTTCTTAATTTTAATATTTTATTTATAGTTTCATCACTTAATTCACAATGTGGCTCAGTCATTGTATCATTTGTTTTTTCTAGTAATTTCACTAACTCTTTTTTGCTAAGTTTGTTATAATCCATACTTTACCTCCAGGTATTAATAAATGATTTCAAATAAACGTAACCTCATTATCACAAATTCAGATAATATGGTTATTAAACATCATAATCTACTTATACTTGTTTATAAATTCTAAAATAGCAATAGAAATAAGATCTTTCTGTTTTTCCTTTCTGTTTTCTGCAAACTTAGAAAATTCTTCTGCTATTCCTTTATACATTTTGAAGCTTCTAGTGATTACTTCACCATTTAACTTAACGTTGTTTATATTGAGTTCTGGCACCTCAATTATATTTGTGTTAGTTTGTTTTTTATACCAACCCACCATTTCTTTTAGGTCTCCAGTTAAAGATAAAAGTTCTTTAAATTCGTTTGGTAGTTGAAAAGTATTCTTTGGTATACTTTCGATTTCTCTTGCATTATTTTGAGTGGATTGTTTATGTGAGGCTTGTTTTTCCAATGGTTTAGTATGGTTTACTTTGTTACTACTTTTGTTTACTTGTTCAAGATTAACTTTGGTAGTTGAAAAGATTACTTTCTCACTACTTTCAGTATCATAAAAAAAAGTTGATTTATTATATCTTATATTTGTATCTTTAATTGTTTCAGAAAAGTCTTTTCTATTTATACCAAATTGTCTTATAAATTTATCAGTTGGAATTTTATCTTCTCTGATTCTAAATTTATTGTTTTTTGTATTTTCATTTATTGCTTGAGCTATTTCTTTTAACTTTTCTATTGGTAAGTCTAGTTTTTTAGGTTTACTCATTTTCCTAACCCCCACTATTTAAGGTTACTTTTAAACTACTTTAGTATACTTATAATTTTATCATAAAAAATTCTTAAAAAAAACAAATATTTCAAATAGTAACATAAATTTATGTTATTATTTGAAATATTTGAATCCCCACAGTTCTATAAATAAAAATTCTCTATGCTCTTATCTTTTATATCCTCATTAATTCCGATATATCTTAAAGTAACACTAGGTGAAGAATGATTAAATATTTGTTGAAGTAGTGCAACGTCTTTATTTTGCTTATAATGCCAGTAGCCAAAGGTCTTTCTTAGGGTGTGAGTGCCTACCTCTTGAAGTCCAACATGCTCAGCTGCACTATTAAGTATTCGATATGCCTGGACTCTACTAATAGGCTTATTTTCGCCTTTTCTACTCTGGAATAAGTATTCTTCATCCAACATTAGTTTAATATATTTATCTATCTCTATTTTTAAGGATGAATTTATTAAAAACCTTTTAATTTTATTTGTTTTTTGCTCTATTATTTTAATATGTGTTTTATCTTTTAAATCTTTAACTTTAAGTTCTAATATATCACCGATCCGAAGACCCGTATTAATCCCAACAACAAACAGTAAGTAGTTTTTATATCCTGTCTTCAATAATTCCATTTTCATTTCTTCAAGCTTTTCTCTATCCCTAATTGGTTGAACTAACTTCATGATCTACAACTCCTTAATATTATAATTAAGTCATTTATAATACATTCAATGTAACAAGTCAACACGTTATGTTACATTCAAAATGAATTTTTTAAGGAATAGGCAATAGCCACAATGTGAATGTAACTCAATTACATTTGTGTTACATTCAGAAGAGCAATACATACTTAATAAAGTAACCTCTATAAGGAGATTGTGACTTAAATATAAATGAAGATTATTCTCCAGACTGTGTAAAAACTATTTCATTGAGATTTCTCACAACCTGATTTATTTTATTTCGTATGTATTACAGCAAAAATTTATAGCACCATTTGCAGTTTTAAACTTTTTATATCTTAACCCACATTGCAATAATTCAGATATTAACTGTTTTCTATCATTATTAAATTCATGATGCCACTTTATATTCATCCATAAAAACTTTAATGTTGGCTTGGTGTTATACGATTCTTTCCCCGTTCTTTGCCGAATCCAGCGTCTTAAAATTCTATACAATCGTATAAAGGAATTTGTATCTAAAAAAATAATATAATCGCAATATTCATAACGTTTTTTAAGGTATTTTCTTGGTGAACCTTCCATTACCCAGTTTTTACTCGTCAGTATATCCATGAACATTTTTTCTCTTTCTTTATCTGAACGCCTAACATCACCGTCTCTTGTCCTCATCCAAACTATATTATATTGTTCATAACAAGGAATATGAAATTCTTCTGCTATCCTACGTGATAACGTGGTTTTTCCACTAATATGCCAAGAAAAAGCACTAAGGTAAAAGTTCTAACAAGTAGAGATGCAAATATCTTAAAGCAATCAATTTCCAAAACCTGCGTAGCCTCCATATCATTCCCCTTTTCCCCATTTATTCAATTATTTATAACTAATATAATTATATCATCTTTTATATTAATTTATATAGATTTAATTAGAAATATTTTACAACTAAAATTTGATTTTCTATTTAAGTTGGCAACATTCTATTATGAAATATCCAAGAAGTTTTATATTTCTCTTGTAACATATTTTTTAACAAGATAATAAGATGTATCAATAACTATTTAGAAATTTTATTATAGTTAAAAAAGGAGTTAATTATATTGCACAGTAGAATATCAGGATTGGTTAGTGTTGTAATAACTAATTATAATCATGAAGAATATATAGTAGAATGTCTTGACAGTATTAAGAATCAGACCTACAAAAATATTGAAATAATTATCATTGATGATGCATCTACAGATAATAGTGTTGAGGTCATAAATAATTGGATTGAGATTAATAAATCTCAACAAAAAGAAAATTTCATAACCTGTATTTCACTTCCAAGAAATTCAGGTTTTGCTGGAGCTTCTAGCCTTGGCTTTTTTATAGCTAAGGGAGAATTTATTGCCTGCCAGGATTCAGATGATCTATCACACCCTAATCGAATAGAGGTACAAGTTAAATTTTTAAAAGAAAACCCAACAGTTCATGTTATAGGTACAAATTATTCAACCTTTGAAGATAATCATTTTAATGCTAAGCCTTCAAAGAGTTGGATCAAATATGGTATTGATAATGTAAAAGAATTATATTCAAAAGGTGGACATTGTGTAAGTTTTGGAACAATTTTATTTCACGGGAAATTATTTGATAAATTTGGAGGTCTAACAAGAAGGCTTTCAGGAGCTGAAGATTATGAATTTATTACAAAACTTATTTCTGCTGGTGTAGATAACTTACCAGATATATTATATTACTATCGCCTTCATCCAGGCCAACGTTCTCACGAATTTTATAGTGAAAAATCTATTAGTACTAATTTTGATCATATGAGGGTTTTATTAACTGTAGATAGTATGAACATTGGAGGCACAGAAACCCATGTATTAACCTTGGCTGAAGAATTAATAAGAGTTGGCATTAGCGTGATTATTTTGGCCAATAAAGGAGCTTTATTGGATGATTTTAATAAATTAGGTTGTACTATTTATACTATGAGTTTTCCTTTAACTATAATTAGATCTGAAAATAATGCATTAGTCTACAAGAATAAAATTAAGCAAATTATTAGAAATGAAGGTATTAATATTATACATGCTCATCAATCTACTTCTGGAGCCCTATGTATTGATGTTGCAAAGGAGCTGAATATTCCTTGTGTTTTTACTATTCATGGATTATATTATCAAGATATAGCTGATAGGTTAATTAAAAGCACTAAAGTAATAAGTGTAAGTGAACCTGTATTTGATTGGCTTCAAGGTTTTAATGTTCCATCAATAGTAATACCAAATGGTATTAATTTTAACATTTTCTATCCTAAAGTATCTACTAATATTCGGGAACAATTGCAAGTACCTGAAGATGCGTTTGTTGTTCTATACGCTAGTAGAATGGCCTGGGGAAAGACCAATGTTTGTGAAAATGTAATAAGAGTATGTAGAGATTTACGAAATATAGAAAACATGAATATTCATGCTTTTATTATTGGAGATGGTCCTGGTTTTAATGACATTAAAGACACTACTGATAGAATCAATAATTCTTCCAATAAAAAATTTATTCACCTTTTTGGTGAAAGAACTAATATGATAAATTTTTATTCTAATAGTGACTGTGTAGTGGGTACAGGACGAGTTGCATTAGAAGCAATGGCTTGCGGAAAACCCTTAGTTGCCACTGGCAATGAAGGATATTTGGGTTTATTAACTCAAAACAATTTTAACGAAGCCTTGAAGGGTTATTTAGCAGACCATAAAGCAAGTAGAATCAATAATGCACATTTTTTGTACGAAGATTTAAGTTATATTTATAAAAATAAAGATCTAATAAAAAAAATAGGTCAAGAAAGTTATGAATGGTCTAGAAATATCTTTGATATTAGAAGAATCACCCAAGAAATTATTAAGGTGTATAAGTCTGCTATAAAAGAAATTATCGACTAGATTCATACAAATTATGGGGGTATTAAATATGAAAAGGATACTTTATATAGGATGGCTTGGTTCTAATAATATAGGAGATGAATTGATGTGGGAGGTTTTTAATGATTTGTGTAGTGAATATTTAGATCTCTCTAAATATGAAATTACTCCGTCTAATTTTAGCATGGATCTAGGAGACACAGACCAATATGATTGCATAATATTAGGAGGTGGGTCCCTCCTACTTCCAGGGTATATTAAGATACTGCATCAGTTCATGAAAAAAGGAAAACAGGTTCTAATATGGGGTTGTGGGTACGACTGGGCTGATAAAGAATATATTAAAATAATAGAAGACGCTAAGATACCCTCTTATCTATTTGATGATAAAACTGAAACTCTACTCATTGATATTGTTAATAACGCAAATTATATTGGAGTAAGAGGACCTTTAACCTATGCTTTGCTAAAATCAGCAGGGGTAAATATAAATAAAGTTGAAATCTGTGGAGATGTAGGTTTGCTCTTAAAGTATAAAACAATACCTTCATTTTCTCCTATTTTAGAGTGGAAGGGTAAGGATAAAATTATAGCAATAAATTGGGGCACATCAGATAACAATATTTATGGAAAGAACGAAAGCGACTTGGAGGATCAGCTAGCGTGTACCTGTAAAACACTTTTAAAACAGGGCTATAAAATCTATATGTATGTTTTATGGGGAAGGGATATAGAGCCCAGTAAGAGACTATATAATAAAATTGATTCATATTCTAACATTATGTTAGATACAAATATGTATGCTGGTGGGGAATTATTAAGTATTTTAAAACTATGCTCACTTTCAATAAATTTGAAATTGCATGCTAATATTTTATCTACAATAGCTGAAATTCCTTTTGTTTGCTTAGGATATAGATTTAAATGCTTTGATTATATAAAATCCTTAGATCTAAATGAGTTAATTATTGCTACAGATTCTAAGTCTATAGAGAATAATATACTGAAAACTATAGCTTATATTAATTCAAATGAATTAATGATACAACAAAAGCTTGTTAGTTATCGCAGCTTATATAAAGAAAGATTAATGGCCCCATTTTTAAATTCCTTAATTGGGTAATGTAAATTAGACCTAACATCAGATAATTCCAATGTTAGGTCTAATTTATTCTGATTTAAGAATGTCATTATATAGACCTATTATTTCATTTGCGATTTTTACCTCTTCAAAGTTCTGAATACACCATTTTCTACCCCATTTACTTATTTCCATTCGCTTTTTAGGGAAGTCAATTAAATATTCTATGCTCTTAGTGAGGATTTTGTTATTAATGTCCGTTTTGCCTCGGTGATCTCCGAAATACAAATCCCACATTTCCTCCTGATTTTCTTGACTTACAATACCGACGCATCCTTTACTTCCAGTAGCAATCACTACCTTCTCACAACTTAAGGCCTCTAATGCAACCCTTCCAGTTCCAATAACTAAATCACTTTCTAAATAGTATGACAATACATCATATCTTGCACCTATTACATGAATTAATTTTCTGTTTAGTGATAAATTAAATTCTTCTGCTATCCTAGTTATGTTCTCTTTTTTATCACCCTCTCCGATAATAATGCAATATATATTCCTATGCTTAAGTGAAATTTCCTTGAAGCTAGATATAACCTGCTCAGCTACAGCTCCTTTTCCCCATCCCAATCTACTGCAATATACTATAACAATCGCATTTTTAGAAATACCTAATTTCTGTCTAAGTGGTTTGTGTAACATTCCAGGCTTAAAAGTCTCAGTATCTACACCATTAGCAATTACTCTAAGTATCCCTTGAAATTTAGTTCCTATATTTTCAATAAAAAGATTCTTCACTGGATTGCTAACAGCAACAATTGCTTTTGCTTCAATACAAGTAGACAATAAAATATCTTTTGAATAAAACATTCCATGTAGGGTTACGATGTATGGGATATTATACCTTTTATAAATTTCTCTACCAAGCTCCATACTTTTACTTAAATGACAGTGCAATAAATTAATATTTTCAATATCTATAATGTATTTTATCTCTTCAATTGTATTAGGTTTTATATTCATTGAAATTACAATAACCTTTATTCCATGTAGCTTAAATAATTCTTCTGAAACACCTCCTGAACTTACTATTACTACATATACACCCATTTTCATTAAAGCTTTAGTTATATTAAAGACATAGGTTTCAGTTCCACCAATATTAAGCTCATCAACAAGCATTAATACACGAAATATACTGGACTTATTAGCATTTATCTTTTCTACTTTAATGTTTACTAATTCATTTCGAAATTCCCTATTTCTTATACCATTCATTAAATCCATATTATTTAAAACATTTCTCAGATGTTTTATACGTTCTATATTATTAATAGAATGATAAGCGTTATTGTGTCTTCGGTAATAATAAAGAATATTATCTATTTTTTTAATACTACTTTGCTTTAATAAATTTAATACTAATTCTATTTCATCTTCAAAACCCTTCTTTTTATATAAGATATTAATATCCTTAAAAAGAGCTTTTCGTATCATTAAAGCAGGGAAAATAATATGGTAGTTACCTCCAAGTATAGATTGGTCCATATCTTCTTTATCCCTATAGAAAGTCTGAATCCTATTTATATTTTCGCACTGTTTCATATATATATGGTCTTTGGTAAAAGCTTTTATAGAACAGGATACAATTCCTACCTCATTATGCTCCCTTAAGTAGTTTACCTGCACTTCTAATCGTTTTGGTAAACTTATATCATCTGGATCATGTCTAATTATGTATTCACCTCTAGCTAGTTTAAGTCCAGTAGCAAAAGCCTTAAGCATTCCTACCTTGGCATCCAGCTGGATAAGTTGGATTCTTGGATCATTAAATTCTGTTATTATCTCATCAATTTTTTTAAGAGGTCCGCAAGCTAAGATAAATAGTTCCCAATTATTATAGGTTTGTTTGCAAATACTATTGACACTGTCTTTAATGTACTCCTCATTAATAACTGGCATAATTAAACTTACTAAGTTTTGCATTTATCCCACTTCCTTAAAAACATATACTAGTTTTTCTCAATTTTCAAAATAATCCTCTCTATTTTAAAGAGAGGATTATTTTGAGAAATACTAACATTAACATTTACAATTAGACTATTAATCAGTTTTATTAATTAATTGACTATATAATACTGTATTACCTTCATTATTAACTCCATTATCACTTATACCAAATATATTTGCTATAATATTTTCTTTATAATTTTTACCAAATATACTCTTTTTTCTACAAATTATACATAACCGTATTTCATAAAGCTTAACATCTAAACAATCTCCATATCCCGTTGTTACAATTTTAAAATCAGTAATTTTAGATTCTATAGGATCTAGTTGTACAATGTCTTCTTTTAAAAGAATTGGAGTACCATTGCTCCAATCATAAATTTTATAACCAGGAAACTCTGTATTGTTTCCAAGATTAACCCAAGCTATTCGTATGAATTGTGTACGTTTAGCTCTTGATAATACACCAGTTGTAAAAACATTACATTCAGAATTGTAGCTAGAGTCGTCATATATATTTGAAATAGGCGTTATATCATCAATGGCACTCTCATCATTAACGTACCAAGAATAATTAATTAAATCAATATCATGTTTGTGATTATTCACAGTTTGACCTCCTAGTAGCAGCATTATATAAATTGCTACTATATAGGTTATGAATATAAAAATAAGGTGTTACATATACAAAACATATATTTATAGAATTATATGTTTTGTATATGTGCGTAGAAGTCAGGTAGTTGAGGGATCTATAGCAATGGAACATAAACACATAACAGATAAATTCATTATTCATTGGCTGTAAAATCTCAATTTACTTTGATATTCTTGTATCTCTTCATTATATTTTAATTGATTTTGGCTTAACTGCTCCTGTTGTTCCTTTCGTAGTTTTAATAACGCCTTATCCATCGTTATACTTGCCTTCTCTTTCAACTGTTCAATATCTTCGATATGTTTATCCTTTAATTGCTCTTGGGTCTCATTCAATCCGTTAACAACCTTCTCATGATCTTCTTTTAAATTCTCAATGTCTTTGCTTAAATTGTTAACAGTAAAATTCTTGTCTTTAATGCTATCTTTTAATTCAATATTTTTAGATTGAGCATCTGCAAGTGACTTCTTATATTGTTCCACTTCAACTTTATATTGTTTATATTCTTCAAGTATACCTGTAAGCGTATCATTTTTACCTTGGTATTCCTTAATAATAGTTAGTTTATCTAGCGCACTTTCTTGTAATTGATTATGTTGTTCTTTCAATGCTACGTTATCATTGTTTAAGATTATTAGCTTTTCCTCATTCATTGAATTTAATAAGGTTACTGAATCAATTTCATTTTGTAAATCACTAACTTTATCTTTATATATTTGCAAATTCTTTTGGCTATTTTCTGAAATATCACCTTTTTGACTCTCTAATTTATCAATAACATTAATAAATGCCTGATGTATTTTGTTTGTATATCCCTCTAAAACATCAATATCACCTACTAAATTAATGTTTTTTACTTTT
>Ga0209123_1002945_pt1 | contig 13487 bp, 9 predicted proteins | sample BarGraIncu00431A_FD_184500 | JGI IMG/M metagenome (GOLD analysis project Ga0209123, IMG submission 184500) | Arctic peat soil microbial communities from Barrow, Alaska, USA - Barrow Graham LP Incubations 004-31A (SPAdes) (version 2) | ecosystem: Environmental > Terrestrial > Soil > Wetlands >...
TCGCCCCCTGAGGGCTGCTCCACCGGCCGGTATCTCGGCAAATCTGAAACCAGTGTAAGGTAAAACCGGTCAAAGGCAATCAGGAATATTGTAAAATGTTAATGCTGTCGATGTAGTGATCACCCGGAGCTGAGAGCTGCCTGAAAGTTCCCTCTCCCTCCTTCGCCGTAGGCTCCGGCGGACAGGCCCGGAGGGGGAGGGCTAGGGCTAGGGCTAGGGAGGGGGAAATCAACGTCCTCCTCGCCTAAACCCGGCCCCGCCTGACGGGGCGTCAATTAGCTGATTTGATTGCCTAGGAAGACAAGGATAGGAAAGGGTGGGAGTTCTCCTACCGGTAGGATGGCGATTCTTGCGCGGGGATTGTCGGGGGGGGGCGGCGGGAGTCCTGCCATCTCTCTTAGCTCAGTTAGTCTTCCTCCCCGGGGTTCTCGCCGGCCACCGGCAGCCAGATGCGGAAGGTAGCGCCGGCTCCCGGGGAGTTGTCAGCCCGGATCACGCCGCCGTGCCTGCTGACAATAGCGTGGCAGACGCTCAGCCCCAGGCCGCGCCCTTTGTTGAAGTCCATCTCTTTGGTGGTGAAATAGGGGTCGAAAATCTTCGGGAGGTTCTTGGCCGGGATACCTTTGCCACTGTCTTTAAATGAGATGCAGACATAGTCTCCGGGGGTAAGCAGCGCGCCGGAGCCGACGTCGAGGCTGCTGACGCTCGCCGAAACTTCCAGCTTGCCGCCCCGCGGCATGGCTTCGACGGCATTGACCGTCAGGTGGGAGAAAACCTGCTCCATCTGGATCTTGTCGACCGTCACCTGTGGAATGCCGGGGGGCAGGTCGAAGCTCGCTGTGGTGGAGGTCCCGCTCAAAGCCGCCTGGACGCTGTTGAGCAGGGTGGGAGTCAAGGGCGTCTTCTGCATGGATTCGCTCGCCCCCTTGGCGAGGGTCCCCAGTTGCTTGCCGAGAATGCGCGCATCCTTCGCGACGCTTTCGGCCTCTTTGAGATAGGCAAAGGCCTTACTGTTCGGTTCGACGCGCTTCTTGGCAAGGGAGACATTGCCAAGGACAATCTGCAGCAGGTTATTGAAGTCATGGGCCAGTCCGCCGGCCAGAATGCCGATGGCTTCCAGTTGCTTACTCCGGCGGGCTTCCTCCTTCATCCGGGTCGTGGCAACGCACTGGGTAATGGCCGCCAGGAGCTTTGGGAGGTCCGCCGGTTTCACGACGTACCCGGTAATTCCTATTTCGACCGCCTCCAGAATGAATTTGCTCTCCCCCAGGGCGGTCATGAAGATGAACTGGGCCTCGGGGTAATCCTTACGAATGGTACGGGCCATCTCGAGCCCGCTCATGGCCGGCATCACGATGTCGCTAAGCACGATGTCCGGGGAGTGCCTGCGGTAGAGGTCCAACCCCTCCTGCCCGTTATTCGCCAAAATGCAGGTGAAGCCGTTTTTCCCAAGCATTCCGGCAACAAGCTCCCTGGTCGCGGCGTCGTCTTCAACATAGAGTACTGAAACCGTTCCCGGCATGCTGTGCATCATCGAAAGGCTCCTGGCTCAAACGTGGGACGGATTGTCATACCTTTTCTGTCTTTTCTTTCCAGAACGACCGGGACTCAGGAAGACGGCCCCAGGCTTGTTAGTGGACTGACGTTAAAAGACACTATCTTAAAAATAACCCAGTTTAGCCTGGTTGTCTGTCAGGTAAACAGTACAGTCAGTGTCTTTTTTAGGGAATTAAAGAGAGATGACGCCGTGCAGGAGGGCATATTTGACTAAATCGGGGACGTTGTTGATGTCGAGTTTCAGCATCAGCCTGCTGCGGTAGGTTTCCACGCTTTTGGAGGAGATGCTCATCAGTTCTGCAATGGCTGCATTTGTCTTACCCTCGACCACCAATTTCAGGGTTTCGCGTTCGCGCGGACTCAATCCCGTGGTCCGGCAGGGCGCGGCGCTGTCGGCCGAGGGCTTCCGGCTGATGGCACCGGTTTCACTTTCAGATCGGTGGCGGGGGCTCTCCTCATCAGGCGCCCACCGGGTCGCACCCACGATCGCGAGCAGACATTCCATTCCGGTGGCGTCGGCCTGGGCCTCGATTTGCGCTGGCAGTTCGCCAACACCCCCCTTGAGTAGTCTCAGGCTGCAGCTTTGTTTCTCTGGTGCAGCGAAAACCTGCTCAAGGAAGGAGGCAAAGTAGGGGCGGTCGGCTTCGGCGACAAAACGCGCAAAAAGCCTTCCGCTTATTTCCGAGCGAGGCAGGCCGATACAACTTGCCCCGGCAAAATTGCATTTCAGAATGGAACCTGTGCGGTCAAGGGTCAGGTAGCTAACCGGCGCGAAATCGTACAAATTGGTAAGCTCCTCCAGCAGCAAATCCAGGGAACGCTGTGATTCCAGCAGTTCTGACTGCTGCATTTCGAGCTCTATCTGGTGGACCTGCAGTTCGTGGCACAACCGCGCGGCATCCCATGCTTTCAGGATCTGTTCGGTTGCCGCGGGTTGCGAGGCGACCTTGCTTTCAGCAGCCCTGCGCAGAGCCGCTGTAGTTGCAGTATGTGTGGTCTCCCTGCCATTGGTCATAGCAATCGCCCCTTGACCTTTGATTTAACTCTAGCAGGCGTCTAAAAACCCTACAGGTATGTACATTATTTCCAGCTAAAGTTATAGGGAAATCTGTCGGTGGGGATTTCCGGCTCGTACCCAGGGAACCGATCATGCTATGCAAACTGGCTAAATCTACTCCCCCTTGGGAAAATCAGCGCTTCGGGAAACCTCCTCCCACGCTTTGAATTCCCTGCCAAGGTCCTGGAGCTTTGCCGTTGCCGCCTCATAGGCGTCGTTGCCAAGCAGCAGGTGGTGCGGTGGAGTGAGGGATTCGACCGCCTTTACAATGGCGTCGGCTGCGCGCACCGGATCGCCGGACTGTTTTCCGGAGACGTCGCGCAGTTGACCACGCACCGCTCCTGCTGTCTTCGCGTAATCCTTGATCTGCACCTTGCTTTCGTTAGCTGAACGCCCGGCCCAATCGGTTCGAAAGCCGCTCGGCTCGACCAGCATGACTTTGATGCCCAGCGGCCCGACTTCCTGGGCGAGGGCCCCGGATAACCCCTCCACGGCGAATTTGGTCGCGTTGTAAAAGCCGAGCGCCGGAAAGGAACAAAGTCCGCCGATGGAAGAGAAATTGATGATGAACCCAGAGCGCCGCTTGCGCATGCCGGGCAAAACCGCCTGGGTCATGCGTCCCAGGCCGAACACGTTGATGTCGAACATGCGCCGCACCTGGTCCTCCTCACTCTCCTCCACAGCCGCAAAGTAGCCGATTCCCGCGTTGTTCACCAGGACATCGATGCGGCCGAAAGCCTCTTCCGCCGTCTTGACGGCCTGGTCGACCTGGTCCTGATCCGTCACATCCAGCTCCAGCACCATGGCGTTTCTCACCAGGGCCAGGTCCTTCACGTCATCGGCATTGCGCGCTGTCACGATCGTCGTATAGCCGTGTTCCAGCAAATGCATGGCAAGCTCGCGGCCGAAGCCTGTCGAGCAGCCGGTAATGAACCAGACGGATTTCTGGGTTGCTGCGCTTGTTGCGTGTGTCATGGTCGGGTCTCCTGAATAGTTTGTCGTTATGTTAACGGTTCCCCTACAAAAAACGAGCACGTGTAGGGATACCCCTTGCGGGTGTCCTTGCCGATGAGCTCTTGACTTAACGGCAGTGAGGGTGCCATCCTTTGAGACGTCGGCGAGGTTCGTTCAGCCAATCACGCGCGTTCAGGGAGCGATACGGACCAGTTTCTTGTTGACGAACTCCTGGATCCCCTGGCTTGCCAGCTCCCGTCCGTAGCCGGAGTTTTTGATGCCGCCAAAAGGCAAGTCCGGGGCGGTCCAGGTCGGGGCGTTGACGAACATCATCCCGGTGTCGATGCGGCTTGCCAGACGTTTGCCCCGCGCGATATCTGCGGTGAAGACTGAGCCACCCAGGCCGAACTCCGACTCGTTGGCCAGGGCAACCGCTTCATTTTCGTTTTTGACCCGGAAAAAGAGCGCGACCGGGCCGAAGAATTCCTCCCTGAAGGCGGGATTATCCCGCTTGATGTCCGTCAGAATCGTCGGCTGCATGAAGGCGCCCGGCCGGTCGATCCGGTTGCCACCCATGACGAGTGTGGCGCCATGGGCCACGGCTCGCTCCACCTGATCCAGCAGTTTCACCAGGGCAGCTCCCGTGGAGAGCGGTCCGAGCGTCGTCGCCTCGTTCATCGGGTCTCCCGGTGTGAGAGCCTCCAGCGCGGCCCGGAACTTGGCAAGGAAACTGTCTGCCAGTTCCTCGACGACGATGAAGCGCTTCGCCGCCACGCAGCATTGTCCCGTATTGTTCATTTTGCCCCAGACCGCCCACTGCACCGTTTTGTCGAGGTCGGCATCCTCAAGCACGATGAAGGCGTCGGAGCCGCCCAATTCCATGGTCGACTTCTTGAGGTTCTGTCCGGCCCTGCCGGCAACGCTTCGGGCCGCCTCCACGCCTCCGGTCAAAGCGACACCTTTGATCCTGGGGTCGTCGATGACGCGGTTTACCTGGTCGTAAGAAATTTGCAAATTGGTATAGGCCCCGGCGGGGGCGCCAGCCTCCTGCCACAGCTTTTCAAAGGCGATGGCGCACTGCGGGACGCAACCGGCGTGCTTCACCATCACTACGTTGCCCGCCATCAGGTTGGGCGCGGCAAAGCGCGCCAGCTGATAGTAGGGGAAGTTCCAGGGTTCCACGCCGAACAGTACGCCGAGCGGACTGCTTTCGATCTCGGCTTTACCGGTATCCGGTTTGAGCTGGAGCGGGGCCAGGAACCGCTCGGCGTTTTTGGCGTAGTATTCGATGATGTCTGCGCTGAGCAAAACCTCGCCGCGGGCCTCTTTGATAAGCTTTCCCATTTCCAGCGTCACCGGGCGGGCGAATTCGTCCACCCGTGCACGCATGATGGCAGCGGCCTTTCCCACGATGGCAGCCCGCTCGGCAAAGGAGCGGTAGCGCCAGATATTAAAGCAGGTTTGCGCAGTTTCCATGGCGCTATCGAGCTGATCATCGCTGCATTCGTTGAACGTCATTAAAATTTCGCCGTTGTAGGGATTGGTACTTTGGTAGGGCATGGGTATTCTCCTTAGGCATTTTGGGTGCCTTTTACTTCTTGTTGACGCTCCGGGTCCAGCAGATGGTTGCGGGTCCAGGGGAGCTGGTTATTGCCGCGCCGTGAGAAGACCACCTGAAAGAGCTGCAACGATCCGGTGCTGAAACTGGCGATGGAGCTGGAGAGGTAGAGCCGCCAGGCCCTGATGAAGTTCTCGTCGAACATCTCGGCCACCTTCGCGGAGTTTGCCTCGAAGCGTGCCAGCCACTGCTCCAGCGTTCTTGCGTAGTGCGGGCGCAGGTTCTCGAGGTCGAGCACGCTGAACCCGCACGGTTCGAAAATTTCCATCATCTCCCGCACCGTCGGCAGGTAGCTTCCGGGGAAGATCCGCCTCTCCGCCCATTCGCTCATCGGTTCGGCCACGTCCTGGCCGATACTGTGGATGAGGCCGAGGCCACTTTTGGAGAGGGTGCGGTTGATGACCTCCCCGAACTCCCGGTAATTGTTGGTACCGACGTGCTCCAGCATGCCGACCGAAACAAAGGCGTCGCACTCCCCGGTGATGTTGCGGTAATCGTCCTCGATGTACTCGACCCCGACGATACCCTCGTCTTTGGCCCGCTGCCGCGCGTAAGCGATCTGTTCCCCCGAGATGTTGAAGGCCCTGACCCGGGCGCCGTAGTGCTTTGCCAGGTACCTGGCAAGCCCCCCCCAGCCGCACCCCGCCTCCACGACCCGTTCCCCGCCCTTGAGCTGCAGCTTGCGGCAGATAAGGTCCAGCTTGGCGTTCTGAGCGGCTTCGAGGGACATTTCCGGATTGCTGAAATAGGCGCAGGTATACAGCATCTCGTTGTCCAGCCAGAGCCGGTAAAAGTCGTTCCCGATGTCGTAGTGGTGATGGATGTTCTGGCGCGACCCGGTCAGGGTGTTCATCCCCTGCCGGTACAGGTTCGAGAAGCTTTGGTAGCGACGCCGCACTTTACCGGGGCGCTCCATGGCGCGGTACACCGTCTCCAGGAACGGCACCAGTCCACCCTGGATCTCTATGTTGCCTGCGGAATAATCGTCGCCGAAGTACAAAAGCGGGTTAAACATGAGCCTCAGAAGTGTGATCCTGTTGCGTACGGTCATGCGAAGCGTCGTGGCGGTTCCGGGAACGGTATTTTCGCCGTCCCAGAGTGCGGCGCCGATATCCGGAGAGCCGATCCCCTGCATAAGGGTGCGCAGCAGCCATCTGTCGATATCCAGGACCCTGCCTGACGACTTGGCATCGTCTGAGAATAAGGCGGCCGGACAGACATCATATAGTCTCGAGGACTTCATCAAAACCTCCCGGATACTGCTCGATTTTAGCGGCGAGCAACACGATCCGCCCAGCCGCGAGTGATCCTGATCGTTGACTGTGACAAGGCAACTAATATGCCAGTGTTCGCCCTGCCCGCTAGTACAATGCCAAGGGACTGATACTATTGGCTGGAAATCAAAAACAGGAGTTGGAAGGTGATTGATTTCTGTCGAGGTAATCCGTCATACATAGCATATCCGTCAAATGCGACGGCACTTGTGAGGGGAAAGTCATGCAGTTCAGCTGGTCTTGTCAGGCCATGCCTGCGAACCGGGTTTTGCGAGGTGACTTTGGAAAGGATGCTGATGTTGCGGGTTTAATTTTCCTGGGATAGCCTGGGCGCCACCATCCGATCGCGGATACGCTTTCAGTCTTTTGCGCCGGAGCCCGGCGCCGCAAAGCCCTCGACATCCTTTGCCCGCCAGGTTTCTATTTCGATGAAAATGCGTTTGACCTGTGGATAGGCTCGTTTGATATCCCGGTCCAATTTTGCCACGGTTACCTCTACATCAGTCGCGAGAATTGGGTCCACAAAATCGACGCTGATGTTCACCAGGATAAAGTCCGGCCCCATATGCATGGTCAGAACTTCGTTGACCCGTTTTATCTCCTTACACTGGGAGGCTAGGTGACGTATCTCCTGGACGACTTCCTTGTTGGCACTCTCTCCGATCAGGAGCCCCTTGGTTTCCATGGCCAGTAACAACGCGGTCCCCGCCAGTATGAGCCCGATGATGATGGCGGCTGCGGCGTCATAGGCCGGATAGCCGGTAGCGTTACTGAGTGAAATGCCGAAGAATGCCACGACAAGGCCGAGGATTGCGGCCGAATCCTCCAATAACACGATGAAAAGGGAGGGGTCCTTACCCCTGTGGAAGGCCTGGATGTAGCCCCAACCCCCTTTTGACCTGGAGAATTCCCGCAGCGCCAAGTACCAGCTGGTCCCTTCGAAAACGAGGGACAGGCCGATAACGCAGTAGCTTACCCTGGAATGCCTGACAGGCACAGGGGTCAGGAGTTGGTCAACCCCATGGTAAACAGAAAGTCCCGCGCCGCCGGCAAAAAGCACCATGGCCACCACAAAACTCCAGAAGTAAATCTCTTTGCCATGACCGAAAGGAAATTCCTGGTCGGCAGGCAGCTCCGCCCGCCTCAGCCCGTACAGCAGCAGCAACTCGTTGCCCGGATCCGCGCAGGAGTGGACCGCTTCAGAGATCATGGCCGAACTGCCGGTAATGGAGGCCGCGACTGCCTTGGAAATCGCTATCAGGCAATTTCCTGCCAGTGCCGCATAGATAACCATCCGTGAAGACCTTGCCATCTGTTTGTCCTTTCGGGTCGTACCTGGTTTGCGTCTCGGGCTCATCCTACCATTATACCCGCCAGCCAGTAGCGCCGGAGTCGTAGGCCAGGGTCAGCAAGGCGGTACACGTAGTGTGCCAGATGATCTATTGAGTTCAAGACCGCGCAATGATACGCTTTTTGAAGATGACCTGGCGGGCTGCGGCGCAACAATTCCGTCGCATATGGCGGTTTCTGTCTGCCGTGTGGGTTTTACTGAAGACGATCCCCGGGAACCCCGCGCGGCAATCCCTATTTACCCTCGTGCTATCGGGCAGTTAGGGCTGCGGCAACCGGAGGCTCTCTCTGGCACGCAAGTTGCGGTTTCCTTTGTCGGCACTGCCCGGAAGCGAAGCTGTGCAACGCTTTTTTTTCGCAAGGGCAGGCCTGGAAGAAGCCGTGCCCTTACTGTGGCAATTCGATACGAGATTAGTGAAAGGAATTTGAGCCATGGCTGACGAACAGTCTTCAGGGAACAACCTCGATAGTGAGGGCGGGGCAGCAAAGGCCCGTCCGGAGCGCCCCGCCGGCGAAGGCGCCCAGCAAGAGGCGCAAAAAGTTGAAGTCGGCATGGTTGTGGAGGCCGATGAGGGGGACCTCGGACAGGATGATATCAGTGAAGCCAAGGTGACGGATATCGTTCGGGGCCAGACCGGTGAGGTGGAGTCCATAGTCGCTGAGAAGGGAACCGTCTTTCGAAAACAGCTGGAGATTCCCACCGAGCGCATCCAGACAGTCGCACCCAAGGGGAGCGGCCGCCTGTCGGACTCGCCGGGCAAGGTTGTCTTCACCGCGAGCGAGGTTGAGGTCGATGCGTTGACCCCGGCCGGTACGGAGACGTTCCCTCCGGAGGATCTGACGGAACGCGGGCGCGGGAACGATCTGCTCGACCAGACCGTGAGGGCGCTTCCGACCGATGTCGGCCTGCGCAGTCGGGAAGATGAGTCAGCCTCGGATACAACCGGAAAGGCGTCAGGCAACCCTGAAATACAGGGGGACGCGGACAGCCCGGCAGGAAATGCCGGTCCGGATGCGGAGCATGCCGCGGGCGACGGCGACAAGGTGAAGATATTCCAAGTGCTGGGGCCGGGCCTTTTGTCGGGGATGGCAGGTAACGACGCCTCGGCGGTCGCTTCTTACTCACTGGATGGCGCCCAGAACGGTTACGGACATCTCTGGCTCATGCTGCTCGCTACGCCGTTGCTGCAGGCGGTCCAATTCGCCAGCGCCAAAATAGGACGCGTGCAGCAAAAAGGCCTTGCCGAGATACTTCGGGAGCATTACGGGAGGAAGCTGGCGGTGCCGGCCGCCCTTTTGCTGATTGTCGCGAACATCGCCCTGATTGCCGCCGATCTGGTCGCCATCAGTGCCGGCCTGGAGCTGATAACCGGTGCGCACTGGGCCTGGTTCGCGACGCCGGTTGCCGTCAGCCTTTGGTATATCACCGTATATCAGAACTTTGACGCCATCAAAAAAATCTTCCTGGCGATGAGCATGGTTTTCGGGGCGTACCTGGTCACGGCGTTTTTCTCCAAGGCTGACTGGGGCGCCGTACTGAGCAACACTGTCGTCCCGCACGTGGATTTCGGCTTTGCCAGTATCAGTACGGCGGTCGCTTTGCTCGGGGCGACGATCTCGCCCTATACGATTTTCTGGCAGGTACAGGGAGAAAAGGAGGAAAAGCGCTCCGGTTCCCTGCAGAAAAAGTTCCGTCTGGCCGCCTTCGACATAGCCGCCGGTGTGGTCAGCGGTAACCTGATAGCCTACTTCATTATTGTCACGACAGCGGCCACGCTCTTTACCCATCACAAGCAGATCCACACGGCTCTTGATGCCGCCCAGTCCCTGGAACCGCTGGTCGGCCCCTTTGCCAAATACCTCTTTGCCCTGGGACTCATCGGGGCCGGACTCATAGCGATACCGGTGCTGCTGGCAAGCGCATCCTACGGCGTGGCAGGAACCATCGGCTGGCCGTCGGGCTTGTCCAAGAAACCCTGGCAAAACGAGGGTTTTTACCTGATCCTGACGGCAGGGTTGGCGGTAAGCCTGCTGCTGGCACTCATTGGCATCGATCCGGTGCACCTCATGTTCTGGGCGAATGTACTGCAGGGAGTGCTCTCCCCAGTCCTGGTCGTTTTGCTGCTGGTCATAGGCAACAGTCGGACAGTCATGGGCGAGGACAAGCTTGGAGTGGTGACCAATGCCGGGATGGTGCTGGCGGCGCTGGTCATGTTCGGCGCTGCCGCCCTGCTTTTCTACGGGTTGGCGACCGGACAGGGTGGCGGTTAGGGCGGCCGGTTCCGGGGAGCTGCCGTCCTAGCCGACCGTTTCCGGGAAATGCCGGGCAGCTGACTTGCCATTATTTGAGTAGGGGTGGACGGCCGTACCCTAAGCCGGTAACACACGAGTCTGGGGAGTTTTTGGGCAGCGTGACCCGCCGCACCAATTTTGGGTATCAAAGTCCGCCGTAAAGAGTTACTCTCCGCTTTTTCCTGCTGCTGCCTCAATTATTTTATCTCCAGGGGACCCTTTTATGAGTTGGATGACTATTCTCGGCATCTCCGTGGCGTTGGCCATGGACGCGTTTGCCGTGGCCTTGGCCACGGGAGCCGTTCTCAATCCCATGACGGGACGCCACCTTTTCCGGCTCGGTTTTCATTTCGGGCTGTTTCAGGCGCTGATGCCGATAGCCGGCTGGCTGGTCGGCATGACGGTGCAGAAATGGATCTCCGCGTACGGTCACTGGATCGCTTTCGTGCTGCTTGCCTTTGTCGGGGGCAGGATGATCTGGGAAGCTTTCAACGACCATGAGGAAAAAGCCGCGTCCGACCCCACGCGGGGGCTTACCATGGTGGTCCTTTCGGTTGCCACCAGCATCGACGCCCTGGCGGTAGGTCTGTCACTTGCCATGCTCAACGTCAGCGTCTGGCTGCCTGCGGCGGTCATAGGGGTGGTCGCCGGGGTACTGACCGTAATCGGCATGCTGCTGGGCCGGCGCCTGAGAGGAAACTGGGGCAAGCGCGTCGAGATCTGCGGCGGGATGGTGCTTTGCGGTATCGGGTTGAATATCCTCCTGCAAAATACCCTCCTCAAGTAGCAGCTTCCCAAACGTTTTACCGGCGCCCGAGGCACCCGTCACGTGAATATCCAGCCATCTTGAATAGAGCAGGCCTGGTGCTCCAGCGTATCTGTCCGCTGAAAGGGTGAAACAGACCAGCTCGCCGCGCCCGCTCCTCCATGAGCCGCGGTGCTCCTCACGCGCGTAGGACTGCCCGAGCGGGTTGTAGGGGAGCGCCGCCAGGTTGCCCTGTCCACCAGGGTTTCGATTGTGCTGGAGGGCGACAGCGCTTTGGTTCGCCTCAAAATAACCGACAACGGCAAGGGCTTTTTGCGCCAGAGCGCAGCGGGCCCGGCGGGGTCCGGATGGGGGCTCATCATCATGCGGGAGCGCGCAGATCTGGTCGGCGGCAGTTTCCAGCTTAAGACTGAGCCGGGCGCGGGGACCTCGATTATCATTGAAATCAAAGAGGGGAGCTAAGAGTTGTCGATTCTGGAAACTAAAGACGGCACACAATCTCGCAAGGACTGTGTGCCGTCTTTTTTTGTCATTTCAGGCAGTAGCTTCCGGTTAAGTCTTCGCAACCGGCAAAAAGCCCGTAGACCGGCCCTTTCAGAGGTTGTAACGTAGGGGCGAATCTTGTATTCGCCCGCTTTTGAATCAGTTGTGATGCAGCGGGCAGCGAAAACCGGGCGAACACAAGGTTCGCCCCTACGGGATTAGTGCCCACGTGCCAACCTGCATCGTTAAGCAAGGACTAAACCGGATACTACTGCATTTTAGGCGAAAACGGAGAACGAACCTTGCCTTCGCGACGCCTGAGCCGGCACTGAGTTGGGAGCCCGCCCACCGGTGCCACCTTTCTGCCTTCCGCTTTGTGAATCTCCTGCAGAGTCGGCAGTTTTAGACATGGTGGAGAGTTTTAGCGCTTCAGCGGAAAGAGAGACCTTGTCGCTACGCTGCCGGGGCGGCGCCACCCTCTGAGCCGTTCTGGTCTTTGGTTGAGTGTCTGGACCTACCGGACGGGCGGGCGTAATGGTTGCCGCGGCATATGCTGTAACGACGGGGCTGCGCCCCATTGAATTTATGTCCATCGGTTTCCCCCTTTCTTGCGCTAATGAATGTAGCACGGAGTTGCCTCAAACAAAAGCCCTACCTTCGTGCGGGTTCCCCCTCCCTGTCCCTCCCCCTCCGGGCCTGTGCGCCGAAGCCTACGGCGAAGGAGGGAGAGGTAGCTGCAGTATCGGTATCTTGCTGAAACAGAGAGTTACAAACAACCCAACGGCCATACATTGCGACCAAACGGCAACATAAGGCGACCTAACGGCGATTCATAGCGACCTAACGGCGACACAAGGCGACCAAACGACACCACTAAGCGATCTCACGCAGTCATGCCCTCTTAAACGACACCACTAAGCGATCTCACGCAGTCATGCCCTCTTAAACGACACCACTAAGCGATCTCACGCAGTCATGCCCTCTTAAACGACATCACTAAGCGATCTCACGCAGTCATGCCCCCTTAAACGACATCACTAGGCGATCTCACGCAGTCATGCCCACTTAAACGACATCACTAAGCGATCTCACGCAGTCATGCCCTCTTGAACTACATCACCAAGCGACTTCAGGCAATCACCGTTTTCTCGTTTGCCCGTTTTTAGTCGCCGAAGTCTTGGACCACCCCCATCCCCACCCCGGTCCTCACTGCTGTTAAGTTAAGGGCCTGGTGGTGTTTGGTCCCCCCTGTGGGAACAGGGGGGGAAGGCTCGCGTAACGAGGGGGCTCTTGCCCAGGCAAATCACCCCCCTGCCTCTCTGCGTTCGGCTTCCCCCCTATTCCATAGGGGGGACAAGGCACCGCCCCTCCACCGGATATTCCTGAACCTACCTGCAGTGACCCCGGCCCTCCACGTGAAGGGAAGGGGGCGTTTCATGAGTTTGAAATAGTCGGTGCGTCAGTGGCATTGCTTCATGGGACGGCGGGGTAGGGTGGCTAGGGCGGGTAGCTGATTTTTGAGGGCAGCTCACTGAGCGGGCTGCCACAATAAAAAACCCGGCTACGACGAGACCGCGCGTGAGGTCTCGACGTTGCCGGGATTCTGAAACAGCGGCAGCAAGGCGGGAAGCAGGTAAAGGGAGATCAGGTCACCATGATGGTTATGGTATGCGACCAGGGCCCCATTGCGTTGTTCCTTCCGATGATCCTGCAGCGGATGGAATACTCCTTCCCGGATTGGAAGCCGGACATAACCATCTGCGTGCAGTCTCCAAAGCTGTCCTTGTGATACCACCCTTCCTCGACCCTGGGATCGCCCTCGGTCACCCATATGTCATAGGTGTAGCTGCGCCGCTCGTAGGGGCAACTGGCTTTCAGGGCACCTTTTTGATCCAGATTTACGATCGTCAGATCCGGGATTTGCAGCTCGGTAGTATTGACCGAACCGGCTCGCCGCGGTTTGGAGGTCACTCCCATGGCTTCCAGAAGTGCGCTGTTATCCTTTTTCGTGGCACAGGCATAGTTGACGATCTTCTGCCAGGTGGAGCCCGCCTCCTCGCAGGCTGCAACGCGCTTCGCGATGTTTCTTCGGTCGCCGTGTATCGCTTCATTGTAGGTCGCCTGGTAGGTGTCTAT
>Ga0209123_1002946_pt1 | contig 13483 bp, 10 predicted proteins | sample BarGraIncu00431A_FD_184500 | JGI IMG/M metagenome (GOLD analysis project Ga0209123, IMG submission 184500) | Arctic peat soil microbial communities from Barrow, Alaska, USA - Barrow Graham LP Incubations 004-31A (SPAdes) (version 2) | ecosystem: Environmental > Terrestrial > Soil > Wetlands >...
AATGATTCAAGTGACAGCTGCTTAGAATATTACAAGGGTACAACCTACAACCAGCATGTGTGTGGTTGTTTTATTTTTGAATCTGCAAAAAATACCCAATTAATTGATTCTAAAAACAAACAAGTGCTCCCGAGTACTCGGGATGAATCGTCAATTCAAATTTCCTTGCACTTGTTTTAATTTGCAGGTTGATATCTTCTTATAATACAGTCCCGAGTGCTCGGGATGAGTTTTTCAGCAGACCCTAAGTAGTGCGCAATGGGAGCTCAATTGATAGAGACACTTCAGACAGTGAATGGCTACTTTTCTGAAAACGAACATCGTGTTGAAATTCAAAATTATTTATTGGAGGAAACACTCGTCCAACCCATTCTTTGTGAATCATACATATAGCTATTGCGATCTTAGTTTGCAATAAACTCCAAGATACTACCCGTCTCATATCCTTATTGCTGAAAGTTTTTCTTTATCTTCGCCATTCAGAACCAATCAACAAACTATGAAGTCGCTATTTTTTATCCTGATCTGCACACTACTGCACGTTTCTGTTTTTGCTGAATTATCCGAAAAGCAAATACCCCTGAAATGGGAACTTGGCTATGCCAAAACGGTTGGCGAATCACCTTCAAAATGGATTCCGGCCATAGTTCCGGGGGCTGTTCAACTCGACATTGCCAAAGCTGAAAAGTATGAACCTTATTTCTACGCCGAGCATTGGAAAGATTATCTATGGATGGAAGATCAGTTTTATACTTACCGCACATCTTTCCAGAAACCAGAGTTGGCTTCAGGAGAACGATTTATATTTATTTCCAAAGGTATTGATTACCAGTTTAAAATATTTCTGAATGGGATAGAATTGTTGAGCCAGGAAGGAATGTTTACCCCGGTCAATCTTGATTTAACGGATCAACTGAAGCCAAATAATGAATTGACGATACTTGTATTTCCTGCACCAAAAATTTATCCTAAGCCTGTTGACCGCTCGCAGGCCTCACATTCAGTTAAACCGGCCGTGAGTTATGGCTGGGATTGGCATCCGCGACTCATTCCCCTTGGCATTTGGGACGATACCTACCTTGAAGTTCAACCTGCCAGCTACATCAATGATTTTCATGTGAATTATACTTTGAATGAAGAACTTACCAACGCCAAACTGGATCTTCAGATTTCAGGCCGCAATCTGAAAGATCTTCCCTTTGTGTGGACTCTGAAGGATGATAATGGCAAAGAAGTATTGATATCGAAAGGCAAAACGACCCTTGATTTTCCAAATCCACAATTATGGTGGACCCATGATCATGGGAAACCAACTTTGTATACTTCAACGATTCAGCTTTTGGATGCCACTGGGAAAGTGATTCAGACCTGCGAATCGAAAATCGGTTTCCGCAGAATTAAACTAGTGATGAACGAGGGAGCATGGAACGAACCCGCCGGTTTCCCCAAGACACGAAGTGTTTCACCTGCTCAGCTGGAGATCAATGGCCGCAAGATATTCTGCAAAGGAACCAACTGGGTCAATCCTGAAATTTTTCCCGGCATCATTACCCGACAACGATACGATGAGTTGCTTAAACTGGCCAAAGAAGCCAATTTTAACCTCCTGCGTGTATGGGGTGGCGGTATTGTCAACAAGGAATCATTCTTTGAGTTGTGCGATGAAAAAGGCATTCTCGTGTGGCAGGAGTTTCCGCTGGCCTGCAACAATTACCCAGACGATGCACATTACCTTTCAATCCTGAAACAGGAATCGGCCTCCATCATCAACAGGGTTAAAAAACATCCGTCTCTGGCCTTTTGGAGTGGCGGTAACGAACTGTATAATGCCTGGAGCGGCATGACCGATCAGTCGCTGGCTCTGCGGCTGCTTAACAGTCAATGCCTCGAACTCGATCCCAACAGTCCTTTTATACCAACCTCTCCCATGATGGGCATGGCACATGGGAACTACGTCTTCCGCGATCTGGACAACAAAGAGGAGGTTTTCAGCAACATGGCACGGGCTCATTACACCGCTTACACCGAATTCGGGATGCCGGCACCTGCTTCAGTTGAAATATTAAAAACCATCATCCCGAAGGAAGAACTGTGGCCTCCAAAGGCCGGTACCTCGTGGGAAAGTCATCATGCTTACAACGCATGGGTTGGAAATACATGGCTTTGTCAAGACATTATTGAAGATTATTTCGGAGTTTCGAATTCTCTCGAAGAGTTGGTTGCCAATGGACAACTGATGCAGGGTGAGGGCTACAAATGTATTTACGAAGAGGCCAGACGTCAGAAGCCTTACTGTTCGATGGCGACCAACTGGTGTTATGATGAACCTTGGCCAACGGCGGCCAACAATAGTTTGATCAGCTACCCTGCCATTCCGAAGCCCGGATTTTATGCCGTAAAGAATGCCTGTCGTCCCTTGCTGGCCAGTGCAAAACTTTCTAAATTCAAATGGACAGAAGGTGAAACCTTTTTTGCCGATGTATGGATGTTGAATGATCTGCCAACAGAGGTGCCTTCAGGAAAAGTGAAAATCAAACTGGTAGCAGGAACTTCAGAACTTGTACTATTGAACTGGGATTTCGACGCAATGAAAGCCAATGTCAATCAGGCAGGTCCAACTGTCCGTTGTAAATTGCCGGCATGGAGTACTGACCGTTTTAAGGTAGTGCTTGAAGTGGAAGGACATCCTGAATATAATTCGGAATATACGCTGGCCTATCAGCCACGCACGGTGGAGCGCAAACGAACAACACCGGTCATGAATCAATAATAAAAAGAAGAGCACCGTCATCCTGAACTTGATTTGGGATGACGATGCTCTTTTATTGAAGGGGTCCTGTTCCTGATTACCCGGGACGGGATGACGGTGTGCTTAAAAATTAATTACAGGTAACATTGTCACCAAGTTCATTCCAGCAACGCCAATCACCATCTCCAAAAAGATGATTCGATTTAATATGACCATTGTAGGTGGTGGTACTCCACTCAATATTTACATCATTAAAATCATTGGCTACTCCGGTATTTTGATGAACATTGTAAAATGCATTCAGTGGACTGGCAGTTAATCCGTATTCAATATAACTGGTGTTAAACAAATCCACAGAACGGTCATCCTTTGTAGTCCTGATATAGGTGTCTTTGATATTACCAATGCCAGTTCCAACTACCTTCCAGTCGATCTGCAACATTGGTTCTGGAAACGCCATGCTACTGTTTAATATCCATTGGCCGCTTTTTCCGTCCAAGTTAGAAGTCCCTACAATCCATTTCCATTCAGGAATAGCATCGATACCTTCCCGGCTAATATACATCTCCCATTTAACGTCGGAAGTTTGCACCAAACCGGTGAGTCTTGCTTTATAGATAGCGCCGACAACATTAAAATTATAGGTCCATTCCCATGTATTGTTACCCAAATTAACAGGGGTGCTATTCACTGCAAGTTTGAAAGATGAAACAGGAACTACAAGGGTTACCCCAAGAATGAGGTTCCACACTCCTGCAATCGTTGCAACTGCATTCAGGTTACTTCTATCACCTACCGCAACGCCATTGACCTGATTTTCAATGGTTGCAGATTTTTGAGTGTTAAAATTGCTGAAATCAATGGTCATTGATGAGGCCGGAGGTAATATAGGTGCAGTTTGATTGTCCGTCTTTTTGCATCCAAAGAATAGCCCTGCCATGAGAACTATTGCCAATGAAATTGAATTTAATTTTTTCATAGAATTAAGTATTAAATTTAAAGTGTTAATTGATATCTATTAATATTTAACAACATCTGTTGTCATGATATTCCTTCAATGAATTCAATTATTTTTATCAATAGAACTTTAATAATTGTCAAAAATTGTAACGAAGTATAAATATTATACCACCAATGTAAATTCAGACTTCCAAGACCTTAAGCTGTAAATCAATAATTTAGCTGATATTCCTCGTAAATTGATACTGCAATATATTTGAATTTTCACAATGTTACGGTGCATCCTTGCGAGTTTTAAAGTGCTGAATATCAATACTAAAATATCGTAATCTATTCCGCATTTTTTAAAATGGCAGCACTATACTTTGCGATAGTCTTGGAAGTCTGAAATTAATTTGTCGAAGGCAAATGCTTGTATCCGGTATCATGCATGAGCATGAGAATAATATTAATCAGAAGAAAATCTATTCATTTTTAGCAAATTCCTAGGACAATATACGGAACCAATTAGTCAATAATTATAGGTTTATTGAACTGCAACTTTAACTGTAATATAGATTGAAACATTGGATGGATTTGCACCAATAAACAATATATTACTTCTACAACTGTAAATAATCGTCCATAGGACTGATTATCTATTTCAAACATCGTATATTTGCCACCATAAAACACCCAAATGATCGAACCTAAATTACTGGCAATGATAATTAGAAAACATCGAAAAGCAGCAGGGTTAAGCTAGCTTCAATTGGCTGAAATGGCAGGCCTGGGCAAGACAGTCGTTTTTGATATTGAAAAGGGAAAAGAAACTATTCAGATTGTCACCCTGCGTAAAATATTTACTATACTCAACATTAAAGTCCAGTTAACCAGTCCATACATGAATCAAATTATTTCATATGAGAACAGCTAAAGTATATGTAGATGATCAATATGCTGGAATCCTTTGTGAATCAGAGCTTGACAAAAGTTACCGATTCCAATACCTGGAAGGTTATTGCGGAGCTCCTGTTTCACTCACAATGCCTATAAACCAACCGATTTATCAATTTGAATCATTTCCTCCTTTTTTTGATGGATTGCTTCCGGAAGGTGGTCAATTGGAGGGCCTGTTAATGTTTGGGAAAATAGATCGCACTGATCTCTTTTCACAACTCATGATAGTTGGCAATGATTTGGTAGGCAATGTATCGGTCAAAGAGATTACTGCATGAACCGTTGCCCGATCACTTATGAACATTGTGGAGAAAGCCTTTACAGCGCTAAGGGGCTAAAGATGCTGTCTCCGGCATTGAAGCATCTTGCCATGATACCTTTACTGCGGAGGAATTAAGGGCTGAAGCCATGCTAATGGCCACTAAAATGTCTATCCAGGGCGTTCAACCCAAGCTGGGTGCAATATTAAATATCAAGGAGGGTACGTTTGAAATTACGGATGAAGGTGGAAAGTTCATTTTAAAGCCACAGCATCCTGAATTTCATGAGCTACCTCAAAACGAAGACCTCACCATGCGGCTTGCTGAAAGTATTGGAATAAATGTTCCCCTACACGGTCTGATCTATTCAATGGATCATTCGCTTACATACTTTATCAAGCGATTTGACAGAAAAGGCCAGAAAGATAAAATTGCAGTCGAAGATTTTACACAGTTGGCAGGCATGAACCGGGAAACCAAATACGATTATTCGATGGAGGAATTAGTGAAACTGATCGATGACTTTTGTACCTTTCCTGCCGTTGAAAAGTCAAAGCTCTTTAAATTTGTACTCTTCAATTTCCTTGTTGGAAATGAGGACATGCACCTCAAAAACTATTCAATCATAAGCTACAATGGGAAAGTTGAACTTTCGCCAGGCTATGACCTTCTGAATTCTTCCATCGTCTTAGAAGGTGAGATAGAGGAAATTGCCTTAACCCTTAAAGGAAAGAGAAGATACCTTGACAATGACTTACTCATCAATTACTTTGGCAAGGGTTGCTGTAAACTGAACAATAAAATCATCGAAAAAACTATCAAGACTATTCAGTCTGCAATACCTTCCTGGTTTGACCTGATAGACATCAGTTTTCTAACCGATGAGATGAAGGAAAAATACAGAACCCTCTTACAAAGTAGGATCAATAGGATTGGATTTGGAGCCGCCGAATAAGCAGTAATGGGTTTTAAAGTTTATAAATACATCGTATTTTTATTGCATTTAACCTTATTTTTCTAAATAAACTTATTAGTATCAATGAATTTCTATAGTTTGTAAGACTAAATTAAAAACCAACTGAGCAAAATCGTACAGATGCACCCTCCATACCTGCCATTCATGAGAGCCGACCGGTGCTGAAAATGTAGTATCAATTTTCATATTTTTATATAGTTTAGAGTGGTCTGTTAATTAATGAATCAACAAGCCTTTTGTTATTATTAAAATTCGAAGGGTATTTCTTGTGCCGGATATTTGTAGGCAGGATAGTAATAGGGGATATCTTTATGGATGACTATTTTACCCTTTCCTGAATAGGTATTTCCTGTCAGAGAAACTTCATCCCAAATTAACGTAACATCAGCATTCGGGTAACCAACAATACTTCCCCCCGTGAGTTCATCCTCTTCAATAGAGAATAATTTTACATTAATTGTGTCAGGTTTGAAGAAATCATTTCGTTTTATGTAATTCATTTTCAAAATAAACGTATAATCCGGTTCGTTGTGATCATGAAGCGAATTCATGTATTTGACCTTAAATACACTTTCATTACACGGTGCTTCAAGAGTATAGAATGAAGATTCAATCCAGACATAGGTATATTCATACATGATATCCCAAAACTTTATATTACAATTGGTACTTATGCTATTGGAAATGGGTTCAAGATGTACACAGTTTACCATATATGGGTTACCTTTACTAATTGCTTCTTCCTTTTTCTGACATCCCATCAAACATATAAGAAATAATAGTAGTATTGATAGTTGAGTAACTTCATTCCGTAGCATAAGATGTATGATTTATGATCTGTAAAGTTACAATTTAAAATCATTAAATAGATTGACATTTGGCATATTATCAATATACTTTTTCAAACTTTCAACTCCGATGTTTTTTAATAAAATGATAGTGTCAATAATTAAATACTTTCTAATTGAGTAAGAGATGGAATGGAATCATTCTGTCTATCAGCGCCTATTTAAAAACCAACTGAGCAAAATCGTATAGATGCATCCGCCAGACCTGCCATTCATGTGAACCGACCGGTGCTGAAAATGCAGCATGAATACCATGTTCTTTGAGAGATTCAAACATTGCTTTCATCCCTGGGTACATGGGTTCAAGGGTGCCACAGCCAATAAAAAAGAGCCTGTAGGAATTGTTGAATTGGATGGCATCTTTAAAAATACCATTGTAGTCAGTTTCTATTTCGAAGTTCGATTTCCCTCCCCCACTAAATGTGGCAACCGATCCAAATAATTCAGGATGTTCGAATCCAATTCGAAGCGCTTGTCCCGCTCCCATTGAAAGGCCTGCGATGGCTCTGTTTTTCTGATCGCTCAGGGTTCGGTAAGCAGAATCAATCATGGGGATCAATTCTTTGGTCAACAGGTCAGCAAATAGGTTGTCAGCGCCTCCGGGACTCAATTGATTTTTTGCTCCAGGACGCGGTGCATAACCATTATCCATCACGATAATAAAAGGCATCGCCTTCCCTTCAGCAAGCAGATTATCCATGATGAAATTTGCTTTCCCCTGCATCGTCCAACCCAACTCGCTTTCACCAGCCCCATGTTGCAGATAAAGGACAGGATACTTTTGATCTACATTCTTATCATATCCTGGTGGTGTGTAAATGAGGCACTTGCGGGTAGTTTGGGTGGTAGTTGAATAATAGAAATGCTGACGGACTTCGCCATGAGGCACCTTTTTTGGAAGATAGAAATCAAGCTGGTCATCTGGTATTTCTATCATGCTAGTCCATCTTCCCCATCCGAAATAATGTCCGCTGCCGGGGTAGGTAACTTTTGCACCGTCAATGCTGATCTCGAAGTAATGCATCCCCGGTCTGCATGGGTTGGTTGTCAATGTCCAAATACCATCGCTGTTCTTTTCAAAATTATACTCCTTGGCACCCAAAGCCATCTCATCACTGAGGTTGATTAGTTTCACTTCTTTGGCAACCGGCGCATTGATCATAAATGAGGCTCGTTTTTCGCTGTCAACAGTTGGCTCTTTCATCAGCTGTGCATGAGCGCTGAAGAGCATCGAACACAAGATGCAGAAAAGAATAATTAATTTATTGATTTTCATATGAATTTAAAATTTAAACACATAGACACATAGTTCACATAGAAACATTTAAACATTTAAACTATTTGACCTATGTACCTATGGACCTATGTGTTTAGTTTTATTTTTTAACCTGGAACTGATATTTACCTGATTCAACATCTAATGTGATCATATCTTTTACGGCAGATACAAACTTTACTCCCTTTGACTGATTGATTGAATGACCACTTTCTTTCAAACTATTAATATCACCTGAAGGCACAACTACAGTTGCTTTACTTCCGACAGGCACAGTGATTTCCATCAATAACTGACCTTCCTTATTCCTCCATTTAATACCTGCCTTACCATAAGAAGTGTTGGTTTGATAGCTCACAAAATCAAGTGCATCAACAGGTTGCGGTTTAAAAATGATGTGACGGTAACCCGGTTGATCAGGGTCGGCATTCATGCCCGCGAGGTTACGGTAAAACCAGGTAAGACCACCACCAAACATAGGATGGTTTTGTGAACTTTTGCCGTTCCAGTCCTCCCATGTTGTAGTTGCGCCCTGTTCAATTCCATAACCATAGCTTGGCTGTGTACGTTTGTTTAGAGCCTCGTAAGCCAAATCATTCATGCCGTTATCCGCCAGTACTTCAAAGAAAAACTGGGTACCAAAAATACCGGTATCTAAATGGCCATCGTTCGATTTGATATCAGACTTAAGTGCAGCTACAACTCTCTCATACTGATTGGCTGGAACTCCCATTTTCAAGGCAAATATATTCCCTCCAGCTTTTCCGTAAGTACCATTTTTGGAATCATAGAACTTTTTATAAAAGGCCTGCCTTGTTGTTTCGGCAAGTTCAGCATATTGTTTTGCTTCGTCAGGTTTATTCAACGCTTTGGCTGTCTGGGCAGTCAGGTCGGCACAGCGCCAGAAATAGAAGGTATGTACCAACTTATCGGATGCCTTTTCACCCGGTGCAGACCATTCACCCAGATTAAACCATTGCAGAGGCTTTCCATCTTTCCCTGTTCTTTGTGAAAACATAATTCCATCCTGATCGACCCAAGACTGCATGTAACGGATGTATCCTTTCATCCCTTCATAATTATCCTTCAACATGTCCAAATCACCATAATGAAGATAAAATTCCCAGGGCATAATCGAGATTGCAGCTCCCCATGCCACTCCGCCACCACAACCGGGTTGCCAGGGCGCTCCATTGGGAACGTAGCCGGTAACAAGATCCTGAGCACCGAGAATATCCTGTATCCATTTGTGATAGAATGATCTGGCATCGAAGTTGTGCATCACGGTCACACATGAAACCTGTCCATCGCCCGTATATCCCGAACGCTCCCTGTGTGGACAATCACTTGCAAGACCTCCATGCATATTGTCCATTTGGCTGCGTTTCCAAATTTTATTGATGTCGTTGAACAATTGATTGGAAGTTTCAAATGTGGCAGATTCTTCCACGTTAGTATTCACAGCTTCAGCCCTTAGGTTTTCAATCTTTAATTCTCCCGGCCAGTTGGTAATCTCAACGGCGCTGAATACAAACCAGTTAAACCTTGCCGCATACGATTCGGGAGTCCCTCCTTTACAGATGTAAGAATTATCTCCCGAATACATGTTGGCAAGATATTTGATCTGAATCTTTTGGCCAGCCACCCCTACAATATTGTTCAATCGAAGCCAACCTGAAATCTCGACCCCAAAATCCACTTTATAGGTGCCTTCTGCTGTTTTTACGATTGACTTGGGAGCAATACTTAGGGTAACTCTGTCTGTTTGAGAAGTATGTGCAACCAGCTTACCTTCGGGAGCCTTTCTAGTTACAACAGCTTCCCAGGCTGAATCATCGAATCCTGAAGTACACCAACCAGGTTGTTCCAGCCGTGCGTCATATTGTTCACCGTAGTACACCATGTCCATCAGGATGGCGCTTTTGGATGCTTTCCAACTTCGATCGCTCACAATCACATCCTCTGTTCCATCGGTATAAGTGATATGCACCTGTCCAAGGAAACGGGGAGAACCATAGGCGGCAGTCCAGAATTTGGAAGGATTGTAAAACCCATTTCCAAGAATGCTGCCTATCACATTGAGTCCCTTGTGCAATTGACTGGTAATATCATAAGCCAGATACATGACTTTGTATTCGCGAAAGTTGTCAGGCAATGATATCCCTGCATCAGCCAATTCTGGCCGTTTACCATAGTTGGTTTGATTGGGGACCAGCACATCATTACCCACTTTCTTTCCATTCAGATATAATTCGAAATAACCAAGGCCTGTCACATAAGCCACCGCACTGGCTACTTTCTTTTCAATCTTAAATTCTTTCCTAAACATAGGAGCCGGAGGGGGTAATTGAGCAAGCGGAGCATCCGGGTAAGGCCCTTTTGGCAAAGCTTCCTCCCCCTGCCAGGGAGCACCAATCCATTGAGCTTTCCAGTCGGTCGGCTGAAGCAATCCCATTCTCCACATGGAAGCCTCGCTCCATTTTGAAATTTTTCCTTTTCGGTCCCAAACCCTGACCTGCCACCAGCATTCTTGCCGGGAGATAAGCGGTCTGCCATTGTATTCAATACGGGTTGACTCATTGGAATTGATCTTACCACTGTTCCATAAATCAGCTTTAGGAAGTGAACCGGTTGAAGAAGCCACCCTGATTTCCCAGGCCGTTTGAACCTGTCCACGTTCACCATTTCCTGCAAGATTGATCCATGCAAGGCGGGGTTGTTGAACATCAACCAGGGGTGAGTTTTCCAAATATTCACACGTAAGGTGCGTGGGGCTTAGTTTTGCGTCTGCCACATGAAAGACGATACAGGAAATCAGCAATAGGGCGATTCTTAATTTCATAAGTTTAAAGTCTGTTAGTTTATCAACTCAGGAGACTACTGACTGGGTGACTTGGAGTCACCCAGTCAGTAACCCACCGAGTCTAAGAAAATATAAAAGTAGTTAAATTTCAATTATATATTCATACTTGTAAAATTTATAAATAAGTTATCAAGTGCATTTTTAATGAAGGACTATTTTCCACTCCGCTTGCTTTCCAACTTGCCGAAGGCCTACATTTTAATAGTATAGAAATGGATACGCCCATGCTTACGAATTGAATTAACCTGTTTTATTTTCACATTTATTCTTTCATCTTATCCTCAATCTGTCACTGCGGAGACAGTAAGCTGCAGCTACGATTCATAGAGTTCGTACATCGCTCGTGCAATGCTCGTATATCATTTATATATCTTTTCATTACACAAATGATATATTAATTAAGCAAAAACGATGAAAAAACCAGATGAATTGGAGAGAGAGCATGACTGGAAAACTTCTGTCAATAATTCAACTGAAATGAATTCAGGGTAAAAATAAAAGGCTGAAAAACTATACGCACAAGTGTTTGAGGTAGTTAATCGCAAATCGGTCAAGGATAATCAAAAGATCAAAGGATTGAAGAAAAGTCGGAGAGCTGAGCACTTCTCCAAAATTGATTGGATGAAGAATAAGTTATGTAAATAGCCCTGAAAAAGTTTAAACAGTTTCTTAAAGCAATGAATTAGTTAACTTAATATCAACCATTTAATAACTTCAGGAATAAATAATTTCAGAAATTATTTCTGCTTAAATAATATTTGTTTTGAATAGGATGACAATGTAATGGAGGCGCTATCCTTAGAAAAGAGAGGGGTCAATACTGTCTGATTGTTTAATAGGAATGCCCCACTGTCAGCAATGTTTACCCTGTCATCTTTTCCAATATTTATTTCTTGTTTGGTATCCAATCCAAGGATAAGTGGACCGTATTGGAGTGTATAATAACCCTTTACAGAATGGAGGTTATGGGTTGGAATGCGTTTCACTGCCTGTTCAAACCGAAGCATCAACCGATCACCTTGAACTGGTTGATAGGTCAGGGTCATGAAACTATTTTTCATGGAAGTCTCAAGTAGCTTACCATTTAACGCAAGTGATGGTTTTTCAGCCCATCGGGGTATGAAAATTTTAAATACAGCTGGCGACTTAAGCTGTGTGTTTTTAATTTCCCAGTTAATTTCACCTTTGAACGGATAGCCTGAATGTTCGGTCAGTTCAAGTTGGCCTGAGGACAGTTCAAGAAGGGCAGAATTGGATTCATAAAAATTCATGTAAACGGTATCTGCGTTGGTGAAATACAGATATTGTGCTGCCCTTGACAAACCTTCACCACCTCGCATGGTGCAACACCAATGCGCTTCCTGCACCTTTCTTTGAAGTAGCGGACTACCGGCACCCGAACATGAATTGCAGCCAAAACCTCCATTGTAACGTTGGGTAGCGCCTATTCCGTTATAATAAATAAGCTGCGCATCTTCCAGATAGGAAGGCTTGCCGGTATAGCGCCATAAATTGACAGCAAGAATATAGGAGTCAATAATGGCGCATGGTTCAGTCCACAATGGACGCTGAAACCAATTGTAGTTTTCATAGTTTTCTGTCATGCCCTGTTCACGGTATAGCTTGTACCTGCTTTCGATTTCGGGGATCAGGCTTGGTTGATGAGATATTTCATAATATCGCGACAATGCTCTGAGGGCGGTTAATGTAGCATGGGTCTGAGCTTGTATTTGAAACAAATCCATTTTCAGAAACAGCTGGATCATTTCCTCAATAACCGGTTTAAGCTTTTCATTTTTGGTCACCCCGTAAGCTTGTACAACGCCGTCGAGGAATATAAAATCACAACCGATATCACTTGAAAGGACCCAGTTATTGACTGGATTGGTATACCTGGAACCCGAATATTCACCACTGTGCACTCTCTTTTTAGGATCAATAGGATAGTTTGAAAGGTGCATACCCTGAGTGGGTATCACCAAACTGTCCACCATCAGGTTGATCATTGCCAGAACTTTGGCATCCTGTTTCCAGAGGTAATATTCGCACAAACCTCTTAATACCCAGCCATTGGAGGATAATTGCTGTTCATCAAGAATTGAACGGGGCGGTATATCACCAAAATAACCTTTTCGGTTAAGGTGTTCAGGGAATCGTTTAATAATTTCATCCAGGTACTGAGGTGTTTTTTTTGAAGCCTGAGCATCCAGCGTCAACCCCAAAACTGTTCTGCCTTCAAAATCACCTGGCCACCAGTTGCTTTGCTGATTGGTACGAAAAACACTGTCAGGCTGATATTTACCTTCTTCAAGCCTGTTGAAATTGAGGGATATTCGATTTTGCAAATCACCAAGCACTTCCATATTCCTCCATTGCACAGGTTCGGGAACAGAAGGTTTCAATTCCATTTTATTGGTACATTGAATTAAAAATGTACTTGCGATTATTAAAATCAAATACTTATTCATCATATAATAATTTTCCTAATTTAATTTTACCAAAGATAGCCTGATTATAAAACTTTGGTAAAGTTATTAGATTTTTGGTAAAGTTAATTGACTACAACTTTTACTTTTCCCCACTTTACATTACGGTGAATAGGCATATTTGTT
>Ga0209123_1002948_pt1 | contig 13479 bp, 13 predicted proteins | sample BarGraIncu00431A_FD_184500 | JGI IMG/M metagenome (GOLD analysis project Ga0209123, IMG submission 184500) | Arctic peat soil microbial communities from Barrow, Alaska, USA - Barrow Graham LP Incubations 004-31A (SPAdes) (version 2) | ecosystem: Environmental > Terrestrial > Soil > Wetlands >...
AGAAATAATAAATCCGGTAAGTACTGTAAGGTGACTTATTGAAGTTAATATTGGATTTGAAGCATATTGGAAAGGCGTGAAAAGTTTATTTGAAAAAAGCAATGCCGGTAAATTATAGTACAACATCAATCCTAAAATAATACCTATACTGCCGGATAGAATTACAAATAAGCTTAGATTAATCGACTTCTTTTTCAGCAACACCGGAATTCTGGCATATAAAATAAAAAATATAAAAAAAGACAACGAATAGGCAATTAAACCAATCAGAGCCCAAATTTCGTTGTAAATTGGCTGTTTGGGTTCAACAAATGAGAATAAATATGCTCCATTTGTATCGCTGACAGCAAATCTATCGGTTTTTGTACCATTCAGTAGTTGGATTTGTTTATCTAAGGTAAAACCACTGGCAAACGAATTGACTAATTCTTCATTTTCGTAGGGATAATTATTCTTTAATTTAATCAAAGCCAGAATTTTGACCTTTTTAAATGAAATAGTTTTACCTAAACAGACAGCATTTGAGAGCTGAATTAGTTTCCAATCAGTTGATTCAGGAAGCAATATATTGGAAGTTTCCAACTGATTATCCGACCAGAAAACTAAATTGTTTTTGATGTAAACATAATAATATATATCATCATTTTCAAACGGAAGATGACTTAAAGAATCGACCGGAGCGTGTGAAACAATATTCTTAATTTGGTTCAGCGTACCATTTGCTAATTCTTCTTTGTGATTGAGCTGATGCTCAAATTCCGAAATTCTAATTGCATGATCGGGTGAGTTTTTGTAGTAATATCCACTGACCATGCCTGTCAGCAAGAATATTAGCAAAGCTACAAGCAAATAATAAGTATTCCTCTTTGTGTTTTGTTTGTCTTTCATTATTCGTGATGATAAGGTTCACCCTTTAAAATTGTCATGGCCCGGTATAATTGTTCAACAAAAATCAAACGGATCATTTGATGTGAAAAAGTCATTGACGACATTGATATCAATCCGTTAGAACGTTTGTATATTTTATCAGAAAATCCATATGGTCCACCTACTACAAAAACCGTGCGTTTTATCGACGAGAGCATTTTCCTCGCTATAAAATCCGAAAAACTAACTGAAGTAAACTGTTTCCCTTTTTCGTCTAACAAAACAACATCATCGGTTGGTTCCAATTGTTTTAATATTAAATCGCCTTCTTTCTCAAGTTGTTCGTTAACAGACAGATTTTTCGTGTTTTTTAATTCAGGTATAGACACAAACTCGAAAGTGGTATAAAACTTCAATCTGTTTTGATATTCTTCCTGAAGCTTCAATAAGTTTGAATCTGTAGTCTTTCCAACGGTTAAAAGTATTATTTTCATTGATTTAATTCAATTTATCCTTTTCTGGCTTGTTATTTGCTCTGAATAAAAATGAGACAAATAATAGGTTGCTATAAATAAAATAATGTATTTTTGTATCAAGTTTTTAAATATAATGCAAATATGGCATTTCTTAACGAGATATCAATCCAAAAAAAGTGTTTTTTGCAAAAATCATATTCAATATGAAAACTTTTAAACTTTTTCTTCTTTTTTCGAGTCTTTTTTGTCTGATTCAGATAAATGAAGCTCAAACTTCAGAAGTGCCGGCCGATATTATTACTGCACTTAATGAAGGAAACTCTGGCCAGATTTCGATAAAGTTGAATAACAATGTTGAGCTGGTTATTGATTCTAAAAACGATGTATTCAGCAAACAACAAGCATCCGGTATTATTGCCGATTTCTTTAAAAAAAATCATGTAATCAGTTTTCAATTGCTACATAAAGGCAATAAAGATGCTGCAAGTTTTGTAATTGGAACACTTAAAACTGTAAACGGTAACTTCCGTGTTTATGTTTTAACCCGAAAAAATGAAATTCAACAACTTCGAATTGAACCCTCAAATGACTAACGATTTCGATCAACTTATTTCACTTTGGTTTGCCGAAGATATTGGCGATGGCGACCACACCACACTCTCTTGTATTCCTGCAACAGCTATTGGAAAATCACAGTTAATAATCAAAGAAAATGGCGTTTTAGCCGGAGTTGAAGTTGCCCGAAAGATTTTCCAAACCTTTGACCCCGAATTGCAAATGACCGTTTTTATACACGATGGTGCTGATGTAAAAGTGGGGGACATTGCATTTGTGGTGGAAGGAAAAATACAATCCCTGCTTCAAACAGAGCGACTAATGCTGAATATCATGCAACGAATGAGTGGTGTTGCAACCCGTACGCGTGAATATGTAAAAGCACTGGAAGACACTAAAACCCGTGTGTTGGATACACGTAAAACAACTCCCGGTCTACGTTTGCTTGAAAAAGAAGCAGTGAAAATTGGAGGCGGAGTGAATCACAGAATCGGGCTTTACGATATGATTTTACTGAAAGACAACCATGTGGATTTTGCTGGAGGAGTTGCTCAAGCCATACAGCGAACCAAAGCTTATCTGAAAGAAAAAGGTAAAGACCTGAAAATAGAAATCGAAGTCCGTAACTTTGATGAATTGGCTCAGGTTATGGCCGAAGGTGGTGTCGACCGCATTATGCTGGATAACTTCACCCCTGAAAATACCCGCAAAGCCGTTGAAATTATTGGAGGAAAATATGAAACCGAATCATCTGGCGGTATTACTTTTGAAACGCTGAAAAAATATGCCGAATGTGGCGTGGATTATATTTCGGTAGGTGCATTAACTCATTCTGTAAAAAGTCTGGATATGAGTTTTAAGGCAGTATAGTTAGTCAATAATTTATAGTTAATAGTTTATAAAAGCCCGCGAATCGAGAATTTGATTCGGGGGCTTTCATTTTAATATGTTGTTATGACATTTTAATGAAACATGTGAATGCTTTTTTCAACGCTATTTAAATTATTTTCAGATAACTCTTGGGTTTTTAAATAACAATCTTTATCTTTACGCAGAAATTATATTTATTGTATTGGCTTGATAAAAATAATTGAACTTAAATCAGGATATTGCACAATCAATTTACTCACTATAACTTCAAATTTAAATTATTTACATCCATGAAAAATTACTTTAAATTCAATTTGACCGGACAAAAGCTATTTCCGGTTTGGCTAGCGTATCTGGTTTTATTTATGATTCCTTACATTGTACTTATTACTCAGGGAATGAAGATGATTCAACCAGGTGGTGGAGATTATTCTGCATATGGTTATATTTTACCTTCTATTCTTTTTCTAATGCTGGTAAATTTTGCAATTACTTACTTCATTGCTAAACTCACTATCGAAGGGATTGAATTCAAAGAAAAGCCGTTGGTTTTTAATGCTACATTCGGTCGTTTTGTGGTTGTTATTTTAGTAGGATTATTTTTTTCAATCATTACACTTGGTATTTATATGCCCTGGTTTATCAGGAATGTATACCGATTTTTTGTTGATAATTGTTCTCACAATAATAATCCTTTTGAATTCAAAGGAAAAGGTGGAGAATTGTTTTTAATCTTTCTGATTACTTTTATTATACCCTATGTGATTATTATTACAATCAGCACATTATATACATTAGCAAATTCGTCTTTAGCTTTGAGCGGATTATTTCAATTAATTACACTTTTTGTAATGATACCTTACATGTATTACTTTTATAAATGGATGGTTAATCTCAGATATAAAGGTTACAGCATTGTTTGGGAAACAGATTCGTTAGAAGCATGTGGTAAAATTGCCGGACAAATTGGGTTATGTGTTATTACATTAGGTATTTATACTCCTGCTGCGGTGATTAAATTGTACAAATACTTTGCCGAAAGAACGGTTGCAATAAGCGAAACCGGTAAGAAAAAATTCGATTATGATATGGAGTTAATGCCTGATTTTCTGTTCCTTTGGGGTCAAACGTTACTAATCATTGTAACGCTGGGTATTTACTATCCGTGGGCATCCTGCAAAATGGTTGCAAGGATTTTAGGAAAAACATCGTTGGAAGAAACAGAAGCTGCCTGACATAAGCACAATATAAAAAGAAACGCGAACCGGTTAAATCGATTCGCGTTTTTTTTATTGAACATCGTATTAAACAACCAACAAACGTAAATTTAATTGTCGCTATACCAAATAGTATTTAAAATTGTCGCTAGCAGGTTAATAATGATTTATCACATTTATACAAAGCAAACTTTCATGTGTTTCAAACATAAAAATATTTATGAAAAGCTTGTTAGTTTTATTATTGTCGTTGATATCGTTATCCACTTTTAGTCAAAGTGCAAATAAAAAAAATGCGGGAACTGCACCTAGCCACAAATATATTTTGAAAGTGGTTAACTTTGACCAACTTCAAACTATTCTCAAAAAAAATGATAACAAATTGTATGTGGTCAATTTCTGGGCAACATGGTGCAAACCATGTGTTGCTGAACTACCGGGATTTATGGCAGTAAGCAAATCGTATCGTTTCAATCCACAGTTCAAAATGATTCTGGTAAGTATGGACAATTCGATTGAAATTGATTCGCGTGTCAAACCATTTTTAGTGAAAAACAATATACAGGCAGATGTTTATATTTTAGACGACAACAAACGGATGAACGAATGGATTCCTGCTGTCGACAAAAACTGGAGTGGCTCCATTCCTGCAACGGTAATTTATCGTAATGGAAAGAAACTGGCTTTCAAAGAAAATGAAATAACAAGAAAACAATTAGTCCAATTAATTAGAAACTATTTATAAAACAAGAATTATGAAAAGAACAGGATTTATAGTAAGTGCATTAGTATTACTGATGTTCTTAATGCCGGCTTTGGGTCAGCAAATGAAAAAAACATCCGAACACAAAGGGTATAAAATTGGCGACGTTGCTACAGACTTCAGATTGAAAAATGTAGACAATAAAATGGTTTCTTTATCCGATTTCAAGTCGGCTAATGGGTTTATTGTCGTTTTTACCTGCAATCATTGCCCTTTTGCTAAAGCTTATCAGGACAGAGTCATTGCTTTGAATGAGAAATATGCTTCAAAAGGTTATCCGGTGATTGCCATCAATCCCAATGATCCGAAGTTGGAACCGATTGACAGTTTTGAAGGCATGCAACAACGGGCAAAAGAAAAAGGATTTAAATTTCCATATCTGTTCGATGACGGTCAGAAAATTTATCCGCAATACGGTGCCTCACACACTCCCCATGTTTTTGTGCTGAATAAAGAAAATGGTAAAAACATTGTGCGATATATGGGTGCCATCGACGATAATTATGCCAATCCGAAGGATGTAAGCCATAAATATGTAGAAGCTGCTGTTGATGAATTACTGGCAGGCAAACCTGTTGCACAAGCAACCACAGTGGCTATTGGTTGCAGTATTGTAACAGCAAAAGACTAATCATTTACTTTGTAATCTAAAAACGCGAACCGTTACAATCGATTCGCGTTTTTTTAAGTCCTACAAGGGGGATTTAGTGGGCTACTAAAACTGATTTACCAAAGCAGCTACTTCATCTAAAATCAATTTTGAAAAGTCAGCTACTTTCATGGTTCCTTTGTCGCCTTCACCCTGACGGCGTACAGCAACTTCGCCATTTTCAGCTTCTTTTTCACCAACAATAAGCATATATGGAATACGTTTCAATTCGTTATCACGGATTTTACGACCGATTTTCTCGTTACGATCATCCACTGTTACACGAATATCCTGTGCGTTCATTTCCTTGGCAATCTGGAAAGCGTAGTCGTTGAATTTCTCGCTGATTGGAAGTATCACAACCTGATCTGGCGTTAACCACAACGGAAATTTACCGGCAGTATGTTCAATCAATACAGCCACGAAACGTTCCATCGAACCAAACGGTGCACGGTGAATCATTACCGGACGATGTTTTTGGTTATCATCACCGGTATATTCCAACTCAAATCGTTCAGGCAAGTTATAATCCACCTGAATAGTTCCTAATTGCCATTTACGACCGATAGCATCGCGTACCATAAAGTCCAGTTTTGGACCATAGAAGGCTGCTTCGCCATATTCTATTTTGGCTTTCAAACCCTTTTCCTTACAAACTTCTATAATTGCATTCTCAGCTTTTTCCCAGTTTTCGTCAGTACCGATATATTTTTCTTTGTTATTCGGATCACGCAACGAAATTTGAGCTTCGAAGTTTTCAAATTCCAACGCTTTGAAAATAATAAAAATAATATCCATTACTTTCAAAAACTCATCTTTTACCTGATCGGGACGACAGAAAATATGCGCATCGTCTTGCGTAAAACTACGTACACGAGTCAATCCATGAAGTTCGCCACTCTGTTCGTAACGATAAACTGTACCAAACTCAGCCAAACGAACCGGAAGTTCTTTGTACGAACGAGGTTTGAATTTGTAAATCTCACAGTGGTGAGGGCAGTTCATCGGTTTCAACAGGTATTCTTCACCTTCTTCGGGAGTATGAATCGGTTGGAACGAATCTTTACCGTATTTAGCGTAGTGACCTGAAGTCACATACAATTGTTTGTTACCAATATGCGGTGTCATAACCTGTTGGTAATCGAAACGACGTTGGATTTTTTTCAAGAAGTCTTCCAGGCGCAATCGCAATGATGTTCCGCGTGGCAACCACATCGGAAGTCCTTTGCCCACCATTTCGGAGAACATAAATAATTCCAATTCTTTACCGATCTTGCGGTGGTCACGTTTTTTAGCTTCTTCCAGCAATACCAGATACTCATCGAGCATTTTCTTTTTTGGGAAAGTAATACCGTAAAGACGGGTCAACATCTTGCGTTTTTCGTCCCCACGCCAGTAAGCACCGGCTACACTCAACACCTTGATAGCTTTAATATCGCCTGTATTCGGTAAGTGTGGTCCACGGCATAAATCGGTAAAATTACCTTGTGTGTACAATGTAATTGTTCCGTCTGCCAACGCTTCAATCATTTCTGTTTTATATACTTCGCCAATATCGCCAAAACGTTTCAGCGCATCGGCTTTACTTATGTCGCTGCGAACAATGGCTTCTTTACGGGCTGCCAGTTCGAGCATTTTAGCTTCGATAACCTGTAAATCACCTTCTTTAATGGATACCTCACCCGGATCTACATCGTAGTAGAAACCGTTTTCAATAGCCGGACCGATACCGAATTTAATGCCCGGATACAACTCCTGAAGGGCTTCGGCCATTAAGTGAGCAGACGAATGCCAGAATGCATGCTTGGCTTCTTCATCGTCCCATTTGTGCAATTTAATGGCTGCATCGGTTTCGATGGGGCGGGTTAAGTCCCAAATTTCATCATTTACTGTGATAGCCAGCACTTCTTGTGCTAATCGGGAGCTGATACTTTCAGCTAGTTGCAGTCCGGTTATGCCTTTGGCAAATTCGCGTACCGAACCGTCGGGGAATGTTACTTTAATCATACGTTTTTGAACCTTACAAATGGTTTTAAATTTTGAGTTGCAAAGATAAGATATTTAGACCGAAAATGATATCAAAAAAACTGTTTGATAAACAAAATATCAACCTGAATGAACAAAAGTAATTATTTTGCGTTAAATGACACAAATGTAATAGTTCGCTAAAATAATAGTTATACTTTTGTAACCAATTTCAAAATCTTATAAAAAATGAACGATATCGAAACTGTCTCTATTGACCGAATTATTGAAAATCTTATTTACTTGCATCCATTGATTTCAAAAAGTTTGACACGTTCAATCAAAACTAAAACGAACCTGAATCCAGGGAGTTTGTATATTTTAGGTATGCTTAATAAATACGAAATGCTTTCTATGTCTGAGATTGGTTGCAAATTATCCATGCCTAAACCGCATGTTACTGCTCAGGTGGATAAACTCATTTCTGAAGAAATGGTGGAACGGCTTTTTGACCCCAACGACAGACGCATTGTAAATATCCGAATGACAGAAAAAGGCAAGGAAGATTTTATTGCTATAAAACAAGAAGTTAGTCAGGATATGCGTGAGCGCATTGAAAAACTGGACGATCAAAAACTTAGCACATTATCCAGTTCAACACAACTGGTTCGGGATATTTTATCCGAAATTTTGACAGATTCTCATTCAACTTCATGTAACAAAAATTAAAAAAATAATAAACTTAAAATTTAAAGGTATGGCTCAAAAGAAAAAGGATTTAAAGATTTACATTCCGCTAACAGCGGTGATTTTATTAGTTTTGGTAGGTGCAATTTATTGGTATATTGATTATTCGAAATATATCAAAACCGATGATGCTTTGATTTCATCCGATGTAGTTTCTGTTAGCCCAAAAATAATGGGACGAATAAGCAAATTATATGTTGAAGAAGGGGATTCGGTGAAAAAAGGACAATTGATAGCTGAACTTGATAGCACAGATATTATGGCTCAAAAGAAACAGGTTGTTTCCGGAAAAGCTCAAACTGAAGCCAACAAAGCTCAGGCTGAAGCTAAATATAAATTCGACGAAATGAATCTTAAAGTGCTTCAAATAGGTGTGGATAGAGCAAAAGAAGATTTTGACCGTACAAAAACTCAATTTAACGGCGGCGTAACCACAAAAGAACAATTTGATCATGCTAAAAAGACATTTGAAGCAGCTCAGGCGCAACTTGAAGCTGCTCGATCTCAATTATTAGTTTCAAAATCTATGATTAAAACTGCAGAAACTGCAGTTGAAGGTTCAATGGCCCAAATTGGTGTTGTCAATACTCAATTGAATAATTCGAAATTGTATTCACCGGTTGATGGTATTGTGGCAAAACGTTGGTTGCTCCCAGGTGATATTACTCAACCCGGTCAGTCAATCTATACTATCAACAACAACAGCATATTCTGGATTACTGTTTATCTGGAAGAAACCAATATTCAAAATTTGAAAATTGGTCAAAAAGCAATTTTTTCGTTGGATACTTATCAGGATGTGGTTTTTTATGGAAAAATATTTACAGTAGGTTCAACAACAGCTTCACAATTTTCATTGATTCCACCTAGCAATGCATCGGGCAATTTTACTAAAGTAACTCAACGTGTGCCTATCAAAATCTCCATTGACGGAACTGAAAAAGGCAACAAATTAGATACTTATAAGTTACTGACCGGAATGTCAGCTGTTGTAAAAATTATTAAATAAAAATGCGTAAAGTTCCAATTACACATAAAATTCGCAGGAAACTACGAAACTCTGACTCGTCATTCCATCCCAAAAGCAAATATTATAAATGGTTTGTTTTGGGAAATGTGATGCTCGGGACGTTTATGGCGGTTCTCGACAGTACGATTGTGAATGTTAGTTTACCGAAAATCATGTCGTCATTTGGCGTGGGTTTATCCACTATTCAGTGGGTTATTACCGCTTACATGCTTTCAATGGCAGTCATGTTACCAGCATCGGGTTGGCTGGCTGACAAGTTCGGATATAAAAAGATGTATTTCTGGGGATTATTTCTGTTTACATTAGGCTCGTTATTGTGCGGAATGTCGAACAATGAAACCACGCTGATTATGTCACGAATTCTGCAGGGACTTGGTGCCGGAATGATTCAACCACTTGGTATGGCCATTATTACAAGGGAATTTCCACCACATCAACGTGGTGTGGCACTTGGATTTTGGGCAATTTCGGCAGCTGCTTCGGTTTCTTTCGGACCAATTATTGGAGGTTATTTGGTCGATAATTTCAGTTGGCAATTGATTTTCGATGTAAATGTTCCCGTCGGAATTGCAGCTTTGTTGTTTACCGTGGTTATTCAGCGTGAATTTATACATCCTACTGCACGAAAATTTGATTTAATCGGATTTATTTCTGTGGTTGTTTTTCTTCCGGTTTTGCTGTATGCACTTTCAGAAGGAAATGCACAAACAAATTCTGAAGGTTGGTCAGCACCCTATATTTTGATCTGTTTTGCTGTATCTGCAATTGGATTGGCGGTATTTATAACTCAGGAATTAACCACTGAATATCCATTAATTGAACTTAGATTATTGAAAGACAGAAATTTTGGGATGACCAATATCATTTTGTTTGTATTTAGTATGGGGATGTTTGGAAGTACATTCTTACTTCCGTTATATCTTCAAAATTCAATGGGTTATACAGCACTTCAATCCGGTGCGGTATTTTTGCCGGTTGGTATTATTCAGGGAATAATGTCGCCTATTTCAGGGATTTTTTCTGATAAAGTTAATGGTAAAATACCGGTTATTTTAGGTGTAGGATTACTTGTTCTGAGCTTTTATCTTAACTCTGACTTATCATTTCTGACTGAACGTTCGTATGTAATGACTTCGCTTTATTTGCGTGGTTTTGGTATGGGTATGATTTTCACACCATTAAGTACTATGTCTTTACTTACCATGCCTCGCGAAAAAATGGCACAGGCTTCGGGGATTACAAATACAATACGTCAGATTGCCGGCAGTATGGGAGTTGCACTGTTATCAACAGTACTGACTTCACGTGTCAATTTCCATGCTCAAATATTTGGTGGAGCAGTACAATCAACATCGCAAGTATTTCAAAGCACAACTCACAATATGGCTTATTTCATTCAACAACATGCCGGTGGTGCTTATTCAACTGCTTTAAAGCAAAGTCAGAGTATTTTAATGTCCAATGTCAGTTCACAGGCTTTTATTCAGGGAGTTAACGACGATTTTTTATTGGCTGCAGGTATTACCATGTTGGGCTTTATTCCAATTATGCTGCTCAAATCCAAAAATAAAAAACAACTGAATGGACAAATAACAGAGGATAAAACACATTTGGAAATAATAGAATAAATTAAAAACTAAATATGAAATCAATTTATAAACTTTCAATAGTTCTAATTCTACTCCCTTTTATGACAATTCAGGGACAAAAATCGGTAGTAAAATCAGTAGTAGATTCATTGTCTTTATCCGATGTCATAAACTCGGTTATGAACAATTATCCGGCTCTTAAAAAAGCTGAAAAAGAAATTGAATCGGCCAATGCTAAAATTGACCTAACAAAAACAGCCTATCTTCCTGATATCAGTTTCTCAAGTTCATATTCACGAATTGGACCAACATCAAGTATTTCTATGGCAATTGGCGGAACTGTACACAATTTGCAACTTTACCCAGAGAATATGTATAATGCCACTTTTTCGGTGAACGAAAACATTTATGACTTTGGTAAAACGAAAAAAAATGTAGCTTTGGACGAACAAAGCAGAGAAATGACGAAACTTTCTGTAGCACAATTGAAACAAAAGTTATCAATGGCTTTGATGGCTAATTATTATACCATCTCACTTCTTCAGGAAGCTCTGAAGATTAAAGATGAACAACTTAAATCATTGAATGAACACCTTGATTTTGTAGTAAAGAGGAATTTGTCCGGATCGGCTACAAAATTCGATATACTAACTACAAAAGTGCGGATTTCTGCCATCGAAAATCAAAAAACAGATATTCTGACTTCACTTCAAATTCAATTTGGTCAGTTAAATTCCTTTTTGGGAAGACCACAAGAAGCACAAGTTATTCTTAAAAAAGAATTGCTAAATACTGAAGTTATACCTTCAGTCGATTCACTATGCAGTATTGCTTTTGCTAATAGAAATGAAATGAAAATGGCAAAACAAAAGGATGCAATTCTTCAGTCTCGTTTAAATGTAATAAAAGTTCAAAATAATCCCTCTTTAAATGCATTTGCATCCGGAGGTTTTAAAAACGGCTATTTCAATAGTTCATTTCAAGATACGGGAAACCTGAATTTCGCAGTAGGTGTAGGTTTAAAAGTACCAATATTTGATGCCAACCGATCTAAATATATTAAAATTCAGGCTAATGCCGAAATCGAAGGCAATCAACAGGAAACAGAATTAGCACGAAGAAACATTACTAATGAAGTTACAGAAAGCAAGGCAAATACAGACGCAGCGTTAAAAAAAGTGAGCCAGTCGGAATTGCAACTCCAACAAGCTAATGAGGCATATAAACTGGCTGAAACAAGTTTCGAAGCAGGTTCAATTACAAATCTTGATTTGATTGACAGTTATACATCATTAGCTGAAGCAAAATTTGGTTTGCTAAAAACTAAAATCGACTATTCAATGAATCTATACAAGCTGAAAATATCACTTGGTAAACAGATTTGGTAAACAAAGTTTTCAAAGAAAAAGAGTTAATCGAAATTGATTAGCTCTTTTTTTTGCTCAAAACTTTTTAAGTTGAATGTTTTTAGTATTTTTGAGGTTTAAAATCAATTAATTCTTTAAATTATAAAACATGAAAAACAAAATTATTTACAAACTGCTATTTATGAGCATTCTATTATGGTTTAGTCCACAAACTGAAGCGCAAACTCAATCGCAAGACTGGGCAAACCTCAATCGCTATCAAGCAGAAAATTCAGCAATTACAGCACCTGCAAAAGGAGAAAACAGAGTTGTATTTATGGGAAATTCCATTACGCAGGGTTGGAAAGAGGCACATCCCGATTTTTTTAAAGTTAACCCATTCATAGGTCGTGGAATTAGCGGTCAAACGACACCACAAATGCTAATCCGTTTTAGACAGGACGTAATCGCTTTACAACCGAAAGTAGTTGTTATACTGGCTGGAACAAATGACATAGCCGGTAATACAGGTCCATCAACACTTGAAATGATTGTTGACAATATTGCTTCAATGAACGAAATCGCTAAGTCAAATGGTATTAAAGTTATAATTAGTTCCGTTCTACCTGCTTATGATTATCCTTGGAAACCGGGTAAAGAACCAAATATCAAAATCCCACAACTCAATGCGCTACTTAAATCATATTGTGAGAAAAATAAAGTCATGTATCTTGATTACTTTAGCAAGATGGTGAATGACAAAAATGGAATGATTGCCGAATATACAACCGATGGAGTTCATTGTACATCAAAAGGTTACGACATTATGGAATCATTAGTGAAACCTGCAATTGAAAAGGTTTTAAAAACAAAATAAAATATCGTCATGATTTACAATCAGTGGTATGTCATTCTCGAATCGAGTGAGGTAAAAAGCAAAAAGCCAATCAAAATCACTCGTCTGAACGAGACCATGGTAGTTTGGCGCGACGAATCGGGCAAGGTTTGCTGTATAGCCGATCGTTGTTGCCATCGCGGTGCTTCGCTTTCGTGCGGAAAACTCATTGATGGAAAATTGGAATGTGCTTTTCATGGTTTCTTGTTTGATGGTGAAGGGAAAGTAAAACTCATACCTGCCAATGGTAAAAATGCCACAATTCCTGAATCGCAAAAAGTGAATGCTTATATAACGTACGAAAAGTATGATTTGATTTGGATTTGGTATGGCGATAGTGATAACAAAACTGATGAACCATTTTTCTTCAAAGAATTATCTGATATGTCTTATTCCACTTTTATTAGTTGTTATATAAGTTATAAATATATGATATAAAATTTGTTACTTTGCAAACAATATGCAAAATTATAACGATTTAAAATCAAATGAAGCCCAATTCTTATCCGT
>Ga0209123_1002949_pt1 | contig 13475 bp, 13 predicted proteins | sample BarGraIncu00431A_FD_184500 | JGI IMG/M metagenome (GOLD analysis project Ga0209123, IMG submission 184500) | Arctic peat soil microbial communities from Barrow, Alaska, USA - Barrow Graham LP Incubations 004-31A (SPAdes) (version 2) | ecosystem: Environmental > Terrestrial > Soil > Wetlands >...
CGCGAGGCATGCTCTTTTACAGGTTGATTGAGCAAGCGCTAATAGCCACGCCGGTGACTTACAGAGAGGTTGTCGACCCTGGCAAATCGGCAGGGAGAGGCAGCAAGGAGCTAAGTGGATAGCCCGTATAAATAACCAGGTATAAATTTCCCATGAAACCCGGCACACCACCACTGCAATCAACCCGCCTGCTGGACCAGTTGCGCGAGCGCATCCGGTACATGCACTATAGCTTGAGCACTGAAAAAGTTTATCTGTACTGGGTGCGATTTTTCATTCGCTGGCATGGGCGCGACGGGCAAATGAAGCACCCCCGCATCATGGGCGCACCTGAGATAGAGGCCTTTCTCACCATGCTGGCGACCGAACGCAAGGTATCCACTTCGACGCACAACCAGGCCCTGAGCGCGTTACTGTTCCTGTACCGCGAAGTTCTGAATCTGGATTTACCGTGGATGGATGGCATCAACCGCCCAGCAGCCAAGCGCCGGATACCCAGCGTGTTGACCAAAGACGAAGTTGCCGGTTTGCTGGTCCAGATGGAAGGTGTTACCGCTTTGTTGGCACGCCTGCTGTATGGCACGGGCATGCGCCTGATGGAAGGCATTCGCCTTCGCGTCAAAGATGTGGACTTTGACCGCCATGTCATCATCGTGCGCGAGGCCAAGGGCAACAAAGACCGCGTGGTCATGCTGCCGCGTTCGCTGGTGCCTGCCATGCGCATGCAACTGCTGGCAGCGCGTGCCGTGTGGGAGGCTGATCGTCAGGCCCAGCGCGGCGGGGTTGAAACACCGCATGCACTGGAGCAAAAATACCCAAAGGTGGGACAGACGTGGGGCTGGTTCTGGCTGTTTCCCGCGCCCACGTTTTCAGTTGACCCGCGCAGTGGCGTGGAGCGGCGGCATCACTTGTTTGAAGAGCGTTTGCAGCGCTCACTCAAAAAGGCCGTTGCACTGGCTGGCATTTGCAAACCGGTGTCGGTTCACACATTGCGGCATTCATTTGCGACGCACTTGCTACAGGCGGGTACCGACATACGAACCGTGCAGGAGTTGCTGGGCCACTCGGACGTCAGCACCACGATGATTTACACGCATGTGCTCAAGGTGGCTGCGGGCGGCACGGCAAGCCCGTTGGATGCACTTTGCAGCACAACCACTTAATCGAGTTGCCATGCATCAAAAGTATTTGTCTCAATTTGACTGATACTTGTCTTTCATAAACTGGCCTTACGCACATAAAACCTGCACCATAGAGCTTTTCAACTCACATATGAATCTATGAAAACATGTCTTATTTTGATTGATGCGCAGGAGTCGTTCCGCCAGCGCCCGTACTTCACGACGACCGATCTGCCCGCATTCATCAACGCACAAAACGCGCTGATTGACGGCTGCGTGGCGCGCGGCCTGCCGATCGTGCGTGTTTTTCACGTCGATGGCCCCAAGACCGCCAGCAACGCGTTTGCGCTCGAATCCGGCTTTGTGCAGCCGCTGGCCGAACTGCACCCGTTTGACGCCGCCGCCACTTTTCACAAGAGCCGCCACAGCGCGCTGGTGGGCACGGGACTGGACGTATGGCTGACGCAGAACGGTATTCAAAGGCTGATCATCAGCGGCATCCGCACCGAGCAATGCTGCGAAACCACCACCCGCCACGCCTCGGATCTGGGTTGGACGGTCGATTTTTGCCCGGATGCCACGCTGACCTGGGATATGCAACATCTGGACGGATCAGTGTTGAAAGCCGCCGACATCAAGGCCCGCACAGCAGCGGTACTCAAAGACCGCTTCGCCACCATTTGCAATGTGCAGCAGGCGCTGGAGCACGCAATGGAAACGACTGCATGAGTTTGCGCCCGCCAATTTCGGTTTGCATCCTCGTGTTTGACGGCGTGGAGGCGCTGGACTTTGCCGGACCTTATGAGGTATTCACCACCGCCAGCCGGGTCCATGGCAGAAGTCATCCGGATGCAGCCGCGCTGTTTGATGTGGCCTGCGTTTCCCGTGATGGCCAGGCCATCCAGGCGCGCGCCGGGCTGCGCGTCCTGCCCGACCACAGCTTTGCAGACAGCCCGGCTTGCGACTTGCTGGTGGTGCCCGGCGGCGTGGTGGATGCAGCCATGACCTGCCCGCAAACGCTGGACTGGATCGCCCGCGTGGCGGCCCAGGCGCAGATCACGGCGTCCGTCTGCACCGGTGCGTTTCTGCTGGCCGCCAGTGGCGTGGTGCGCGCCGGGCGCGTCACAACCCACTGGGAAGACATCGCCGATCTGCAGACGCGCTTCCCTGCCCTGACCGTCTGCGACGACCCGCGCTGGATTGACAACGACCGGGTAGTCACCTCGGCGGGTATCAGTGCCGGAATCGACATGAGCCTGCACTTGGTGGAACGCCTGGCTGGCAAGATGCTGGCCGAGCGCACGGCGCGCCAGTTGGACTACCGTTGGATCGATTGAGGATTGAAAAATGGACTACACCCTGTTTGCACACCCCGAATCGGGTCACTCGTACAAAGTCAAACTGACGATGGAAGTGGCGCAGATTCCACATCACTACCAGGTCATCGACATTGGTTTGCCGCACCATGAGCGGCCGGAGCCTTTTCGCAGTCTGGCAAAGTACGGCGAAGTACCCCTGCTACTGCATCAAGATCAGGCTTATGTGCAGTCCAACGCGATCCTGCTCTTTCTGGCGGAGCAGACCGGGCGCTTGGGTGGCGAATCAAGTGCCCGCCTGGCGCGTGCGCGGGAGTGGTTGTTTTGGGAAGCCAATCGCCTGGGCCTGAGCCTGCCGCACCTGCGCTTTTCCCGTCGGTTTGATGCCCATGCCTACCCCGAAGGCTCGCTGGTCTGGTTTGAGCGTCGCTATGACGCCGACATCAAGCGGCTGGAGCAGGAGTTGCGCGATGGGCGCCGCTTTATCCTGGACGATCAGCCCAGCATCGCCGACTTCAGCCTTTGCGCTTATTTGTATTGGGCCGATCAGGCCCAAGTCACGGTTCCGCCCGGCGTCGTCGCGTGGCTGACACGCATCAGTCAACTGCCGGGCTGGGCCGCGCCTTACACCTTGCTGGCACGGCCCACGCGCGCATGATGAGCTTGGTGCAGTCAGCGCCGATCCAGGTCTTGTTTGTGCTGCAGCCGGACAGCCTGTTGCTGGACTGGGCCGGCCCCGCCGAAGCCCTGCGACTGGCCAACCAATGTCTGAACGCACAGGGCCAAAACGCGCGTTTTGCATTGCAGTTCATCGGCACCCAGCCCGAAGCCGCTACCTCGGTAGGCTGCACGGTCAGTGGACTGCTGCCGCTGCCCCGGCCCCTGCTCGCCAACCCAATCACGCCGGCCTGGGTGGTGCTGGTCGGCCAACCCGGTCAGACGATGGACGTGAACAATGAGCCCAGCCGCGTCCTGCTGCACTGGCTGCGCGGCCTGCGGCTAGTTCCACACCAACTGGAATTAATCACCATTTGCGCAGGCACACTGCTGGCGGCCCATGCCGGGCTGGTTAAAGGGCGACGCGTCACCACACACCACCATCATTTGGCTGAATTGCGGTCGGTAGAGCCCCACTGCCAGGTGGTGGAGAACCGGGTCTTTGTGGAAGACGCACCGGTGTACAGCAGCGCAGGCGTGACCACCGGCGTGGACCTGACGCTGCACCGCATTGCCCAGCTGTGTGGCGAACCCATCGCCGCGCAGGTGGCGCAAACCATGGTGGTGGCCCTGCGTCGCGGCCCGCAAGACCCGGAGTTGTCACCGTTTCTGGCTTACCGCAACCACCTGCACCCGGCCCTGCACCGCGTGCAGGACGCCGTCAGCAGCCAGCCCGCAGCCGAGTGGCATCTGACCAGCATGGCGGCGGTGGCCTGCACCTCACCCCGGCACCTGACGCGCTTGTTTATGGACCATGCAGGCATTGCGCCGCTGCAGTACCTGCGCCGCATTCGCTTGGCCCTGGCGCAAACGGCGCTGCAGTCAGGCAGCAACGTCACGCAAGCGGCCGCTTTTGCGGGCTTCAGTTCAGACACCCAACTGCGCCGCGCCTGGCACCAACTGGGCGAAGCCGGCACCCCGTCGAACCCAAAGTTACTATAAAAATAGTAGCTGCTAGCGATTTGTTGACGGGGGCTACAGCCCTATTTCTTATAAATTTTTGCCTGCAAGGCCAAGTACTCTGGCAGGCGCGCACCACCCAAGGCCACCGCGCGCGCAATCGCTTGACTGGCCTCATGGCGACGGTTCAGCTCCAGCAGCACTTGCGCCAGATTGTTCCAGCCGTCAGCAAAATCGGGGTGCTTGAGAACCGCTTGGCGGTAGGCCTTGGCCGCTGCGTCACGCTGGCCCAACGCATAAGCGGTGTTGCCCGCGCCCAGCAAGGCCGCACGGTTGTCCGGCCAGCGTTGCAGTGCGGCCGCAAAAGCTTGCTGCGCGCCGCGTGCGTCAGTGCGTTCCAGCGTGGCCACTGCGGCGGTGTAAGCCTGGGGCTCGGCGGTGGCGGGCAGCTGCCCGGGCTTGAGGGCCAGCATGGCCCAGTACTGCCCGCGCGCCCAGGTGCGCTCAAAGGCAAACAATGAAATCTCCATGCGTGCCGTGCGCCCGGAATGCAGCAGCAACACGTGGCGCTCGCGGTCAAAACCCATCACCACCGCGTAGTGCCACACCGGGTAGATTGAGAACGCCAAATTCTGGAACACCAGCACCGGGTGGCCTGCCGCCACTTCGCGCAGTATGTCTTCCACCTTCGGCTTCAATGGATAAGCCAACAAGCCCTGCCGACGCGTGGCGGCCAGCATTTCGGGCTGCAGCGAGCCTTTGCGCCCCGGCAGGTAAACCTGATCCACCAGCGCTTCCGGTGTCACATCGACGCCCGCAGCATTGGCGACCATGGCCAGCGCGGCAGGACCACATTCATAATCTTCCTGCGGAAAAAACGGAACATCGGCAAGTTCTACCCGTGCGGGAAGTTCAGTTGGCCAACGTGCATCCAGCATCGCCACCTGCGGTGTAGCGCAGCCCCCCAAAAGCAGCACAGCCCAAACAAAAACCCCCGTCAAGACGGGGGCTCGCAGACCAATGAGTCGCTTGATCATCGAACCGATCGTGTGAACGGAAACACCTTGGTGAGGCCCATGATGTCAGTCACCAGCAGCACGATGAACACGGTAAACAAGATGCCCAACACATCGCCACCGGCCGGGGCCTGGTCAATGCGGCCTGCCAGTTGCGCCACTTCAGTGTCCGACATGGCAGCGACCCGCTCAGCCGCAGCCTGCGGGCTGACGCCCTGGCCCAATATGGCTTGGCGGACGTCATCACGGGCCAAAAAGCGGTTCACGGTGTCGCGGCTGGTGCTTGCCTGCGCGGGCGCTGTGATTTCTTCGGTGGCCACGATGCGGGCTTGGGCAGCGAGGGGAAAGCCCGCAGCGGTGATGCAGACGATCAGGCAAGTGGAGACGAGTTGTTTAAAGCTTTTCATGGGTTTCTCTCTTGAGTTGTGAGGAGGCGCAGTCTCTGTCGAAACTGCGCTTCGTGTTTCGTATTTAACCCACGCCGGTTGCAAAAGTCAAAGTCCATTACAACCTGAAACATCAGTTGATGGCACGCCGCAACTCGGCCACACGCCTGGCAATGGCGGGCATGTCGGGCCCTTGTTCGGCGTTGCCCAGATAGGTTTCCAGGTCTTCCAGCGCTCTTCCCGCGTGACCCAGCTCGGCATGGGCCAGGCCGCGATCCCGGTACTCGTCCCAGGCTTGCGGCAGCAGCACAATCAGCCGATCCTGCACCGCAATCAGACGCAGCCAGTCTTGCTGGCCGGTGTGGATTTCTTTCAGGTTGTGCAGCATCCGGGCAATGATGTCGCGCGGCGGGGCGACCTGCAAATACAGGCCCAGCGGCACTTCAAACTCATCCATCAAGCCACTGCGACGCCGGAAAGGTTCCAGCCGCTCAGCCAGCGCCTCGCGGGTCAGCGATTGGCCGTCCAGCGGGTCCATCACGACCTGGCCTTCGGGCAAATTCACCTTGACCATGAAGTGACCCGGAAATCCGACGCCCCGCGCCGCCAGCCCCAAGCCTTGCGCCAACTCCAGCCACAGCACCGCCAGCGAGATCGGAATGCCGCGGCGCGTGTGCAGAATCACACTCACAAAGCTGTTGTCCGGGTCGTAGTAATGATTGACGTTGCCGGCAAAGCCCAAATCCCGGTAAAAAAACTGATGCAGGACGCGCAGCTTTTGCAAGGGGCCGGCATCAGCCGCGATGCGATGTTTGAGTCGTGCCAGGAGTTGATCAACCTCACCCAAAACCTGTTGCACGTCCAGTTCAGGGTATTCGTCCTGCGCCAGGCAGGCAGCAGCCTCCAGCAGCGCAAAGTCGGCATCGTTGTGCACCAGCGAGGCAAAGTATTCCAGCGGGGTGGGCACAGCCAGCGATAAAGTCATGCAAACCTCCTTGGTCAAAGTTATGAGCCCGGATTCCCAGCCACGGCCAGCGTGTGCACGACCCGCTGCGGATAGGGAATCTCAATCTGGTTTTCACGCAATGATTTGAGTATGGCCAGGTTGATCAAGGACTTCAAGTTGTCACTGCCGTTCTCGGGGTCGGCGATCCAGAACCCAACCTTGAACTCCAGCCCGTCGGCACCAAAGGCTGCCAGGTTGACCGAAGGCGCAGGCGCAGGCTCACGCAACACACGCTCTTGGTTCAGGGCCGCCTCTTTCAACAAGCGCATCACCTGGTCCACATCGCTGTCATAAGCGACCGACACCACGGTATTGAGCCAGACCCGGGAATCCGCCAGCGACAGGTTTTCGACCCGGGTGGTGATCAGCAACTCGTTGGGAACAATCGACTCCCGCCCGGCGAGCGAGCGGATGACGGTGTAACGGGCATTGATTTGCATCACAATGCCCTCAAAATTATCCACCCGCACGTTGTCGCCAATACGCATGCTGCGTTCGGCCAGGATGACAAAGCCGCTGACATAGTTGGCCGCCAGCTTTTGCAGGCCAAAACCCACCCCCACGCCAATGGCACCGCCCAGCACCGACAGCGCGGTCAGGTCGATTCCCACCGCCGACAACGCCAGCAACAGGCCGACAAACATCAACAAGGCCCGCGTGGCGTTGCTCGCCGCCTTGCGCAGCGACAACTCGCCACCGGTGGCAGAACGCAGCAAGCGGGTCTCAATGGCGGCAGAAATCCACAAGGTGAAGATCAGCACGGCCCCCGCCGTCAGCCCGCCCTCAATCAGGGTGCGTACTGACATCCTGGCGCCACCCATCTTCCAGGTGATCTGGTCGAGTTGTTCCAGCACCAGCGGCAGCAGGCCACTGACCCACAACACCATGGCCAGCCATGCCACCCATGAAATGCTGCGCTCCAGCCGACGCACCAGCGGCGTCTCACTGAAGGCGGCTTGCAACACCTTGACCCCCAGGCGGATGACCAGCAGGGCAATCAGGACCGGCAGCGCAATTTTGAAAACGGCCAGCGGCACCCGACCCAGCAGCAGGGCTCGGGCCGCGTAGGCCAGGCACAGCAGCAGCAGCGGAAACAGCACCCCGTCCACAATGCGTCGGCCAAACATGATGGAGCTCGTCAGGTTTGAGCCCAGCGTCCGGCGCAACAGCGCGGCCAGCACCCAGGCGGCAACGCCGCACAATGCCAGTGCGCCCAGTTCCATCAGCGCGGCAGTTTGGGTCAGCGCCGCAACCCAGCCGTCCAGGTCGGTGGTGTGGGAATCAAACATCGGCCAGCACCCGAATATGTCCCTCCACACTGCGCGCCAGCGCACTCAAGCAATAGCCACCTTCCAGACACGAGACAATGCGCCCCTTGCCGTGGCGCCGCGCCACGTCTTTGATGCGATGCGTGATCCAGATGTAGTCCTGCTCGACCAGGCCCAGCTGGCCCATGTCGTCCTCCCGGTGCGAGTCGAAACCGGCGCTGATGAAAATCATCTCGGGCCGAAAAGCCTCCAGCCGCGGCATCCAGGCGCTCTCGATCAGCTCCCTGATCTCCATGCCCTTGGTGTAAGCCGGTACCGGCAGATTGACCAGGTTGTCGGCGCTGGAGTGGATGTGATCGAGCGGATAAAACGGATACTGGTAAAAGCTCACCATCAAAATGCGCTTGTCGCCCGCCACGATGTCTTCGGTGCCGTTGCCGTGGTGCACATCAAAATCCACAATCGCCACCCGCTTCAAGCCATGGCGCTCCAGGGCGTACTTGGCGGCCAGCGCCACGTTGTTGAAAAAGCAAAAACCCATGGCTTTGTCGCGGCAAGCGTGGTGGCCCGGCGGACGAATGGAACAAAACGCGTTTTCGAATTCGCCCGCAATCACCGCGTCGGTAGCGGCTAGCGCCGCACCGGCCGCGTGCAGGGCGGCATCCCAGGTGTAAGCATTGATGGAGGTGTCGGGGTCGACCTGGGCATAGGGCGGGCCACCGGCCAACATGTCTTCTTTCAACACGTCGCTCAAGCCGCGCAGCGCTGCCACATGCGTGCGGCTGTGCGCCAGCTCGATGTCGGTCAGCGACGCCGCAGGCGCCTCGCGCCGCTCCAGCGCCAGCCCCAAGCCGGTGATTAACAGCCGGTCCTCAATGGCGTCGAGCCGCTCCGGGCATTCGGGGTGGCCCGGACCCATTTCATGTTTACGGCAATCGGGATGGGTGTAATAGCCGGTCATTGTCACGGTGAGCGCCTGCCTCTCGAATTATTTTGGTAACGTCGTGCTATGGATGCACAAAAAAAACTTGAATCAATACTGAATCAGCTTAACACGGTGATTGTCGGCAAGCCTGCGCAAACGCAAGATTGTGTGGCTTGCCTGCTGGCAGGGGGCCACTTGCTGATTGAAGACGTGCCCGGTGTGGGCAAGACCACCTTGGCCCTGGCACTGGCCAAAACCTTTGGTCTGCAGTTCTCCAGGGTGCAATTCACCGCTGACCTGATGCCCAGCGACCTCACGGGCGTCAGCGTTTATGAGCGTGCCAAGGAAAGCTTTGTATTCCACCCCGGCCCGCTGTTTGCGCAGCTGCTGCTGGCCGACGAGATCAACCGCGCCAGCCCCAAAACCCAAAGTGCGCTGTTGGAGGCAATGGAAGAGAAACAGGTCACCGTGGACGGCGACACCCGCCCCCTGCCCACTCCGTTCTTTGTCATTGCGACGCAAAACCCGCACGACCAGTTGGGCACCTACGCGCTGCCGGAGTCGCAGCTGGACCGGTTCCTGATGCGCATCTCGCTCGGTTACCCGGATCGCGCCACCGAACGCGTCTTGCTGGCCGGTCGGGACCGGCGCGACATGGTGGAGGCCTTGCCCAGCTTGCTCGATGCCGCTGAGCTGAAAATACTGCAGCAGCAGGTGCTGGCCATCCATGCGGCCGCGCCGCTGCTGGACTATGTGCAGGACCTGATCGCAGCGACCCGATCCGGTCAGTGGTTTTTGCAGGGCCTGAGCCCGCGCGCCGGTATTGCCGTGGTGCGCGCGGCCAAAGCGCAGGCCTTGCTGAGCGGGCGCGACTACGTGGCACCCGATGACGTGCAGGCCATCCTGGCGCAAACCGTGGCCCACCGCCTGCTGCCGCTGGGGGATGCGGGCCGCGGCGCGGTCGAGCAGGTGCGCGCCCTGCTGGATGCCGTGCCGCTGCCCTGAGCGCCTTGAGCCGATGTCAGTCGCACCGTCATTGCCGCACCCGCTGCTGCGTCCCATGGCGCATGTGCGCGCGCAATTCCAGCGCTGGTGGCAGGCCCGACTGCCGCTGACGGATATTTTCACCCTGACGCAGCGCAACGTCTACATTTTGCCGACGCGCCCCGGCCTCATGCTGGGCGTCACGCTGCTGGTGCTGCTGGTGGCATCCATCAACTACCAGCTCAACCTGGGCTACCTGCTGACGTTCTTGCTGGCTGGCTGCAGCCTGGTTGCCATGCAGGTGTGCCACGCGACCTTGCGCGGACTCACTATGCATTTAATAGCACCTTACCCAGTATTTACGGGGGCTACAGCCATTATTGGCATAAACCTTGAAAACCGGCGCCAAAGCACCCGGTTTGGGATTGGGCTGGCCCTGCTGGGGTCGGACCACTGGAGCTGGACCGATGTGCCCGCGCAAGCGAACGCCACGGTGCATGTGGCTTTCAAACCAGAGCGCCGCGGCCTGCACCGCGTGCCCGCGCTGACAGCGGAAACCCACTTTCCCTTGGGGACGTTTCGGGTCTGGACGGTCTGGCGGCCCGCCGCCCAGGTGCTGGTCTATCCGGCTCCCGAACCCCATGCGCCAGCGTTGCCGCTGGGTGAGCCACGCGCGGGCGACGCCGCCGCGGCGCCAGGACCCGGCAGCGGTGACTACGATGGCATCCGCGCCTACCGCCGCGGCGACCCGCTCAAACTCGTGGTCTGGAAAAAAGCCGCCCGGGCCAATGAACTGGTCAGCCGCGACACGCAGCAGGTGCAGCGCCATGAACTGTGGCTGGAGCCGCAGAAGACCGGCCTGTCCCAGCCGGAGCAGCAGTTGTCGCGCCTGTGCGCCTGGGTGCTGCAGGCCGAACAGCAGGGGCTGGATTACGGCTTGCGCCTGGGTGGCCTGGAAATCAAGCCGGCCCACGGTGAGGCGCAAAAACGCCGCTGCCTGCAAGCGCTGGCGCTGTGCTGAGCTTGAGGCCGCTGCCATGTTGAACCCGCTCCATCACCTGCGCCTGCTGCCGCGCGACAGCCGCGACACCCTGTTCATGCTGCTGGTGATCGCCTGGGTGGTACTGCCGCAGGTGAGCCATTTGCCCTTGTGGTGCAGCCTGCTCAGCGGCGCGGTCATGCTGTGGCGCGGCTGGCTCGCCGTCACGCTGCGGCCGTTACCGTCGCGCTGGTGGCTATGGTTGCTGCTGGTACTGACCGTGGGCGCCACGCTGTTCACCCACAAGACCCTGCTCGGGCGCGATGCCGGCCTGACCCTGATCGTGGTGCTGCTGGCCTTGAAGACGCTGGAGCTGCGCGCCCGACGTGATGCCTTCGTGGTGTTTTTCCTCAGCTTCTTTATGATGCTGAGCAACTTTTTCTTCTCGCAGTCGCTGCTGACCGCCGGCGCCATGCTGATCGCGCTGCTGGGCCTGCTGACCGCCCTGGTCAATGCCCATATGCCGGTGGGCAAGCCGCCCTTGCTGCAGGCGGCCCGCATTGCGGGCTCGATGACACTGCTGGGCGCGCCGATCATGGTGCTGCTGTTTTTGCTGTTTCCGCGTCTGGCGCCGCTGTGGGGCGTGCCCAGCGACGCCATGAGCGGGCGCAGCGGCTTGTCGGCCACGATGCAGGTCGGCAATATCGCCAGCCTGGCCCTCGATGACAGCATTGCCATGCGCATCCGCTTCGAGGGCGCGCCACCGCGCCAGTCGGACCTTTATTTTCGCGGACCGGTGCTCTCAAGCTTTGACGGGCGCAGCTGGCAGCCGCTGCGCTCAGGGCTACCAGCGCAGCTGCGGCCGCTGCCCCATCTGCAAGTGCAGGGCGCGCCGGTCAACTACCAGGTGACGCTGGAGCCCAATCAGCGCCCTTGGTTGCTGCTGCTGGACGCCACGCCCAACGCTCCCCTGCTGACGGGCTTCGAGGCCCGCATGACACCCGAGTTGCAATGGCTGGTGGAGCGCCCGATCACCGACCTGCTGCGCTACACGGCACGCAGCTACCCCGACTTCAGCCATGGCCCACTGCGCCCGGTGGCGGGTCTGCAAGACTACCTGGAACTGCCCATCGGCTTCAACCCGCGCACGCTGCAACTGGCCGCCGAGATGCGGCGCGACCCGCGTTATGCCGCGGACGACGGCACCCAACTGATCGCGGCGGTGCTGCAGCGCCTGCGCAGCGGCGGCTACGTCTACACGCTGGAGCCCGGCGTGTATGGCCGCGACAGCGCCGACGAGTTCTGGTTTGACCGCAAAGAGGGATTTTGTGAACACATCGCGTCCAGCTTCGTCATCCTGCTGCGCGCGCTCAAGCTGCCCGCGCGTGTCGTCACCGGCTACCAGGGTGGCGAACAAAATCCCGTCGACGGTTTCTGGACCGTGCGCCAGAGCGACGCCCACGCCTGGGCCGAAGTCTGGCTGAACGGGCGCGGCTGGGTGCGCGTGGACCCCACCGCCGCCGTGGCGCCGGGCCGGGTGGGCAGCTTGCAACGCTTGCAGGCGCCGCGTGGCGTCATCACCGAGGCCTTGCTCGGCAACGTCAGCCCGGCGCTGGCGTTGAACCTGCGCGCCGTGTGGGACGCCGTCAACAACCGCTGGAACCAGTCGGTGCTGAACTACACGCAGCGCACGCAGCTCAACCTGCTCAAAGACCTGGGCTTTGAGTCACCGAGCTGGGAAGACCTGATCTACCTGCTGATCGGCATCGTGGTGCTGGCCAGCCTGGGCGGCGCGGCCTGGACCCTGTGGGAGCGCTTGCGCCAGGACCCGTGGTTGCGGCTGCTGGCGCAAGCAGCCAAGCGGCTGCAAAAAGCGGGCGTCCAGCTGGCCCCGAACAGCCCGCCGCGCCGCATGGCGGAGCAGCTAAGCGCCCAGCTCGGCCCCGAGCACCCAGCGGCACAGCGCATAGGCGACTGGCTCTTACGCCTGGAAGCGCTGCGCTACGCGCCGCCCGCCGCCCAGCACAGCCGCCTGCCTGCACTGCAGCGCGAATTCAAACGACTGCACTGGCCCACGTGACTTCAAAGTATTTACTCTATTTTTGATAGCATTAAACGCCGTATCTACGGGGGCTAGAGCCCTGAATGAAGAGATTGATATTCACGTTCGGTGATAGACGAAATCGTGAAAAACAGCTCAAACGACCGGTGGTCGATGCGCGACAGGATCGGGCCTGAAACGTCAAGGGCCGCTTTGGAGCGCGGTCTGCGCCCGCAGTGCAGCGGTTACCGCCAGGGACGTAAAATTAATTACAAATGAATGAAGCATCCTTTGAAGTAGTCGATATGACCCCTCTGCAGTCGCCTCTCGTTTTTTGTTGGAGTTGCGCTACATCAAACAAGACCAAGTCAGGTTACGCGTACCGCCCACTTGGGCTAGCATTGATCCCCTAAATTTTGTACTGTTCCCAAAGAAATAACGATAAAAAATGAGGGGACTTTAAATGCTGGTAACTTCGATCAAGCGCTGGCTGGCACCGCCCGTTTTTGAAGGCGCTGAGGAAAAAACACGCCAGGCGAGTTTGATCAACATGGTCTGCATCACCTCCTTGGCATTTACTTTGGCAGTCATGGTGGGTGCTTTGATTGGCGGGAAAACCCCGGTTAGCACCTTGATCATCGACCTGGTTGCGTGCGCAGTGACCCTGCAGTTTCGCCACTGGCTGCATCGCGGCAGGGTGATGCTGGCGCGGGTCGGAATGGTCATCTTCGGCCTTGTCTTCATCACCGCGGTTACTGCCAACATAGGCACCATTCGCACGCCGACGGCCGCCATCTTTCTGTTTTGGGTTCTCAT
>Ga0209123_1002950_pt1 | contig 13466 bp, 9 predicted proteins | sample BarGraIncu00431A_FD_184500 | JGI IMG/M metagenome (GOLD analysis project Ga0209123, IMG submission 184500) | Arctic peat soil microbial communities from Barrow, Alaska, USA - Barrow Graham LP Incubations 004-31A (SPAdes) (version 2) | ecosystem: Environmental > Terrestrial > Soil > Wetlands >...
CAAAACAAGCTCAAAGTTACGATATCTGGAACTTAAGCCATACCCAGATGAGTGCAAATCAGAAGGATGTGAAACTTAATGAAGTAGCAAAAATTGAAAAGGGGCAGGCTCCACAAAATATTTTTAAAGAAAACCAGCAATACCGGTTGTGTGTACAGTTTGAATATATTGGTGCTTCCGAACAAGGTCAAAAAGTGCTGGAGAATGTGGTTGATGATTTCAAAAAAGAATTACCCATGGGTTATACCATTGAAAATAAAAACGGTAGAAATAATTATTGGAATAAAGAGAATAGTAAACAATACGGTCTGTTATTTCTTATTCTGATTATTATTTTCTTCTTATCAAGTATTCTTTTTAATTCATTGAAACTGCCTTTTGCCATTCTTTTTGTTATTCCGGTTTCGTTTATTGGAATTTTCATGACATTTTATCTGTTTAAATTGAACTTCGACCAGGGAGGATTTGCATCGTTCGTTCTATTGTGCGGACTTACTGTAAATGCCAATATCTATATCATTGATGAGTTCAATAGAATTCTGAAACAGAGTAAATTATCCCCTCTTCGGGCCTATATTAAAGCCTGGAGCATAAAGATGCGCCCCATTCTATTGACAATGATTTCCACCACATTGGGATTTATGCCGTTTATTATCGGAGCAAACAAAGAAGCTTTCTGGTTTCCACTGGCTGCAGGTACCATCGGAGGTTTGCTGTTTTCTTTGCTTGGTATAATATTGTTCCTACCCATTTTTCTTCAGGTTTCAACGACGAAATCAAAACAAATAGCTCAACAAAAGAAATAACATTTTTTCTTAGTTCAAACGTTGAAGTATTAAATTTATTGACTATTTCTACATTACCAAAATAAAATACTCTACCACAAAAGGACACAAAAGAAACACAAAAGTCAGAAATATCAATTTGAAAAGATAAAAAGGAACTTAAACAACTGTTGACAAATAATTCTTTTGTTGACTTTTGTGTCCTTTTGTAGTTCGGCTTCATTAAAAAAATTGATTCTGTTCTAATTTGGTAAAGTAGAACTATTTATTCAGAAATAACAAACAAAATCAATGAATTTGTTTTAATATGTCCATAAGGCAAAATACGTTAATTCAAATTAAATAATTAATATATTGTTTATTCTGCTCAATAAGTATAATTTATAATTGTTATTTTCGTGCCAAATTAAATCAAAAGCTGAGGAAATTCAGGTCCATCCTCCAGTTTTACATGTCATTTGCTTTTGGATGCTGGGTAATAACCATTAGCTGTATGTTTTTCCCTTACATGTATGGTCTAACAACCTTTACCCGACTGTTTTGGTTTAAGGTGGTTACGCTCGGCATGATATTCTATCTCAATAATAATTACAAACGCAATGAATACTTTTATTATAAAAATATGGGGATATCTAAAAAGCTTTTGTGGATTCCGGCACTTTCATTTGAAATAATTTTATTTATCACATTATTCTACTTAACCATAAAATTCAAATGATATATACCGTTGAAGTGGATAGTGTAGTACTCGATTTTGGCACCAGACGAGTATTGCAAAATGTATATTTGAAAAGCGAAACCGGTAAAATTACCGGTTTACTGGGACGCAATGGTACAGGAAAATCCTGTCTGATGAAAATCATTTTTGGAATGCTTATTCCCAATGATAAATCAATACGATTGGATAAAGTGTCCTATCAGGATAATAACAGAAAACCTGAGGATATGAAGTATTTGCCCCAATTTGATTTTATTCCAAAATCATTGACCATAAAACAGATTTTTGATGATTTTGAACTCGATTTTTCCGATCTGATTAACTTATTTCCTGATTTAGAAAAATTTCAGTTCTCCAAATTAAAAAATCTTTCGGGTGGCGAACAACGAATTATTGAGATATATACCTTAACTGCCTCTAAAACCAAATTCTGTCTGTTGGACGAGCCCTTTTCGCAGGTTATGCCTATTTATATTGATGTGATTAAAAAACTGATCGTCAGAGAAAAGCAAAACAAAGGAATAATCATAACGGATCATTTATACAAGCACATTACCGATATTTGCGATGATCTGTATGTGATTGATAACGGGGAAGTATATCTGACCAAGGAATTACATGATTTGGAGAAACATAATTATATTAGGTCAGTTGACTAAAACGTGTTGAAAAATTATATTTCCACCATGAATCGGCTTCCTTGATGTTCCACAGACTTAACAGAAATTTTTCCATTCAATTTTCGAACAATTTGTCGGGATAGGCTTAATCCAATACCGTTTCCACCTTCTTTCGTTGAAAAAAACGGGATAAATATCTTGTCCAACTGCGATTCGGAAATGCCGCAACCATTATCAGATATTTCAAACAGAACTGTGTGAGAGGTTGATGAACGGACACTAAGTGAAATTTTACCCGGATTATCGGAAGTATTTTGCCTGATTGCATCCATGGCATTGGTCATTAGATTAATCATTACCAGATCGAAAAGTTTTTCATCGGTTAGAACAGTAACTAAACTCGAATCGATTTGACGTTGATATACCCAATTGTTTTCCGAAAATTCGGAACGGAACAAGAATTCAAAAGAATCAGACCATGTATGAATATTCATGGGCTCAAAAACAGGATTCGGAATCTTGGTCAGCTTTCGATAATTATCCACGAAATGCATCAGTCCTTTACCTCTATCCTCAATAACAGCAAGTCCTGACAGCGTATTGGCAATATCTTCTGCCGTCAATTCTTCGGGAAGTCTCACTTTCTCACCACTTTTAAAAAATCGGATCAATGTATGGGTTAATGAAGTAATCGGTGCGATTGAATTCATAATTTCATGAGTCATTACGCGTATCAGTTTTTGCCACGAGTCAATTTCATTTTCTTCCAGTTCATGTCGAATATCCTACAACGAGATGAGCTGATATCGCTTTTCACCAAAACATAATTCGGAAGATTGAAACGACAAATTGACCGGATTATTCTTGATAATTTGCTTCAAGATAATTTTCTCACCCGGCTTGATTGTCTTTAATACATTATAAACTGACGGATTAATTTGTTGTAATAAACGAATATTGGAGAGATTCACCATACTTAGGTACTTTTTTGCCTGCCGATTCATTACTTCAACGTAACCATCCTGATCTATTGACATTAAACCTGTGGTAGAATGCTCTATTAGTTCCTTGAGAAAACGTTCATTTGTTTCGTTTTTAATTTTCACTTCCGAAATTACTTTATTTACATCGTTTAAGCTTTTGTGAAGTCCTAACAATGACTTGTTTTTTACATTTTCTGAAAACTTCAGTCTTGAATCTTCGTTTCGGATAGCATCAAAAAAATAGGAGAGTTTCCGATTTACGGCATTAAAGAACCGAACAAAAGAAATAGCTTCAAAAATCAATACCACAATTAAGAAAAGGGCAAGTAAAGGTACAAACTGAACAAGTACAAAATAGGTCAAAGCCACCGCAGTGACTCCAAAACATAACAACCGAAACAATATGTTTATATTGAACTTATTATAAATCATACTTCTTAATTTTATTATATAGCGTCTGTCGGGTTACTCCTAAATATTTAGCGACGGTAGTTAAATTGTCGCCGTATTTGTCTAACGCTTTCTCAATCATACGTTTTTCAACTTGTTCAAGCGTTTCAGTGTATTCGTCCGCTGCCGTTAAAGTCTTAAACATAAAATCTTCAGGCTTCAGAATGGTAGAATCCGCCAATATCACTGCTTTTTCGACTGTATGTTGCAATTCCCGTACATTCCCCGGCCACGGATATTTTATGAGCTTCCTAAGTGCCTGATTGCTTATTTGCAAGGGTTGTTTCCTGTACTTTTTCTCGTAGAGTTTCAAGAAATGAGTGAGTAATAGTTCAGTATCACCCATTCGTTCTCTCAATGGAGGAACTTCTATGTGTATAGTGTTTAAGCGATACAATAAATCTTCCCGAAATTCCTTGCGTTTTACTAATGTTCCTAATTCGCAATTAGTAGCACTAATCAGTCGAATATCAACAGGAACGCATTGATTCGATCCAACCGGCACTACTTCACGGTTTTGCAAAACAGAGAGTAACTTAGATTGCAACGAGAAAGGTAAATTTCCAATCTCATCTAAAAACAGAGTTCCTTTGTTGGCCAGTTGGAATTTACCGACTCTATCTTCACGCGCATCAGTAAAAGCTCCTTTTTTATGTCCAAAAAGTTCACTTTCAAACAGAGTTTCGGAAATAGCACCCATATCCACCGTAACAAGCAATTCATCAGCACGTTCCGAGTTTTGGTGTATTTCTTTAGCAATCAATTCTTTTCCGGTGCCATTTTCTCCGGTTATCAACACATTGGCATCGGTGCCTGCTACTTTCTGAACCATATTCATTACCTTCATCATGGCGGGAGAAGAGCCGATAATCAACGAATGATTTCGATTGATTTCCTGTTTTATGGATGTTACTCTTGATTTTAATGATTTTACTTCCAGCCTTGACTTTCTGAAACGCAAGGCTGATTTCAGCGTTGCAAGAAGTTTTTCGTTTTCCCACGGTTTTAATATAAAGTCTGCCGCACCTCTTTTTAAAGCATTGACTGCTAGCTCTACATCGCCATAAGCAGTAAACATAACGACTTCTACTTCCGAGTCAATCTTTTTTATCTCATTCAACCAGAATAATCCTTCATTCCCGGTATTAACTCCGGCAGAAAAATTCATATCGAGCAAAACTACATCGAATGTTTGGCTTTGAAGTAATGAAGGTATCTGAGATGGATTTGCCAATGTTTCCACCGTTTGAAATTCAAACTGTAAAAAAAGTTTCAAAGCACTCAATGCACTTTGATTATCATCAACAATTAAGAGTCTTCCTTCCGGCATATTTGCAAGAGTAAGTGAACGGGTTTTAAACTAAAATAATCCTGGGTGCAGCAAAGATATAGAATTAATTGATTCAATATCCGGTTGTCTATTTATTTGACAGTACGCGTCAAATAAATTGACAAACCAAAGAATGAAATGAAACATAATATCCTAAATATAAGATATATATTCCTGTGGCACAGGATTTGTTAAGTATAATGCAATTTATTATTAAAACTAAATAATTTTCTCTATGAGCATGGATAAAGAAATAGTTGACAAACGATGGATTAAACCAAAGCTTTTGAAAATTATCCTTCCGGCAATTGTTTTGTTGGGCATATTTCTGGCATTTATTTTTCGCGATTCATCAAGTATTTTCAAAGCGGAGAAAGATAAAATCACCATTGAAAAAGTGTTTAAAGGTCCATACATGGATTTTATTCGGATTACCGGTGTCGTTGAACCCATCTCTATTGTTTCGCTGGAAGCTTTGGAAGAAGGACGGGTAGAAAAAATAATTATTGAAGAAGGAAACATGGTCAAAAAAGGAGATGTTATTTTGACATTAAGAAATGAAAACCTGAACATGAGTTTCACCGATGGAAAATCCAGCTATGCTTTCCTGACCAACGAAATGAACAATCAGCTTATTGAGGTAAAACAGCAGGAAATTGCCAATAAGCAAGATCTGCTTGTATTAGACAACGACATTATAGATAAACAACGAAAATATGAAAAAACATCCAGGCTTTTTGCCAAGGGTGGTGTATCGGAAGAGGAGTATTTGGTACTGAAAAACAGTTATGAAACAGCAGTAAAGTCCAGAACATTGAAACAGCAAAAAATGGTGCTCGATGGGGAATTGAGAAATAATAAGCGTTCTCAAATTGAGCTTAAAATGCTCATGGTAAAACAACAACTTGATAATCTAAATGTAAAAGCTCCCGTTAGCGGACAACTGGGAACACTGGATGTTGAAATTGGCAAATCCATTAGTAAGGGACAACAAATAGGAAAGATAAATGTACTCACATCATATAAAATCTCTGCCTTAATTGACGAGCATTACATTGATCGAATCCGAAAAGGTCTTATCGCAGATTTTGAAAGGGAAACTGACACATTCAAACTCGAAGTAATCAAAGTGTATCCACAAGTAAATAATGGTCAGTTCAAGGTTGATTTACATTTTACGTCAGCTCTTCCTGAAAATATCCGTACAGGACAAAGTTACAATATCAGTTTACAACTTGGTGAAACCCAGCAAGCTGTACAAGTGGTGCGTGGCGGATTTTTTCAAAGTACCGGCGGACAGTGGGCATTTGTATTATCCCCCGATGAAAGTTACGCAATAAAACGAAATATCAAAATTGGTAAACAAAATCCGCAGAACTATGAGATTCTGGAAGGTTTAGCACCGGGCGAAAAAATAATTACATCCAGTTACGACGTTTTTGGAAACAATGAAAAAATAATATTTAAATAATACGAATATGATAAAAACAGAAAATCTAACAAAGGCATTTCGCACAGAAGAAGTGGAAACCACTGCATTAAACAATGTCAACCTGCACATAAAAAAAGGAGAATTTGTGGCTATTATGGGACCGTCGGGATGTGGAAAATCAACCTTGTTGAACATCATTGGTCTGCTGGATAATCCGACAGAAGGCACATACTATTTTGATGGAAATGATGTCTCCAAACTGAAAGAAAGTAAACGTACAGGATTACGAAAGGGAAACATTGGTTTTGTTTTCCAGAGTTTTAATTTGATTGATGATTTGACGGTATTTGAAAATGTGGAACTTCCGCTGATATATTTGAAAGTGAAAGCTTCGGAACGAAAAAGAATGGTAGAAGAAGTATTGGAGCGAATGAAAATCGGTCATCGAAGCAAACATTTTCCTCAACAACTTTCAGGTGGTCAACAACAACGTGTGGCCATTGGGCGAGCTGTGGTTTCAAAGCCCAAACTAATTTTGGCCGATGAGCCAACCGGTAATTTGGATTCTAAAAATGGATTGGAAGTGATGAAACTCCTTTCAGAACTCAATAAAGAAGGTACAACCATTATCATGGTAACACACTCGGAACATGATGCCGGATTTGCGCACAGAATAATCAATTTATTTGATGGCCAGATTATTAGCGAAAAAGAAAAACAATTGATGGAGCAGATGGAAGCTGTTACCTTATAAAATGATTTGTGTTGAATATCTTTTTTCTTTGATATTAATCGATTCTCTAATAAATCGTTATGAATTGTAAAGGCTTATATGCACTACTGCTTTGTCTTCTTTGTAATGTGTCCATCAAATCGCAGGAAGCAATTACACTGGAAAAAGCACTTTCTATTGCCGAAACCAACAGTCCTTCTTTACAAAAAGCAGGGCTGAGCAGAGAACAATCCAGACAAACACTTTTAGCTCAAAAAGCAGCTTTGAAAGCTAAAATTTCACTTAGTCTGGCTCCGTTCTCTTATAGCAAAGGGCAAGATTTCAATACTCAGAACAGTGATTGGTATAAATATAAGTCTATTAATTCATCCGGAACTTTTGAGGTAAGTCAGCCTATATTGCCGACAAATACAACTGTATCGTTAGTCAATACGTTTGGGTGGCAAGATGTTTCTTCCGATTATTACGGTACTGCAACTTCCGATAAATCTTTTATCAACGATTTGTACCTTAAACTTAAGCAACCGTTGTTTACATACAACTCACTGAAAATGAAACTAAAGGTGCTGGAGTTAAGCGTTGAAAATGCGGAAATAGAGTACAAACTGAAACGCTTATTCATGGAACAACAAGTGACATCCTTGTTTTACAACGTATTTATGGCTCAACTTAATCTGGATATTGCGCGCGAAGAACTTAATAATACTCAAGCAAGTAGAACAACCATTTCTGACAAAGTGAAAGAAGGATTAACCGCCAATATCGAATTATATCAGGCTGATCTCAACCTTTCAACAGCTAAATCAACTGTTCGAAATCGTGAAGTTGCTCTCGAAAATGCCAGGGCCTATTTCCGTCAATTTGTAGGTATAGATTTGAATACGCCGGTTACCGTGCTGGCAACTATTGGAGAGGTAGATTCATTGAAAATAAACATGACTGAAGCCATAAATTATGGATTAAAATATAGAATGGAATTACGCCAACGAAAAATTGATATTGAGAATGAACAACTTAATTTGATAAAAACTAAAGCGTTGAACAAGTTTGAGGGGGCTGTTTCTTTGTCATTTGGTTTAATTGGTAACGATATAGCTCCTAACTCCATTTATCGAAATCCGACACAAAGTCTCGGTGCGGCTGTGTCCTTCAATGTTCCCATTTTTGACTGGGGAGAACGAAAAGCACGTATTAAAGCGCAAGATGCTGTGATTAAATACAAAGAAATTGATTTGGAATCTGACCGAACTCAGATTACCATCGACATTAGTGAAATATGCCGGAACATTGAGAACTACCGTGCTCAAATAGAAATTGAAAAACAGAATCAACAAAACGCTAAGTTGGCTTACGAAATAAGTTTGGAAAAATACAGTAACGGCGATTTGTCCAGTATGGATTTGAATCTATATCAATCGCAGTTATCAAGCAAAAAAATATCCATGGCTCAGGCACAAATCAATTATAAAATGGAGCTATTGAATCTGAAAATTGCTTCGCTGTATGATTTTGAAAAGGGAATAGCGGTAACAACTGTTGAAAAAAGTAAATAAATTATCTTGGATAAAGTTAATTATATGTGCATAACAAATGGCTCGAAAGCTTTGCCTACAAAACAGAACTGAGTTGGTGGATTTTTGCCCTGTCCGGGCTGTTGGCATTGGGAATTGCGTTGCTCACCGTGAGTTGGCAGAGCTGGAAAGCAGCAACAAAGAATCCTGAGGAATCCTTAAAATACGAATAGTGTCTTAAGGTGAAGATTACGCTTTTGGCGTAATAGAGAGGTTGAGGTATGAATAAAATGCAAGGTTAAGCAGAATAAGGAAACACCAAAAATTGAGGAACTAACAGAAATTAAAACAATAAAGGATTATCATGCTGAACACATTGAAGATTTTTATCCGGTCGTTGAAAAGAAAAAAGACGAAATCGATTATTACTATTGGCGGGTATGCTGTCAGTATGGCTGTTACTTTACTTTTGGTCTCGTTTATTATTGGGGAGAAGAGTGTAAATAAAGGCTTCGAAAACGGAGATAACATATACCGTATCAAGCGTTCCGATGAAAAGTCAATTGTACCAATTACCCTGCGCAATGATGTGAAAAGCAAAATCCCTGGTGTAGAAAAAATGTGTTATTACAGCATTTGGGAACGTTTATACAAACGTGAAGACAAACAAGAATTGGCAAAATTCATCGCCACGAATGACGATTTTCTGGAAATGTTTTCCTTCCATTTTATACACCAATCGTCGAATCCTACCCTTTCGTTAAAAGAGAATGTTATCCTGACCCATAAATTCAGCGAGAAGCTTTTTGGAACGGAGAACCCTGTGGGAAAAGTTCTGGAAATAAACCGAAAATCGTTTACCATAGCTGGGGTTGTTACCGACCTTCCGGAAAATTCTTCGTTTCGGTTCGACGCATTCATAAATTTTGAATTGGGTCCGATTTTAAGGAGCGGATACAATAATGAACAGCACGTTCTGCTGAATTCGTTTGTGTTGTTGAGTCCGCGTGTAAATCCCGATGAGGTCAACAAGCAAATTTCAGGAATGATCAGCCACTGGCAGGCTTTCAAAGACATAAAGTTGTCGATTGAGCCTTTTAGTAGGGTTTACTTTAACAGTTTGTCTCAAGATCACATGGAACATGCAAATGTAAGTATGATTAACCTTCTTTCGAGCGTTGCTTTAGTCATTCTTTTCATGACCATTTTCAATTATATAAATATGGCTGTGTCAAGCGGCTACGAGCGGTTAAACGAAATTGGTATCCGGAAAACCACAGGGGCAGACAAAAGCGATATATTCAGGCAGATTTTAACCGAATCGATGCTTGTCAGTCTTTTGGCGATGATGTTGGCAGTAATTATCGCTATTATTATCGCTCCAGTATTTTCCGAAATTCTTGGTAAAAATATTGAACTCGGTTCCATCTTATCGCAACCATTAATCATTTTGTCAGGTATCCTGATATTTTTTATAACTGGTATTTTATCAGGAATTTATCCGGCACTGATATTCTCAGGGATGTCTCCTCTACGAATGATAAGCCATCAGACAGGATTCAAAAGGAAAGGACAAATGGCAGGAGTTGTGATGGTTCAATTTCTGATTACTACTGTATTGATTATTTCGTTACTTTTCATTCAGAAACAAATGGAGTTTGTGAAAAACAAAGATCTTGGATTTGATAAAGAAATGATGGTTCGGCTTGATCTCAATGGTTTATCTGGGCAGAAATGGGAAGTTATGAGAAACGAGCTGTTGACAAATCCTGGAATTATTTCTGTATCGGCTTCAGGCGGAAGCCCCATGGAGATACCCGGCTCTTCAACAAATCAATTTAATATTGCTGGGGAAGAAAAGATGGTTGAGATAAAGTCTTTTGGAATTGACGACAACTTTCTTGAAACATTTGGTCTAAAGCTAATTGAAGGAAGAAATTTTAAATCTTCAGATACGAATGTTTGTATGATCAACGAACATTTGTATCACGAACTCCAATGGAAAGCCGTTGAAGGGCAAGAGTTAATGGGCGAAAAAGTAGTTGGTGTTGTTAAAGATTTCCATTACGAAAATCTTTATACTGAAATTGGGAACCTCCAATTGCAACATTCGCGTGATTATGCTAGTGTTCTGAATATAAAAATAAGTGGAAATGTTTCGGAAACCTTGGAATTTATAAAAAGAACGTATGCTAAAATTGAACCTGGGATTCCCTTTTCGTTCCGTTTTTACGATGATTGGATCGAGTCGATGTATCTAAAACAAGAGAAGCAGGCAACTGCAATCAAAGTTTTTGCATTGCTTGCCATTGTTATAGCTTGCCTCGGGTTGTTTGGCTTAATAGAACATATCACAAATAAGAAGATTAAAGAGATTGGTATCCGAAAAATAAATGGAGCCAGTATTTCAGAAGTAATTTTCATGCTCAACAAAAACGTAGTGAAATGGGTAGTCCTTGCTTTCATAATTGCCACACCCATAGCGTACTACGCCATGACTAAATGGCTAGAAAGTTTTGCCTACAAAACCGAACTGAGTTGGTGGATTTTTGCTTTGGCAGGACTAATTGCAATGCTCATTGCACTACTGACGGTCAGCTGGCAAACATGGAAAGCAGCTACTAGTAATCCGGTTGAGGCATTGAGGAATGAATAAAATGCTTGAATACTTCAAATTTTGAGATTAAAACAAACAATATTCATTAGAATAATAAAACTAGCTGATATGTTTAAAATTATCTTTTTATCTGCTTTGCGAAGCCTTTTAAAATACAAGCAAATGAGCTTTATCAATATGCTTGGGTTAATTGTTGGACTGACATCGTTCTTATTTGCAGTTCATTATATACTTTTTGAATTTTCTTACGATTCATTCTTCAAAGAGCCGGAAAGAGTTTATCGGGTAAATATTCAGGTAGAAAAAGACGGCGAGTCCATTTATAAAGGTGCAAAAACGCCGCGGGCTCTCTTCTTTGCTATCAAGCGCGAAATTCCCGAGGTTGAAGCCAACGGATTGGCCTATTTCGAGAAGTGCCTGGTGAGTTACAAAGATCGGTTTTTTGCCAATCAGGATGTACTTTGGGTTTCTGAAGATTTTGAGAAAGTATTTCCGCTTGAGATGGTAACCGGCATTGCCGATTATTCGAGACCGAGGACAGGTATTATTTCCGAGACCAGCGCTAAAGCACTTTATGGCAATGAGTCACCGATTGGAAAGATCATGGGTGTTAATCAGGGAATGCCTATTGAAATAACGGGTGTATTTAAAGACCTACCGCCAAACACTCATCTTCAGGCAAAATATTTTGTATCGGTAAAAACCTGGGTAGAAATGGGAGCCATTAATCCTGAAGGCGACTGGCGGGGGAATGGATGGTGGAATTACATCAGGCTGAAGAAAGGCAGTTCGACTAAAATGACAACTGATAAAATCAATAGTTTTATCACATCATACATGGGTTTTCTTAAAAATGACAATAGGATCGCTCATTATTCACTTCAGCCGCTTAAAGATTTGCACTTTATTCAAGGCATTGAAGGCGAGATGGGAGCAACCACCAATTATACATCACTTATCAACCTGATACTGATTGCTATAATAACCCTTTTTATTGCCTGGATAAATTATGTGAACTTGTCGGTAGCACATGCGCAATCACGATCTGACCAAATCCGGATTCGAAAATTGATAGGCGCAACAAACATCCAAATTTGGAATCAATCTTTGGTTGAAAGCACAATCCTGAATGTTGTAGCCTTAATCAGTTCATTCTTACTCTTTTTACTATTCCGTAACAGCATTGCAACTGTATTCAATATCCCGCTTGATAAAGCCAATATTCCTGTAGGTGCAATCATTCTGATTGCGCTTATAACAGTTGCAGGAGGCGTTTTATTTTCGGGAATTTATTACGGAATAGAAATGGGACGTATTAAAATTCTGCCCGAACTTCAAAAGGCTAAAAGCGGAAGAATCAAAAGCGGACTGGTGATTGTACAAATGGCACTTTCAATAATTTTTCTTATTAGTACCTTATTTGTTTATAAGCAAATATCGTTCATGAAGAACAAAGATTTAGGTGTTTCGCTGGAAAAGGTGGTTGTCCTGACAGGACCGGCCTCATTAAATGCAGACGGAAATAAACGAAATCGATTTATGGCGTTCCGCAGCGAATTAACAACACAATCTGAATTCGAGTCAGTAACTTTCAATACGTTTGTTCCATGTCAGGCTCCTGGTTATGGTTTTCGCGAATTCACCAATCCATCGAAAGGTAAATCACCTGACAACCAAATTCTTCAAAATAACGCCGGTACAGATTTTATTAAAACTTATGGCCTTAAGCTACTTGCAGGAAATGATTTTTCTGAAAATGACAAACAAAACAGGAACCGGATTTTGCTAAATGAGTCGAGTATTAAACTTCTTGGGTTCAATACTCCCGAAGAGGCAATTGGGAAAGAAATATTCAGGAAAGGGGATAGTATTGCATTGAAAATTGAAGGTGTAATTGGCGATTTTCATAACGAAGGGTTGCATAAAGCTATTTATCCGATAGTATGGAAGAATAACTATCCCAGCGAATTTGGCTATTTCTCTGTTCGCATCAATACCCGGAATATTCAAGAAACATTAAATAAGATGAAAAGTGTATGGAGTCGTCATTATCCAAAAGATAATTTTGATTTTGTATTTGCAGATGAACAGTTTAACCGTCAATACGAATCCGACAGTCGTTTTAGTAAACTGTATGTTTGGCTTACTCTTCTTTCAATAGGAATTGCTACTATCGGGCTTTATGGACTTATCCTTTTTTACCTTCAAAAACGAAAAAAGGAAATCAGTTTGAGGAAAGTAAATGGTGCTACTATCGGTCAGATTATCATTATGGTCAACCTAAATT
>Ga0209123_1002951_pt1 | contig 13464 bp, 13 predicted proteins | sample BarGraIncu00431A_FD_184500 | JGI IMG/M metagenome (GOLD analysis project Ga0209123, IMG submission 184500) | Arctic peat soil microbial communities from Barrow, Alaska, USA - Barrow Graham LP Incubations 004-31A (SPAdes) (version 2) | ecosystem: Environmental > Terrestrial > Soil > Wetlands >...
ATACTCAGCAAGCGAGTTGTGGTCTATGCAATGGCGAAGGCTGCCAAGCCGGAACGATGGTCAGGCCGTTGCAGAAACTGGAGTCGGCCAACGGAGGTCTCTTTGAATCCCAATAAATCGGCTCAGAACTGTCAGACAACTCAAGCCGACGCCGCATAGGAAATGCGACATCTTTGTTGACAACGACCGGTGCCATGGTCACCTTGCGCGGGAAGACATACTTGGAAATAGCAGTTGTGGTTCATTTTCCACCGGCGATCCTCTCCTTCAACTTCGTCAGCCTTCGGTTCGACTTCCGGTTCTTCACAGCCATCGCCAGCGCTTTCGGTTGCCCGACTATCACGACCAGTTTTTTCCCACGGGTCACCGCAGTGTAGATAAGGTTCCTCTCCAGAAGAGTATAGTGTTGCATTGCCAGCGGGATAACAACCGCAGGGTACTCAGACCCTTGGCTTTTGTGAATCGATGTCGCATATGCCAACTGCACCTCGTCCAGCTCCCCGAACTCATACTCGACCAACCTGCCGTCGTAATCTACCTGTAGCGCCCCTTCCTCCATGTCTATGGTCGCAATCACGCCGATGTCGCCGTTGTAGACTTCCTTCTCGTAGTTGTTGACGGTCTGAAGAACCTTGTCGCCGGGAGAAAACGTGGTCCCGAACCGGATCACCTTGGGTTCGCTCTTCTCGTTCAGGATCTTCTGAAGCTCGGCATTCAGGGAACGAGCACCAAGTCCGCCGCGATTCATGGGCGTCAGGATCTGGACATCCTTGACTGGGTCCAGACCGAAGCGCTTGGGAATCCGGCTAGTCACCACCTGCACCAACTTCGAGAAGATTTCCTCAGGAGTCTCTCCGGGGATGAAATAGAAATCGGAAAGCTCTGACCCTTCAGCCTTGAGCGGCATGTCTCCTTTGTTGATCCGGTGTGCGTTGACGATGATCCTGGACGAAGCAGCTTGTCGGAAGATCTCGGTGAGCCTGACCGTCGGTACCACACCCGAGTCGATGATGTCCGCCAGCACAGATCCCGGCCCGACCGAGGGAAGTTGGTCCACGTCACCGACGACCATTAGAGCAGCCCTATCAGGTACGGCTGAGAGGAGCCGGTTCATCAGGACAATATCGACCATGGAACTCTCATCGATGACCAACAGATCGGTTTCCAGCGGATTGTCCTTGTTCCTCTTGAAGCCAAACGTTTTAGGGTCGAACTCCAGCAGTCGGTGAATGGTCTTCGCTTCCAGCCCGGTAGATTCGGACAATCGCTTCGCTGCTCTTCCCGTAGGAGCACAGAGCGTCACCCGAAGGCGCTTGCCTCCGAGGATTCGAAGGATACTGTTCACCAACGTGGTCTTGCCGACGCCGGGACCACCAGTGATCACGACCACCTTCTTCGATAGCGCCAGCCTCACAGCATCCTGTTGAGAAGCTGACAGCGCCAGCCCGGTCTGCTCTGCCACCCAAGGGATCGCCTTGTCTGCGTCGATGTTGCCCCATGGAGGCGATCCTTCTAATATCCGGGTGATACCAGATGCAGCACCTACCTCTGCCCGTTGCAGTGGCGTCAGGAAAAGGCAATCCAGTCCGGCGATCTCTTCCTGTACGAGGTTCTCTTCCCGGATCTCCTCCCGGATTGCATCCTCGATGATTGATCCAGGTATCTCCAGCAGTTTAACAGACTCCTCAGCCAATGTGATCCATGGGGATGCACAGTGACCCTCGCCGGAGATCTCTTGCAGCACATGGCGGACCCCTGCCTGAGCACGGATCATGGAGTCAGAAGCGATTCCGAGTTTTTGGGCGATGAGATCCGCCGTCTTGAAGCCGATGCCATGTATATCCAGAGCGAGCCGGTACGGGTTCTCAGAAACCTTGATGATCGCCTCGTCGCCATACGTCTTGTAGATCCGCACAGCTCTTCCAGTTCCGACGCCATGGGACTGGAGGAACACCATGATCTCCCTGATGGCCTTCTGCTCATGCCACGCAGACGTTATCTTCTCGACTCTTTTCTTCCCGATCCCCGGTAGCTCCAGCATGGACTCTGGATTTGTTTCGATGATTGTGAAGACATTTTCCTTGAAAGCCTTAACCAACGCCTTGGCGAAGTGCGGCCCGATCCCCTTGACCATCCCAGAGCCGAGATACTTCTCAATCCCCTCCAGCGTAGTTGGTTGAACCACCTTTAGGTTATGGGCTTTGAACTGCATTCCATGGGTCCGGTCGTTGGTCCAGATACCGATGCATTCTATGTACTCACCGGGAGTAATCGAGGCAGCGGAGCCAATGACGGTGACCAAATCGTGCTGCCCCCTCACCTTGGCTCTGAGCACACAGAAGCCGGACTCTTCGGAGTGGAACGTCACACGCTCTACGGAACCGGAGAGCCGCTCGGTTGGTGCATCTTGATTGTGTGCTGGCTTCTTCATCGGAACTCCCATCGGTCTGTGGTGACGGACTCACTGATACCATGTATCCATTGGGCTGGCAAGGGTGGACGCTGCCCGATTGCCCCAGAAGTCGGGGCCATTGAAAAACTCCCAGCATCGGCCAATTGGCAAATTCTACAGCTCCGGGTATTCAGGATGTGGTCAAGAGGGAGGAGTTCAAGGTGGATGCAGATATAAAGATAAGATTATGCCACGATAGGATTCGGTTCAAAGACTTTTTACTCTTAAAACCTTTAGTAACCGTGAAACACGCTCGTTCAAATATCTCTAAGATTAATGCCCTTATTAAAATTACGCACAAAGATAACTAATCTGGACGTTACTCGGTTGAGTCGAATATCCTCGCTGGTTCCAAAAATTTTCATTCAGGACCTTCATGGTCACTGTATTTTATAAAATGCTTTTGAACAGATACTTCGTCAGCGTATTCGCCTTCGACGATATGATTACAGGTTATGCTGAAATAGTTCATATCTCCGAAGTCGTAAAGTAGCCACATTTTAGTGCCACTATTACATTTGATTGAATTCAAAGGCTCGAAAGTGAAATGGGTTTCTTTTTTTATTCTTTTTTCTTCCCTGGCCCTTATAGCTAAACGTTCCGATTCAGGTAAATCATAATTATTAAACAATTTCGGATAAGGCATTTCAGAGCCTTCAGGTATAATTTTACTACCTCTTTCCAACTGCTGTTTTCGAGTAGTTCCATATTTCACTATTGTAAATTCGTAAAGATGCCCGCTATCAAGCCCGATATTATTTACTATTATATCTACTAAATCATCAAATGTAATAGTGTTTTGAACTCTAACAACTATTTTATTGCGTTTATCCCAATCTGGCTTGATTACTAACTCATAATATAGCATTCACCTTCTCCACATAAAAATAAGATTTAGGTTAAACATGGCCATGTGAAAATCCTTCCGGTAATACTCAGTCACTCAATCGATTACCTGGCATCGAAACACCGAATCATTCCTCGTCGTCGGGGAACGCGTCATGGAACATCTCCCTAAGAGCATCGTGGTACCCCCAGCCGATACTGCTGGTTGAGGTCACAAGGTCTTCAAACCGGTCGTAATATTCGTCAATGGTCTCTTTATCCATCGTAAGCGCGAGGTGAAGGGCCTTGTCGTACATGCGTTCTAATGCATAGTAGAAGCCTTCATCGATATCACCGAAATTCAGCGTGAATTCTGTGCCGGTCTCAACGAAGAAGAGCATCAGCTCCAGAATCCCCGTCGGTTCGCCTGCGGCTTTGGTGTAGTCACTTATGGCCTTCTTTGCTATGGCGATTTTTATTGGCTTATTCTTGTAAACGTCGGGATAGAGGGCATCTTCGATTATTTTCAAGAATGGCTTGAGAGCGTCGGTTCCCTCAGAGAATCGAGCATGCAGGAATGTTTTATTCTGGGCACTGCTGGCATACAGGTCGGATATCAGCCCTATCAGTGCGGTGCGGTCATACCCGGCAATGGCCTTCTTGATGTCGCTCCATGACGGCTTTTTCTTGTCTGATTTTTCCTTGGCTGGCTTGCTCACTGCTACGTCCTCATTTATATCTGGAGTTTTGGTTTGCTAACACACGATAATCACAGGTAGTTGTAATGCATTTAACCTGACCACCGTCATTAAAGACCCCCACTTTGTAAACGAATTTACCGATAGTCGGATACTCTTTCTTTTTTCGGGCGATTTTTCGCCGCCCCAGTTATATTGAGAGCGTCTATCGCGCCAGCGGCGAATTCTGCGCCGCCTGTATGTCCTTAAGTCTTATTGTTCGCTCTCACTCAGTTTTTCTACTAACTCTGCAATTTCTATTAGCCCTGTGCGCCGACCTTCGGCGAATGCAAACTCGACTTTTTTCTCCTCTCCAATATTGCACCACTGTTCATCGTTTTCCTCGTTCCACATATCAATCAGTTCATTGTATTTCATGTATTTCATACCACCTCCGTATCCGCTTATTGCCATCGCTGAGGGCATGGTTCGTGGCTGCCAACCGGGTGACATAGCTCCAGGAAACGCGGCGCTCTAAATAAACCCTGCCACCTGCACTTGGTAAGCAGCGATCACGATCCTCAACACGAACTCTTTTCTGCAGCCGGTGCATGCGACGACGACTGGCTTGTCTATCTCAGTTTCTGCGATCGAGACCTTCCTTTTGTGCCGGCAATAAGGGCACATGCAGTCCAATGCCCCAGGTTTGTCCCGAGTCACAGGCTCCCGTTTGCCGAGCTTTGTCCTGGTCTTTGTTTTCACTGATTTCTTTGGGGTATGTTCTTTCTCAACAACCGATACCACAGGAACCGCTTTCGCTTTTACCACCCTATGTGCCCGCGGCTTCTTGGCTGGAATCTGGACTTTGGCGATGTCCGCGTCCTGTGCCTGTGCAGGTAGCAGACTTGTCTCCAATTCCAGATGATCTCCCTCTTTTTTGGCCTTGGTACGCGGTTTCCGAGGCTTACTCTGAGGCTTCGCTTCTCCTTCGGCGGTAGCCGACGATTGTGGCGATTGTATGGGGCTGCCAGACTTGTCGTATTTGCCGTCCGGCTTTAATGCGATTGGTGGAGTTTTGTCGGAAACGGCTGCCGTCGGTCCCTTCGTCAGCCGTTTGAGCGGAGTATCCTGGGCACTTTCTTCTTCAGCAGATACGGTAGGTAGGGGCGGTAGTGTGGACTCAGCGGCGACCAACTGAATCTTGCCGATCTTCTCCTTCCTCACTCTTGGTACCCGTGGAATTATTTGGTTTAAGGGTACATCAGTGGAGGGGAGGGAAGCCTCTTGGAGGATTGCAGTGGGCTCTGAGTCCGGTACTTTGGCCTGCTTGGCCGGCGGCGCGGCAGACGGCTGTGGTTTTACTGACGACGGCAGTCTGGGTGCCGCGGCGGGAATCCCAATAGTTGCAGCGGATTCGCCAGCAGGTACAGTGACGATCTCACCAGTTACAATCTTTTTCCACTTGGTTGGCAAGGTGGTCCGGGAGTAACTCCGCCTCCCAGGGTCCTTGCCTTCGACGACATAAAACTTACTCTCGTATTTGACGAGCTTTACTGCGCCGTCTTCTGCGATCGATGTCCCGTTTACCCTCTTATTGTCGAGCCAGAAACTGACCGCCGTCGGGTTCGCCATATTAACTTGCGCTCCTTTTCGTTTTCAGGAAAAGCCGGATTCGCCGCAGATACCCAACCCTACCTATTCCACGTCCTCAGGAAAGGCGTTGCTGGTTGACGTAACAAGACCTTCAAATCGGTCACAATATTCTTCAATGCCTTCAGGTTTGGGCCATCTGCTCGACAGCGACTGCGAACCCTCATACTACTTACTGATTGCAGTAGCCAGACATCAGCCTCAGCTATTTATTTTTCCTTTCGTTTTCTCGCTATTTCAGGGCGTTGCATTGACGGCTTGTTTGAGGACAGCACTTGCCTTAAACGTCAGAATTCGCCGAGCCTCAATAGTAATCTCTTCCCCGGTCTGCGGATTCCTTCCACGCCGGTCGTTTTTTTCCTTAACCTCGAAGTTTCCGAATCCGGCAATCTTAATCTTCTCCCCGGCCTCCAGGGTGTCCTTGATTAGTCCAAATAGCTCCTCGACCACATCAACGGATCCCTTCTTGGTCAACCTTACTTTTTCAAAAACTCTATCGACGATGTCTGCTTTTGTCATGCTCATACCTTCCTGTGGGATTTTATTGATTCCATTGGGCTGTTGTTACGCTTTGCCGCTACCCGCAAGCCAATCGGTAATAACACCGGCTGGCTTGAGAGCTGGCGACATAATCTTTCCCAGCAGCAAGTGAATATACAGCAGACGAGCCACCTAGTAAATCAATATTATTACTATTTAACCAGATAGTTACGCTAGAGAAGTCGGGAAAATAAAACCAGGAAATCGAACCCAAAAATGGAACATGGACAGCCAGCAGCCGGGGGCTATAATTTCCATCTTAGCCATGTAATAAATACCCCTTCCCAAATCGGTGCATATCATCCAAGCCGACCATGGGGAGATGACGCGCCTTATACCTTACACCTAGCTGTAACCGCAATCACTCAACATTACAAGCAAGCCATTAAAGAAGGCAATGAACCTACTGCCCAATGGCTTGTTCCAAATAAGTAGCCAGCGACATTAGGCAGTAATATCACAAGGAGAACAAAAAAATGAACGTCGATATTGTCATTTCAATGGACGAGAACATTCACGACCCGCTTACCATGGAGCAGACGCAGATGGTCAGCGAAATATTCGACCATGCATCCAAAATCCTGGAAAATGGTGGAAAAGTTATTGTTCAGAGGGTGTTTACAAATGCTCCACCGAATCAACTTTGCGTTTTTGACAAGTTAGAAGACCTTACCGGATGGAAGGAACGCTTGAACGATGTTCAGGTAATACTCGATCGCGACACGATTAGCTAAAAAAAGATAAAACGTTCAAAGACGGGGGCCGGAAGGCCCTCTGTTGTGACCCAGAACAGACCCACCTCAGCCCCAAAGCTGTCAAGGCCAAAGTGACGTGTGGTCCAATAGGGTGGGTGCGAAAAGTAGACTTTTTGCACTGCTGAAGACGTGTCAAAACAAAACATTTAAGGATTGATACGACTGGATAGTCTCTTCCGTCATCCGTCTTCTTAGTTCACCCAGAAATCGGAAATTTTGGAAGCAGAGCTTGAACCGATGTCCTCAGGACGCCGAGCGCGGAGCTGAGGAATAGACCGGCAATTATGGTTCCTACGATGATGTCCGGCAGCGCGAGGTGAGCAGATAGCTGCCAGCAGCGGCGAGCAATACCCCTACGTTCGCGACCAGGTCGTTGCGCGAGCAGAGCCAGGTAGAACTCATGTTGAGGTTGTCCGCCCGGTAGCGATAAAGCAGGAAGAAACATGTCAGATTTGCGGTAAGAGCCACCCCTCCGACGATTCCCATGGTCTCCACGCCCGGAATGACGGGATGTAAAACCTTGTGGATGTCCGGCATACTCCCCTTTCGGGAAGAGGCGCAGGGCCTCCCGGGTTGCCGCATACTCACAATGTCAGGCATACCATGGTCTCCGACCCCGGGGAAGCGAATGCGTTCTTGCCGTTATCGTCCGCATCCGTGTTGACTTCCGACAATTGAAGATCGTCGTCCTTCCCAACTTTTTGAATTTCGGGGCTCAATCCCTTCAACCTTGCGGCTTACGGCCTACCTGCTTGCTGTCCTACGCTTAAAGCTTGACGTTACCGCCAAGCCTCCAAGGACTTGCTACCCAGTGGCTGGCCGGCCTTCTGGGGCGGGATTCTCACCCGCTAGAACATGCGACCTTGCCCGGCCGCACTCAAAATTCAAATCCGGTCCACATGTAGGGCGCCCAGAATGATAAATATGCCGTATCCAAGGAGATGCCTCCCTTTGGCTCCCCGCTCGCTTTCAGTTTTTTGCCGATTTCCCCCTCAGATTATGCTAAGGTGACAATCCTTACGCTGGATGTGACTGTAACTGTTTGAGTTTTTCCCTCTACTGCCTCGGCCAAACAAGAGAGTCCAATATGACTGAAGTTCCGACGGTACATGGCATCCTCGATGATTATCTTAAAGCCCTTTTCGATACTGATAAGGCCGGTGCCCTGCGGATCGTTCAGCAGGCCCTGGATAGCGGCATCACTCCCGAGAGCGTCATTTTCGAGGTGGTGGTCCCGGGAATGGAGCAGATGGTTGGAGGCATGATTTCCCTCGACACCCTGATTACCCTCTCACAGCACTTTCTGGCATCACAAATTGCCGAGGAGGTGACAGACCGGCTGATCCCACTCTTTGCGTCGGTACCCGAGGTGCAGGGGAGCGTCGTCATAGGAACCAGCCACGGCGACTTCCATGGCCTGGGCAAGAAAATCGTCATCGGATGTCTGCGAGCCAGGATGTTCCAGGTAACGGACTTGGGGATTAACGTCGCCCCTGAACTGTTCATAGAGACGGCACTTGCCCAAAAGGCCGAGGTTATCGGCATCTCCTCCATGATGGTTCATACCGCCACCGGACCCCGGGGACCCAAGCGGGTACGCGAACTAATGCTGCAACAGGGCTTGGAGGAAAAGTTGCGACTGGTCGTTGGAGGCGCACCCTACCGCTTCCATGACAACCTATTCCGGGAGGTGGGGGCCGACGCCTGGGCTGACACCGCCGCCAACGCGCCCGCTGTCGTTGCGCGTCTAGTTCAGGAGGTACGCTCATGATGACGGGGATGGAGCGCTTCGGGGCACTGCTGACGGGTGTACCCGCCGACCGAGTGCCGATCGCCTGCAACCTTCTTGACCAGGGAGCCCGGGAATTGGGGGTGCCACTCAAGGAGTACTACTCCCGCGGTGAGCTGGTGGCCGAGGGGCAACTGCGCCTGCGCGAGAAATACGGCTATGACAGCCTGATGGGGATGTTCTATTCGGCCCTGGAGGCGGAAATGCTCGGCTGCCGTAACATAGTCTACGCCGACGATGGCCCCCCCAATGTCGGGCATCTGGTCATCAACACGCCAAGGGACATCGAGAACCTATGTCTTCCTGAGGACCTGGAAGGTCACCCCCGCTTCCGGGAACTCGTGACCTGTCTGGGTATCCTGAAAAGGGAGTCGGCGGGGCGCTGGCCCGTACTGGGCGTGGTGACCGCGTCGTTCACGCTTCCCGCCATGCTGATGGGTATCGGGCCCTGGATGGAGCTCTTTTTGTGCGGTGATCCGCTGCTGCGCGACCGCCTGCTGGAACTCTGTTCACAGTTCTGTTCCCACCAGATCATGGCGCTGCGCGAGGCCGGCGCCGACCTGATTGTCTATGTGAACCCGGTGGCATCGGCCACCTTCATCACTACCCAAAAATTCCGGGAACTAGCGCTCCCCTGGGTTTCCCGGGATCTGGAAAAACCCGGTTCGCAGGGGGTGATCTTCTTCAATGGAGGCGGGAGAATTAACCCGATCCTTGCCGACCTGAAACAGCACACCGGTATCGGCGCCTACTACCTGAACCCGTTCGACGATATAGCGGAGGCTCGGGCCATCCTGGGTCCGGAGGCGATCATTGCAGGGGCCATCAACGACATCAGGCTGATCGACTGGACCCCGCAGGAAATTGACCGGGAGGTGGAGAGGATCATGAGGGCCGGCAAGCAGGGCGGCGGGTTCATCTTCGGGACCCTGTTAATGCCGTTCAGTATCCCGGAGCGAAATATCCGGGCCTTGATGGATGCGGCCATTAGGCACGGCAACTGCTGATCGGAGGCTAGATGAGCGAAATAAAGCGCCTTATCGGCTGCGGCATACTGGAGAAGGAAATCCGCTGCCTGGCCGACAGGAACGGCTGGCCGCTGCGGACCACCTTTCTTCCTTCAGGGCTACACGTCGATTTTGCTCGACTGGAAAACGGCCTGGGAAAATGTCTGAGGCAGCATGAAGATGAACCACTGCTGGTCTTTTATGGTGCCTGCCATCCCCGCATGGACCAGATCCTCCATGCGGCCCACGCCCTCAGGACGCAGGGCCAGAACTGCGTCGACATCTACCTGGGTCACGAGATGTTCTGCCGGGAGTTGGAGCAGGGGGCCTTTTTCCTTTTCGAGGACTGGGCGCTGCACTGGAAGGAAATCGTTGGAGGAGTCATGCCGGGCAACCCCGAGATCATGCGCAGCATCTTCCGCAGCGCCCATAAGTATCTGCTGGCCATTCGCACCCCCTGTTCAGGCGATTTCCGCGCCGAAGCCGAGGCCGTCAGCCGGATGACTACTCTGGAGCTGCGCTGGGTAGATGTCGGTCTTGAACACCTGGAAGCTAACCTCGCTGGCGTTTTGGCCAGGGTGCCGGAGGGGGAATTGTGAATGGGGAACTGCAGGCCGCCCTCATGGCGAACAAAGAACTGGAACGGCGTCTGGCCGATCTAGCCAAAAACAAATCGCGTCTTGAACTGATCAATAGACTGCTCAGTAGCCTCAGTTCGGTGGCCGGTCTCGACGATATGGTGCAGCGCATCCTTGACATCCTGATGCAGACCATTGGTGCCTCCAATATCTCTGTCATCTTCTGTTTGGACGGCACCTGGCAGTATCGTGACATTTACGGAACGAGCTGCGAGTTTAACGGATCTGACAATCCGGACGTCTTCACTGCGCTGGCAGCGGGGACGCCGCAGCGCGTCCGTGATACCCGAAGCCAGGTGCCCGGTTTAGGCACTGATGGAAACGTAGCTGTACAAAACTGGTTATTCCCCCTGCTTTCGCAAGAGAGGAAATTCGGTGTAGTGTGCATGGAGGGGATGCAACTGACCGATCTGGGTTTTTTTGAGGAACTGCACCCATTCTTCGTTTATGCCGGACTGATGCTGGACAACGAGATCTCCAATTTCGCCAGGCTGGCCGACGCTCACCGTCGTCTGCAGGAATCCGAAATCCACTACCGGAACCTATTCGACCAGTCGCCCGACGGAATCGTACTCTGGAGCACTCCTGATTTAAAACCGGTCCAGTTCAATACAGCCGCCCACACCATACTCGGCTATACCCGCGATGAATTTTCCCTCCTCACGGTCAGCGACCTCCATTTCAGTAGTGACCCGGCGGAAATAGACGGATTCATAGGCACTTTGCATCGGGAAGGGGCCACCAGCTTCGAGGCGGTACACCTCACCAAATCCCGGGGCAGCAGGTCCATGTTCGTCTCACTTAAAATGTTCGAGGTGACTGGCCGCCAGATGATTTTGGCTATCCATCATGACATCACCGAATTGAAGGAATCCGGCCGGACCCTGGAACTGTACCGTTACGCCCTCGACAATGCCCGCGACTCGATTTTCCTGATCGATCCCGATGCCGGCTTCCACTTTGTCAACCAGGCCGCCTGTCAATCACTCGGCTACACCATGCAGGAGCTTTTGGGCCTGCGGGTATTCGACATCGACCCGGTTTTCCCCCGTGATACCTGGCATGATTTCTGGCGGGATCTCCGGAGCAAGGGTGCTTTAAGTCTTGAAAGTCAGCACCAGACCAAGGACGGAAGGATTATCCCGGTGGAGATAGGGATCAGGATTTTTGAGTTTGAAGGAGTGGAATACAACCTGGCTGCTGCCCGTGACCTTACCGAACGCAGGCGCTTTGAAAGAGAGCGGCACGAACTGGAACAGCAGATGCTGCACGCACAGAAACTGGAGAGTCTGGGTGTTCTGGCCGGCGGCATTGCGCACGATTTCAACAACATTCTGATGGCCATTCTCGGCAACGCAGACCTGGCTCTGATGCGGATCGGGCAGGAATCTCCTGCGGCGGAAAACCTGAGGCAGATTGAACTGGCCTCCGCCCGGGCCGCCGACCTGGCAAAGCAAATGCTCGCCTACTCCGGGAAGGGGAGGTTCGTGGTCGAGCCCCTGAACCTCAACTCCCTCTTGGAAGAGATGCTGCACATGCTGGGAGTCTCCATCTCCAAGAAGGCGGTGCTACGTCTTAACCTGACCCGTCCCCTCCCGTCTGTGGAAGCCGATGCAACTCAAATGCGCCAGATTATCATGAACCTGGTGATCAACGCCTCGGAGGCCATCGGTGACAAGAGTGGAGTGATCGCCATAAACACCGGCATCATGGACTGCGACAACAGTTACCTCAGCAATGTCTGGCTGAACGAGAATTTATCTGAGGGGTTCTACGTTTACCTGGAGGTTTCTGACACCGGCTGTGGCATGACTAAGGAAACGCTTGCCAAGATATTTGACCCTTTCTTTACCACCAAGTTCACCGGTCGGGGGTTGGGCATGGCTGCCGTGTTGGGCATCATTCGAGGGCACAAGGGGGCCATCAAGATTTATAGCGAGCCCGAGCGTGGAACCACCATCAAGATGCTCCTGCCAGCCTGCGACCGTCCGGCCGATATGTTCAATGGCGGTATCTGTGAGGACGGGTGGAAAGGGAGTGGCCTGGTATTGTTGGTGGACGATGAAGAGACAGTGCGGGGAATCGGTGTGGAGATGCTTAAAGCCCTCGGCTTCAGCACCCTCACGGCAAATGATGGCAATGAAGCCACCCAAATCTTCAAGGATAACCCAGGTATCAGCTTTGTGATACTCGACCTTACCATGCCGCACATGGACGGTGAGCAGTGCTTCCGGGAACTGCGCAAAATTAGACCAGATGTCAGGGTGGTCATATCCAGTGGCTATAACGAGCAGGAAGTCACCCCACGTTTCATGGGCAAAGGCCTTGCAGGATTTATCCAAAAACCCTATAAGCTCTCCCTGCTCAAGGATGTAATCAAGGGGATATCGGGGAGTTAACTCTGGCGCTCGAAAACTGCCATCACCCTTCTAACGTCAGAGGAAAGGTTTTGGCCAAATCTCAGCAGCTATCCATAGCCCTAATTTGACGAGTGCAAAAAGTCTACTTTTCGCACAGACCGACGGCGCCCGACCAATTCTTTGAATTCTTCCCATGTATGGGATAACCTGCTTCATTTGATTCAAAAAAAGAATCAGAGTCCGATCTAGGCAAAAAATCGAGGCCCCGAGAATGTCCGCAGTTGTGCGATCGCTAGGATTTCATGTATTGGCGGCGCATTAGAGTTGCTCCCGCAAACGAGTGTTCTTACTCACTTGCCAGACCATCCAAGGGTAGGTCTCTCACACGGAGCACAAAATGAATACCCAGTCGCAGCCAACTAACACTTCGTTCCGCTTTCAACTGGCCTGGTTAGAGTTAGCGAAGCGCTACCTTCTATCCATCTTGATGGTGGCGGTGGCAATGGGGCTGTGGCTGGCGTTGGAAGCATGGGTTGGCCATGGGTTACCTCCCTATATAACTTTTTACCCGGCAATGGTGGTGGTTGTTGTATTTATGGGCTTAGGACCTGGGATCCTGGCCACTGGATTAATGGCGCTGATGCTTGCTATGCGATCCTGCCGCCAGTCGGCCAGTTCATCATCACATCACCCACGGATCGTCTAGGATTGGCGATCTTTACCAGCACGAACCTTCTCATGTGTGTGTTCGGTTATTTCTACAGGCGTAAC
>Ga0209123_1002952_pt1 | contig 13458 bp, 14 predicted proteins | sample BarGraIncu00431A_FD_184500 | JGI IMG/M metagenome (GOLD analysis project Ga0209123, IMG submission 184500) | Arctic peat soil microbial communities from Barrow, Alaska, USA - Barrow Graham LP Incubations 004-31A (SPAdes) (version 2) | ecosystem: Environmental > Terrestrial > Soil > Wetlands >...
CGTTCATCAATTATAGGAGAATATTGATGAACCCACCTCATAATTGTTGTATGAGTTATATTCAAGCCTCTCTCTTCCATCATATCAACAAGCATTCTGTAACTCAGTGGATATTTAAGATACCAGCAAATGCACAGTATTATTATTTCAGACTCGAAATGCTTCCATTTGAATATATTCTGTGACATTCTCTTACCTCTATTTTCAAGTTTATGGTAAGAGTATAGCACGTTTATTTTTTTTGCACCAGAACCGCGACACATTCCTATGTGAAAAGCTTAGGCATTGGCAGTAATGCTAAGAGAACTCATATCTCGAGCAATCGAATGATGGGACAACGTACTGTGGAAGGCTTACTTTAAGCATCTGACGTGAATGGTGTGGATCAAGGGACAAGGGGAAAAACTTCACCTATTGATATGTACCGTCCTCACCGAATAGTGATGTGGTGGTTTTTGCATTTATATTGACGGTACTCAATATTAAAACATTGTTGCTCCCTTATTTTATTTATGCGGTCATCCAAAATCGCCTTAATCTTTTGATGAACATTTTAGATAAAAGTACTGTCAGTATATCTGCAATCGGTTGAGCAAATATTACCCCATCAATACCAAAGAAATTAGGGAGAATAAGTATGGCTGGTATAAAGAAAATACCTTGACGACTTAAACTAAGTATGCCCGCTTCTTTTGCCTTACCCATTGTCAAAAATAATGCGAGATACACTAGTTGAAATCCGTAGAAAATAAACATAATAGCGCCCGCTCGAAGCGCCTTGCTTCCTATCGAAATTACATCTAGATCATTTTTACTAAAGGCTGAAATAATATTAGGTGCGAAAAGCAGCATAGAAGCTGCCGAAATAACACAAAACCATGTTGTCCATTTTAAAGAAACGTCAATAGTTTCACGTAATCTCTCATATAGCTTAGCCCCATAATTATAACCTGCAACGGACTGAAATCCTCTTATATAGCCAAATATGACATATGAGCCAATGGCCAGTATACGGGTTACAATTCCAACTGCAGCTACAGCTGAATCTCCATAGTTGCTCGCCGCCGTATTGGTAAGCCCCATTGAAACACTGGTTAAGAGCTGCAACATAAATACTGGAATGCCAACCTTCAATATTTCCCAGTATACTGTTTTATCGAAAGAAAAATTACTAATACTATATCTCAAAGTACCTTTTCTTCTTAAGATATACCCCAAATAAAGGATACTTGATCCGGCTTGCGATATGACGGTAGCAATGGCTGCTCCGCTTACACCATATCCTAAAGAATAGATAAAGACAGGGGCAAGTATCACGTTTAGCAAACTACCTGCTACCAGACTTACCATCGAAAAACGTGTTGCACCTTCTGATGTTATTATATTACTGACTGTAACACTAAAAATACTAAATATAGATCCAGCAATAAATATAAACCCATAATCCCTAGCATAAGGTAATATTGTTTCTGTTGCCCCTAAACCAATCAATATCCTATCAAGAAAACATAACGAGATACTTATAGAAATCATTCCAACAAGCAGACTCGTAAACAATGCGGTTGAAGCTACTCTATTTGCCTCTTCTTTATTATCTTCACCAAAAAGACGCGATATGTAAGATGCTGCCCCACTGCCGAAGGTTACACCAAGACCAATGATAATTTGCCCAATTGGAAACGAGATTGATACAGCACCCATTTGGCTGGTCCCTAATCCCCCAACAAAATATGCATCTACCACATTGTATAAAGCGCTGACCAGCATACCAACCATTGCTGGTAGACCTAATTTTAATAACACCGTTGGAATTTTTTCATTTCTCATTAGCTGCAATTTCTCATCATCCAAATTCATTTTAATCAAGTCCTTTCAAAATATTGTTTTATGACATATATAACTTTTGTTTATAATCATGAATAAATATTAGTTCCTTCAAATCTCAGATAGTTTTCATCAAATAATTATGTTGTAAATTTCTACTGGATTTTTAATTCACCCTCCTTTAACCTGCACTACTATTTTTTTCAAATTTGGTCAAATTGTAAATGTATTAATGCACACATATGCACTTATTCAAGATAATAAAAAGGCATTACTGCCTATATATACATCCCACTAATTACTCTTCACTTAATTTTCATCGCAAGGCACAAAGCGATCTCGTAATTCGCGAGGAGATTGCTTCGTACCTCGCAATGAAAATTACTTAGTGGGTTTTATAGAGTATATTAATTTTTCATTTTCGCATAAGTTCTTTTAAGTTATTTGTTGTTGTCTCAAATTTTTCAAGAATGAGATCCTTGTTAACTTCATAGAAAGTACTCCTGATTTCCTTTGTCTTGCTTAATATTCCATACCGATTCATTAACTCTAGGTGTCTTGAAATAACGGACCTATCCTGCGTAAAATTTTCTGCTATTTCTGTGATGTTCTTCTTCCCTTGTATTACAAGAAATTTCAAAATCTCACTTCTCACAGGCTCAAACAAAGTCTTGTAAAAATCAAAATCAATGCTCTGTTCAATATTTATCCCACATATTAACATATTATTTTTATTTCCCATTTACATCACCAGTTTAATTATATATGCACACATATGCACTCGTCAAGTTTTTTTGTGATCATTAACTCTAGTCACGACCACCACTTCAAGTGGTGGATAATCAGGGCAGATACCTCTATCAAGCTACAGGAATACAAAAAAGAGGGCCTACTCCTCGTATTACACAAGGATTGAGGCCATCTTGCACCGTTAGAGATGATACGGTTCACCCCGACTAATCTTAAACTAGAATTTAACCTTTGGGTACATGGCACAAATGTCATTATGCTAAAACCTAAGCCTTAACGTCAGTATCTTTGCGCATTCTCATTGTTATAGCACCCGTTGGGCATTTAGTAACGCAGACACCGCAGCCATAACATTTTTCCTGATGGAATACTACTGATTTCCCGTTATTCTCCTGAGCGTCGAAAGCACAGCGTTTGACACAAGTACCGCACTGTACGCAAGCATTTGTGTCCACTTCTGCAACGTAATCGGCATGGGCGATGAGATCAGGTCGTTGATACTTCTTCATAAACTGAAGGTCATGGCAACAGCATTCACAACAGCTGCATAAGGCATAAATATATTGGTTGGGATTATAGAAGGTAAGATGTACTAAGCCATATTCATGAGCCATCTTTAGCCTTTCTTTAGCTTCGTCCAGGGTAATATATCGAGCCTTTCCCTCCGCAACCCATTGATCAGCAGTATCATTGGTGAGAATACATATCTCTAACGGATTATCACAGCGATGATAACGTTCACGACACAAGCAGTTGGCTAGAGCGAAGGTCCGCATATTGCGTAAAATCTCCACCGCCTGTTGGGTTGGTAATATCCATTGAAGACCCGATAAAGATTCCAATACAGGAATTACTTTGGAGGATGTGGGAATTTTACCTTCCTTTATCCATTTATCAAATTTAACCAAACGCTCCTCAAGAAATTCATCTTTGCCTTCAAAATGCATATACCCGACCTCCTAAAAAAATAGCCATCGTTCTTATAAAAAAGACTTATGGCTATTCATTCGTCGTATTGGGTTATTTTACCTTTTAGTTTGTTAAACGCAGACCATTTTTTTGTTTTTATAGACATGCAACCAGTAATATATAATGGACTGCCTTAAAACCAACCGTCAATTAGCCAGTTTCTTATCAGGCACTAGCTACTGCCTCTTTCCGCGCTTACTATACACCAGAAAATCTCATGTATAATCATCTAATTTTGAGGGTGTTGTTGTTCTATAAATTTCATGAACTCTCCTAACAAAGGAGAAATCCACTTATTCTTATGATAGATAAGTTGAGTACTGATTCTATCTTCGGAAGATAAATTCATTTCAAAAAAACTCATTTCTCCAAATTCAATTTCACGCTTAACAGTACTATACGGCAAAATACTCACGCCGCTGTTTATTAATACGCTCTGTTTTATGGCTTCTATGCTCAACGCTTCAATCATATTTCTCCCCAAATCTAAATATTCCCCCAAATATTTATCAAATGCATTCCGGTAACTGCAATCATTTTTAGGGTATACGAATACAATATTCTTATTTCTCAAATCATCTAATGATTGCAAATTTATACATCGTCCCACTACACCCATTTTTTCTTCGACCAAATCTATAGTTACTAAATTAGCATTATCATACTGCCGCTGCATAACAAGCATTAAATCAATTTCTCCCGCTAATAGTTTGTCGGTTAACTCAGACTTTTGACCTAAAACTTGGATTATCTTTATTTGAGGGTAATTTTGTTGAAACTGATTAATTATTGGCTGTAAACGATATAACGCTACAGATTCCTGAGCGCCTATTTTAATGACACTTTTATTGGAGATCTCACCACTTCTCAATGTTTCAATTTTTTCATATGCCCTTAATATATCATCAGCAATAGAAAGTAACTTATTTCCTAAATCAGTTATTACAATATTTTTGTCGATCCTATCAAATACTTTTCCATTCAATTCTTTTTCAATCGTTTGAATATGTATAGTTAAAGCTGACTGAGAGTAACTTAGTTCATCACTGGCTTTTGTGAAACTTCCCAGACGAATAATTGTTTTAAATGTAACCAAGTGCCTAATATCCATGATACACCCCATAAAATCGTTTCAGAATCCTGGACCAATTATTCTCACTAAACATTCCGCTATTAATATTTTTAATAGTTGCCTTTACTAAATTGAATTTTACTTATGTTCATTTTACCACTAATATAGCAAGTGAAAACAGTTAAATCACTAGTCTGAGGAGGCATTAGTAATGAAAACATATAACGTATATCAAGTTGATGCATTTACATCCGAAAAATTTAAAGGAAATCCCGCCGGCGTGGTCACAAATGCGGAAGGATTATCTGAACATGATATGAAGTGTATAGCACGTGAACTTAACAATTCTGAGACGGTATTCATTTTCCCTCCCGATGACACGAGCCACGATGTCAAACTTAGATATTTTACACCGACCACCGAAGTACCGTCATGTGGGCATGCCACCATTGCAGCTCACTACATTCGAGTGATAGAAAATCAGCTCGAATCTTGCAAAGTTATTCAAAAAATAGGAATTGGTATTTTACCAGTAGATGTTGTGAAAAATGATGATTATACAATATGGATGACCCAAGGAACCATTGAGTTCTCCGAGCCACTTCCCAGTAAAGACCGTCAAAGTCTGCTGTCAGCCCTTGGTCTAGTGGAACAGGAAGTAGACGAACGTTGCCCCATTCAAATAGTCTCTACAGGACATTCGAAAGTAATGATTGGGATCAAATCTAAATCCAAGCTCAACAGTTTATCTCCTAACATGAGCATGTTGACTGAATTAAGCAAAACGATCAGCTGTAATGGCTATTATGTCTTTACTTTTGCATCCCACTCCAGTGATGTTTTAACCCATGGTAGAATGTTTGCCCCGGCGATTGGAATTTCTGAAGATCCTGTAACAGGAAATGCCAACGGCCCACTTGGTGCATATCTGGTTAAACATAGGTTAGTTGAGCATGACGACTCCCTATTCTTATTCACGGGGGCTCAGGGAGAGGCTATCGGGCGTAGTGGAACAGTCGATGTAAAGGTAACGATAGTAAATGATGAGCCAGTACAGGTTAAGATTGGCGGAAAAGCTGTCCTTGTATTTAAAACACAAATTGAAATATAATTGTTTGGACTCCCTCAACAAAAATATGTTTGAAAAATAAAAATGAGTAGTTTAGTGGTATATCACATGTTAAATATCGCCGCACTTCCACCAGAATATCAAGCTACTATACCCCTAATTTCATTAAAGATCTTAAGCTCAGAAAAAGCATATTTAATGTCATCAACCTGTCCCATTCCTACCACACTACCTAAGTTCACATGTATAAACTTCCATATTTTACGGGGTGTCGTCACCCCTTATGAAAAAAGTCGTCCAAACCAATGTCTGAGCGAACAAGCGACACGTTCCTAAGTGGAAAACTTATGCATTGGCAGTACTGCCAAGAAAGCTAATATCTCGATGAGTCGAATGATGGGGAATGCCTTGAAGGGTTCATTTTGAGCGTCCGACGTACATGGATGGCTCACGTAATGTGTGGATCAGGGAAAAGGCGGAGATTATATCAAGACCTTACCTATTGCTATAAAATCTGAGTATAATGATGCTTTTTCATCTAAAATTCTCCTAACTAGCACAACAATGATTGAAGTAGCATTTAATTTTAATTATCATGCAATGATAATCATTTTAATCACAACCAAGCTACATCCAATGGGTTACGGTCAGCCAGTCTTTTATATCCATATTTAGGATAGCCGACCATAACTGCTCCTGTTATTACTTTATCTGCAGGAATATTGAATAATTCCAGTAACGGATCATAATTTGCGAATGCGCACATTTCAAAGAGTCCAGCCCAGCAAGAACCTAATCCAATAGCAGTTGCAAATAGTTCAAGATAAGCAAGAGAAAAAATCGTATTTTCCCTTCCATTAATGAAATCTTTTTGCGCAATGGCTAGAATTAAATGAGGTGCATCACGTAAAATAGTATCTAGCTTTTTTTCCCGATAAGCACGAACATGATAAGGAAAACTCCAATGTGCTGGTGTTTCCTGTCTCAATTGTTCTTCTATCCACTCAATCGTGATCTGAGTAGCCCTTTCAATGATTTTCTTATCCTCAACAATAATATACGATATTCCCTGTTTATTACTCGCTGTGGGAGCGAAACGAGCAATATCAACTAACTGTAGTAATTTTTCCTTTGGAACTGCAGTATTCTTATAACAACGTATTGATCTACGTGACCTAATAAATTGTTGAGCAGTTGTTACATTTACAACCGGAAATTCTAATAAATCTGATTGATTAACTAAAGGTGCTCTATTATTATCAATAGCCATATGAGGACATACAGCAACACAATGTCCACATGCATTGCAGGCTTGTGGTACAATTATTTCTGGACCATTCTCCCCCATTTCCAAAGTTCTAGTTGGGCATACATTGATACAAATCCCACATCTAACGCATTTTTCTGAATTTACTTCAATTAATTCCATCATTATTCACCCCTTGTTGCTTTTCCTCCTCTAAGTGTATATGATTATATATAAAAAGGAAAGTATGCACTTAAATGTAAGGTACTACCTAAAAGGAGAGCACTAATGCAAAAATGGTCCCCAAGTGAATGTAAATGTTCTATATCATATACGCTATCCGTTGTCGGAGGCAAATGGAAGTGGCTAATACTTTATAAACTATCTCAAAATGGAATACAACGATATGGTGAGTTAAAACGAACTATACCTTTAATTACACATAAAATGATAAGTCAGCAACTCAAAGAGCTTGAATCTGAGGAATTGATTTATCGAAATGAATATCATCAAATTCCGCCTAAAGTTGAATACTCATTAACAGAAAAAGGCGCAACATTAATCCCTATATTGGAACTCATGGCTCTATGGGGTATAAAGAATAAGCCTGAATTATAAAATTTTAAGATATAAAAAGCTTAGAAATTGGTAGTATTTTTTACGGGTCAATGAACGTTGGTATCAAACTTTGGGTTAATAAATGATACGCAGAGATTGCCAAAAAATTCATAGGGCATCGCACACTCATACTAAATTACATACTCTATACGAATCTCATCAACTTCGTGCCTCTCCCCAATAAAAATATCGCCCAAACCGAAGTCTGAGCGAACATGCGACACGTTCCTAAGTGAAAAGCTTAGGCATTGGCAATAACACCCTGTGGTACTGTCAAGAGAACTAATATCTCGATGAGTCAAATGATGAGTAACGTCCTGGAAGGCGCACTTTAAGCGTATGACATGAATGATGTAGATCAGTCGAAAAGGTGGCAATCATATCAAAACCTTACCTATTAATATACACACCTATAAAATTACCCTACAATCAGTAAACCCACAACATTATAATATCTGATTCAAAATGCTCTCTTTAAATATATTCTGTGACAATAACCTTTACCTCAATTCTAAATTTTATGGCAAGATTATATCATGGCTTTATTTTATGCACCCGAAGAACCGTGAATTCTTATCATACTAAGTTTTGGGAAGAAAAGCACGCGTCACCATTACTTCATTCAATCCATGCTAAAATATTTTCTAGGCATAAATATTCAATTATGGCTAGAAAATATCAACCTTCGAGAGCGCATTTGTTCTTGAAAAACGAACTGCCTGATTACCTGTTGTTCCGAAATCGTCAGACCTCTAAGCTTACAGGCATAATAATAACCATCTAGCTGTTTTTCTTTGCGAAGACTCTCACACACAATATTCATCTGTACTCCATCAATAACAACAGTAGAACATAAATATAATCCTAAACCTAAATCTAAATCTAGATAACAAAAAAGTAATACTCCACCAACACTGATATTATGCATTTTCATCAGTAATATCTTAGGTAAAACAATCGGATATTCACGGACTACAATTTGATTGACTTCCATGCTAATATCAGTCGGAACTCTTAATTCTCTCCGTTGCTGCTTATTCATCATACGCTCACCATCATAAATTTATTTACTGATTTACAAATTTATTTTATCATAAAACTTCATAACAATATATGACAATTCGGTTAAGTTGTATCTAAATAAAAATATAAAAGATTATTTCCGTCTGATTTTTTTATTAGGGCCGTCAATCAACCAGTTTATTATCAGGCACTAGCTACTGCCCCTTGATACCAACATTACATACTCGATATAAACTTCCAAATTTTATGGGGTGTCGCAAAAAATAAACAATCATATACCTTTACACAAAACTCTCTATAATTCCGCGTATGTGCTTAGAGGGAGGGCCGCCTCCCCTATGAAAAAAGAAATTCGCTCAAACCGAAGTCTGAGCGAACCTAAACATACATATTAATTTCCCTAGGGCAATTAGGACGAAATCGATACAAGTTCCCTAGAACAAAAAAGCTATGCCTCACCCCTGTATATTATAAACTGCACAGTTAAAATTGATAAACTTCTCCGTAACGAGATCAAACGGTGCTAAAAAAATGATAATAACAAATATCAATTCCCCATATTACTACATTTTATTTTGAAAGAGTAACAGCTTTTTCTTTTTCGTTTTGTATATCCCAGCCAGCAGCAATTAACAGCGGCATGGGATCAATACAATTCTTATATGGATTATTGTTTTCAGAATAGCCAACATGTAAGTGTGGTGTAGTTGAGTTCCCCTCATTTCCAGAAAGCGCAATCGTATCTCCCTTATTAAAGGCATCGCCAATCTTGTGAAGGCTAAAGCTACTTTGCAAAATATGACCATAGATTGTCTGTTTACCATCACCGTGATCTAGCACAATATAATACCCATAACCATCCAGATCCGTCTCCATAGCAATAACTTTTCCTGGTAGTGGTGCAGGAATAGGAGTGTCAATAGGCATAATTATATTGATTCCGTTATTAAACCATTTTTGTCCGTCAGCATCCGTATTCCAACCAAACGGTTGGAGAACTTTCCAACTAGAATCCGCACTGCAAACTAAAATTGTTGAACATAAAATCAACAGTAAACAAAGAACAAATAGTTTTTTCAATTGTATTCTCTCCCTTGGTAATGTATTTTTTATTAGCCCCTCTAAACTAGAGGTAAAATATAGGCACGTTTATTATACTACTCTTACTCCACTTTGGGATGGATAATTTATGCATATACTAAAATACCTTTACCCAACATATCTCTGGATAATAGCATCAATTTATTAGGGAAGCGATTTTCAACATAATTATTTGTATTTCCTTTATCCAACCATACAAACACACGAATCTTCTCAACCCCACCACACCCTCAACAAAAAATCGCCCAAACCGAAGTTTGAGCAAACATAAGTTGCGACACGTTCCTAATTAAAAAGCTTAGGCACTGGCAGTACTGCCATGTGGTAATGCAAGAGAGATTATCTCGATGGATCGAATGATGGCGAACACCAAGCGTCCGACTGGTGTGGATATTAAATGTACTGTATGGAGCAGGGGAAAATGTAAATTTAAATAAATTAGGTGATATTCTTTACCTCAAATTTAAAATTTTTGATGCAATTATAACATGGCTTTATTTTTTGCACCAGAATCCCTTAGATGACCCGTACTACTATTCTGTGTAAAAAATCTGTAGTATATCCCAGGTGAACAGCCGCATCTTTGACATGGTGGTAAACTTCCCGACATTTCATTGCATACATTAAATCTATACTCCTAAATAATTCTACCATACCTGCCCGATAGTCCTCTTCTATTGTCAATTGAACCTTGCGGATATTTACTATCTGGATTTGAGACTTAAGGGGATCTTCTTTCAATAGTCCCATTGCCTCAGCAAGTTGATCTGTCCCTACATTTAGTTGCTGCACCATTTTCAAAATAGTTGAATCAGCACTCACTCCAAATGCATCCAGTTCCTGTAATGTAGATTTTGCATATTCAAAGATCCTAGCCATTTATACAGAAAGAAAATATATATCCTGCCAATCAAAAGGAGTCATAAATGCTTCGATTAGATTCTTTTCCATATCAAACCTAATCCTGTCCACCTCAGCTGCCTGACTGAATAACAGCTTATAATCCTCTTCCGATCTGCTGTTAAGCCAATTGTATAGCTTTTTTATTCCACCGGTAGTTGCTATTGCTTGATCGCTTATCATCTTATAAAATCCCGTTTTACAGGAAATAATCCTTCAAAAAAATTATGTTTAGCCATGAAATGATAACCTCCTCTATATCCTATAATACTACCCTAGGCATATTGTTGGCTTTACCGATAGGCATGATACGGTAATTATCTTCTGCTGTCCTGCGAAGTTTGGCTAACTAATTGGATAGAAGTTCGACTTGCTGAGCCATATGTACAACCCCGCTCACTGAGTATCGACATCAAATCTCAGTTTGAGTAATTAAAGCATATTAGCATTTTACCAATGAACTAAACCCGTTTTTTGTATTAGATGGAGAAACACGGATAAATCAAGCGACCGGGTTTCTCGTTGTTTCTGGCATTATTGCCAGACAAATAAGCCCCTAAAGTTCCCATCTTCTTCGGATAAATTCACGTTCACCCTTTGGGTTACGGCGTTACTTGCCTGCGCCATCGCTCACAATGTTATGTTTATTTTCCACGGCTATAAATTAAATGTAACATTTCCTTGTCATTGTAATGCTTTATATATTCGCCTTCGATTTTCATACCAAGCTTTTCAGCAATTTTTCTGGAAGGCAAGTTGTTAGGCCTGATTTGAGCAATTACCCTGTCTGCTTTTAAATATTGAAAAGCATAATCTATAGACGCCCTTGCTCCCTCTACAGCGTATCCTTTTCCCCAATACCGTTTATTTAAAATATAGGCAATTCCAATCTGTTCCCCATCCTCTATTTGTTCGATCAAAGGTCCGATAACACCAATAAAGTGATATGTATGTTTCTCTATGACAGCAAAATATGAATACCCCTCATTGCTGTACCGTTCTAAATTTTTATCAACCCAATTATTTACTTCTTCATCAGTAAATGCGTGCTCCCATGCGTACATAACTTCCTTGTCCTGTAAAATAGAGCATAGATTATGAAAGTCACTCTTAACAATTTTTCGAAATAGCAATCTTTTAGATTCAAAAACCACGTCCAAATTTAACACCTCCAAGTTAATCCCCGCTTGGTGAACCTTTTGCCTCATAAAACTTCCGATTGAACCCTATAAAAACTGTCACCTTGATTCCTAAAGTTTTGCTGCCAATGTACCTTGATGAAATACCATTTGCCACTGATCATCGATTAATTTCCAAATAGAACTCCGTAAAGAATAAACTGGTTCTTGTTCTAGTTCATTTTTTCGAGATACTGTATATGTTACAAGTACAACATCTGGTGCTAAATCAAATGTTTTAAAATCTTCTAGCTGATAGGTGCTTGGAAATTCGGTTCGCAATCCTTCAATGACTTGTTGTTTGTTAAATACACGCCCTGAACTTCCGATTTCAAAAAAAGTATCAGCGAGCAGAGAATTGATTTCTCTGGTTGATTTTCGTGTTTCTTGTTGCAAAATTTGTTGTTCCCGGTGAAGAAGCACGGCTTTTATACGTTTTTCCATTTATCGTTTACTCCTTTTTTACAAGTCAAATAAGCGTCCCTTAACTCGTAGAGCCTTAAGGTTATATGCGGCGCGATTTGCCATAGGGACAGGCATACAAGCACATTCCGCAGACCGGCAGTTTTCCCTCAGCTTTTAGGGTTTTAAAATAGTTCTCGCACTTAGTTACATCAAGTCGCATTTCACGGCCTTCGCATCGTGAAAACGTTCGACCCGTGATAGCTTGAGCGGGACAGGCTACAGTGCAGGCTGTACAACCATCGCAACGAGTATCCATAAGCTTATGATTTTCGGCAAGCGGCGCATCGGTAAGGACAGTAGTCCAGCGTACTCTGGGGCCGTTATCAGGGGTTATCAAAAGACAATTTTTACCTATCCAGCCGAATCCAGCGAGGTAAGCAGCCGCTTTATGCGACATAGTAGCACAGACGCGCTCGCTGTCGATACGCTCAGCCGCAGGCAACGGCATGGCTTGGTAGCTTTTTTTTGTATGACCGAGCTAATTATAGAGCTAAATAAATCAAGGCGCTGGTTAATGACATGATAGGCATGACTCTCATATTGTAGCGTATTTTCATATGAATTACGATCAGCCAATAGCTCAACAATTGTCTGGGGCAGGATAATGCCGATAGACAACGCCCGCGGAAAACTATCCGTGAGGCTGCCACCGATAGCCTGAAGTTCATCCTGATAATCAGTAAGTGCAGCTACGCCGATATAGTCAATAGCATGAATGTCGCCTAAATCATTAATTTTCTTCCATATGTCCAAGCTCCCCACTCCTTATTAGTTTAGTATCTAAAATGGATATTTCTTGATAAAAAGGATATATCCTGCTTAGAAATCAAGAGAACTGGAACCTGTTCCACTCAAAATAAAACAAGCCCCTATCCCGCTGTTACTTTTTGTAGAGTAATCGTAAAAAATGCCGTCACCTTGACACAGGTCAATCGGTAACGGCATTTTCAACATTTATGTTCGCTGAGATTCCTATGGGTTTCACTTGCATCTATGTTCCATACTCCTACGCAGAAGTTTAGCCTACTGTATTGAAAAAGCATCTTCCACCTAAGAAAATCAACACTTTTAACCATAATAATTCAGATAGGCAAAGTCCGAGTATTTCTGGAAATTCCATTGCAAAACATTACCAATTTACTTATACTATATCCCTATAATGACATATTAGAAAGAGAGATTATAATTGAGCAATGGATATTTAAGAAATTTACTACACTACCTTTCAAGTGTATATGATCTA
>Ga0209123_1002953_pt1 | contig 13455 bp, 8 predicted proteins | sample BarGraIncu00431A_FD_184500 | JGI IMG/M metagenome (GOLD analysis project Ga0209123, IMG submission 184500) | Arctic peat soil microbial communities from Barrow, Alaska, USA - Barrow Graham LP Incubations 004-31A (SPAdes) (version 2) | ecosystem: Environmental > Terrestrial > Soil > Wetlands >...
GTCATCGAAGGTCGCGGAGATGGCTGGGAAACTATGCGAAACTCTCATCTAACGGGTGCCCTTTTGTTCGGATGAAAACGACTGTCGCTAGCCGTATTCTCCCTGGTCAGAAGGGTATTCGTGTGTTACGACCCGCTGCCGTGACCAACTTCACCGGTGGATCGAGGTTCAGGTAACCTTCGCTGAACCTCTCGAATGGAATGTCACCACCCCAGGACGACTATTCGAGCGAATTCGTCAGAACTACCCGGGTGAACCCGAGACCCAGGACCAGTTCAGCGCGAATTTCGAGACGCAGGAGGGGTCGGGCGACGGGCCGAACTTCGCAGTCAGCCGACAAGGTTCGCGGATCATTTATCGGTCGGCGGAACGCGACAAATTCGTTATTGGGCATTCTGGATACCTCACCGTGGGCTCAAATCCTCCATACGATGGATGGCTGAACCTTCGGTCACGAATGCGTTGGCTCCTAGATGCTGCAGCAGACATGTGGCCCCTTCCCCCTATTAGCGGAGTTTCCATTCGCTACATCAACCAAATCGTGCTCCCCGCCGCCAAGATTGACACAGATGACTACTTTACTATTCCCATCCGGACTGCCAGGGAGGGGACTTCGGCGCTCAGTTCATTCGTCTACCGCGTAGAATCCGTAATTCCAGGTGGGGACATTGCGCGATCCACATTTGCCTCCATGGCTCGCGACGATAGAGCCAACGCATTCCTACTGGACTTCGAATTCCTGCGCGAAGAGCGCTTCGCATCCTTCGAGGACGCGGAACGCGCCGCTGACCGATTGAAGAACCTCGAGAATGAAGAATTCGAATCCTGCATTACTGATGCGACCAGGGAGTTGTTCCACTAATGGCAATCACTTCCACAACCCGGCGCCGAGTTCCGGACCTCACCCATGGCGTTGCGGCCGCTCTTGTCCTTCCAGCGGTTGCAGCAATCTCCATCGGAGGAGGTACGCATCTCGCTAGTTCTCCGGTGCGGGACGAAAGGACCGTGTCACGGGGATGGGATTCGTGGGCGCTCGATCGCGATATGTCACGGATCTTTAGCGAGGTCAACTGGGCCTTGCGCAGGGTTCGGGAGGCAACGATACCTTGGCACGAACTGGTGTACGCAGATGGCCCTGCCGACGTTGCGTATGACGATGTCGCCTGGGAGGTCATGTCGGCTGAGGTAACTCGGCTCAGAGCACCGTACTTGGAAGACGACTTTGAGTCTTGGTCCTGAAGTGGCCAATACATCGCCGCCCAACTGGTGCATTGCAGCTGGCGGCACCCTCGAGCAGGGTGACATTCTCTTGTCATTCCCCTTGGTGGCACCTCAGCTTGCTAACGGTTCGATGACGATTGGAACGATTCCCTCCCATGTCATCGTCCTCACCCAGTCCTGCGATATTGAGAAGCCTAGCCAGCGCTGGCTTCAGGTTGTTCAGATGTTCGACTACGCTGAAGCCGCCAGTCGCATGGCTCATCTGAATAGAACGGAATACAAGAATTCCTTGGCGGAGGGCACGGCGATAGCGGACTTCCTGATTCCGCCTTCGCCGCCCGACATCATGGGCTGGACGCTTGCGCATTTCAGGAACGTCTTCACGCTGCCCAAGGAGTATGTGGTCGAGCATTCCGCGTCGCGATTGCGGTTACAGACTCCTTATCGGGAACATTTCGCCCAGGCGTACGCTCGCTTCATGATGCGTGTTGGCCTTCCGAACGGGCTCCAGCCGTACGCTCGCGACATCGCGTGAGTTTGACCGGGCGAATCGAGAACGTACGTCGACCGCGGCGTTGAAGTTCCGCAAGCGCAACATCGGGACTGGCGGCGGACGTGGTGGCTCGATTGTGAAGAGCCCGATCTGCCAGCGACTCCCGTTGCCCGAATTGAGATGCGAGTCAACGTAGGTGACTCACGATCTGGATGGCCCGGAGGGGCTTCCAGTCTGAGGCGGGCGGTCTCGCACGACAAGGCCCAAAGCGCTGTCATGCCGCGGCCAGCTCGGCTAATCTAACCCTGGCCTGCAGTGGTCAGGACTTGGCTCGGCAGAGCGCCGCGACGTCGCAGGTGGCGCAATGGGTGCACCATGAGGCGTGGCGTGGAAGATCGTTGGCGCGAAGCGCGTTCCCAGCGTCGACCACCCGTTGCCGTACGCCCGCAAGGAGCGGGGCCTCGACCTGCTCCCTAGTGGACTTACCTTTCTCGTCGAGGTTGAGCACTTCGATGAGGTCAGGTTGCTGCCCCACCAACTCTTGGTAGCCAAGTGCGTACACGTGCAACTGGTCGCGTGTGACCTCTTCCGGCTGCGCGCGTTCCGTGGACTTGAAATCCACCACCGAGACCTCGTCGGTGTCGAGTCGCCTGATCAGATCGATGCGTCCGTCGACGACCACACCGTCGCCGAGGTGCACTTGGATCTGCTTCTCGGAGTGGACCGTGTTCGGGATCTCCTGGCCGTGAGCGGCGAAATAGCGTTCGATCGCCTTCTGGGCAGACTTCGCTAGTTGCTCGCGCAAGGCGGGGTAGGCGTACGGCGTATGGAGGTGCCGCTCGACTAGGTCAGCGGCGTCCGCGGCGGTCATGAGGTGCCCGTCTATCGCGCGCTTGTGGACCTCGGAGAGAGCGTCGTGGAGTCCCTTTCCGTAGCCGAGCGCCTCGTGGATGGGCGGGTTGAAGCCGTAGAGGAACCTGATCTTGAACTGGTAGGGGCAGTCGAACAGGTATTTGAGTTCGGAGAACGTGAGGCTGACCTGAGGCGTCTCGCGCCGCGGCGCCGGCGTGATCCGTTCCGTATCGGGCTCCACCGGCGTGGACCGCGTCGAGACGTATTGGTTCCCAATGGCCAGCTGCAGGAATGGCGAAGGCGCGTTGAAGAGCTGGTTCCCTCCCGGGGAGAAGCTCATGGCGAGGTACTTCTGGGCGCGTGTCACCGCCACGTAGAAGAGGCGTGTCTCGTCTTCTACTGTGCCTCGGTAGCGATCGGGAGAGGGCACGGCTTCGTGGGGGACGACGTGGAAGACGCCGAGCCCTCCCTGACGCTTGGACGGGAACCGGTTCCTCCGCAGACAGGGTACGAAAACAGCCGGGTACTGCATCCCCTTGGCCTGGTGAACCGTCGAGAGCACGACCGCGTCCGGCTGCGCGTAGCCGACGTCGGCGTCCGATTCGGCGTAGTAATCAGGGGCCTGGTGGGTCAGCCAGTCCCGGAACGCCCGGTACTTCGCTGTCGGGGACGACGAGAAGTGGATCTCCTCGAAATCGGAGATGGCTTGGCTGAACTTGCCCAGCTGGTAGAACACGAGTTCGGCCCGCTCGGGGGTGCCGGGGATGGTGTCCTCGCGAACCTCCAATGCCTCGAGCAGGTCGAGGTACATGCGCTGGATGTTGTAGACGCCCCACCTGCTGCCGTCCTTCACGACGCGGGCGTTCTCGAGTACGCCGAATGCGGCCGTCCAGTCGCGGCCCTGCGGGACGAGCTGGGCGTCCTCCCACGCCTGCTGGACGGTCTGGCTGCCGACCTCGCTCACGAGGTAGGCGAACACCGTCACCACCGCCTGGATTTCGGCGGAGTCGAACAGACGGTTCAGGCCCTTGACAACGTAAGGGATGCCGCGCGTGCGCAGCTCTGCCACGAGCGGGTCGGCGTCGCGGGCCACTGAGCGATACAACACGGCGAAGTCGGACCATGTGAGGCCGCGCGGGTTGGCGCCAGGGGCGTCGGTGAAGGGAACGCCGCACAGTTCCTCCATGCGGTCGCACAACCAGGACGCCTCGGCCTCCGGCGTGTCGAACGTGAGGGCGAGCAAGTCACCGCGAGTCCACTCCTGGTGGCCGGCCGCCGCCATGTCCTTGGGTAGCCGGGCACCAACTGGCAGGCTCTCCGCGACCGTCCGACCGAGATCGACGACCCCTCGGCTGGACCGGAAGTTGTCGGCGAGGAACACCTTTTCCACGTCCGGGTACCGATCGGCAAAAGTCAGGATGTTGCCGACGTCGCTGCCGCGCCATTGGTAAATGGTCTGGTCGTCATCGCCAACAACGCAGATGTTCGCCCCGTGCGCGGTCAGGGCTCGGATCAGGCGCTCCTGGAGGGGGTTCACGTCCTGGTACTCGTCCACGACCAGGTACTTCAGGTCGCCATGCACGTGGCCGCGGATCATGTCCGCCACGGGGTCGTCCTCGGACTCGAGCAGCTCGACTGCCAGTTGGATCATTGCTGTGTAGTCGAAGTACGACTTCTTGCCGAGCAGGTGGATGTACTGGGTGAAGGACTCCCAGACGCCCGCCGGCACTGCGGCCTCATTCACCTCGTCCTCCCGCAGCATCGAGAGGACCGACTGGTACAGCTTGGAGTCCTGGTACCGACGAAGATGCGCAACCTTGGGCGACATCACGGGGCAGGTCGTCAGACCTGATTCTCGGCTGTGGCGGTCGATGAACAGCCGGTTCGTGATCTCCGTGAGGACGCGGTAGCGGAACGTCTCCGGCACGTGCCGCTGCAGGATGTCCAGACAGTACGCGTGCATCGTTCCGATGAACATCTCGGCGAGCCCGAGCGTCGAGCCACCGGCATCCTGGATCCGACGCAGCACCCGGTCCTTCAGCTCGGCCGCCGCCTTCTCCGTAAACGTGAAGGCGACGATGTGGGCCGGCCGGACGCCAGGCAGTAGGAGAAGGTCGGCTATGCGCCGGGCCACCACGTCCGTCTTGCCTGAGCCGGCGCAGGCGATGATTTGCAGATTCCGATCTACGCAGGCAATGGCGGCCTGCTGTGCTTCGGTGTAGTCGACCACGTCAATGCTCTTTCTCACCATCGCCTGCCCAAGCGCGCAGAACGTCGTCGGCGTTCGGTAGCCCTCGCGCCAGTGTCGTACGCCAATCGAGATCCTTGTGGTGCTGCAGGTTCCCTACGACGAAAGCGACTGGCACGCCGAGTTCGTCGGCTTTCGCGTAGACAGCGCGTGTGGAGATTGGGCCCAGGATGCGCACGCGTCCCTCCAATGCCAACTCTTCAGCGAGCTTGTTGGCCTCCGTCTCCCACGGATCAGGATTGCCGTCTTCGCGTTGGTCGGCCATGTCGTCGAGCGCGATTCCCTTCTGCGCGTGACCAGAAAGGACGTGTGCCACTTCGTGCATAAGCGCGAAGAACAACTTGTCGAAACGCTTGCCCCGCCCTGAGACGACGATTACAGGGTGCTCGTCCACCATGAAAGCCGCGCCGTCGATCTTGCCGCTTGGCATGTGCTCGACAAACAGGAGATGGACGCCCACGACTGCGAACCTCTGCGGCAGGTCCCGAAGGTCATCCGGCTCCGACATCTCGCGGGCCAGGCCCTTCGCCAGTTGCCGCAGCCCAGCCTGGTCATAGGTGGCCAGCCTCTGTTTGCGCGCCTCGCGCTGGGCGGCCCACACCCACCCGCGCTGCGTGAGGCTCAGTTCGTCGTGGTGGTTGGAGCGCTTGGCAGCCATCCGGAATTGAGGTTCGTCGTCAAGATCGGTCATGTTGAAGTCGCTCATGACCTCGGCCAGCAGCTCCTCCAGATCCTCCGTACGATCGATAACACCCCGCTTTTCGAGCGTGGCTAAGGGGATGATCGAGGCAACCCGCGCCCGGGCAGTTACGCGGTAGGCGCCGGACGCTTGGTCGGCATCCTGCGACAACTGCCACAGACGAAAGCGGGCCTGCAGCGACAGCCAGGTCTCAGCCGACGTGCCCAGCGCCGCCTCAATCTGTGTGGCGGACTCAGCCGTGATCTCCTTCTTTCCGTTGATGATCTCGGAGACGAACTGCACGGGCCGGCCGATGATTTCGGCGAAGTCCGCCTGGCTCCACGCGCGGGCCTCCAACTCGTCCGCGAGGTACTCCCCCGGCGGGAAGACCTCTGCAGGCATCCTCGTGTCCATTTCTCCTCCTCAGTGGTAGTCGACGATCTCGACCACGATGACCGCGCGACCTTGCGGGTCGGTTCTGAACCTCACGATGAGTCTGTCTCCCGCGTGGAGACGAAGCGACCACTGCCCTCGCCGCTCACCCTGCAACTTCTCCAGATGCAACGCCTTGAAGGCGCGCAACTCTTGGTCGTCGGTCACGCTGAAGAGCAGACCAACGACCTTGCGGTAGGAGCGCACCAGCTCACGGCTCATGCCCGGACGGTGCGTCTCTGGGTCAAAGTAGAGGGGCTCCAGCCCGGGATCTACGAACTCGACGTTCACTCACCTTCGTCCCTTCACCCTTGACATGATGAGTGTACGACGATCACACTGGAACCGCAAGGACCAGTCGATCGTGGAAGGAGGTGATGATGATGGCGAAGAACACGGGGCACGGCCACCGCATCGGGGCAGTCCGTAACCGCAGTGAGTTCCAGAACCCCAATGGGACCTACGTGAAGCGGGACACCACGAACGGTCGGTTCATGGACGTGAGCGACCACCCCCACAAGGGCGTTCGGGACGAGAAGTGAAGGCGACTGCGTCCCTGGGTGACCAAAACACCCAGGGCCGCAGTCCCTCAACGCTCTCCCGCCGCTCGCACCGCCACCAGAGGTGTCATCGGACTTCGAAGACCTTCATGACCTCGTCGCCGTAGTCGTTGATGACCTTGACGGCGATCCTGCCCTCGGGTGGGATCGGGAAGGGTCTGGAGACCGTCGAGTTCAACGACGCCCACGCGTCGGGGTCTATCTCTGCCTTGAGGGCCGTCTTGAGCCGCTTGTACGGATCGCCGCCGCCAGTGAAGTAGCAGTGGCGCACGAAAAACGACTCCTCGTTGTAGTCCGTGTCGATCATCCACAATGCGATGCGACCAGTGTCGTGAGAGCGCACCTCGCCCGTGGTCGGGTCGTACACGTCGACCCCGCGCAGCTCGACTACGAGCTGGTCGTCCTCGGTCGTACGCACCTCGATGTCCGGCGCGCCAAACACCGTGAACAGGTTGCCAGCTTTGGTCTTCTTGAGCTGCTCGCCCATCAGCAGGTCGACGTTCATACGGACGAGCAGCACCTTCACCCGGCCGAGCTGTCGCTCCCCCCCCACCTGAGCGAAACCCACGCTGCCCGTCTCGACGGTCACCCCATCTTCGAGCGTCACGCCCGTGGCCTGGGGGTCAAAGGCGAAGGCCAGCACACAGAGTAGGTCAATGTCCCCGGCCCGGATGGCCTCCTTTGCCGCGTCCTTGATGAAGCCGGGCGAGACGATGCCGTACTGCGGCCCGATCGCTACCCCCACACGCAGGGACGCCTCGCCACTAACCCCGTCGCCCACCGCCTGTACGTACTCCCCTGCGTACGGGTCCAGGGACTCGAACTCAATACGCTCTGGGGTGCGGCCGTTCTGAACACCGGCCTTGCGCAGATTCTCAAGGATCGATTGTTCGAACGTAGGTGCTTCGCCGGCGGTGGCCGCCGCCACCTCGGACGCCGAGCGGTCCTGCTCCCCACCCGCGAACGCCAGCGACCGGTGCGGCGACAGGCTCTCCACCGTGAATGGGCCCGTTACCCGCACGACGCTCTTGTCCTCATACGGCCGGTCATACAGCGTTTCGAACTCCGCGTTCCGATTGATCGCCGCGGCGATCTCGGCGCGCGTCATACCCTTGACGATGTCGGGGTTGTTAGCGATCGACTTCAGGGTGATGTGCTGGATGCGCTCGTACACGAACCCATGGCGTATGTCGTTGTTCGTCGGCGCGGGCGGCAACAACGTCCCGCTCGCCTCGGACTCCGTCGCGCGACCTTTCGCCGAATCGGCAAGCAAGTAGAACGGGAACTTCGCCCCCATCAGCCTCTGGCGGGCGAGGGCGAGCGCCACGCGTGAGGTATCGATCGTGATCCAGCGCCGCCCCCACTGCTCTGCGACGTACGCCGTGGTGCCCGAGCCACACGTGGGATCGAGCACCAGATCGCCCGGGTCGGTACACATGAGCAGACAGCGCTCAATCGCAGATGCGGCGGTTTGGACCACATAAGACCGGTCAGCCTCGCTGCGGATGTCGAGCCAAGCATTTGTCAGGCCGACCACCGGGAAGTCGTCTAGGTACCGCTTGTAGATTCTATAACCGCCAGTCGGCATGATGCGTCCCGCAGCCCAGAGCCTGAACATTCCCGCCGCTGTAGTCTTCCAGTGCACCCCGGTCTTCCCCTTCAAAGCTCGGCCGTCAGGGAAGATCAAGTCGTCGGCAGTGCCACCATCCGAGGTTATGTCACCCGTTGTGAAGAGTCTTGCTCCTGGCGGTAAAGGTTCACGACCCGCGAGAATGTCCTCACTCGCAGTAACTGTCTGGCCCGTGAGAAGTTCCAGCCGCTTGTACTCTTTGGCTCCTTCTCCACCGATGATCTTTGGCTTGAGGAGTAGGCGAACCTTTGTGCGCTCCCCATCCTTACCGTACCAAAGTAGAAAATCGCAGACATTAGCGAGCTGAAGCGACTCCTGACCGGTGGTCTTCGCGAATGTGATCTGGCTAATGAAGTTCTGGGCGCCGAACACCTCGTCCATTAGGGACCGAACGAGGTGCACGTTCTCGTCGCCGATCTGGACGAAGCAGGAGCCAGAATTATTCAGCAACTCTCTCGCTGCGATGAGCCGGTCGCGGAGATACGACAAATACGAGTGGATACCGAGTTCCCAGGTGTCGCGGAAAGCTTTGATCTGTTCGGCTTCGCGGGCGGCGTCCTCGGTCTTGCCGTCCGTGACATCCCGCTTGCGGGCGGAGACCTGCCAGTTTGAGCCGAACTTGATGCCGTACGGGGGGTCGATGTAGACCATCTGCACTTTGCCGCGGAGGTCCTCCCGCTCCGCGAGGCTGCTCATCACCTGGAGCGAGTCGCCGAGGATCATCCGATTGGACCAGTTCGCTTGGTGCTTGTAGAAGTCGACGGCCTCCAGTTCGTCGAGGCCGTCGAACGTATCGAACAGGGTGAGTTCTGGCTCGTCCGTGGCGTTCTTGGTAGTGCGGCGCAGGTTCTCGACCAGCACGCGAGGGTCGATCTTCTCCTGGATGTAGATCGGCGGAGCGTCCACGACGAGCGGCCCGCCCACGCCCAGGTCGTCCTTGGGGTACTTCTCGCGCCAGATCAGTTGCGGGTCGAGCGTCGGGTCGCGGTCGTAGGCGACCTGCCGCATCGCCTCGATCTCAGGGGTGACGAAGTCCTGGGCAGCGTCTGCGGTTGGGATGTTCGAGCGTTTGTCCTCATGGACAGTGCTCTCGATCGGGGTCGGACCTTTGGGGGCAGCAGGCCTACGAGCCACGGTTCACCTCGGAGTAGTCGAGCAGGTCGGGATCGCCGATGATCGGGCCGTCGGCGTACAGAGATTCGATGGCCTCACAGAGGACCTCGCGGGCGGTGGTGATGTCGGTTAGCTCTATGTACCCCCAGCGCCCGAAACCACCGTGATTGTTCACACCCGCGCACCACGAGTGGCGGGCAGTCTCGGCCTTCGCCTTCACCGAACCGGGCGCATGCGCGGACTTTCTCCCTCCGGACACCTCGACAATAAGCGTCCTATCGAAGTCCTCCCCGTCACGGCGCTGGAGGCGAAGCAGGAAATCGGGCACGTACTGGTGGGTCCGGCCCTTGTGGACGTATGGGATAGCAAAGCCGAGATGGTCGTTCTTCACGTATGCCGCCACTGGCAACCGGAGGTCCTCGCAGATGGTCGCGACCTTCTCTTCCCAGGTGTTTCCGCCAGGTCCGTCCAGCACAACGTGGCTGACCTCCGACCGGGTTGTCGTGATGTTGACCTTATGCGTGACGAACGAGACCGAGGCTGTGCTCCCGACGGGATCGCCTCGGCGGAGGATGACGCGCATTCGCTTGCGCCGATCGTCCTGAACGCACGTCACGGCCTGGTACACCGCCTCGGCGGCGTCAGCCTCGAACTCGGCGTACCGAACGATGGTGCCCACATCAAAGCCCTCGTCGAGGTCGACGCACTGCTCGAGCCACTCCTTGCAGATCTGCACGAGCCGGGGGAACAGCCAAGGACGCTCGTCGCTGCCGATGACGTACTGGTGCCGCAGTAGCCGACGGGCCAACATGAAGGCGACCGCCTGGGGTCGCAGGGCGCCAGACTCCTCCTCGATGCGTTCAATCTCGCCAACAATTGGGGCGTTCTCGGTCCAAGTGGGCACGGTAGAGGCGCCGACGCGGTAACGGGGCGCAAGGGTGGAGTCCAGGAACAGGTACTCGTCGGGGATCTCGAGCCGGTAGGCCTCCACGTTCGGGAAATTGATACGGAGGTCTTCGCGACCGGGCACGCTGCGCACCTCGGTAGCCGGAGGGGCTGGCTGGGTGTCAGTGGGTGGCCGGTCAGACGGGATGAAGGCGAAGGGGACCCCGTACACGGAGGCGTACTCGGCGTCGAAGCGTCCTTGTTCGTTCACCGCGTAGGACCTGCGGCGCAGACCGCGTCCGACCACTTGCTCGCATAGCAACTGGGAGCGGAAGGCGCGGATGCCGAGGATGTGGGTAACGGTGTTCGCGTCCCATCCCTCGGTGAGCATCGCGACGCTGACGACGCAGCGGACAGGCTCGCCGAGGCGTCCAGGCTTGCCGACGGTGTTCATCACCTCGCGCAGCAGATCCTCGTCGGTGATGGCTTCGATATCCGCGCCGGGGTTGCGTCGACGGTAGTCGTTCTTGAAGAGCTCGATCTCAGCTGACGCCGCCGCCTTGAAGTCGGCCTTGATCGTCTCCCCCGAGTCGAGCTGGGCGGAATCGATGAGGATCGTGTGTGGGCGCTCCATGAACCCGTCACCCTGGACATTGTTCAGCAGCGGAAGGTTGCCCTCGACTATGAGTGGGCCGTTCGGGCCCTCGACCCGAGTCCCTGCGATCCAGTCGGCCACAAGCCGAGAAACCGACGTGTTCGGGCAGACCACGATGAAGACAGGCGGGGACTCGCCGAGCTGCGAGCGGTGCTGCTCCCACAGCGCGAACGCGCTCGCGTAACTCCGGTAGAGGCTACGCAGGGCGCCCTCGAGCTGCGGAGGGATCAGCCATTGGGTGACGTCAATCTTGTCGAGCGCGCGCTTCGAGAGCTGGCTGTTCTGACCGATGTGGTCCCACAAGTTCAGGTAGACGACTTGGTCGTCGTCAGCGTCGTCGTCGACGGGGATGCGCGGCACTTTGACGATGCCCGACTCGATGGCGTCCATAAGCGAGAAGTCACTGACGGTCCAGGGGAAGATGAAGCCCTCGTTGTAGCCCGATCCGCGCAAGTAGTACGGCGTCGCCGACAGGTCGTAGATCGCCTTGATACCCACCTTGTTCGCGACCGCCAGCAGACCCTTGTACCAGACCCGGGCTTCCTCGTTGGCGGCCCTGGCCTCGGCGTCTGCGTCGGCGCCGTCGACTTCCACGACTCGCTGCGGGCGATCGGCGTAGCAGTGGTGAGCCTCGTCGTTGAACACCACGATCTCGGGCAGCTGGTGTCCCGTGCCAGCCCCCCAGCCTCGGAGCAAGCGCGACACGACGGCCGCGTCGGTCTCCTTGAAGGGGTCCACGGACTTGCCGGCGAGGAGGATGCTCTTGGTGAGACGAGCGATGCCTCGGATCTCTTTCGCATCCCGCTTGAGGAACACGTGGTAGTTCGTGATGATGATCTGGGCCTGGCCCAGGTCGCCCTTGAGTTGGGGCGGCACGAGGTCGCGCAGGTCGTAGTAGTTGCCCGGCTCGGTGGGATCAAGCACGCGCAGCCGGTCCCGGATCGTGATGCCCGGGGTGACGACCAGGAAGCGTTTCGCGAACCGCTTGTCGCTCGGCGAGGCCACCTTGTTGAGGGTGTTCCAAGCAATGAGCATCGCCATCACGATCGTCTTGCCCGAGCCCGTAGCCATCTTCATCGCCAGCCGCGGGAGCCCATCGTTGTGCTCCGCGTTCGCCGAGTCGACGCGGACGCGCCAGTCGGCAGCGGCGGCTTGCCGTCCGGCTATCTCGGCGATGTAGATCGCAGTCTCTGCGGCTTCACGTTGGCAGAACAACACGCGGTTCTCCCGCAACGGATCCGCCCAATGGAGAAGGAGCTTGCGCGTGGTCGGCGTGGTGCCCGCGTAGCCGCCTCCTCGCCACTGGTCAACCGCTCGGCGGAGGTCATTGATCAGCGTGTTCTTCTCGACCCGCTCGTGGGTGAGGTCGAAGTCGAGGGCGTCCTGGATGTCGGCCGCGGACTTCTTGCCGCGCTTCTTCGTCAGGGGCACGGGGATGAAGGACTCACTCGGCCTGCGACCGGTGAGGATGGTCCCCGTTGGGCCTTTCGGCCCCAACTCGAAGTAGCGGGATGGCGGATCGAACGGACCGTTGAGCACCGGATTCGCGAGTGCGTCCTCCACCTCATCCCCGTTCACGTCAACGTCGCTCTGGCAACTTCCAGCCACTCTATTGGTCAGCCAGATCCGTCCGGCATGTGACACCCAAGAGCAGGCGGAATCGATGGAGCTAGCGCTTCAAACACGGGCTTCGCATCGGCGATCGGTTCCAAAAGGGCCATCGCAAGACGTCCCTCCTGGGCATCTGACACGCTTTCGCTTGCTCTCCATCGGTGGGTGACGGTTGTCGGTCTGACCTGAGAGGGTGAGCCCTCAAGGCTGTGAGGCGACCCCGGCGGGGTCGTCCGGGTGTCGGGGACGGCCACATGCTTCGGTGTGCGGGAGGTCAGGCGTGTCGTCGCGGGTCCGGTCGGAGTTCGGGTCGTTGGGTGAGCGTGTTCGCCGGCGGCCGACGCATTGCGTCGTCGATGAGGTGCATCCGGGGATTGTGTTGTCCTGGTCGAGCAGCTCGTCGGGTTGGGTGGCGCTGGTCGCCTACGGCGATGAGGCGGGCGTGTTGCACGTAGGGCCGTTGCCTGCTGCGAGGCTTCGGCCGGTCTAGAGGCGAGTATTCGGCGGAATACCGGTCTGGAGTCAGCCGATTCGCATGCCCGCGGGCCGGGCGGCGGCCGGCGGCCGTTCGTAGCTGGCTGACGCGGTGCTGGGTGGGTTCGTAGGGCCTTGGAGGGCTGCCTCGGCTGCGGCGAGGTGAGTGCTGATGCTCGCGGCTTGAGGGCTCTGCTGGTCGTGGTTGAGTTGGGTCTCGATGCGGGTCTTGTGGGCGATCGCGTCGGAGAGTTGGTCGGCGTGTTTGAACGGCTTGCCGACGTTGGCTTGTGCCTGGTCGGCGCTGCGTTGGCGCTCGAGGATGGCGATCTGGGCTTGGCGGATGCCGTCCGGGATGGCGGCCGCGGCGTTCTCGAGTCGTTGGATGAAGCCGAGCTTGGGTTTGAACACGTCGCTGGGCTGGTCGGTGACGGTGATGTCGAGGCCTGCGAAGTGGACGCTGACGCCTGTGCGCGGGTGTTGGCTGTAGGTGAGGGGTTGTCCGGCGATCTCGCCCCACGGTCCGGGCTCGAGGGGGCGGATGTAGCCGTTGTAGCACTCACGGTGGATGCGGTTCTGGAGGGCTTCGGCCGCGTCCGTGC
>Ga0209123_1002954_pt1 | contig 13455 bp, 12 predicted proteins | sample BarGraIncu00431A_FD_184500 | JGI IMG/M metagenome (GOLD analysis project Ga0209123, IMG submission 184500) | Arctic peat soil microbial communities from Barrow, Alaska, USA - Barrow Graham LP Incubations 004-31A (SPAdes) (version 2) | ecosystem: Environmental > Terrestrial > Soil > Wetlands >...
CCGCGCCAGCAGGAGAGCGGGAGCATTTGCTGTCCGTCAACTGACGGACAAAGTGAATGCGGGAGCAATCCGCGATAACTATCGGGACTGCTAAATGCATGTCAGCCAGCAGGTGAGCATAGGCGTGTGTTATGCCCTCGTTCTTTTTTTGTTTGTCAGTCGTTAAGGGTTTTGATAATTTCATTTATTTCATAAACATCAAGATTAAACCATTCACCTCTTATTCTTTTCTGAGCGTAAGTTTCGTGCAATGCCTTTTCAAAACTTGCTGCTATTTTTCTATTAATGAATCTTTTGGAAGCAAGCAATTCGATGGTCGGCTTTTCACTCTGTAGCGTTTTTTCTCTCCATGAAGGTTTGTTTGATATTCCGATTTTATGATAATGATTAATTGTGTCTGTCATTAAATAAACGTGACATTCTTCGGCGACTGGCATTTCTGTCGATAATGTCAATGTTTCCCTTTCTAAAAGTGGTTTGTAGTTCGCTATCTCAGAACTTACAATCTCACGATATTCTTTTGTGAGCTTTTGTATTACAGTAACTAGATTTTTATGAGATTCATATTGACCAGTTCCATTTTCACCTCCAATAATTTCTCTATTCTGCTTTTTAAGAGTGATTTTCCACTTTAAAAATTCAATATCCTCAAAATGATGTAGTTCATTTAATGTTATTTGAACTTTATTTTCGAAAAGTTTCTCGATATGAGGATGAGTAGCTTTATAAGAAACTCCATTTATAGGAAAGTCAATTATTCTATTGTCAGTGAATAGAAAGGAAATAACATCACCTTTTGATAACATCATTTCTTTTGAATAAAATTGAAAAACAATAAAGTCATTATCGTCTAAATTGTTGAATGTAAATGTAAAAGTTATTTTATTGTCGTTTGAAATAGAAGTAATTCCCTCTGAATATCCATTGTTGTTTCCTACTTGTTTCCATTTGATAATTTTCTTATTTGTAAAATCATCAAGTTTAGTGTCAGCTGTATTAATGAATTTTCTATTAATTCGATTTGCGTCATTTTCGTGTATGATGTAAACAAGATTATTTTGATTAAGGTAGCTCTTATAATAATTTACAATATCTAAAAATCCTGATTTTTCAGCTACATGATTATAAATGTCACCATTTTCAAACAAATAACTACCTTCGGCCAGAATTAAAATAATTTCACCTTGATTGACAAATTCTCCATCTTGTTTGAGCCATTCTTTAATGCAAAAACTTCTATTAAAATATGATTGCGAAAACTCATTATAAGCATATTTATCAAAGTAGAAATAAAAACTTTTCTTTGAAGGTGAATTTTCATTTTCGTAACTTGTTATAGGATGTAACTTATAAACAATATCACCGTCTTGAAAGTATTCTTTGTCTTTAATACACGATTCAACAAAACCACTTTTTTCAGAAAATATCAAACATGTTTTATTTGACAAAGTTTCATTGTAGAGATATTCAACTATAACTAATGGTTTTCCTTTCTCGATCCAATCTCCATCTTTTTTCAACCAACCATAAATAGATGTATTATTTACATTTTCAACTTCTATGTCTTTTATTATTTTTGAATATTTGAGTTTAAATTCAAAAGTTTCAGTTAATTTATTATCCTCATTCAAAACAGATTCATTCGTAACTGATGTTTTATTTTCGTCTTTATTATTTTGACTTTCCATTGTAGTTTTAGTGTTAATAGATAAATTTGACAATGAAAAAGATGAAGGTTTACCGTATTTATTAATCCCACTTATTCCTTTTTTTAAATACAATTGATAGAAATAGTAGATATTTGCAATAGGTAAAATAAACCAAACAAATCCATTAACTCCCCAACGATTTAAATCATGATACCGCTTTGAGCATTGAATCAAATAAACGATAAAAATGATTGTTGAGATTAATATAAATCCAGTTGATTTATGAATTAGAACTAACCACAAAAATCCTTCTAATAGAAATAAAATTAGGGTAATTACTAAAAGTTCACTTCGATTAATTCGACCTGTTAGTTTAAAGAATCTAATCATATTTATTATTTGATTTTCGAGCATTTTGTCTGATAAGTTCCCCAGCTACAATTTTACGATTTAATTGTTAAGTCACATAAAGGAAATAATCCTTCAACTGTATATACTGCACTTGGTCTTTCTTCGCCTTTTCTGTCTTTGTCAAAAACCTGATAAGAACATAATGCATTCTCTCCTATAATTTCTGTTACTAATAATGCTCCAAAAAGAAATTCAGGTTCGTTAGCTGTACTAACTCTGTCTCCAATTTTAATCTCCATATTATTTTCTTTTTTTAATAAATTTATCACCTACAATTCCTTTTTTTTACAGAACTTGTTTTTTTTCTAGAATGGGGCATAACGACCGAGGCGTGTGTTATGCCCTCGTTCTTTTTGTCATCAAGGTTGTTTTTTTGTCATTACAAGTCAATAATTAGTTTCTGAAAATCTTGTAAGTCAATTTCAAAATACTCTTCTTCCATATTATATTTCTTTTCATACGAAGGATAGTCATTAGGTAAAAGAAATCTAATCTTTCCATTTTCAGCTTTATAAATTGGAAAAATATATACAAAAGGATGTTTTATATTACTCAATACGCAGTCTTGTATTTTAGATGTAAAAGATTCAGGGGTGTAAAATTTTTGATATACACTTGCCTTTAATTTAGACTTCAATTCGATTGTTTTGTTTGAGATATTGTTTAATTTTTGAAATTCCTTTTGTGAAAAAATGAATGCATCATTTGAAGTATAAATTTTCCAATCTTTTCTTATATGTGGATAATCATAAGAACCTACATATTTCTTTATATATAAAATATAGTACTTCTCGCCCTCTATAATCAATGTTTTGGTCTGAATACTTAAAAAGTTTTGATAATATAATGACATCATCGACTCGCCAATTAAGTCTTTGAAATTTGTTTTATAAGTATTCATATTACATATAACATTTTCATAATCAATCCATTCGCCTAGCGTAGAATTGTATGACCAACCAGTCGCTTTATTGACGATTAGGGATGTGTCGTTATAATTCAGTTTCACTCTATTTACCCTGTCTTGAGCAAATGAGATAATACTTAAAATCAAAAAATTAATCAATAGAATACTTTTCTTGTTTTTCATAATTTTTATAATCTAAATTAGTTGTAGTTTGTCCTAAATCTTAACATATTATGTTTATAATTTAAATCCTAGACCTAGACCCCCGCCTGTTCCACTTAATTTTGTGTGTTGAACATTTAGTAATAGATAAGTTTTATTGTTAATCGGAATTAAGTAGTTTGCAAAAATCTTTGTTTGCAATAGAATATTTCCACTTTTATGAAGATTATAATATCCGTTACTGCCAAGTATATGAAAGTCATCAAACATGTTTCTATAATAAATTTCTTCACCAATACCTAAACCTACTCCTAATACTAGTTTATCTATAATGTTGTAACCTACTTGAAAACATATTTGATTATCAACATACATTCCTGAAGATTGTCTATCTTCTGGAAATTGATCCCAATTTATTGTGGTATAATTCTCTCCAATTACTCCGGTTTTTAAAGGCATTTCATATTCAAAGCCAAACAGAATTTTGTTGTAAATAACATTAAAATTAAAATTCATATAATTTTTCGAAGAAAATCCCATATCAAATGTCATTGCATTCAATTTATTTTTATCGGGCATTGTAGTTTGACTGAATCCGAAAATAGAAAAGAGTAGTAAAATTGGTAGAATAAGATTTTTTCTCATAATGTTGTCTTTTGAATTAGAGATTGTTCTTCTTTTGTCTTAAGTAAAAAAACTCACAATATATAAGTTGTTTTTTATTATGTAGATTCTATTTCTTGGTCTTTGTTTTTCCTTTTTTAGAATGGGGCATAACGACCGAGGCTATGGGCATATGGCAGTTTGCGGGAACATTCACTGTCGCACTGCGACAAAGTGAAAGCGGGAGCAGAAACCTGCGAAATGCACGTCAGCCAGCCAATGTCCCATAGGCGTGTGTTAGGTTCTCGTTCATTTTTCATCAAGTCTGCTTTTCATCTTTTTTTAAGTTGTCATGTGTAACAGCAATAACAAGTTATAAAGTCGTTGTAAAATAAAAGTCTTGTATAATTAACTTACAGTTCATTATTTTTTTTTCTTTCTAAATGAGATTCAACTGTCTAACCGAGTAAAAAAAACAATGTACTGTGACCGTTCTGCCTATTATCAAAAAGCTATAAAAGCCATAACAACACATTCATAATTATTCGCCGTTGGTTTGGCTTTTTTTGCTTATTGGGCGATTAATCTTAATATTCAACCTCATAAATATGTCATTTCATAATAGTTTCCCCTAAAAAAATTAATCATCATACTCGCATGGATAATTTATTGAGTAATTGTCAGCTTCAAATAATTCCTTACCTAATCTGTCAATCAATATCCATTTTTCATTTTGCCTTACCCAAGCTGTTCCTAACATATCAAATGCTTCCATTTCATATACTTCGTCGTATTTGCAGGATATCATTTCTTTTCCTTGCCTATCTACAAAACCATATTTTTCATTCTGTTTTACCAGCAATAAACCGCACTCGTCAAAGAAATTCACTACCTCATATTTTAATGGAACAATTACTTGATTCAGAGTATCAACAACTCCCCAACATTCATCCTTTTGAACATAGAAAAACATACCGCCAAAGTGGGTAATATCATCATAAATAAAAGGGATAATCGTTTTATTCTCAATATCTACAATTCCCTTTTTTCCATTCTTTGTCGCACATAAAAATCCTTCCTGAAATTCAGCAATATCATCATACATTGGCGGAATAATTTCTTTGCAATTAATGTCGATAAATCCATATTTATTATTGTTTAAGACTAAATATAGTCCATTTGAATAAAAATGAGTTAGCCGATATTGTGTTTGTCTGAAATAATCCTGATGCAGCAGAGAAAATGCATTTATTCTTTTTGCGTAAATAAGAGTTTCATCGATACAATTTTCATCCCGTATAATCGCTTTGGCTTTTTTGGAAACTTTAACCTCCTCGCCCTTCAAATTCAGGAAACCCCGCCATTTGCCATACTTGACATCAATTATATCATTTTCTAAGCGCGATAAGTAATCGTAAATTATTGGAATTTCTTCGTTGTTTTGAATGTCAATACACCCAAATTTTTCATTTATTCTTACTACAGCCATTCCTTTAGAAAAATTCAATGCGTAATCGTACTCTAAAGGAATTACCGTATTGCCATCACGGTCGATATAACCAAACCTGCCATTGAGCTGAACGGCAGCAAGTCCTTCGGCAAAGGAATTTGCATGTTCGTAAACACATGGAATTACTATTGTGCCGGAACGGTCGATAAAACCATACTTGTAATCTACGCAGACAGCAGCCAAATCCTCTGAAAACGAGCTAATGTGTTGATAAATTAATGGTATCACTTCATTACCCCGCAAATCCACCATACCGTACTTTCCGTCTAACGAAACCACACATAAACAATCTTTAGTTTGTCGAATTCTATCGTAATAAAAGGGAAAAACCTCACGCCCTAACTCATCAAGCAAACTTTTTTTACCCTTCAAATCTACAACGGTAAAACCATGAAAAAACGCTCCAAACGAAAAATCGTATTTAAATGGAGTAACCATCGCACCTGCCCGATTGCGAAACCCACACAAACCACTTTCCCAAACTATTTCAAGCGGGTCACAGACTCGTACTCCTTTTCCGCAAAACGGACAGTATTGATATTCGTGTTCTATATTTGGTGCGAATTCGGTATCGCAGTGGGGGCATTGCATAAGGATATAGTTTTATATTGAATATACTTCTCGATTTATATTATCTGAAATAAATTTAAATTTATCTCGACCTTCAGTATAAATTGTTTTAGAACATATTCCAAGTTTTCTTAACTCTACCCGAATACTCTCTTTATATTGTGCTGGAATCTTAATTTTGAAGATAAAATCTTTATATTCTTCCCTATTGTTTAAAGCAGTATTATAAAATAAAGGAGAAGTAGCAAAGAATGCGCCTTTTTGATTATGCATACATTTTTCAAAACACCTTTTATCTAAATCATCCCAATAAATTGGGTTATGTATTACTAAATCAGTTTCTAAATTAAAGGGGTCTTTTCCAAAAAAAGATTCATCTTCAGGTTTGTGTGGCATAACCATTTCTGGTGAAAATATCATACACCATAATTTAGCATTTTCAGTTTCGGAATCACCTGATACTTCAGTTGCAAAATACAATGCTGTTAAATAGTCCTGCGTAATATCAATTAAAGTTGTTTTAATGTCAGCATGCTGGGCCTGACATAATAAATCCCAATCATGACCAAATTTTTTATTTTCGAATAAGCTCCGAAATACTTCATCTCCTTTTGATTTTCTTATCTCTTCTTCAAACTTTAATATTGCTATTTTTTGTAATCTATTGATTTCCGTATTAGTTTTTGAGGACAACTTCCTCATCAAACCTGACTTGATTTCCCATTCATAGTCTCTTTCCCCACGAAAATAGAGACGATAATTAAATTGACATGTAGCGACTGCGCTATTTATTGTTTTGAAAACTAAATATGCATCTTCAATACTTTTAATTTCAAAGTTTTTAAAACTCTCTTTTAAGTAATTCATATTGATATTTATATAAAAGTATTTATAGGTTTAACAGAGTGTTTTAAATATTAATTTAATACAAATACAAAATAGTTTATGACTATAATATTAGATGTTTTTATCTAATTTTGGTCTATCTGCCAATGTCATTCCATAGTTTGGACATCTAGTATTGACATCGATAAGTGTTTATTATTTTTTCCCAAATAATTTTTGATACCACTTCAACTTGTTCAATCTTGTAATCTCTATCGATTGCTTATTTTTATCGACTTCTAAATCACAAATTTTATTATTTAAATCGTCAATAATTGAGTTTTTAACTATCAAAACTTCTTTTAAATCCTTAATTGTTTCGTTTTTGTCATCTAAAAGTACTGTCTTATGATTAAGTTCAACTTTGAAATTATCTTTAATTCTAAGCTCATTCTCAATCTGTTTTGACAAATCAGCTACTTTTGTTTTTAAATCGATATTTAGTGCTTCGCTTTCAGTAATTAAATCATCTTTTAAGTTTACTTTTTCATTTAAATCTATTAACTCAGTTTCCTGTTTTATTAATTTATCTTCTAATTCAATTCTGTTATTCTTTTCTAAATTATATAGTTTTTTGTTCCTTTGAATTTGTTTTGATAAAACAAGAAACCACCGCATAAAATTTTCTGTTTCAAAATCATTCCGAAATTTTACAGCTTTTAAAACTGATTTTAGTGCGGCATGATAGTTATCGTTTTTGAAATGAAGCAACGCTTCCTTGTATAAATTATCCGCTTTACCGTAGTTTAATTCTTGAAGAATAAGTGTTTCAGACAATTCATTTTCGGCAAATTTTAAAACTCTTTGGTCTGTTATTATTGAATTCTGTTTTATTCGAGTTTTAAGAACTAAACCATTTAAACTTGTACATCTACTTAATGCTACATATACCTGACCAGAAGCAAATGCATCATCCAGATCTGCAATAACTTTTTCAAAAGTTAATCCTTGACTTTTATGAACAGTGATTGCCCACGCAAGCTTTATGGGATATTGAATAAATTGACCAATAATTTCCTCTTTAATCTGTTTGCTTTTTTCATCCCATGTATAACGCACATTATTCCATGTTTGCTTTTCAACTTTTAATGTTTTAATTTCATTTTCAGACTCATATTCAACTTCTATTTCCTCCTCAATATCAATAATTTTACCTATCTTACCATTATAATACCTTTTTTCTTTATCGTTTTTTATAAAAATTATTTGTGCTCCAACTTTTAAATTAAGTTGTTCATCCGTTGGCATGATTGAAGCAGGAAATTCCCCTTTTATATCAGCTTTAAAAGTTACTAATGGCGCTTCAATTTTACTTAACTTTGAAGAATTCACATTATCAACCTTATAATTTGTTGTCGCCAATGTGATATACTTATCAGTTTCGGTTGGCTCAAAATTTGGATTTAATTTCGTTTCTAATAATTCAAATTCGTTTATTGAAACCTGATTGATCCTAACTCGGTTTAGTAAATCAATAAATTCTTGTTCGTTTTGTCTATAAATTTTTTCTAATTGAATATAAACTGGTTTGAATTCTTGAATAACATTTGAACCAAAAAAGAACTCGGTTGTGTAAAATTTACTTAAAATGTCCCACTCTTCACGCTTGGCTATTGGTGCAAGTTGAAAAGTATCACCAATCAATAATACTTGTATTCCTCCAAATGGTTCATTTGGCCTTTTACGAAAAACACGTAATATTTTATCAACAACATCAAGCATATCGCAACGTACCATCGAAATTTCGTCAATTACCAACAACTCTAAGTTTTGAATGATTTTTCTCTTATCGTTATTATATTTAAAATAATCGAATATTGTACTTTTATCAGTATCATCATAAGGAGCATTTAACCGAAGTCGCCTGTCGTTTGGAGGTAAAGGTCCAAATGGAATATTGAAAAATGAATTAATTGTCTGACCACCAGCATTTACAGCTGCAACACCTGTGTATGCCAATACTACTATATTTTTATTACTTACAGTTTTCAAATACTTCAAAAATGTTGTCTTACCAGTGCCTGCTTTACCTGTTAAATATACCATTTTATTTGTATGCATAACAAAATCAAGGGCATAGTTAAATTCCTTGTTTGATTCATCAAGTGTTATGTTGTCAACTATTTTTGCCATATTGTAAGTCTATTTTTGCTAACGTATTTTAAATGAAAAATTCTATGGTTGTAATGGGCTTTAGCATGTATAATTTTATACGTTTTTTTACTATAAGCTTTAATATTTCCTCGTATTTTGGATAAAATTTTGTTATCAAAGTTCATGGTTTAAAACATTGATATTTTTATTACTTTATCAATCTAGGTTGTTAATTATTCTATTTTCGATATTATGACTCGGATAAACTGTTATTACAGTTCCGATATTTTTTGCATCCATATTAATCAGTTTATATTGATTCCTTAAAGAAAGAACCATTGCATTTATATCATTCTTGCAAACAATTGGGTTTATTGAAATTATAGTATTAGCTAAAACGGTATTCTTTGCATTAACAGGATAATCTTTTTTCTTAAACAAGTTAAAACCATATCCTGAATATATGTGTAAGTAATTTGTAATTAAATTTCTATCGTGATTTCCTTCTGATTTTCCTATAATTCTAAATTTAATTTTATAGGTTCTACCCAATTTTTGTAATTCTCTATTTAAAAACTCATATCGACTTTTTACATCTATATTTGATTTACCATCTCCCGTAATAATTGTAAGTTGAAAATCAAGTTTGTTTAGTGCCTTAGGAAGCAATTTGTCGAGTAATGGTAATAAGTTAGTTTTCAAATCATTCTCGTTTTTCAAGAGGTAGTTATCTGCAATAATCATTGCATTGCAAGGATGGAAATAATTATCCAGAAAATTCCAATCACTATATAAACTACCTTTTTTCTCAATGGGTATAGTGGATTGGTCAAAAAGGATATGTGCATTTTCATTCATAGTATCGTTAGAAATTGAAATCATTCCATAATCATCTTCAATTTTTTTACATTGATTTGTGTCTGTAAGAAAAAAGATTTGATTTATTTGGTCTGTTTGAATATTATCGTAATCAATATTGTCGAATTTAATATCAATTACACCACCATCACATCGTTTATTAAGAATTACAAATAGTTCATTTCTCTCAAAAACTAGTTTTTCGTACTTTTGTTTGTCATTAAAAATCAATGAACAATCTTGTAGAAAAAGCTTTTTGTAATTATCCCAAATTTCAAATTCCGTAGAATTTTCAATATTAAAAGAAGGTTGGTTCTTGAAAAACTTTTGTAAAAATTCAATTTCACAAAATAGTTGTTGCTTATTCATTTTTTTCTAATTTAATGAATACTTCATCATTTCTAAGGACAAGTTATCAGCTTCATCATAAAAGCCACTTCCAAATGGTTTTGATAATCTTCCATTAGATTGTATTTGAATTTTTCTTAATTGCTCTTCACCAACTTCTCTTTTGTTTTTATCAGGGCTTGATAAATAGTATATTATTGAATCAGTTGTATCAATTTCTTTTTTTGCTGTCAGGAATTGAAGTTTACGGATAAAGTATTCACTGTGTGTTTCAATAATAAAGTTGATATTAAAAGTATTATATGCATCTACAAATAGGTCAGCAAGTTTTGATTGAAACTTTGGATGTAGATTAGTTTCAGGCTCCTCAATTACAATTCTTCTTTTACCTGTGTTGTTACAATAAATAATTTTCAATAATATCGGTAAAAATTGTGTAACTCCATAACCCATATCTACTAAATTGATTTTTTCATTGTCTTTGACAATGAAAACTTCACTTCCAATACCTCGTACTAATTCAATTTCAAATTTATCTGCAATTTCAAACTCACGTAACCATTTTTCGACAAATGACTTCTCCCTGTCTTTGAAGTCTCGCTTTAGAAATTTTACTATAAAATCATTAAAACTTAGGCTCTGATTGTCAGATATATACAAACGCTGTGAAGTCGCTCTTATTGAATCAATAAAGTACATTTTGGAGAACTGATCTTCAATTTCTTTATAAATATTAGTAAATAACCTATCAAATAGTGATAGTATGTTTAAATCTTTGTTTTTCAAATCTTTCCCCAATAAATTTTGTTCTAAGTAAATTGCATCTGAATATATTTGATGACAATTTACAACAGCTTTTTCATTTAAAGATTGAGTTTTTGAGTTTAATGCCATTTCATAAGAATTTTGCCAAATTGTTTCATTCACAGTTCTGGCTGGATTATAAAATGAATGAGTAAATAATTCTTCAATATCAGAAATTTTGAATGGACTACTTGCTGCAACTTTAGATAAAATATCAAGCGATAATTCAATTTGCCTTTTCAGGTATTCGCTGAAAGTTATCTCATTGTTTAACAGAAACGACTCTTTCCATAAATTAATATGTAAAACACCATCAGTTTCTAATTTCTCAATATACTCTCTAAAAGAATTATAGCTGAAACGACTTTCTATTTCTGAGTAATGATTTTTAAGTAGTTTCCAAAGTTCGGCTACAAAGTCAAGTGAATTAGATTTTTCAATTTGTACGAATATTTTTAAAATCTCTAAATCGTAAATATATGGTGGTTTTTGAAAATTAAAATCTGGAAATTTTCCTCTTTCTGGATATTTCTTAGAAAAGTCACAATTAAAAAAGGTTTCTAATTCCCAATATCTCTTGTAATCAATACCAAGCTTTTTTAGATTTAATTTTGTTGTATCTAAGAATCTAAAAGTTAATCCATTGTCATGCGTTTTTGTATCAGTATCTTCATTAATAATTTTATTATATTTTTCTTTTTCAGGTTCTAATTTTTTTAATTCATTTTTTAAATGAGGTAAGAGTTCATTATAAATATATTCGTAATTATAACCATAATATTGATTGTTGTTTTCAATTATTACAGCATAAAGAATATCTTCACCTTTTCTTATTCGAGCGCGATGTAAAACTCCATTCTTCAACGAGGAGGAATTGTCTAAATGAAAAGTAAGTTCAACAATTAATGTGTTTAATGCAATGTGGTCAAATTCATATGTCATTATAAACTCTTTACTATCACTATTTTTTGATAATGCCATTTCAAAATCACCAAGTTGGTGAATTCCCTTTTCAAATTCAAGTTTATGTTTAAATCCTGTTTGACTCCAAAAGTTCTGAAACAGTTTTAATCCCTTAATCACTGTTGATTTTCCTGAGCTATTAGCTCCGGTTAGAACAGTAATCGGAGCTAATTCTATATTGGATTTATCTTTAAAAACCCTAAAGTTCTCAAAACCAATTTTGTTAATATTCATATTTTATCTCTTTTTTAAATATCAGATATTGTGTCTTTCTTAGTATTATCAAAATGGATTTTTTCATCAATAATTTGAAGAATATTTAAATATATATTCTCCATTATTTCAATTAATTCATACAGAAGCTTGTCTGAGTTTAAGTGAATATAATAATTGTTATTGTTGAATTTTGATATTTTTAAATTTTTCACGTCCTTTATTTGTTCAAATTTGGCACTTGTAATAATTGATGAGTTGTGTGTGATGGAATTTCTTATTTCTTTGTACTTAAAAAGTACTACCTTCATTGGTTGAAAGCTTTCAATATCTACATTTAGAATTTCACTAATACTTATTAATGAGATATTTATTTTACTTTTGTCAATTTCAAGATTCTCATTCTTTTTTGTTCTATTTTTTGGTAATGATATAGATTCAATGAATTGGCATAAGTCATTTAATCTGTTTTCAAAAAGAGAAAAAGCACATATAAGATTTGCACTCCTAATTGTCATTTCTAAGCAGTTAATATGCTGCATGTTATCACCGTACATACCATTGATGTAATTTTCAGCATCTCGATCGTATATGTTATTCTTTAAAATAGAATCTTTAGTTATATACTCTTCTAATTTTCTTTTATTTTTATCAATTAAAATTTCATTGTACATTATTGACTCATTTAACACGTCAAAAAAATTCTTGAATTCAAATTCAAATTGATTCAAGATAGAATTATGGTACAAATTAAATTCGGGGCTATTCAAATCAATCATATATTTTTTCTTTTTAAATATATACTTATCTTTCTTAACGAGCTTTCAACTTGATTCAACATTTTCAAAATCACCAATCACTAAATTAGTTTCATTATTTATCAAGTATTCTTTCTCTCCCAATTTATCACGTCCATAACTGCCAAACTGATTTTCATAAAAATTAAATCGATATTCTTCCAACCCCTTGTATTTATAATAGAGCATCGCAAGATCAAATTCAATATTGTTTTCGTCAGCAATATTTAAAATATCTTTGTGTTTAAATCCATCATTAACCATATACTCACCAATCATTTCACCTTTAAGTATAAACCTACAATAGGTGTCTAATCTGTTTGTAACATCTAATAAATTCATTTTTGTTATTTTAAAATTAAGTTTCCAAAATAAGAAAAATTCATCAAATCTCCAAATTTGTGCTAACCGTTATAGACTTAACTCCACTTTCCTTTATTTCATTCCCCGCTTTTCGTCTTTATATTCTTTTCGTTTTCCTTTTTTTTCGGGTTGTCGATTAAACAAGGTTGAAATTTTTAATTGTCGTTTCCGTTAAACACAAACTCTGTTTTCTTTTTTTTTGAATGGAACCTAACGACCGAGGCTATGCGCACCTGCGGTTTGCGGGAGTATTCACTTTCGCAAAGCGAAAAAGTGAATGCGGGAGCAAATACTGCTAAGTGCAAGTCAGCCAGCAGG
>Ga0209123_1002955_pt1 | contig 13447 bp, 9 predicted proteins | sample BarGraIncu00431A_FD_184500 | JGI IMG/M metagenome (GOLD analysis project Ga0209123, IMG submission 184500) | Arctic peat soil microbial communities from Barrow, Alaska, USA - Barrow Graham LP Incubations 004-31A (SPAdes) (version 2) | ecosystem: Environmental > Terrestrial > Soil > Wetlands >...
CCGCAGACGCCACTCCGCACTCGACTATAAGAGACCCAACGACGTGCACTACAGTTACCTCAAGCCGGTCACGGCAGCATAAGAAAACCCATCAAATCCGCTGTCCGAAATCACCGTAGCAGGCCAGATCGACGGTTGAGTAGAAGTGCTCAGCGATGTCGACACACACGGCGTCCATTCGCGCCGGGTTGGCGAAGATGACGTCCACCCGCGACCCCCGCCGCGACAGCACTTCGGCCGCGTCGTCGTCCAGCCCTTCCGCGGCCTTCATCGCTTCGAAGGACTCATCGACGGCCACCTTGTCGAGCTGGAACGTGACCAGCCGAGGATCCACGTGGATGGGGACCGTCATCCCATCTGCGATCGACTGGTCGGAGGTGTAGGCGTGCAGCGTCTTCTTCTCGTCCTTGGGGTCGCCGAAGGTGGCGAACGTGTTGCGATCCAGGTCGGCGATCGGCGTCCCCGTGAACGCGAAAAAAAACGCGTTCGGCAACGCCGCCCGCATCGTCATCCCCAGGTTGCCCTCCTGGGTGCGGTGCGCCTCGTCGACAAGCACGACGATGTTGCTGCGATCGTTCAATTCGGACGCCGCACCGGCGAACTTGTGCACCGTGGTGAAGATCAAGCCACGCCGGTCGGCCGGGCCAAGAGTGTCCTGCAGGGCCTTCGCCGTGGCCGGCGCGAGCAGCCGTGGCATGTGGGTGGTGCGGAACTGGTCCCAGGCGTTGCGGACCAGATCGATCCGATCCGCAACGAGAACGATCGTCGGGTTGTTCAAGGCGGGGTCCTGCAGCAGCTGCCCGGCTGCGAACACCATCGCCAGCGTCTTGCCCGACCCCTGGGTGTGGTAAATGAGGCCCCGCCGCGACTGTCCGGCGTGCGCCCGGGAGACCATCAACTCGACCGCCTGGTACTGCACGTAGCGGGCGATCAACTTGATCAGCGACGCCGACCCGGAATTGTCCTCGGGGGTTTCGAACAGCGTGTACGAGGAGAGCAGCTTCAGCACCGTCGCCGGGGCAAGCAGCCAAACCGCGGCGTCCAGGACGTCGGCCAGCCGCGGGTGGTCCTTCGCCGGGCCGGAGGTCATCCAGTGCTCGACCGGCGCACCCGTCGCCCCGTACATCAGCTCGCGGCCGTCGGTGGCAAAGCTGAACACGTTCGTGGTGAAGAACGGGGCATACCCGGTCTGGTAGTGGCCGGCCACCTCGTGGGCGGCGGTCATCCACGACACCTTCGCCTGGAACGCCGACTTGGTCTCCCCAACCACCAGCGGGAGGCCGTTGACGAGCAAGACGATGTCGAACCGCGCCTTGCTGCCCGGCGAGCCGAAGGACACCTCGTCGGACACCACGAACGAGTTGTTCGCCGGGTTCTCGAAGTCGATCAGCCGCACGGGGCGGAAGGCGTCCGCGCCCACGAACTTGTGCGCGGTCAGCCCGCGCAGCCACTTGGTGGCGTCTCGGTTCGTCTCGACCAGGCCCTCGTCGTCCACCTGGAACGTCAGGTTCCGCAGCAACTTCACGACCTCAGAGGCCCGCGCCGGCACTTCGGCCACGTCCGGGTTCAACCGCTCCAACGCCGCCGCTACGTCGGATTCGACGAACACCTGCTCCGGCTGCCGGTCCATGTCCTTACCCGGCACGTACGACCAGCCGAGTCGCACCAGCTCCTCCACTAGCGGCTGCTGCACCGAGTTGTGCTCGTTCATCCCGGCCATCTCAGGCCTCCGAGTCGTCGTCCAGCACCCAGACCTGCTTGAGCGGCAATGCGGCCCGGGTCGACTCGGAAAGCAGGTGGTAGGTGGCGAATAGTTGGTCGAGGAGGGCTTCGGCGTCCCAGAGCCGGATGATGGTTCGCAGCGACTCGAACTCCTTCTTCGCCGGCCCGGTGATGCCACCCATCGCGACCAGGAGCCCCTGCGGCGCGTTGTTCTTGCTCATCGCGCTGTGCAGCCCCCGCATGACCTGGGCATTCACCGACGTCGGCTCGGACTTCACCTCGACGATGATCGGCGCATCCAATCCGAGCCGACCGCGGCCCGCTCGGATGTCGATGCCCTGATCCGGGCCGGCCGGGGAGACCTCGCACACGAAACCCAGCGCCGTGAGAATGTCAGCGACCAGGTGAGTGAGCTTGTGTTGGCCGAAGTGCTCGACAATGCGGGCACGCACACGATCCCGGATCGCATCCAGGGTCGGCACCTGCGGCGGATCGAGCACACCGACGGCGGGCGACGGCGAGGTGCCAGGGACCTTCACGGGGATGGGCACGCCGCTTCCCGGGTCGACCCCACCAGCCGCAACAGCCTCCAGTCGCACCGCGGCGTTGTTGCGGGACGGGCTGAACACCGTCATCGCGCCGTTCACCATCGCCAACAGATCGTCCTTCAACACCGCCCGCGACACGAGCTCAGGCTGCCAGTCGACCGGGAGGAAGTGACGACGATCACTCGGGGCCGCCGGATCATAGGCGTAACCTCCGGCGCACCGAGCGAACGCCAGGTAGCCCGGCCTCGTCTTCAGCGGCATCACGATCAGATCGCCTGGCTGAACGGCCTGACGAAAGGCCCACAACTGACCCGCGTAAACGGCCAGCTGCTGCGGATGGTCCCCCGGATAGGCGTGATCCACGAGTTGCCGCACCGCCTCCCGCGACGAGCATCCGGACAGGTCACCGATCTCCGCCCAGCCGATTGTTGCGCGGCCTCGTTCGAGGTTGAAGTCCTCGGACTGGCCACGATTGCCAGCACGCACCACCCACGCGCTCGTCACAACGCCTCCTCCATCAACTCGTTGTAGGACTCCGGAATCTCGTGCTCGCCGGACAGCAAAGCAGTCACGACGCTGGAACGGAGCGCCTCCAAGGAGGTCATCTGCCGTTCAAGAGAACGCGCCGCATGACGAAGAGGCTCGTAGAGGGCCAAGAATCGGTCCTGCCCAGGTAGGCCCGGCACCGGGAGTTCCAGCTCCGCAAACCTTTGAGTCCCGAGATGCGCGATTGTCGTTGTTCGCTTGGCGATCCCGGAGAATATGCCGGCCCGCAGCGCCGCCCTGAAGAGCGCCTGGGCGAAAGGCGGCCTCACTTGCGCTGGGTCGGGTCGGAAGCGGATGAGCGTGTTCTGGAAGCACATCGACTCAGGGAAGGTGCCTTCCAGAAGAACCGATTCACCCACCAACTCCAAACTCTGACCCTCGGAGACCAGGATGTCGCCTCGCTGCAGGGAGTAGCGCCGTCGCTCATCTGGCGTGAAGTTCATCCTCAGCACGTCGCCCATCCGCAGGGCATCGTCACTGACATTCGCGACCCGCAGGTACGGGGCCATGTGAGTGCCGGTCGCGTGCTCAGGTGACCGCTGACGCCCCATCGTGACAGTCCCGAGCGCTTCCACCTTCTGTCGGGGAACATCCTGGTCGGACAGTAGTAGCGCCAATAGAGAACCCTCGACCCCATTCGAGGTCGCGCGCTTGCTGGCGAGCGACGCATGCGCGGTGTTGGCCGCCGCGATGGTGTCGTCGAGAGCGCCGATCAGGTCCACGATGCGCCGCTGCTCGGGGAGAGGTGGGAACTTGGCAACAAGGCTTAAGAAGTCGATCGGGTTGAGGCGCTCCCGCCTCCCGCCCATGCCCTTCGAGTGACCGGCCATGGCTTCCCAGAGTTCCTTGCGCTGGGTCATGACCCGGACAAACGTTGGCAGGACCCGGTCTTTCATGGTGAATGTCGGGAACTCGCCCGACGCGTAGGACTCGACGAGATCAGTAGGAGCGACGGCGATCGCGCCCTCGAAAGCCTTCAGCTTGCTGTAGACCAACTGATTGGGCCGGATGACATTCAGCTCTCGGTAACTCGTCGACCGTGTGGACACCGGCTGGCGATAAAGCAAACCGCGACCGTAGGCGAGAACGCCGACGATCGGGTAGGCCTTGCCCTCAACGAGGCCCGCCCGCCGAATGTCGAGCTCCAGTACTTCACCGAACGGGAGTGCCTCCCAACCGTCACGCATCGAAGCCCGCCGCCTTGAATTTGGCGTCGAGCACGCGTTCGGCTGCGCGCAGGGCTTCTCGGGCCTCCCTGTAGGCGGCGAGGGTCGCTTCGACGTCCACCTCTGGCGTGTGCGCGGTTTTGAGATACCGGCTGATGTTGAGGTCGAATCCGTTGCCGGTGATCTCGTCCAGTTTGACCAGGCGCAGGCTGACTCCGCCGGCGCCGTCGATGTCCTCTCCGTGTGCGTAGGCGGCGTGGATGGCGTCGACGTCGGCGTCCGACATCGAGTTCTGGTTCTTGCCGGACACGAACCGCTTCGAGGCGTCCACGAACAACACGCGCCCACGGCGTCCCTCGGCCTTGGTCTTGCGCCAGATGAGCAGGCAGACCGGGATCGAGGTCGAGTAAAACAGATTGTTCGGAAGGCCGATGACGGCTTCGAGCAGGTCATTCTCGAGCAGGCAGCGGCGGATCTCGCCCTCCTTGCCACCGCGGAACAGCACCCCGTGCGACATGACGACGCCGACGCGTCCGGTGTCGTCCTTCATCGAGGCGATCATGTGCTGGATCCACGCGTAGTCGCCGTTCTTGGCCGGCGGCACCGCGCACAGCACGCGTCCCCACGGGTCGTTCGCCCAAACGCCGGCGCCCCAGTTCTGCAGACTGAACGGCGGATTGGCGATCACCACGTCGAACTTCTTCAACCTGCCCCGCTCGGTGAACTTCGGATCGCGGAAGGTGTCACCGCGCCGTATCTCGAAGTCCTCCAGGCCGTGCAGGTAGAGGTTCATCTTTGCGATCGCGGAGGTGGTCAAGTTGACCTCTTGACCGTGGAGGCGCAGCGAGTCCGGGTTGCCGCCCGCCTCCCGCACCGCGTTGACCGTCTCGACGAGCATGCCGCCTGAGCCGCACGCAGGATCGACCACCTCGTCGCCGGGGTGGGGGTCGAGGATCTTCACCAGCAGGTGCACCACGTGGCGCGGGGTGAAGAACTCACCCGCCTTCTTCCCTGACGCCTCCGCGAATTCCCGCAGCAAGTACTCGTACGCGGCTCCGAGCAGGTCCCCGGACATGTGGTCGGGGTCGAGACGAAGTGGGTGGAATACGTCGAGCAAGGCGCTCAGCGCCGACTCGGGCAGCCGGTCAGTGTTGGCCCACTGCACATCCCCGAAGACCCCGGCCAAGTCGCGGTTGGCCTCCTGAATGCGGTCCAGCGCGTCGCCAAGCTTGGCACCCACGTTCACGGCCGTACCGTGGACGTCAGCCCAATGGCAACCGCGAGGGACGACGAAGGGCTGGTAGTCGGCGTACTCGATTTCAGGCGTGAGGTCTTCGCCCCAGTCGGCCAAGGCCCCAGCGTGCCGGTAGTCCCAGTTGTCGCTCACCCACTTGAAGAACATGACCGGGAACACGTACGCCTTGAAATCACCAGCGTCTACTGGGCCTCGGAGCGCATTCGCAGCCGCCCACAGCGCCCGTTCCAACTCGGGCTGGGTCATGTGCTGGGGCTCGTTGCTATTGATGGTCACGCTGAGGGTGCTCTCTTCGTTGGCGGCTGCTCCCCCACACTCTGCCAGCACCAGAGGTGACCGGGGCCGAACGGTACCCACGGAGCGCCGCATGTCGCCCTGAAGCGCAGGACTGAGGAGTCGCGATGACCGGTGGTACCGGCTTACGAAGGTTCTGCCTCCTGCGCCCTCCGTCTGCCGCGGTCAGTGAGGATCCGGCTGTACTGCGTGATCACGTCAGCAGCGGCCTTGCGCGTGGGTCCGGTCGCGGCGACGTCGTACGGTCCCAGGAGCGGTAACCGGACCCGCACCCGGATCACCTCCCATCCCACTGCGCGTAGCGCTGCGTCCTTCTCTGCGTCCTGGCTCTCGGAGCCGTGCGCTTCGCCATCCATACCGGGAGAGTCGTACTCGACGGCAACTCGGCGGACCGGGATGAGCATGTCGGGGAAGACATGGCGAGCACCCCAACTCGTTGTTGGCACCACCACGCAGTTTGCCTCTTCGGGTGTCGCGAGCGGCAGATGCTTCGCCAGAATCGACCTGAGGGTGCCCTCTTCCTTGGATGTCGGAGGGTCGTACTTAGCCCTCACAGCCGCTCCCAGAACCTCGATCGGAGGACTATCGCGGCAAGCTTTATACCATCCTGGATCCACGATCGGCGGCTTGTTCACGTGGTTCAGGTCCGTGTCGATGTGGCCGCACTTCTCGTACCTCAACCCGTAGGCGTCGAGCACGCACTGCCGACAAGCACCCATTTTCCCTGCCAGTGTCTTCCACCGAGGCGCCCTAGGACGATGGCTCCAGCTATCTCGATTGGCGGTCACCCCGACGGTCGGTTCACGCCAGCGGTGTCCGTTCTCGCATTGCCAGAACCACGCGACCGTCGAAAGGCCTTGGGGCACCTGGGAGATGTCCAGCCCTGCATTCGACTCGCTCTCGCGGGCCCAGTTCTCCATGATGCTCGGCAGCTTGCTCCAGTCATACATCCCCGGTCGCGACGCCTTGCCTGCGTCGCGCCATTCGTCGGGTGTGTACCGGGCCGTTGAGGCGCGATAGGCGATGGGCAAGGGTGAGTCTGAGGGCATATTCAGATTCTCTCGGGTGGGTCTGACAATATGTCCGCCGAGGCAGTCAGGCCGAGGCAGTCAGTGTGTCGGGCGAGACATCAGAGGGCGACGGCCTCACCGAGCTCCAGGTGCCTGTCACCTCAAGACCGCCCATCCGCTGCGAGCTGCTCGGCGACCACCTATGCAGTCCTCGAGAAGTGTCTCGCAGCGAGTTGACAAGCTCCGCTGAGTTCGCTGTTGTACGTGATCGCCTTCAGTAGCCGATCTTCGCGCAGCCCCAGCTCGATAAGAATGTTGACCAGTACAACTGCGCGAGTGACTCGCACGACGGCATACAAGCGCTCCACGTCTGCCGCTGACGTCCCGGAATGGCTCAGATCGTTACGCGCTCGCGTGGTCGCCTTAGCCCACTCATCCGCATCTGGAAGGAGACGGTCCCGGCACATCTTCGGAATGCGCTCGGCCAGGCGGTCGAGTCGCTGGCGCAAGGAGTGCCCACGCGGGATCACGCTCCTGATCCAGTCCTTTCGGTCGTCAGGCATCGCATCGACTGCCCTTTGAACGAGGGCATCCATCTCCTTCCGTGCCATGGGTGGCGCCTCGCCCAGGTCCTTGTGGAAGGATTCGGCGGCCGTAGCCGCCGTGATCAGCATCGTCTCTATGTAAGGTTCGGCCGCGTACCGCGACCCGATGATCGTGTTGCACGACGCTCGAAACTGATCGCGAACTTCCCACCACCTCGGGATCAGCGTCTCGAACGGGAGGTCCTTCAGGGTGAACACTAGATCGTGGGCATCCACCGACTTCGCATCAGGATCTCCGGCACCACGCCCATGTGTGTAGACGTGAACCTCCTTCAAGAGCTCTTCCGATGACTCATCCCGATCGGTGAAGGGCGAAGAGACATAGAGGCTCAGCCATAGTAAGGCGGGCCCCCGTCCAGTGGCGAGTGCCAAGAGGTCCTGGACTGTGGTGACGCAGGACAGGGCCTCGGTGAGCGAGAAGGGCTGTTCGGGCGTGAAAGTGAAGACTGCCTTGTCCTCCACGTGTCCGCGCGCTCCGCCCCGCTTGGGATCGAATGACGGGAGAGTCAGACTGTGCGAGAGGGTCACCTCCACTCCGTTGACCGAGATGCTCTTCTCATCCACGGGCGTCAGTTCGATCGTGGCTTCCCCCGTGAACCTCTTCTGCGCGTCCAACTGAATGTTGCCCGTCATGGCGCTGTCGCCAGACCACGACCAAGAGTCCTCGATCACACAGTCGGCGTGGTCGAACAGCCCTTCGGCTGTGCTGGTTGCATGAACACCGACTAGGGCCCGTTGAGACCGGATCGTCTGCTCCGAGGGACCTCCCTCGAAGAACCCCAGCCCATAGGACTTACTCGATACGGACCGCGCCTCGAACAGGGTGACGGGTTGGTTGCCGGCGAAGCCGTGAATAGCCGGAAAGTTCCTGGTCTCGGTCGGTATAGCCCACGCGCCCGGACCTATCGGCTCCCAGATCATGTCATCGAACCCTCCGACGAGCGTGAGTTCGAGACCCGACCCAGGACTGTAGGAAAGAAACCCGGCGTGCTGGTTGCCAGGATCCTCCGGAAGCCACCACGAACCCCTCCACGTTGTCTGCTCGTGAAGCCACGGATAGGTCATCGGTCGCTCCTCGCATTCGGTGGAGCTGTACAGGAGGGCAAGCGGGCCCAAGCCGACATACAGCTTCCACGCCGCCAGAGTAGCGGCCGCCGACGAGCGCGGGATGAGTGGGACTTGGCACACGTGTTGAACCGGCTCAATATTTGTGTTATGGAGTTGTCGGCGTCGGAGATGGCGGATCGCCTGGGTGTCAGCATCCAGCGTGTCCACGCCCTGCTTAGGGCCGGAGAGCTCCACGGTCGCCAAGTCAGCAGGGTATGGCTCTTCGACGAGGCCCAGCTATTGAAGCCCCGCAAGCTCGGTCGGCCCATGTCGGCCCGCATCGCGTGGGCAACCATCCTCGGTGTGCGGGACGTCGACTGGCTGTCTCAATCCGAACGATCCAGATTGTGCCGTCGGCTCAACAGGCTTCACGACGCCCCGAACCCAGCCCAGCTGCTCGCCACCTGGCTGGCCGCCCGGGCCGAACCGGTCAACGTGTCCGCACCAGAACCGGAAGCCCTCCATGCCGACCCGGACCTGGTGCCCTCCGGCATCAGCGACCCGCGCTCCGGCGTGAGCGGCGGCCGCGGATCCGAGCTCTACGCCCAGCCCGGCACCCTTCAACAGGTGATCCGCAGACACCTGCTGATCGAGGACCCGGCAGGCGAAGTGCGGCTGCGCGAAGCCCCGATGTCGCTCGAAGCACCTGCCCCGCTGCTGCTGCTAGCCGCCGACCTCGCAGACCGTGGCGGGCCAAGGGAGATGCGACGGGCCGCCGAACTGATCGAGGAATGGGCGCAGCGGTGATCGTGGTGCCCGTCATGCCACGCGAGCAGGAGCAGGTGTGGCTCAATCTGTTCCGCATCAGCGAGCGACCGCCTGTCGGGTGGGCGCTCATCGGCGGCCTTTCGACATTCCGACGAGGCGTCGCTAGCTTGCACTCGCGCGCGGATGCAAGAGCCCTGGGAGGATCCGCGTCAACGTTGGACAAACCAGCAGCCGACGTCAGCCGACCCGGCAGCAAACACCCTCCACTGAACCCGGTTCGATTCACAGCGTGAAAGCCCCGGGCTAGATCTCGATCCAGGTGTTCCCTGCCTGCTGGCTGTCCACGCACGCGTTGAAGAACCGCACGCCGTCGACGCCCATCGACAGAGTCGGGTAGTCGTACTCCGACTCGGGCTTCAGCGTCCCGTTCTGCTTGTCCCGAATCGCCTCGCCGAATGAGCGATAGATGTTCGCGAACGCTTCGGTCAGGCCCTCCGGATGCCCCTTTGGCGTGCGGACGTACTTCAGTGACTCAGGATGGCAGTAGGAGCTACCTCTGGAGATGATCTGCATTGGCTGGTCCCTGAGTCGCAAGACCAGGTAGTTGTTGTTCTCCTGCCAGAACTCGATCGAGCCCTTCTCACCGAGCAGCATGACCTTGAATGCGTTGTCATAGCCGACTGCGACTTGGCTTCCCCAGAAGAACCCCGAGGCCCCGTTCTCGAACTTGATGATGACCTGGAAGTTGTTGTCCAGCATGGTGCCCGCGCCCACGGCTTCGAGGTTGGCCAGAACGGACCGAACTCGCAGGCCGGTGACGAAGTGGACCCAGTCCTCCATGTGAGAGCCGATGTCGCCGATGGCCCCACCCCGGCCGGACAGTGCTGGAATCGACCGCCACGTCTTCGTCTCTTCTGTTTCCTTCTCGAGCGCGTCCACCAGCCAGTCCTGCGGGTACTCGACGACGACGGTGCGCAGTTCACCGATTGCCCCGTCCCTGATGAGCGCACGCGCCTCCCGAGACATGAGGTGTCCCGTGAAGGTGTGCATCAGGCAGAACAGGGCGCCCGTCCGCGCGGCGATCTGCTCAAGCTCCTCGCCTTCCTCAGGCACCAGGCAAAGGGGCTTCTCGCAGACCGCGTGAATCCCCTTCTCCAGGAAGGCCTTCGTGGCCGGATAGTGATACGCGTTCGGTGTGCAGATGTCGACGAAGTCGATGCCGTCGGCTCTCACAGCCTCGCGTTCGGCCATCTCTTCCGCAGACTTGTAGATGCGATCTTCGCTGACACCAAACTCAGCGCCGATCCTCTTCGACTTCTCATCGTCGTGCGAGAACACGCCGGCCACGACCGCCGTGTCGCCGTTCAACCTGAGGGCGTTTCGATGGATCTCGCCAACGCTGGTGCGATCACCACCACCGATCATTCCGTATGTGAGATTGTTCTGCGTCTTTGCCATAGCAATTCCCTTTCAATGTGATTCCTGAACTACTTCGCGGATGATTCCGTAGTGCCGTCAACCGGTCGCCCACCGCACCGCCGGGGTGTATCAGCCCAGACTGATCGCTGAACCCCGGGCGAAGTTGTCCCGCGCCGGGCTGGGGTGGTCGCTGGAAGGGATCGTGCGCCAGCACCTGTCGGTGGCCCGGGTCGCCGAGGGTCTGCTGGCGGTGCCGCGGGGTACCGCGAATGACGCGATCCTGACCGAGGCCCGACGAATCCTGATCAACGACCCGCACCGCTTCGACGGTGCCAGCGCGATGGCGTCGACGAACACGCGAGACGACACACCCGCAAGGGCGCCAAGTCCACAACCATGATCACGCTATTGCGCCAGTCAGCTGCTCTCAACCGCGGTGCGCATCACGGGTAGCGCCCTCTCGTAGCGTTCGAGATAGTCGCGGAAGCCGGCAACCTGGACAGGGTCCGGCTCGATGGTCTCGACGGCGGAGTCAGCGAACATTACTTGGTCGAGATAGTCGCTTAGTGAACGGCCCATCCCTTCGACGAGATAGGCGGCTAGGACGGCCATGCCCCAGGCACCGCCATCCCCGGCCGTCTCAGCGACCGCGATTGGGGTGTTCAGCGCGGCGGTGAGGAGGCTCTGGGCGACCCGCTTCGTCTTGAACAATCCGCCGTGGGCAAGCATCGAATCCAATCCGATGTGCTCGCTTTCGAGAATCCTCATGCCCAGCGCCAGAGTGCCGAAGACGGCATAGATCTGCGAGCGAACGAAGTTGGCCAGGTTGAAACGGGAGTTGGGCGTTCGCAGGAAGAGCGGACGGCCCTCACTCAGCCCGGTGATCACCTCGCCGGCCAGGTAGTTGTACGACAGTAACCCACCGCAGTCAGGATCACCGGCCAGGGAAGAATTGAACAGGGTCTCGAACACATCACCGATGCTTGCGCTCGAGCCAATCGCCTGGGCAAACTCGGCGAAGATGCCAGCCCACGCATTCACCTCGTTAGCGCCGTTGTTGCAGTGCACCATCGCGACAGGGTCGCCTGTCGGAGTGTTTATGATGTCGATCTCGACGTGGACCTCCTTCAGAGGGCGCTCCATGACTACCATCGTGAAGATCGAGGTGCCGACGCTCGTGTTGCCTGTGCGCGGTAGGACAGAGTTGGTCGCGACCATACCCGTCGCGCCGTCCCCCTCCGGTGGCGCCAACGGGATGCCGGCTTTCAGCGTGCCCGTCGGATCGAGAAGTTGCGCGCCGAATTCGCTCAGGACCCCGGCGTCCTGGCCCGCCATCAACACCTCTGGCAAGATCTCCGCAACTTTCCAACCCAGGGACATCTCGGCGAAAAGAGCATCGAACTTCTCAAGCATAGCTTTGTGGAACTGGGCGGTACCCGGGTCGATCGGGAACATGCCCGAAGCGTCACCGACGCCGACGACCTTACGCCCAGTGAGCTTCCAATGGACCAGGCCGGCGAGCGTGGTCATGTAAGCGATCTTGTTCACATGTGGCTCGTCGTTCAAGATGGCGTGCGCCAGATGTGCGGCGCACCACCGCTGAGGCACATTGAACTCGAATACCCTGGTGAGGGTATCGGCCGCTCGCTCTGTCATGCTGTTCCGCCAGGTGCGGAACTCGACAAGCTGATTGTCGTCAGAATCAAAGACCAAGTAGCCATGCATCATGGCGGAGATTCCAATGGAACCAACGGTTTCCAGCGGCACTCCGAAGTTGGCACCCACCTGGTCCGCGAGTGACCGGTACGCACCGGCCAGACCCTGCCACACGAGGTGAAGAGGATACGTCCATATGCGGTCGACGAACTGATTCTCCCAGTCGAATCCTCCGGTGGCGAGCACACTTCCGCGCCGATCGATAAGCACAGCCTTGATACGGGTCGAGCCCAACTCGATGCCCAATGCGGTTTCGCCGGCCGCGATCCCAGCTGCAGCCTCACCTATCACATGTCCTCCTCGTCGAGTGACTGGTCCCGGGCCCGACGCTGCCTGGACCCAGACCTGGCCTTCGTGACTCTATCGTGTCGCCAGTAGTTGCAGAAGGTTCGTACTCAGTGGCTACCTCGACTCGCCGCTGGCACACCCCCAGCCAGATGGGCATGACGCGGCACGGACGGATCGCCGTGCCGCGGGTAGCGTCGCTTGCCCATCGCTCAGGCCCTTCCAACTTGAGGACTTCGCCCGTAAGGAGAATAGGCTAAGTCTGAAGACTCATGCAACATCTGTTGCGTACAGCCCCCCTATGGTGATATAATGTGCTCAAATGAGCACCCAGCGCAAAGGAAGCCGAGAACGCACCCGCCAACTGCTGGAAATCGCGAAGCGCTACTACTTCAACGACGAGTCGATGGTCGCGATCAGCGATCAACTGGGAATCAGCCGGTTCAAGGTAGCGAGACTCCTGAGGGAAGCCCGGGATACCGGCGTCGTGACCATCAGCCTGAACACAGGTGGCGATACGGACCCTGAACTCTCCAAGCAGCTCGCCGAATGCCTCGGCCTGGAGCGCGCCGTCGTAGCGAAGGCCTACGGCACCGTGGAAGAGGTCCGCCGAATCGTGGGTGCGGTGGCGGGGCACCATCTGGCCGGGACTTTGCGTCAGGGGGAGACCTTGGGCCTAGCGTGGGGCCGCACCCTGACGCACATGATCGAGAGCATCGACCGCCTGCCCGACATTCAAATCCTGCAGCTGAACGGTTCCGTCGGATCGGATCTCAGTCAGAGCCCAATCGAAATTGTCAGACGAGCCGCACTTCTTGGCGGAAACAAGGCCAAGGCGCTAATGGCTCCGCTTTACATCGAGAGTCTCCAGGCGGCCGAAGCTCTCCGTCGCCAACCCGACCTCAAGGAAGTGTTCGACCTCTACGACACAGTGACCACGGCGGTCGTCGCCGTCGGAGGCTTCCAACCTACGGCTGACGGCGGCAACAACTCCCAGTTCCTGCCACTGCTGCCCCCCTCGGCGCGGGACGAGCTTCTCGCCGCCGGAGCCGTCGCCGAGGTGTGC
>Ga0209123_1002958_pt1 | contig 13436 bp, 15 predicted proteins | sample BarGraIncu00431A_FD_184500 | JGI IMG/M metagenome (GOLD analysis project Ga0209123, IMG submission 184500) | Arctic peat soil microbial communities from Barrow, Alaska, USA - Barrow Graham LP Incubations 004-31A (SPAdes) (version 2) | ecosystem: Environmental > Terrestrial > Soil > Wetlands >...
AATGAGGACTCTTAAATATGCAATTTTAGGATTAATAAATAGAAAACCTATAACTGGTTATGACATAGGAAAAGAATTTAATTTTCAATTAGCTGAGTTTTGGAGTGCAAAACTCAGTCAGATATATCCAGAACTTAAAAAATTAGTAGAAGAAAAACTTATAGTTTATGATATCGAAATTAGTGGGGACGTATTAGAAAAAAAAGTTTATGATATTACAGAAAAAGGTACAAAAGAATTTTTAAAATGGCTTAAAAAGGATGTTCCTATGGAACAAACCCCAAAAAATATTTTTCGCCTTAGAATGTATTTTTCAAGTAATTTAGATATAAACACTAGAATCAATTTATTAGAGCATCAATTACTTACGCATCATGAAAGACTTACCTTTTTATACGAGCAAAAGGAACCTTATGATGGTGTTCCACCTCTTAATAGTGATGTTTTTGGAGATTATCTGGTTCTAGACGGAGCTATTATACGAGAAGAGTCTACTATTAAATGGCTGGAAAATTGTATTACTTATTGTAAAAATGGTACTGAGATATAAGAAAACCCTAAACTAATTTAATTTTTTCCAACAGTTCATCAAAATGATCTTTTCCGAAAGGTTTACCATTTTTAAGCATGTCATCGATCAAGACAAATCCTTTTAAAATATATTCCTTATGAATCAATTTGAAAATTCTTTGGATAATTTGCCTATTCCCCCTTTTCGGGGTGATTGGCAAAACGCCCTATAATAAATTTATCTTAATAGTATTACTCTATATGATTTTAACGAATTAACTATAAATAGTTTTGGCTTCACCTTTTTCTACAATTCCGGCTAACAACATACATTTTATTATGCCGTAAATTAAGTATATTTACACTTTTTCTAAAATGGATTATATTAACCTCCACATCGTTAAATATGATAGCAAACATAGGTTGTCCATATCATTCCCTACTTATGTTAGTTCCCCAGAGATACTATGAGTCAGCTGGAAATTGCCTTCTTTGTATCTCTTGCTTTATTCATCGCAATCCTCCTATGCTTGACTAAAGATTGGTTAAAGATTGGATAATAATCAGATAAAACCAAGCAAGTAATCTAATTTTTTTAACTAATATCCAATTAGCAGGTCCTACTACTAGATTATTTTCACAAAATTGTCATGACAAATGTCATGCATACTTACAAAAGCCGTATAAATATCTTTAAAATCGACATATAATAACATTATCAGTTAATTTAATGTTATTTAAATATTAAACATTTTAAGAAATACAAAGTCCATAAGTCTAACGAAATACTCAAGTTAAGATAATAATTATTAATTTTCTAAAATTTTAACCAAAATACAATTAAAAATTTGGAGTGATGTGCTAATGAAACTTATACCAATAATAAACTCTCAGTCACAACAAGAAAATATAAAGGACTTCTTTAATAATATAGAAAGAGAAAGTTTAAGTTCTAAAAACTTAAATTCGAATGCTAAGAAACTTTTAAACGAAACGGCTTCCTATTTTAAGTCTACAGAAAGCAGTACTACTACCACTACTTTTTGTGCAAATATAATTAATGAAATTAAAAAAAGAGAAAGTGTAATGAATTCTCTAACAGCTATTAATACATTAGACCACTGTACTTATCAACATAGCATAAATGTAGCTCAGTATTCTTTAGAACTAGGCGTTCAATTGAAACTAAGTCAAGCTGAACTATATACTTTATGTGTTGGTGCATTGCTTCACGATATTGGTAAAGTTCTTATTCCAAAGGAGATAATCAAAAAACCTGATAGCTTAACTAATGAAGAATTCGAAATTATTAAAGAACATACTACAAAAGGTTATGATTATTTAAAAGGATTTTTAGATATATCTGATTCAGCCAAACTAATTGTTCTTCAACATCATGAAAGGATGGATGGACGTGGATATCCCAATAATATAAGTGGTGAATTTATAAGTAGGCTTTCTAGAATTGTAGCTATAGCAGATGTGTATGATGCACTTACATCAGACAGGCCTTACAGAAAAGCAATATCCCCCAATAATGCTGTTGAATATATACTTTCCAATGTAGATATTCAATTTGATTATGAAATGGTAAATGCATTTACTAAAGCAATTGTCCCCTACCCAATGGGAACACTAGTTGAACTGAGCAGCGGAGATGTTGCTGTGGTAACTGATGTATTTCATAACCTTGCTTTAAGACCACAAGTTAGAATCATACAAAATGGAAGAAACACAACCGCTAACCATGTGGATGATACAATATCTTTAATGACGAATTTGCATATTGTAATTCAAAAAATCAGATATTTAGCTTAACTGATAATGTCCATCTAATTTAGATTAGTTAGATAAGGAGCGGTTGCTGCTTTTTTAATAGATTTACTTGTTGCTCAAGCCATTTTATAATTTCTGTTTTATTTTTATCAACAAGTGAAATCCCCTCCCACATTTTATTGTAATTATCTTCAAAAGCATTAATAACCATTGGCTCTTGGATTAACATTGTAAATTTTGAATATTCTATATGAATGCTATCCCTTTCTTTAATGAAGACAGACAATGCTTCATTCTCATTTTCATTTTGAGGCAATATTCCTTTTATAAAAGCAAAGTTGTAGTTATCGTAAGTTTTTATTAAATTAATCATGTTTTTAATAATCATAATTATATCTTCTATTTCAAAATCAATTATGTTCACTAAATTGAAAGAATAAACAAAAGCTTTTTATCCTTAATTATATTTTGTATAGAGCTTAAGGTATATATATCATAATACTCATAATATTTTAAGTTGTATAAAAAAGACTTTATTCTGCGGTTATGTAGTTCTAATGATTGTAATCTGTGTTCATCAGTAAGTGGTAGTTTCTGTAATAATTTCTTGAATAGTATGTTTGGAATAGTTAATAAGCTCAGATTGTCTTTAAATAAAAAGCGTTTGCCAACCGCTTCTTCACTTTCAGCTAATGAATCATTGTATGCCATGCTTTCCTCTAAAGTATAGTATTTTACCAATGGTTTAGATGAATTTAAAAGAATTACCTTAAAATTATCACATAGAAGATTAATTGCAATATCATTTTCCGTATAAAACGCAAAGTCTGTTTCAAAATTAGCATTTGTGAAAAGGCAGCTAAATGCACCTATTCCTGGGATAATAGCAACTTCACTCCCTAGTATATCTTTATCATAGCTTTTATAGTAATAAAGTAAGAACCTACCTGTTTCTATTAATTGTTTAGAAAAGTTAATAAAGTCTACAATTTCATTATTGCTTTGGTTTAATTTGAATAGCAATTTTACAGTCCAACCATTCATTAATGCCTTTAATATAACATCATGCCAGCTTTTAAAATCTTTATTTATTTTTTCAACGTTTATATTAGTATTAATTGACATATAGATAACATTATCATTTTTACATTTCTTATTTGAAGCTTTCTTAATTAAGAAAGCATTGCATCTAATACATTTTTACGACCAATAATAATATTGTTATCTTCTTTAGATAAATTGATTTTTTTAATTGGATTTAAGAGAATTTTTTTTTGAGCAGTTTCTTTTTTTTTACCCTCTAATGAACGTCCTTGAGCCTCTAACAGAGCCTTCATTATTCTATCTTTTGTGGATAGATCAGTTGATATATTTCCACAAACTATATTTGTAACAGCATTTAAATTTTCTTCTTGTATAGAATTTAAAATATGTTGAGAAAGAGAGGTAGCTATGCTATCTATATAGTTTGAATGATAAGGAGGAATTCTTTGTTCATGAATCCAACGACTTATTAGAGAACTGTCTACATTAATCTCCTTAGATAATCGATTACCACTTATATTAAGTGAATCGAGTAATAGTTGAAGACATTTTCCGAATTTAACTTTTGTAATCATATGTATCCCCTTTTGAAAAAGTGTCATAACAAATATCATGCTAATTAGATAAAAAAATATAATATGTAATTATCGTGCATTTATATTATAACTTAAAAGGGATATTGTTTCATAATGAATGGTATCCATTTTATTATATATTCAAATTAATAATCGCAATGTAAATTGTGGATAATAATTATGCAATGATGTCCGAGGTTTCATTATATTTACCTAAATCTAAAACTTTACAATAACTTTACATTTGGGATAACCTTCTTATATATATATAGTTTATAATTTTAGTTGCTAATTATTTATATTAATAACTTTTAATAAATAAAACAATAATATTACTGGAGGCGATCTGCTTGAAGCAAAAAATTCTAATAGTAGAAGATGATTTAGGAATATCAAACTTAATCAGACTAAATTTAAATATAGCAAATTATGAAACTAAAGAAGTGTATGATGGCTTAGACGCAATTAATATAATTGAAAATGAACGTTTTGATTTGATACTTCTTGATGTTATGCTTCCAAGTGCTGATGGTTTTACTATTATGGATAAAATAAGATACTTAGATATTCCTGTTATATTTCTTACCGCTAAAAACTCAGTTATTGATAAAGTAACTGGATTAAAATCAGGAGCAGAAGATTATATTGTAAAGCCCTTTGAGTCTCTAGAACTGTTAGCAAGAATTGAAACCGTTCTTAGAAGGTATGGAAAAGCTAATGATGCTTTGCAATTTAAAGATATTAAAATATATTTAAAAGAACGAATAGTAAAAAAGAGTGGCCAAATAGTAGATTTAACTCTTAAGGAATTTGAACTATTATGCATATTGGTGCAAAATAAAAATATAGCCTTAACTAGAGATATACTGTTAGAAAAAGTATGGAAATTTGATTACTTTGGAGGAACTAGAACTGTTGATATGCACATAGGTTCAATTAGAAAGAAATTAGATCTAAATGATAATATTAAGACGATTTATAAAATTGGCTACAGGTTGGAGGAATAATTTATGAAATTTTGGCAAAGAATATACATTTTATTTTTGACTTTATTTATTATAACCTTTAACTTTGCAGGAATTTTAATAATAGAAAAGATTCATAATGAAACATTGAAAAGAGAATTAGACAGATGTTTAAGTGAACATTTGAGTATTTATTCAGGGGTGAATCTAAGTATTCCTGTGTATGCTACTTTAAGAAGGTATTCCCATAATATCAGCTCTGACGATGAAATTTTATCCAATGCCATCAATGATTATTATAAAGAATACAATAATGAAAATGTTTATGTAGAGATTTTAGATTCAAATAATAAAAGTGTATTTAGTAATATGAATTTTAAAATACCTGGTAAAAGAGAAGAACTAGAGCCCCTTCAATCAGATAAAAGACAATATATAATAAAGGATATAGGTAATAAATCATACATATTCATATCAAACTTAATAAATATAAACAATAAATCCTATAAATTTACTTATGCACGAAATATTTCAGGAATTTATGAAGAAAGAAAAAATCAGTATATTTTCTTTTTCAAACTAGACTTAATAGTATCTTTAATTTTCATGGTATTCATGTATTTTGCAAGTAAATATATAACAAAACCAATTCAAAATCTTATAGGAGCTACTAAAAGAATAGTTAAAGGTAACTTCTCAGAAAAGGTAACAATAAAAGCTAATGATGAATTTGGAGTGCTTGCAGAAAACTTCAATATAATGTCTGAGGTTGTTGAGGAAAAGATAAAAGAATTAGAAAGAAATAATAATGAAAAACAGAGGTTTATTGATAACTTGGCCCATGAATTAAAAACGCCTCTAACATCTATAATAGGGTATGCAAATTTACTTCGTACCACCAAATATAATGAAGAGATTTTTATAGATGGTCTAGGATATATATACAGAGAAGGAAAGAGGCTTGAGGAATTATCTTTTAGGCTAATGGACCTAATAATATTAAGAAAAGAAGAGTTTAAGTTGCAAAATGAAAGCATAAAAACTATTGTTCTTGAAGTAAAAGGGTCACTGCTTCCGAAACTCATTGAAAAAAGCATAAACTTAGTAATAGAAGATAATGATTTTGAAATGATGATGCAACGAGATTTAATGAAGGTATTATTATCCAATCTTATAGACAATGCTATAAAAGCTTCATATGTTAAATCAGAAATCCATATTGGTATTAGCAAATATAAATATGAAGTTGAAATACAAGATCATGGCATAGGGATTGCTGATGATCATATAGATAAGATTTTTGAACCCTTTTATATGGTTGATAAAGCAAGAACTAAGGCTAATAATGGTGCCGGATTAGGTTTATCAATATGTAAAAAAATATTAGATATTCATAATGGATGCTTTATAATTGAAAGTGAAATACATAAGGGAACTACAATTAAATTAATATTTAATAATTGTAAAGGTGGTGATTCCTCTCATGAAACATAAAATAATACTTCCCATATTATTAATTTCTAATATTTTTTTGACTTCCTGTGGTGATTTTAGTAACATAAAAAAGAATCAACTGGTGGTTTTAAATCTTGATAAAAACTCTACATCTACGTCAGATATAGTGAATTGGGGAAAAATATTAACAGAGGAAGAAGCAAAATTAAAAGCTCTAGTATTTTTAGAAAAATACTTTAATGTGAAACTTTACTTGACAGAGGTTGGAAGTGATGTTATTTTCAGTAGTTCATCTATGGTAAAAAGAGATTTAAAACTAACAAATTCAAATGGTTATGCAAACATGCGATTGGACTATAGTACATCTGTAATCAATAACGGTTTGTATCAGGTAAGCTTTTTTACAAGAATAGAAGAAAAAGATACAAATCCCATATACTTTTCTATGTCATTAGATTCAAAAACAGGAGAATGTATATATTTTGTTAATTATGTTAGTATGAGTGTACCTTCCACAAACGGTAATATTGATATAACCGAAGCAAAAAAAATAGCTAAAGAATTTATTATAAAAAATAATATTGGTAATATTAAAAATGCAAAGTTCGTTAATCAAAATCAGATATTAAAAGGTCCAATTGGCTACAGTTTAGTATTTGAAGATGCTGACGCAGTTGATAATAAAGTAATGATTTCTATTGATGGAAACACTAAAAAAATATACAGTTTTTCAGTAGGAGTAATGTAGGTAATACAATCTACTACTGGTTGGTAAAAAAAATATCTAACTCTAAAAGTTTTATTTTAGAGTTAGATATTTTTTTCTTTACATATACTTTACAACTATTAAAAACTTCTTATATATCGTCTTATTATAATTAAATATATAAGATAAACGATGAATAACTAAACAATGTAGAAAGAAGGGAAAACTTATGATAAAAAAATCTAAAATAAATATAAAAGCACTATTTGTATTATTACTCATCCCGGGATTGATATCTATTAATAATTTGCTGAAAACAGGAGCGAATGCTAATTCACAGACCGTTACTCCAGTGATTGTTAATAACTACGAGCAAAAAATTAATACCTCTGATTTTACAATTTGTATTGATGCAGGCCATGGCGGATATGATGTCGGTGCAATAAATTCATCAGACGTTTTTGAAAAGGATGTAACATTAAAAATTGCTCTTAAAGTAGGTACCCTTTTAGAAAATGATGGTATTAATGTGTTATATACAAGAACTAGCGATAATGTGTCCTGGCCCTCAAATAATAAGCTAGATCTTAGAGCAAGAGTTGAAGTATCAAATGCAGCCAAAGCAGATGTATTTGTATCCATACATTGTAATTCTTCTACTGAATCTAGTTATCGTGGGGTAGAAACATGGTGTAGGTTTCCTAATAGTTTCGGTGAAACACTTGCTAAAAGTATCCAAAATGAACTTGGTAATAGTAATTACACCACCGATAGAGGCCTTAGATATGAATCTAGTGGTCACTCCTTGGCTGTATTAAGGCTTAATAATTCTGTTTCTGCATTAATTGAAATAGGGTTTTTAAGTAATTCTTCGGATGCTAATTTTATAACCTCTGAAAATGGACAAGATGTATGTGCTAATAGTATAGTAACCGGAATTTTAAATTATAAGTCATCATTAAAAAAATAATTAGTTTTGCACTAGAATTAGAGTTTAGATATAACAATGGAGGAAGAAAATAATGGAAGAATCTAAAGAAGGTAAAGATTTAAGACTTAAAGCCTCTAATTATGCACCTACTTATGATATACAAAAAATAGCGGATATATCTAGCGGTAGGGGCGCAAAAGATGGTAAAAAAATAGCGTTTCTTACTTTCGATGATGGTCCATCCACCACAGTAACACCAAAAGTATTAGATGTATTAAAAAATAATAACGTAAAAGCAACTTTCTTTACAATTGGAAGATATATAGAATCTAATAATTTAAGTAGAGAGCTTATAAAGAGAATTTTCAAAGAAGGACATGCTATAGGAAATCATAGTTATAGTCATGACATGAAAACATTATATTCTCATAACAAGCTTGATGTAAGTACTTATATGGCTGAACTTGAGAAAACCAATAATATCTTAAAAGGTATTTTAGGGCAAGATTTTAATGCCAGAGCAATAAGAATGCCCGGAGGTTATAATTCTAGAGTGTACCACAATGATCCTAATTTGATTAAATTGAACGTCAAGTTAAAAGAAAAAGATCTGTATAGTATAGATTGGAATGCATATATTTTTGATGCTGAGAGTAAAAAGAAAACTACATCTGAATTAGTAGAGGCATTTAAACATGATGTAGGTACACAAGAAAAAATAGTAGTATTAATGCATGATACCTATGGCAAAGAAAATACTGCAAAAGCATTACCTGAAATTATAAACTATCTAAAAACAAATGGATATGAATTTGGAATTATAAAATAATATATATTGTTAGGTACCAACATAACAAATAAAACTTTCGTTTAGTCTTTCCTGTCTTGTCGTCAAACAGGCACCACAGGACATACCTTGCTGCAGGTTGTGCATCCGTTGCAATCTTCACTTACATTATCAAATTTTTCCTGATAGATTTTCCATCATTTGAGCTGTTGAATTTAATTCCTCTAGTGATGCGGCTATTTCTTGAAGTGTTGCTGCTTGATCCTCAAATACAGCAGTAGATTTACTTACTTTTTCATTTATGGTTTTTATAGAATTAGCAATATTCTTCAATACAACATCTACCTCTTTAACTGATTCACTTGTTGATGTTGACAATTTTCTAATTTCTGTAGCGACTACTTTAAATCCTCTTCCGGCTTCTCCAGCTCTTGCAGCTTCAATTGTGGCATTTAGCCCTAACATATATTTATTAATTCATTTGTTTTTACTAAACTTTTACCCATAACAACGCATCCATAAACTTCATCCTGTTCATTATGAATAGGAATTGCATATGATCTAAATGGAACACCATATACTTCTTTGGGCACATCTTTAATAAGTACTTTATCATTTTTCATAGCCAGAAGAATTGCCCCCCCTTCCGGTATTTTCTCACCTTCCTCTGCTCTCAAATTCAAGTTTGAATTATTATGTACTTTTAAAAATGCTTCTGTATCTGTTATAGCAAAAGATACATCATCGTCAAAAAAACATGGCAAATAATTTACCACATTAATAAACGAATTTAATATTTCATTATCAGAAATTTTTTTTTGCATTTATATTTCGCTCCTTTTAGTTATATATCTAGCATATATTTTATCAATTAGTAGATAATTATACCATAATTACCATTATTTTTATATAAAAGCAATATATTTAGATATATAGAACATAAAAATAAAATGCATTTCAGCCAAAATTTTATCTGATTTGTTATATATACATATATACCCTATAGCCACAAAGTGAATGTAACAAGTTAAAACATGTTATATTCGCGTCTAAAGAAACGCATAATAGGGAAGTAACATTATTAATATATTACTCTGTAGAATTTTATTCTATAGGAAATGATAGGACTTTATTAAATTCCTTATTAAAGTTTTCTTTATATATAATTTGTGCGCTTCTTAATGTAGGTATTACAACATTATAATATTTAGGTGCATGAGATAATAGGTCTGCTGTTTGTACCTGAAGAAGATAAGGCATATTTGCTTGCCCAATAAGTTCAATAACCTTAGAAACACCCTCTGTTGTAGCTTCTATTGTATGATCATGGTATTTTATAAGTTTACATACTATTGATATTAAGTTATCTTCATATTCAAGCCTTTTTAGTATTAATCTTGATAGTATTTCACTGACGTCTTCATGTCCCCAAAATCTTTCAGCTCCATCATCAAAAATCTTCGTATATGGTTTTCCAATATCGTGAAATAATGTAGTAAGTTTTAATACTAAATTAAAAGCAACTTTATTTACAGTTTCCTCTATGTGTTCATATACATTATATATATGATTAGGGTGTTTTTGAGTACAGTCAACACAAATTGTTAATTCAGGAACTAATCTAAGAATCTCATCTCGATTACTTTTTATGTTTTCACTTGTTAAAAGTATTTGGTTTAACCTTTCTTTATCTTTTTTATATTGCATACTTAGCACCTTTCCCCTCTAAATCTTGTATTTAAATAATTATTAATTTTATATTTATAACTCTTTTAAAATGAGATTATTAACATGGAAAACTCACTAACTATTTATAAAACTATTATAAAATATAATCATTTATTGAACTTTGTATTTAGCTAAAAACTGTTTAAGTTTCTCTGAAGCTTTTGTAAGCGCATTTATGGATAGAGATATTTCCTCAATAGAAGATACTTGTTCTTCTGTTGACGCTGCAACTTCTTCACTTGCAGCTGCATTTTGTTCTATTACGTTAGATATATTACTAATTGCTTTTTCAAGAGAAAGAGAATTTTTATTAATAATTTGAATCTTATCTGAAACATTTATAATCTCATTAGTTACTTGGGAGGTTGAATCTTTAATCTTCCAGAAAATATTTTCTGTGTTTTTTATAGATTCAGTTTGTTCTTCCATTGATTTTTGAGATTTTTCCATTTTTATAATAGTTTCGTTCATGCCATTTTGAATTGCTTTAACTAATTCTTCAATTTTACTAGTCGATTTGCTAGAGGATTCAGCTAATTTTTTTATTTCATCAGCTACAACAGCAAACCCTTTACCTGATTCACCAGCTCTTGCAGCTTCTATGGAAGCATTTAATGCTAATAGATTTGTCTGAGCTGAAATGCCATTAATAACTTCAACAAATTCTACTATTTTAACCGATTTTGTTGAAAGATTTAAAATTGATGATGAAACATCTTCAGTGGTGTTTTTACTATCTAACATCTTAGTATTTTGAAATTTAATACTTGAAATACCTTGTGTAACTATATTATCTGTTCCCATAGCTAGATCTCTCATATAATTAGTAGCTTCAGTAACCTTATTTAAATCTTTTGTTACACTAACTACCATATCGTTACTTTGTTGAGCTAATCCAGCTTGTGTAGTTGCACCGATTGCAACATCCGAGATAGTTTCCGATATTTGTTGTGAAGTTTTAGCAGTTTCATCAGAGTTTTTAAGAATATCATTTGATGAAGAAGCTACTAAGGAACTCATTTCTTTTGTTTCTAAAATTAAAGATTTCATATTTTCAATAAACTTATTAAAGCGAATTGTTAAAACTCCTAATTCATTATTAGAAAAGATAGTTCCATGTATAGTAAGATCTCCCTCTTCAGCTTGCTTCATAAGAACCTGGAATTGTTTTATAAATTTCTCAATATTTTTATAAGTATGTAATGTTATTAGTGTAAGTAAAACTATTAAACAAATAGCAATAGCCATGATAATAAATAAATACAAGTGTAGTTGTTTATTACTATTCTTAGATGCTAAGTTCATACTTGTTATTTGAACAGTTGATTTATCTCTTATTGATTTAACCAAAGTGTCCATGTCATTTGTTGGTGGTTTATCCATTCCCTTAACTAGAGTATCAACAATTTTGTAACTATCTTTATTAGTTTTATCATAGCTTTTTAATGCAATAGTATATTTAATCTCTAGTTGGTCAAGTTCATTTGATACTTTATTAACTAAAGCACCATCCATTCCTAGCGAATTCATTGATGTCTTTAAATCAGTTAATCCTATTTGAACCTCTTTATTATATTCAGTAAATTGATCAAAATACTTATTATATTGGGTTTTATCTGAACCTCTTAATAATAAATCTTTCCAAGCTTGAACTTGTTTTTTAAAAGTTACTTGAATATTTCTAGAGCTATCAACTAAATCAATATATTTATTGACAGTAACTACATCTTTTTGACCCCGACTTGTTGCACTATTTAATGAATTAAAAGTAAAAGTTCCCATCCCAACTATGAATACTAGCATGAACCCCACTAAAAGTAATAAGTTACCTTTAATACCGTTGTTTTTCATTTTTTCACCCCTTAATATGTTGTTGTTTTAATTTATATTGTTTATTAATTTGCATCCATTATATTTATCAAAGTATATTATTGCATATAATTAACATTAAATATACTTTTTATTTTAAATGTACTATAGCATGTTTTCGTAGCGATATGCATTAAATAAACCTATTCCTTTCACGTCATTGTGTTACCATATATGCAATATTAAGTTAGGTACGCAAAAGTAATATTAGATTTTTGAACCTATTGGTATGATTTGAACTCCACCCTTCTTTTTAGTTAATTATTTTTCTTCATAAACAATCATAGCCGAATATTGGGCTGTCATTGAAATAAAAAAACGAACGCTAGTTGTACTATACTGTATGTCATAAATTTGTGTATCCTTACTTTTTATAAAATCATTTACTTCTTCTTCTAAATTTAAAAAACTTTCATTTGAAAATATTTTTACTTGTTTCAAAATTATTCCCCCTTATTATAATATCGTACAAATAAGACTTAATTGTATATAATACCATAATATTACAATCAATTAACAAAAAAATAAAGTTTTTAAGTACGATATCGTTTATTTCAATTAGTATTTTATTTGTTTGTATATATATGAAAAGTAAGAATAAGGCGTATTGATATTCTGAAAGTAACATAATACCAATTGAGTTACATTCACATTGTTGCTATTGCTCATTATTTTAAAATGTAACCATATTAAATTTATGGTAAGTATGATATTATAAATACATATTTTATGATGGATTTGTAGAATGCCTTCGGCATAATAAAAGATATGATTATTTATTATATTTAAAATCATGGAAAGGATGCTAATATGATTGATGAACCACTAAGAACTCTGCTACCACAATTTCCACACCTAGAGATAGATATTAATAAGTTGACTAGTGATGGATATAAAATAATGAAAACAGTAATTGATTCTAGTTACGATAATTTGATTCATGGGCATCACATTACCGTAACGTTAGAAAGCAAATATGGTAAAAGGATTTTAATTAGTAATCAGAAGTATGATGGTATATGTAATGTAGAAAACAACTACGTATTAGATATTCCTTCAAGAGAAGGTGAGTTATATTCTGGCATTAATT